>JRHI01001283.1_pt1 | contig 22040 bp, 18 predicted proteins | sample 215371 | NCBI WGS metagenome assembly JRHI01 (sample SAMN02929681, study PRJNA255918) | sediment metagenome | biome: cave system; feature: Ice Cave; material: Sediment; isolation source: sediment from deep within a dark volcanic ice cave with no known source of... ...
GGCGATCACCAGGATCAGACAGCCCTCCCCTCTTTGTTGAGGGGATACTGACGCACATCGGCCTGGGCAGCCACGGCAATGGTGGTCACGGCGGCCACGGCGGCCACGGTCACACGGTCCACCAGGGCCACGCCGGTGACGATGGGCATACCCCGCTCAGTATCGGGACGGTGCTCGCGTTTCTGACCTGGTTTGGCGGTGTCGCCTATCTGGCCCGGAACGGCCTCGGCTGGTACGCGCCGGTGAGCGTCGCCGGCGGGATCGCGGCCGGCGTTGTCGGGGGCTACATCGTGTCCTGGATGCTGGGCAAGCTCAGCACGCAGGCCGATGTGCTCAACCCCGAGGACTACCGCATGCCGGGCACCATCGCGCGGGTGACGTCGTCGATTCGAGCCGGCGGCACAGGCGAGATCGTCTACGAGCAGCGTGGTGTCCGCCACGTCTCCTCCGCGCGATCCGCCAATGGCGAGGCGATCGCGCGCGGTGCCGAGGTTGTGGTGCGCGAGAGTGTGCGAGGCGTGGCAATCGTCGAAAGCTGGTCCTCGTTCGTCGGCGATCGTCACCCGGATCTTGTTCCGGGGCCGGAGCTGCCGGCGATCCATGTCCCACCATCGCCCGGTCGTTGACGGACCGCCGGTGCCGCGCCCGGGGTGGTCGCGGCGAAGGCTCGGTCGTTCTCGAAGCGCACGGTTGGCGTGACGCACCTTGGGGCAGCGCGGTCTGCCGAGGTGAATCGGAAAGGGCAATCAGGTGAGCGCAGCGGGAGTCGTCGTCGTCGTCGTTCTGTTGGTTGTGGGGTTGGTCCTGATCATGGCGCTGATCGCCTCCATGTTCAGGAAAGTGGGACCCAACCAGGCGTTGATCGTCTACGGTCTTGGTGGGACCAAAATCGTCGTCGGCGGCGGCACCATCATCTGGCCGATGGTGCAGCAAGCCCGCGAGCTGACGCTTGAGCTGATGAGCTTCGACGTCGTGCCGCAGCAGAACTTTTACACAAGCCAGGGTGTCGCGGTCATCGTCGAAGCCGTCGCCCAGATCAAGGTCAAGTCGGACGAAGTCAGCATCAAGACGGCATCGGAACAGTTTCTCAACAAGCAGCCAGCCGAGCGCGAAGGGCTGATCCGGCTGGTGATGGAAGGCCACTTGCGCGGCATTGTCGGGCAGTTGACGGTCGAGCACATCGTCAAAGAGCCGGAGATGGTGTCCGATCAGGTGCGGGCCAACGTCGCCGACGACATGAGCAAGATGGGGCTCGAGGTTATTTCCTTTACGATCAAGGAGGTACGGGATCAGAACGAATACATCCTGAACATGGGCAAGCCCAACATCGCGCTCGTCAAGCGGGAGGCCGACATCGCGACGGCCGAGGCCGATCGCGACACCGCGATCCGACGCGCCCAGGCGTCGCGAGACGCCAAGATCGCGGAGGCGCAGGCCGAGCAGGAGCGCGTCATCGCCGAGACCCTGAGCCAAACGCGGCAGGCCGAGGCAATCCGCGACCTCGAAACCAAGCGGGCCGAGTATGCGGCGACGGTCCAGACCCAGAAGGCGCAGGCGGACAAGGCCTACGAGATCCAGACCAATGTCCAGCAGCAAAAGGTCATCCTCGAGCAGGTCAAGATCGAACAGGTTAAGAAGCAGGGCGAGGTCGCGGTGCAGGAAGCCGAGATCCTGCGCCGGGAGAAGGAGCTGATCGCGACGGTCCTGCGGGCCGCCGAGATCGAAAGGAAGCGCATCGAAACGCTCGCCGAAGCCGAGCGCCAGCGCCAGGTACTCCAGGCGACGGGTCAGGCGGAAGCGCTCCGGTTGGACGGCCAGGCGCAGGCCGAAGTTACGAAGGTTCGGGGCCTGGCGGAGGCCGAGATCATTCGGGCCAAGGGCCAGGCCGAGGCGAACGCGATGGGTGTCAAGGCCGAGGCGTACCAGGAGTACAACCAGGCGGCCGTCATCGACAAGCTGCTGACGGGTCTCCCGGAGGTCGTCCGCGCCCTCGCCGAGCCGCTCGCCCGGGTGGACAAGATCACGGTTGTCTCGACGGGCGGCGATGGCAACGGACACGGCGCCGGCGTCAACCGGGTCACGGCGGACGTGACGACGATGATTGCGCAGGTGCCGGCGCTGTTCGAGTCATTGACGGGTGTCAAGCTCGCCGATCTGATGCGCCAGGTCCCGCAGATTCGGACCGCGATCGCGGAGAGCTCGAACGGTCACCGTGGCGAGCCGGCACCGGTGGCAACGGTGATCACCGAGGGTGCGGCGGCGATCGTGGCGAAGCCAGGCGCCAACCCCGGACCGAGCGAGACGTAATCGTCCGGCGGCCGCAGTCGGCGGGAAGGTACGGCCGGATCAACAGCATCGCCCTTGCGGTGAACAGAACGCTCGACAGTGTGGGCGAGGATACCCAGGCAACGGAGTATCCTCGCCCACCGTGCGTGTGGCCGCGCAGTGCGGCGGGACGGCATGGCCAGCGCGAGATGAGCTAAGCTGCCACGAGCGGCGACGGTTGCGGAAACCCGCGGTGCGGCGAGGCAAACCGCCGTCGTCAAGCAGCGGGGATGGGGCATCGCCAATGGGGGAACTTCCGGATCGGGGTCGGCCGCGTGGCGAGGCGCAGCGGACCAAGGTGGAGGCGATCGGAGAGCCGGGTCAACGACGCTTTCGCCTGATCGCCGTGGTCGATGGCGAGACGTTCATCGTCTGGATGGAGAAGCAACAGGTCGATGCACTTGGTCGGGCCCTGGCACAGGTGCTGGAGCATCTGCCCGATCGCGGGCCGGAACTTTCGCCCGCCCAGGATCCGGTCGAGTTCGACCTGGCGACGCGGCACCAGTTCCGCGTCGGGCGGATGGAGCTGGGCTTCGATGAAGAGCGGGACCGGCTTGTGGTCACCGCCCACGACATCGAGGCTGAGCTTGAGGAAGAGCCGGGCTTCGGCTGTCGTTTGACGAGGGGCCAAGCGCGGGAGCTGAGCGTCGACGCGGCGGCGGTCGTGGCGGCCGGCCGTCCTCGCTGCGTGCTGTGCGGCCAACCGATGGGGCCCGGGACGCATGCCTGCCCCCAACAGAACGGACACCTGCCGCGGCAGCTTGCCGACGCCGACGGCGAGGACGACGACCTCGCCTAACGCCGACGAACTCATCGAAACGCCGACCACAGCCAAGCGTCAGAAGGTAGGCGGTGCAAGGCGCGACCGGCTCGTCATTGCTCGTCTCCGCCATCCGACTTGTCACCGAACATCGGCGTCAGGATCCGTGGAAAGACGCGGCGTCCGAATTGCTCGATGATGATGGCCTGCGTCGGGCAGACTTTGGCTGCCGCGAAGAGTTGCTCGATGGTCGCCTGGTCTTCATGTTCGATGACGGCGACTCCGGTCTCCTCGTCGAGCACGAAGATTCCTGGCGCGGCGTAGGTGCAGCGCGCATTCGCCACGCAGCGGTGTGCATCGACAGAGACGCGAAGACCACGCCTGCTCGGCTGCTGATCGGTTGCCATCGACTCTGCCTCGGTGGGGCGGACGCGACCCATCTCATCGGGTCGCGTGTACAGCACGGTCGAGGCACAGGTCCCCGACACGAACCAGCTTAGCAGGTCGCCGAATGGCGGTCGGTCGTTGTGACCCCGCGGTGCGGACGGCGGGATTCGAACCCGCACGGGTGGTGCCCAGCGGTGTTTAAGACCGCAGCGTCTGCCGTTCCGCCACGTCCGCCCTCGCCACCGACGCGCCGCAAGCGCGACTCAGTCCACCGGCGACGGAAACACCGAACGGGCCCGCAGGCCCGCCCTCAACCGACATTTTCATTCGGAGCGGAAGACGGGATTCGAACCCGCGACCTTCTCCTTGGCAAGGAGATGCTCTACCACTGAGCCACTCCCGCGTATGCATGTGTGCATTTGCGTTTGCATCATTAAGATACCACACCCTTAGCGAATTGTCAACACATTTTTTCCTTTTTCGTTAATATAACTCCTCACCGTTAATGCTGGTGTAGAAGCTTGCGACAGACTTGAATGTCGTTGTGTCGATAGGCTGAAGCCGCGCAGCAAAGCTATCATCTAGCCCGGCCCGCACGAAAGCTTGTGAACGATTGTCTAACACCTCATATTGACGCCCAAAGATAAAAGAGTACTGCTCCATTTGCCCTGTAGTGCGATTCAGCACCAGAATATCATCATCTTGCAAACAGTTTGCATCAGTAGCACAGGATGAGCGATTGACAAAAGCTCCAATCAGAATTTGCCAATGCTGATCCCAACTCTGCACTGTGTAGATATGCGTAATCTTGAAGGCATTATCGAAGACGATGAAGGTACTCGTTCCCTCCTGGGGATCATACAACATAGCATTCATTCTATCAGTACCAAAATGACCAACGTAGAAGACCTCGTTCGGCTTCCAACCAGTATAGTTATACTGCTTCACCAAAGACAGATCAGATCCAAAGAGCAGGAATCCACCTCTGCCCTCACTAGGATCGTAGAGCATGACTTGAGAACGACCAGAACCATTGAAATCGCCGCTGAATATCTGCCAGTTGCCTACAAGATTATGCATCTCTTGATAGTCATTGATGAGCATAGTGTCGCTAAAGTCCATCACACGTGCTTCACCAATACTACGATCATAAAGGAAGACGCCATCTTGCGTAGCACTCTTGAAACGTCCAACATACACTTCCCACGAGTTGTGCCATTGGGTATATTGTTGAATATGGCGCACACTGAAATCGGCATTGAAGTCGAGGATCACAGCATTAGCAGTACGGCCGGATGTATACCACTGGCCGAGCTTCAGCCCACCCTTATTAGTCGCATCCACTGAAACGGGCACACTAGCATCGGCAAAACGGTTATAGAGAAAGACACCGCTACGCAGTCCATCGAAACGTCCCGTAGAAAGTTCCCAGTTTGGCCCCCAACCATCCAACACGGCATGTTTCTTGATCGCCAATTGCGGCGTTAAACTGAGTAATTGCAATCTTCCATTCGTACGGTCATAGAGCAGGATATCGGACTCGCCCGTACCAGCAAAATCGCCAATGCGTACATCCAACGTTGATCCCCAGCCATTGATAGGCGTTTTTGCATCACCTAACGAGACGTGTTGCGCCAACGGGACATCAGGAACCACACCAGTTGAGCCTAGATCATTATATGCACTACGGTCAAGATGGTTCCTCGCCTTTGTCAGACTCAACACATCCAAACTACCTTGCTGACGATTATAGAGCAATAGGTCACTGACACCTGTGCCAGTAAAATCGGCATTATACTCTTGCTCTGCCGAGCCACTACCTGCTGGCAAACCGAGTGTTAAGCGACTAGCACTCTCCGTAGCATTGGTTGTGTTGACGTTATTTGTGACGCCTGCACTATGCAGCATACCATTAGCTGCTGCAACACCATTCAGCATATTAGCGTTGACTCCATCCAGGCTCAGAAAGCGGCTTGGGTCAATAGGTATGGGCAGATAGATGAAGCGTAGTTGCCCATTCTGATAATTGGGTGCATTAATCACTGGAACACTATACCCCAAGCCGAGGTGAAAGGGTGTTACATCGCCATAGTTCTGATAGGTGACACTGAACGTGCTACCATCGGCATCAACTGAGGTGACAAAAGCGACATGTCCGGGTGTCCCAAATGCCCAATATCCATCTGCACGCGGGAAGACAGCTATTGCGCCAACACGCGGCTGTGTGCCAACAAGAAAACCATCACGTTCAGCATCCACAACCCAATCAGCCGCATTGCCCCAGTTGAGCGGCAGGTCATAGCCGAGCAAGTGCCATTGCTCCCACGTCCACCAGACACAGTTTCCACCTTTAGGAAACGGCCCAGGACAGAGTTGAAATGGATTGCCATCACGCGAATAGAAAGCCATATTGCAGGTCGGGTCAACCGTCGGGCTGGTATGTGCCGCCACATTTTGTGTGATGTGTGTGGTCGCACTTGATTGCGCATGCACAGCCTGTGGAGATGAAGCGCCAAATAACCCTCCTATGAGAGCAAACACTATCAATATTCCAAGCAAGAAGAGACAAAAACGCTGCCTCTTATATACAGCAGGAGACACATTTTTTTGTCTTCCCAAGCGGAATGGCATGATGGGCAGCATACAAATTTCTCCTTACGAGAGACGTAGTTCTTTTCTTCCTATGTAAGATACTACGTTCTTTCAGAGCATCTGGATGATTGCTAAGCCATTCCTTTTACTTTACGAGGAAGCCGCGCTCACGCAATAAGGCAATCACACGGTCAAGGTGTTGTGCATCAACACGTATCAGGCGGCTCTTTTGCTCCACTTCACTTCCAAGTAGGGGACTTAATTCCTCATCTACTTGTATATCCTGTAGTATAGAAGCGTGCAAGCGTAAGAGCGGCATCTGTTCTACATGAATGCTCTGCTGCTCGTTGTAACCACCGCCCCACAGCTTGAGACGAATCAAAAAAGAGGTGGGTATACCCCTCTCACAATAGCGTTGCAGGAAAGCAATAATCTGCTCTAGCGTTTTTCCCTTCTCTATCGCCTTGCGCAGTGATATTGGCGTGATCTTGTGCCATCCACTCGCTTCATCCAGCTCGCTAAACTGTGTGAGTTCAGCAACCATGTACAGATCGAGCACAGCATATAAGGGACACAGCATGCCATCCTCCTGCAAACGCCATTGTGGTTCGCGCACAAGCAAACGCCCATTCTCTACCATGGTATCCTGTGTAGGAGCTGAGGTCAGCGAAGGGAGCTGCTTCTGTCGCCAGAGCAGTTCTTGTAACCTGGGTAGATGACGTGTAGCAACCTCGGCAAGTAAGGGGGTAATGCGTCTGCGTAACATGGGACGCGCTTCCTCATCCGCAAATACAGTGTCGAGCAGAGTAGGATCATCTACCTCTAAGAGGGTCGCATGCTGCCACATCTCGACGCGACGCGCTTGCCGTTCCCACTCAACGAGCGAATAGCAGATATTTTGTGGAAGCTCACCCTCGGTTGCCCCTTCTAAGAGACGCTGAATATCCTCCGCGTGCATGCCCATTTGAATAGCTCGCGTCACGCTAGCCTTGGTCAAACGATATTGTGCAATCAATTCTAGGCTCACCCGTTCCGCAAAGCGATCAAGATTCACCAACAACGCTTCGGAAACAGGAGCCAATACGATCAACTCAAAATTTGGCTGTACAATCAGTCGTCCCCAAGTCGTTTCCTGCTGCGTTATCGGTTCATCGCTCATTACCAGAGTTGCCCCTGGCACGATACAAAAAGAGGTCGCCATGTCCTCGGCATTCATATCTACAAGTCCCAACCAGGAGAGTGGTCCCCCGATGAGCGCACGAATGAAGCCACCTTCGACCATATGCCAGCCCTCGCGTGGTGTGAGCCAACCACGCCGTAGCCGAAAATCCCAGCCATAAGGATTGCTACTGGCCGAGTAACGCTCGGTCCTATTTCCATACTGGCGTGGAAACAGGAGATACGGCTTATAGAGTTTGGCACGTGCAATAGTGGCAGCCAGTGGATGCCATACTCCCACAGTTTCGTATGACAAGCGCTCTACTACACTAGCACGCGCACGTACCACCTCTTCATTGGCCTCACTCCCCGGATTCGCGCCTGGGCGTACAGTAACATCCGGCAAGAAGAGCAGTTCATCCCAAAATGGCGTCTCTAACCAGAGCCGATAGCAACGACGCGCCCGCTCTAACACTGGTAGAGAAAAGAATATGAGGGCAGGTGCTGCATGGATACCATTCGGTCGTTCTTGCAGCAACCCCAATTTCATAAGGAGGAGTCGCATAAACAACAAGCGTGGCACATCGCTCTCGGCACGCACCTGTCCACTATGAGATGAAGGTCCTATATGTTCTATTATCTGCCGTAGAGATGCACGCGTCAACAGCCCACTACCCAGCACAGTTAGCCCTTCACGTAGAGAGGCTACCAGCGACCAATAGAGATAGAGCGTGCGTTGTAACTGCCGCGCTCCCTCTCCTATATCGCCCCCATCATGCATAACGCCATCTGCTTGCTGCCCATCATTATCGCTCGTATTCTCTTCTTTATTGGCTATAGGAAATGCGATAGGGAAGCCCCAGACGGCTTGTACAACTTCTCGCACCGCCTTTGGCAGAATAATCACTCCATCATGAATACCGTTTGTATAGTCACGTCCAGCAAAATTGGTTTGCTTGCCCCAAAAGAGGAGACCCAGGAACAAGAGATGGCGCAATGCCTGTTCAAACGTGCCATGAGGATGCGGGACAGGATATTGCGGAACATGCAGCGGCGCAGGTGCAGTAGATGGAGTAAGGGAGATACGGTGAGCCAACGATGTCTGTTGCTGAATAGGTCGTACGAGTGGAGCGTCACCCATGCTACTCGTTGTTTCTTGCTCCTGTGTGGCAGAGGTTTTTTTTGAGGGTGCTAACACATCAGCATAGGTGAGATACAACGCTAGGTCGCGACTATTAGCACGTCCACCACATGCAGCCAGTTCGTACAGTATGGCACGTTCCACGCCATCAAGATCTCGCACAATCTTATACAGAGCTATATCCTCAAAGAGGGAATGCGCAATCTCTTCCAATACTTCATCGGATAACGATACTGAGGCGGTGAGGTCTTGCCCTAGCACTATGGGAACACGCCGTGCCTTTACCAATGCTTGCAAGTGATACATAGGCACTGTTTGTAAAAGATCAATATCACTCTGCTCCATACACATCCTCGTCGTGCAAGAGAGGCATCTGCCCACGCCGCTTGAGATCATCAATGAGACGCTCCGCTCCTGGCCGTCTAAGAATATGGAGTGTAGGATGAATTGAGTACACAACCTGTTCATCCAGCGCAGTGGTAGCATTTAATTCACGCATGACCACAGTATCCGCCACTTCTAACATAGCGACATTCGTATAGAAACGTACACGTCCATAATTTGCTATCCAGCCTTCAACCTGCGCTAGCAGAGATGAAAGTGCTTGTGCTTCATCTTGTGTTGTGGTATCTAACACTGTGCGTAAGAGTTCTAGCAACAGCGTCGGCTGCTTCCCTGTGCCAATCGCACTACTCAAAGCTGCAGGAGCTAGGCGATAGCAGAGTTTTCCCTCTTTAACGCCTGCCACTTCCGCGAACTCTTCTAATAATTGCAGCATAGACCACGCCTGGGCTGTACTCTCAACGAGTAGTTCACCCTGTTCAGTAACATGGGCAAACTTAGCTAAAGCGTTTTGTTCTATTGCTTCCTCGTACTCATCAAAAGGTAATCCATGGAAAAGCCAACCCGCCATTGGCGTGAGACGAAACCCAACTAAACGTCCATCACGAGCCACGGCGATATCACATACCCCCCACCAGTGCAACGGGCCGCGCAACAAGCGAGCAAGGTAGTGATACTCGGCACGTAACCAGTCATTGAGCACGGTAGGACGGAGTACTCGCCCTTCTTCATATTCTAACCACCAATGCGGTAAAGAAAAGAGGCGTTGCCGCCTCTGCAGAAATGTCGGATTGAGACGATAGACAAAGCGTGCAAAAGCACTAAAGCTGATCCACTGTTGCAAAGGAACTTGTGTCAGCAGAGCCACAAGTTCTTGCCGCGCCTCGCTATTCTCAGCTTCCAACTCGCTCATGCGCATCATGGGTTGATGTAGTGCGGTAGCACGACAACGCACACGTACTCCGTCTTCTCGCAAATCGTACAGGTCCTCATAGGAAGATTGCGTCAGCCACAGTTCAAACAGATCACGGGCAATTTCGGCACGAACTGGTCCTAGAAATAAACGTGCCGTTTGTGCTAACACCCGCAAATAAGGAGTTCCTCCATCGTCCTTATGCAAAATATCCGCTAGACGTAGCAAGCGTATCGCAAAGCGTATGAACGCACGAGAACGCCCTACAGTTGTCTCCAATGTCGTCAATATCGCTCCTGAAGGTAAATCCGTCGGTGGTTGCAGCGGCATCGAGCCATCGGAAGCAAGCATCGTAGTAGTTCGTGTAGTATTAAACGCCGCGGAAGAACCAGTTCGCACACCTCCATTTTCCTGGTCATCGTGTTCGATGATGCGATCTAGTCCATGACCATCCAACGCACGCGCCGCCAAGAGCAAATCGGCCAATAAGCGGTACGGTTCCCCTTCATGAACACGCGGTACTTCTCCACGCTCATTCGCATTTTGCACATCGATGGTGGTAATTGGAACAGTCACGCGCAATGCATTACGCACCTCTATCGGCACATACCAGCCCACGTCAAGCAGGGAACCGCTTAAACCGATACGTTGCTGCGGTGTACTATTTAGGCTTGTACGAAAGAGGAGCGCCTTCGATTGGAGTGTCAAAAGTGTACTTTCCAGTTGACCGGGCTGCCCCAAGGAGAAGCGTTCAAACAATCCACGCAGATCGTCATCTGCCATAGAGCCGCCAGCCAGAGTCAGAGCCGCCAGAAGTTGTCGCTGTGGTTTCTCCAGGGTAGTAGCCACCCGTCGTACTAGTTCTGGCTGGCCCAACGCCTCTAGGAAATTATCCACCAATTGTGGCTTACCCATACCATTCGTGGTGAGATCATACACTCGTGCGATATTGCGCAACTCACTCAAGTTCATTTGTCCCAGAATATCATGGAGGTTTGTGAGCGGCGCTGGTCCACGCTCTGTACGTGGTACGGCGGGCGCGATAAATCGGCCCTCTACGGCAGCATCCTGTTCAGCGTGTTCTTCCCCATCGACCATAGGCATCGTCATTCCATCTTCCGACAAGGAGCCAAATTGGCTAGCAGACGGAGAAGCCTGAGAAACTGGGGGCGGCAAAGAAACGGGCGCAGCCCAAGACGAAAATGTTGCAGGACGTGCCAGCCATTGATACAACAATGCAGCGGCATGAGCGCATATTGTCGCGGTGTTCATATCACAAGAACAGGTACTTCTCCAAGTAGTGGGGCTTTGCACCTCAATTTCAGGTGTGTAGTGCTGCACACTTTTTGCAGGATATGCTTTCTCCGCCACAATTGCAGCCGATGACGCTATAGCATCTCCCACAATAGGAACAGCAACGATACCAGAGAGGCGAGCGCCCTGGCGTTGCGTATGATGTACTGCACCTAGACGAAAATACTCTTGACCCAGCGCAGCTACATTCAGGCCCGCCATGCGTATCACATCAGAGACACGCAAGCGTTGTAGTAAGCTGGGTACAACATTCTCCATAGATTAAGATTCCACATCAATGATATTTATAGGTCGGTTACGTTGGGCTATTGTAGCATACCTCTTCTCACACTGTCTATACAGATTGTTTGAGCATTAGCAGCAAAGCAAAGAAAAACACCTTGGCCGATGTTTCCCAACATGAAGGCTAAGGTGTTTTTCTTGGTCACAATTATGCGGCCACTTTTGGCTCTGGTAACGGTGCTCCGTCTTTTACTGCATCTTCTATCCATGCCTCGATAGCTTCCATACCATTTTTTACCGCCTCTTTATACGTGTCTCCATGCGTTCTACATCCTGGTAACTCTGGAACAGTAACGATATAAGCATGGTCTCTGTTACTCCATTGAATGAGCATAGAGTAGTGTCTCTCATTCATAATATACCTCCAAGTTTTTTGAGTGCATCTTCTACATCTTCAATTTGATACGGTTTGGCGTCGCTTCCATCTTTGCCCACCAGTGTGATACGTACACTTGGTAGCGCTGGATGTTTCCAGACGGTATGGCTTCCTTTCGCCGTTCGGGATTGGAAACCCGCTTTAGCTAGGGCAGCTTTCAGTTGTCTAATTTTAAGCGGCATCGTTTCTCTATGAAGTGCCTACTACAATAATAACATAAAAGTGGAGAACACAAAACACTTTTACCAAGCCTTCAGTGCTGTTAAACAGCCCTAAGAGCAATGATTCCCATGCTCATCATTGGGATCAGGCACGTCAAGCCCAGGATTGCGTTCAAAAAAACCGACTGGTTTGAGCGTGAACCCAGCATGTGCGGCCGACATGACGGGCCATTCTTCTGGACGTGGAATATGATGCACGTTCATCACATACCACAAGACAAGATCGGTGTTGTCAAGAGAGCGGTTTGCCTGTGTCCACGCTGGTAGCCCCATGCCACCTGGGTGCTGATTGGGATAGTCGCCCGCCGGATAGCGCTCCTCCTGCGTGTATGGTGTCACCCAGAGATGTTTGTCGATAAAACCTGCCCGTTTCAGGACACTGGACGTTGGTTGCAGGAAGTGAGGCGCATTCTCGCCGGGCAGCAACTTGTAGCCGACCGGCTCACCAAGACGATTGAGGTGGTTCGGATTGACGACTTTCCAATAGCGACAAGAGAACGGATCAATCAGTTGTTGGGCCGCAGACTCGTTGACAAGTTGCGTCGATGTTGCGAAGAACGCATTGCCATGCGGATTCTCTGGTCCCGGCGGGGCCGCTTCTGTATGCACCTCGTAGACTGAGTTCTGCGTACCATCGACCATCATATCCATGCGGATGCAGAAGATGTGTTGATGAAGCGGCGCAGTCACCTGGGGGGCGACCAGTTCTCCGTACTTAGGCTTCACGCCTTCTGCAACGGCCCCAGTGCTCAGAATACCGCTTAACCTAGATTCAAACGCAATCGTGCCATCTTGATAGAAATACCAGTAAAAGCCGTACTCGTAATTGTCAATCGTTGCAATGAACGATACTACCAAGCGCCGCGAGCGTCGCACATCTGTACGCTCTGTCCGCCAATCAGAATGTTTCCATAGGATGCCGTAATCCTCTTCGTGCATACAAATAGCATTGGGCAAGCACACGAGATTGCCAGAACTATCTGTCATGAGCGCATCGAAATAATGAATATAACCCAAGCAGTCGCAACCACGTTCGAGCGCATTAGCAAGAATGCCTATTCCGTATTCACCAATATCAAAGGCGGTTTTGCGATAATGGCTGACACCAGGATCACCATATGGAACCACCATCTCTGCCAGTGACACACGATAGAGAATGGGGCGTAGGCGACCTGCATCCTCATAGCCAACCGTATGTAGCACGAGTCCCTCTCGCGTGTTAAAACCAATGCGAAAGCGCCATTTCTGCCAGAAGACCTCGTGTCCATTGACGGTAAAGCTCGGACCGTCAGGCTGGGTGATCTCCAGCGGTTTTAGATCGGTGCGCATCTGTCCAACGGCCTCTGCCCAATAATTACCCGACTCCGGTGGCACGGGCACAACACCATGATCTTCTACGCGCAACACCTCCATGGTGTTGAGGTCTATGTAGGCGATAATCCCCTCAATGGGGCGAGCATAGCCATTATCGCTAGGCTCGTGCCTCAAGTAGGCCAGAGAACGTAAGAGGCGCCGCCCCTGCTCCTCCTCATTGCCATAATTACCCACCGTCCAGCTATCAACCATCACCAAGTCTAGATTAGTAATACCACGTTTGTGTAGTGCCGCCTGGAAATCTGGATTAGCTTTGAGAACCTTCTCACTTGCAGCCACCTCCTCAAATATCACTGGTGGCTGTACTCCTGGAACAGAGCGCCACACCTGCACATGCCCCTCAGTCACAGAGACAATTGCTTCATAAGTGATACCAGAAGACTTATCAAGCAGCACCATAAATGCCTCTCGTGCAGGAACATCGCCTGCCTGAAAATTGAGGACGACCTCTTTGGCAGGCTCATGGAGGTTCACCGAGATAAAGCGGACATGTTCGCTCAAGTTCCGTTCAGTGCGTACAATGTTCACAGCAACCATCAGCTCTTCAGCCGTGAGGGGTTCCAACGGATGCAGCGCAGTAGGGGCATAATTCATTGTGCCCTCATGTTCATGAGCCATAATAACATGTACCTCCATAGTGTTCAAAATCATAGCGCGAGTAGTAAGTTCCCAGACATGGAATAGCCTTCTGCACATTGTACCGCAAGGTCGTAGGGACCAGCTTCAGCGCGTCCACAGCTCAATTTATTGAGCGAGATCTGGCTACACATTGTACCGCAAGGTCGTAGGGACCAGCTTCACGGCATCTCTCCAGCTTGACATATAATCAGCCATCCCCGTATAGTATGTACAACATGTTTCGGTAGGGCCACAATAATGCCCTACCGCACCGCGAAAGGCTTACTAATTATCATGGCAAACATTTTTCAATTGCTGGCCGACCAGGACAAGTTGACCGATGAATTGTTCGCGTTCGTGACCGATGCGAACGCAGATAGCCGCAATGAGCGTGCCATCATAAGCGTGTTGCACGAAGTGGCACCACAAATCGTCTCCGTCGCAGAATGCATGGTCATTGATGGCGTTGACGAGCGTCACTATGTCGAGGACTATGTCCGTGCCATCCTGCATGGTGACGGCTTACACGGAGTAGACTAGATCGAATCTATTCCCCTAACGCATACATCACATTCGCAACGGCAGCGAGCGCGGCCGTTTCGGCACGCAGAATTCGTGTGCCCAACGAAACCACCTGTACACCTTGTTGTTGTGCCAAATTCACCTCTTCCTCCATCAATCCACCCTCCGGCCCAATGAACAAGGCAACAATCATAGACTGCGCAGAATTGGGTGTAATAGATCGTTCCACAGAAAAAGATGTCAACACCTCACGCAAACTACGCCCATGTTCCTCTTCCCACGCCATCACAGCCAAAGCATTCTTGGGAATATCGTTGAGCGCGTGTGTCAATGGACGAATCGGTTGTAATATGGGAACACGTGCATTTCCACACTGCTCTGTAGCCTCTTGCAGAATGCGTTGCCAACGTTGCACCTTAGAAGCACCAGCATCTTCCAGGCCAGCCATCGAACGACGACACAGAGTTGGCACAAAGGCCGACACCCCCAGTTCCGTTCCCTTCTCCAAAATCCACTCGAAGCGTGCCGATTTCAGCAACCCTTGATAGAGGATGATGTGTACTCTAGGCTCGCTTTTCCCTACATACCGTTCGACGACCACAATCTCTACACCTGTACTATTGACCTTTGTTACCTCACACAGTATCTCATCACCGCTATTATCGAGTAATATCAGTTGTTCCCCCACAGCAAGACGCAATACATCACGCACCTGATGAGCAACCTTTTCCGGCAACACAACAGGAGTGCCAACCGTCAATATTTGTGATGAAGGAGTAATAAAAAAACGATGCATAGATGATATCCTAATCCGTGGGTAGGGGCCCGATTATGCTCTTTAATTATTACATTTGGTCAAGGTATGTACCGTCGTAGGGGCCTGATTGATCGCGCCCGTCGTCCCCATGCTCAATGCCGCCAAGCACCCACGACGGGCGCGATCAATCGGGCCCTACCTTTTCCTAAAAATAAGAGCTAACCAATCATCAATCATAACCTGCTCCACCAGATCTAAACCTGCTGCCAACAGGGGGCCTTCGGCGTCGGGGCGGCGTGCTTCTATGATGCCACTCACAATTAAAAGGCCTGTGGGAGAGAGCGTTTGTGCCAGTTGAGGAGCAATAGAGCCGATGATATGCGCAATGATATTGGCAACCACCAGATCATAGTGTCCCACCATACGTGTCGCTTCCACCTCGTCAAGCACGCCTAACACAACCTGAATACGGTCACTGAGGCCGTTCATGGCGACATTTTGCGTGGCACTTTCAACAGCCACGCTGCTGTTATCGATGCCATAGACACTGGTAGCGCCCAACTTCGCCGCCGCAATTGCCAGGATGCCCGAACCCGTACCGACATCAAGCACGTTCATGCCACGCTGTGTCTTTTGTTCAAGCTGTTCCAGGCACATACGTGTCGTAGGGTGTAAGCCCGTACCGAAAGCCATACCAGGGTCTAATATAAGCACGACCTCAGTATCTTTCGGCGTATACTCGCGCCATGAGGGGCGAATAACGAGCCGCTGCCCAATGTGGGTAACATGAAAATAGTCTTTCCAGGCGTTTGCCCAATCCTCTTCATTGACGGTCTTTGTGCTCAGCTCGCCCACAAAATGCGCACCGAGGCTCGACAGGTGCCACAGCCCCTCTGCGACACGCTGCCGTGCCTCTTCTTCTTTGCCGTCAATAGGCAGATAGGCATGCACGAGCACAGGCTTACCTGCCAAGACACGATATTCTTGTCCCTCATCAATCAACTCGATTGGTTCCTCAATGGCAACACCACCAGAGATATAGCGCGTCAAAAGTTCGCTCACCGACTCTATCGCCTCTGGATGAGCTTGCACCGTCAATTCTAACCAACGCATTTATGCCACCTCTAAATTTTGACACTTCCCCGCTGAAAAGACGGGGAATTCTTCTTTCCACCATCAAGCTTGCTCATACGTCTCACAACGCATGAGTAGCGGCCCGATGTCCAGAAGCGACTTTACCTCTGCGCGGAGAGGCCCGTTTCCGTATGCCCTACGGTACGGCATAAAGCTTTGTTCAAGATGTTGACCGCCGCGTTCTCATCCCTGTCCATGACCAACCCACATTTCACACAGACATGAGTACGCACACTCAGCAACTTGTGTACCAGTGTTCCACACGCGCTACAGTTCTGAGATGTGAAGTGTGGGGCTACTGCTATTGTGGGGGTAGCATGTATTGCTGCATAGTAGTTCATCCATCGAAGGAATAAGCCCCATGCAGCATCACTAATGCTTTTCGCTAAGCGGTGGTTCTTGACCATGTTGGCAATCTTGAGGTCTTCATAGGCAATCAAATCGCTAGATGTGACTAACGTGTTTGCGGTCTTGCGGGCAAAATCTTCACGCTGCCTAGAAACCTTCAAGTATGCCTTGCTTAGTCGTTGACGAGCATTCTTACGGTTGCGAGATTGCTTTTTCGTACGAGACACACGACGGTGCAACCGCTTGAGCTTCTTCTCCGCTTTAAGGAGGAAACGGGGATTGTCTACGGTGTTGCCCTCTGAGTTGGTATAGAAGGACTTGAGTCCTATGTCGATACCGACTTGCTTCCCTGTTGGAACGTGCTGTACATGTCTCTCTGCTTTGACGCAGAATTGAGTGTAGTAGCCATCTGCCCGCTTGACAATCCGCACACGTATGATGTGAGGGAGAGGCCGTGTCGCCAAGTCACGACACCCTATCAAGCGAACACGACCTATGCCGCAGCCATCGGTAAACGTGATGTGCGTTCCATCTGGCTCTAGCCTCCAACCTGTTTGCTTGTATTCCACACTTCTATTATCGTGCTGAAATGTGGGATAGCCCTTCTTCCCTGGTTTGTGGTTTTTGCAGTTGTCGTAGAAACGCTGAATAGCAAACCATGCACGATCTGCTGATACTTGCCTTGCCTGGGAATTGAGCAAGGGTGCAAACAGGTATTCTTTCGCTAGGGATGCGCAATAGCACTGCAAATCGTTGGAGGAGATACCGCGCTCATCCATCCACAACCGCAAGCACTTGTTTCTGATGAATTGCACAATCCTGATTGCTTCATCCATAGCTGCATACTGTGCTTTGGTAGCATCAAGCTTGTATTCGTAGATGAGCATGGGTGCGTCCCTCCTTTCCTAGCTTTGCCGTTCGATATATTTTTCGATGAGTTCTTGGCTCACATGGCCCTCCGTTGAATACAAGGTTGAGCGTGTCCATAACGACGGGAGACGTAACAAGTGGACAAACGCTTCTCGCAAATCATGCGACGAGCGGCCTTTGATGAGTCGGGCGATATCGGTGGGCAAGGTGTATGGGTTGGTCTGAATGAACAGATGCACATGATCGGGCTGAATAGCCAGACGGATGATCTGCCATCCATTTCCGCTCGCAACCTCATGAATAATTTGTTCTAAACGGTCATGTACAGGACCCACAAGCACCTTCTTGCGCCTTTTCGGGCAAAAGATGATGTGGTACACAATGTGATGAACCATATGTTGTTCGTGTATGTAGTTCTCATCCATACAGAGAGGATATCATACAATGTATGTTGTTGTCAACATGTACCAACGACAAAGTGGGCCAAAAAGGAACGGCGATTCATCCCCTGCTTAAAAGACAGGGGCTTTCCCGCTCAGTTTCTGTAATATTCATAGGTTGTGATTATCTCAAAACCACAGGAGCAATACAGACCGAGCGCATTTGTGTTATCAACATCCACATCCAACATGACGCTCCGTCCCTCCGACTGCACCACACGAATCGTCTCTTCTAGCATCTGCCGTCCATAGCCACGCCCCCGATACTCCGACCTGATCACAAAACCATATATGCCAAGCTCGTTCTCGCGCCCCAGGTCCTCCAAGCGCAGTGTACCGACAGGCTCATCACAACCCAGGTCTTGTCCACCAAGTGTCGCAATATAAAAGCGCTGCGTCGGCTCCTGAAGCCTTTTTACAACGTGTTCCCGCGCCTGCACCTCTCCAATATCTTCTCCGAGCACCGCAACAAGTCTATCAGTATCCCACGCCATAGCTCGCCGAAACAGAAGGCGATCATCAAAGACATTTCTAGGCTTGAACGTTCGCAGTAGCATTTCATGCTCAGCATGCTCGAACACGACAGGTAGCGTTTTCATCACAGCCTGCCCGGACAGTGAGGCACGTTCGCATACTAACACCAACTGCTTACCGCTTTCGTGAGCAAAGACCTCTTTTGCCTTTGCCAGCAATGCGCTAAATATCCCCTTGCAACGATAAGCAGGATGCACCATCGCCATCAGTTCTTTTTCTTGCTCGCCAAAATTCTCTAAGCAGAGATATCCCGCAAGTGTTCCACCGTCGGCATAATAGAGGAAATCATTTGTTTTCGTACCAGGACGATTGCGCAACATACTCATAAGGATACGCATATGGAGATGTTCATATTCATCGCAAACAGCAGCCAAGCGCTGAATCGACGCGATCTCTTCGGCAGTCAATGTTTGCCGCGTGASAAGAGCAGACATTATGTTTTCCTCTCCTCAAGGAGGGCACCCGCAAAGGGATGCCCCTACAATGATACGATGACTGTGACGACCTGCGTCATCATTGTAGGGGCATCCCTTTGCGGGTGCCCTGTTCACTCATTCAATATCTGTAGGTCAGTACACAGCAGGTTCCATATATTCACCAAAGACCTTGCGGAAAACACCCATGATTTCTCCGAGCGTGGCGTACGCTTCAACCGCTTCGATGATAGCTGGCATCGTGTTCTCTGTCCCAGCAGTTACACGCGTCAGGTGCTCCAGCGCCTTTTTCACAGCAGACTGATCACGTTCTTGACGCACGCGATTAAGGCGTGCCAGATGTGCTTTTTCACCCTCGTAGTCAACGTAGAGCGTTGGCACTTTCACGTCTCCATCCGACACGTAGTCGTTGACACCCACAATAGTGCGTTTATGTTGGTCAATCTCCTGCTGATAACGATAGGCCGATTCGGCGATCTCGCGCTGGAAGAAGCCATTGAGCACACAGGCCATAACGCCTCCGAGAGCATCAATGCGATTGATATACTCCATCGCCGCACGCTCGGTCTCATCCGTCAAAGCCTCAACAAAGTAGGAGCCACCCAAGGGGTCAACCGTATTGACCACGCCACTCTCGCTAGCGATGATCTGTTGTGTACGCAAGGCAATCAACGCGGCACGCTCAGTAGGCAAAGCTAGAGCCTCGTCTAGCGAGTTGGTATGCAGCGAGTTGGTGCCACCTAAGACAGCAGCCAGGGCCTGAATCGTGGTACGCACCACATTGTTTTCTGGTTGTTGTGCCGTCAAAGAAACACCTGCTGTCTGCGCATGACAGCGCATCAGCCACGAACGTGGGTCCTTGGCTCCGTAGCGATCGCGCATCAACTTTGCCCAGATACGGCGTCCAGCACGAAACTTAGCAATCTCTTCAAAGAAGTCGTTATGCACGTCAAAGAAGAAAGAAAGGCGCGGCGCGAATTCATCGATCTTGAGGCCACGTTGCAGAGCAGCATCGACATAAGCTAAGCCATCGGCAATAGTGAAGGCCAGCTCCTGTACCGCCGTCGCGCCCGCCTCGCGGATATGATAGCCACTGATACTAATGGTGTTCCATTTAGGCATATAGCGCGTGCCAAACTCGATTGTATCAGTCACGAGACGCAGTGATGGCTCAGGTGGAAAAAGAAACTCTTTTTGGGCGCTATATTCTTTGAGAATATCGTTTTGCAGGGTACCACCAAGCGAGGCCATCGGGAAGCCCCGTTTCTCGGCATTCACGATATACATGGCCCAGATCACCGACGCTGGACTATTAATGGTCATCGACGTGGTGATTTTGTCGAGTGGTAAGCCATCGAACAATACTTCCATATCAGCAAGCGACGAAACGGCGACGCCACATTTGCCAAATTCGCCCGACGCCAGAGGATGATCGGTATCATATCCATAGAGGGTCGCCATATCAAAGGCAGTTGAAAGCCCCGTCTGTCCCTGTTTGAGGAGGTACTTAAAACGCTTATTCGTATCCTCTGCCGTGCCAAAACCTGCGAACATACGCATCGTCCATGGTTTAGCACGATACATCGTCGGTTGCACACCACGCGTATAGGGATACTCGCCTGGGAGATTAATATCACGTGTATAATCCAAGTGCGCATTATCCTGCGGAGTGTAGATGCGCTGTATAGGAACACTAGAAGTAGTCATGAGATTATCACTCTCCGGCATACGCTCCTGTGACTTCCTAACCGTCGTGTTCTCCCACTCCGCTCGTTTCACTGTGAGACGTTCTAATTCTGCCGCATCAAACAATGTGCCCTGTTCGACAACGGGGGGATTGAATTGTATGGGCGCATTGAGTTGCGTGGGCGCTATGAATTGCGCCCCTACATTCTGCTCAAGCATGATGGCTTCTCCTGACACAGCATCGTAACGTCGTAGGGACCAGCTTTAGCGCGTCCTCGGCTCAATTTATTGAGCGAGATTCAAATGAATTCTCTCAATGAGCTTGAACATGGGCAAGATTCGCCCGATCAATCGGGCCGGCGGACGCGCTAAAGCTGGTCCCTACGACATCTTTTTTTACAACACATACTAACTTTCTTGTATTGTACCATAGTCATGCAGGAGGATTATCGGGGAGGTGGGCGCAATGAATTACGCCCCTACTGGCATCATAAGGGGCCTCCTCTTCGCGTAACTTCTTCTGGTCCTTATCATCTGCTGCTTGCCACTCCTGAAACTTCTGCCGCAAGTCTTTCAAAAGCTTGCTCAACGAATCGCCAGTTCGTTCCAAGCGTTCTAAGTCCATCGCATTGACTAGAGCCGCGCTATACTCTATACCACCAAGCGACGGTTTCACGCCAGCACTTTTTACAGCCTCAGCTAGCAGCCGCTTATATAAGTCTCGCTCACACTTTTGGGAAGGTGCGGAACATCCCTTCCCTAAGACTTTTTTGAATGCATGAGAATCGAGCAGCAGCCAACGCTCAATGTGAGGATCAGGAATAGCACAAATCACCCTTTCACTCAAACTCTTCGTAACACCATCAATCTCCTGCTTACGTCCCAAAAAGCCCTTACAGTTACCGTCTATAGCGACAATAAGTAGGTCTGGCAGCTTTTCTGCATCATTCTGAAAATGATTGATATAACCTTTCAGCTTATTCATTACCATCCCATGCCCACCCCTTGCGCTATAGAAGATGATTTCAACTGTTACTTTGTATTGCTTGGCAAATCTAAGCACAAGAGCATTCGGAAAGAGTTCATGACCACTATCTTCCACAAAAAGGTTAACGCTACGCATAGAAACCCCCTCGTAGAAGACGTTCAGAAACAGATTCTTCTTCTCCAGAGGAGATATTTCGTTTTCCTAACGGCTCAATAAACGTTTTTCCGTTCTTCATATGAAATAGGTATAATGCTTCTTGTGGTAGGAGGTCGAGGAGTGTGGGTGAATGAGTCGTTACAATAACCTGTGTAGTCCAATAAGAAAGCGTTTGGAGTAACCGAACAATCAGGTCAAGGCGATCCGGATAAATTCCATTCTCTGGTTCTTCGAAACCAAGGAGGGTTGGAGATTCTTTCGCACTCCCCAAAGCTAACAAACCTAAAATGCGAAGTGTCCCCTCTGACAATACGCTGGCAGGAATAGGGGTGATCTTGCCCCGAATTTGTGGAGAGGGAGAAGTTGGA
>JRHI01001284.1_pt1 | contig 21951 bp, 16 predicted proteins | sample 215371 | NCBI WGS metagenome assembly JRHI01 (sample SAMN02929681, study PRJNA255918) | sediment metagenome | biome: cave system; feature: Ice Cave; material: Sediment; isolation source: sediment from deep within a dark volcanic ice cave with no known source of... ...
GTCTACCTCTACTTCAAGAGCAAAGACGACCTGCTGGTCTCCATCTTCGAGCGCAGCATGCGCGAGGGGCTCACGGCGAGCCGCGCCGCCGTGGCCGACCTCCGCGATCCGCGCGAGCGCCTGCTGCGCCTGGCCCGCGCCCACCTGGCGCGCCTGGGCCAGGACCGCAACCTGGCCATCGTCTTTCAGGTGGAGCTGCGGCAGTCGACGAAGTTCATGGAGCGCTTCTCCGCCACGCTGCTGCGCGACTACCTCGGGCTCATCCGCGAGGCGATCGCCGACGGCCAGCGCGAAGGACTGTTCCGCGCCGACGTGAAGGCCACGGCCGCCGCGAAAATGCTGTTCGGCGCGCTCGACGAGATGGCGACCAACTGGATCCTGAGCCGCCGCCGCTATGCACTCGAGGCCGACGCCGACGCCGTCGTCGATCTCTTCATCAACGGCGCGCGCGCGCGGTAATGGCGGCCACGATGCGATCGGTGGCGGTGCTCGGGGCGGGCACGATGGGCGCGCAGATTGCGGCGCATTTTGCGAACGCCGGCGTGCCGGTCCTTCTCCTCGACCTCACAGCGGATGCCGCGCGCGACGGGCTGAAGCGGGCGCGAACGCTCAAGCCCGATCCGTTTTTCGCCGCAGACGCGCTCTCGCGGATCAGCACCGGCGGCTTCGACGAGGACCTCGCGAACGTCGCCGGCGTCGACTGGATCCTCGAAGCGATCGTCGAACAGTTGGACATCAAGCGCGCCCTGCTCGAACGCGTCGACGCCGTGCGCCGTGCAGGCACGATCGTCTCCTCCAACACGTCTGGCATTCCGATCGCGACGCTGGCGGAAGGGCGCAGCGACGATTTCCGCGCACACTGGCTCGGCACGCATTTCTTCAACCCGCCGCGCTATCTGCACCTCGTCGAGATCATCGCGACCGCCGACACGGACCCCGCGGTCGTCGAACGCGTGTCGCACTTTGCGGATCGCCGCCTCGGCAAAGGCGTCGTCCTCGCGAAAGACACGCCGAACTTCATCGGCAATCACCTGGCGCTCTACGGCGTAATGCTCACGCTGCAGGCGCTCGAGAGCGGCCGCTACACGATCGAAGAGATCGACGCGATCACCGGACCTGCGCTCGGCCGCCCGAAGAGCGCCACGTTCCGGACGCTGGATATCGCCGGCATCGACATCCTGGTGCACGTCGCGAAGAACCTCGGGTTCGAGATGCCGGCGTTCGTGCACGCGCTGGTCGAGAAAGGGTGGGTGGGCGAAAAGGCCGGGCAGGGTTTCTACAAGCGGATCAAGACCGCCGGCGGCAGCGAGATCCAGACGCTCGATCCCGCAATGCTCACGTACCGCCCGAAGCAGTCGGCGCGGCTGGCGTCCATCGAGGCGGCGCGTTCGATCGACGACACCGGCGAGCGGATCAAGACGCTGTTTCTCGGGAAAGACAAAGCCGGCGACTTTCTGCGCGAGACGCTCGCGCCGATGCTGACCTACACCGCCAAGGTGGCGCCCGCCATCGCGTACTCGATGGACGACGTCGATCGCGTGATGCGGTGGGGGTTCGGCTGGGAGCTCGGCCCGTTCGCGATCATGAAGACGCTGGGGATCGGCTCGCGTGAAGGGTTCGCCCTCCAGAGAGAGGACGAAGCGCGACGCTCGGATGAAGCCTTCGCGCCACGGAGTGGCCCGGGAATGCCGGATGTGGCGCGAAGGCTTCAGCCGGGCGATCTTCTGATCCTGAAAGCGGCAAAGGATCGGCAGAAGGTCGTGCGCACGAACGCCGGCGCGAGCCTCGTCGACCTCGGCGACGGCGTGCTCGCGCTCGAGTTCCACGCGAAGATGAATGCCATCGGCGGCGATCAAGTGCAGATGATGCACGCCGGCGTGAAAGAAGCCGCGGCGAACTTCGCCGCGCTGGTCGTCGGCAACGACGCGCAGAACTTCTCCGCCGGCGCGAACCTCATGTTGCTGCTGCTCGAGGCGCAGGAGGGCAACTGGGACGAGATCGACCTGATGATCCGCGCGTTCCAGGGGGCGACGCAGGCCCTCCGTTTCGCCGACGTCCCGGTCATCGTCGCGCCCGCGGGCCTGACGCTCGGCGGCGGTTGCGAGATCGCCCTGCACGGCGACCGCGTCCAGGCGGCCGCGGAAAGCTACATCGGGCTCGTCGAGGTCGGCGTCGGACTCATCCCCGGCGGCGGCGGCACGAAAGAGATGCTGGCGCGCGCGGTCGACGGGCTGCCGGCCAACCATCCGGACCTGCTGCCGTTCGTGCGGCGCGTGTTCGAAACGATTGGCTTCGCCAAGGTCTCGACGAGCGCGGCCGACGCCAGACGCCTCGGCTTTCTCGGCGACGCGGATCGGGTGACGATGAATCGCGACCGGGTGATGGCGGATGCGAGGGCGTACGCGCTCGAACGCGTGCGCGAGGGGTACCAGCGGCCGGCGCCGCGCACGGCGATCCCAGTCGGCGGCGAGACAGTACTGGCGGCGCTCAAGCTCGGGGTGCACCTGGGATGGCGCGCGGGGCGGCTGAGCGATCACGACGCGGTGGTCGGCCGCGCGCTCGCCAACGTGCTGGCGGGCGGCGCGCTCCCGAATCAGACGACGGTGAGCGAACAGTCTCTGCTCGACCTCGAGCGTGAAGCGTTCCTGAAGCTGTGCGGCGAGCGGAAAACGCTGGAGCGGATACAGCACACGTTGAAGACGGGAAAGGCTCTCAGAAATTGAGGATCTTAGGATCTGAGGATCTGAGGATCTGAGGATCTGAGGATCTGTCTAGGGATGTAAAGGTTCGGCGGGCGAATCTGGAGGCAATCCCTGGGTACGACTTTGTGAGATCACCGGATTCCCGAACGAATCCATGAGCGATCGGGATTGAGGACATTCTACATTTCGCTGATGGTGGGTACGCGGCGCCGCCGTGGTCGATCGGCGCGTGTGGTCACTGCTGGGACGACACGGATTGGCGGGATGACTTCAATGCTTCGGTGATTGGGCGCACCACGCGCCGTTGCGCCAGTATGTCGACGGGTTGCCGCGCGATCGGGCAGGAAATCGCCACCGCGCCGCTGTCTGCCGCCAAGCCGCGAAACATCGATTGGGTGGGACAGGCGAAACTCGAGCCAACTGCGGATCCGACAAATTCGAACGAAAGACTCGGCGAACAGAATCCGGAGCACGTCCCTAGCTCCTCAAATAGATCCTCAGATCCTCAGATCCTCAGATCCTCAGATCCTCAAATGATGAGGGTATGATTCAGAATTATGAGCACCGCCGAGAAGCCCAAAGCGGGCCTTGAAGATACGGTCGCCACATCGTCCGCGATCTGCTACCTGGACGGCGATCGCGGCGTGCTGGCGTACTGCGGCTACGACATCCACGATCTCGCGCGCCACGCGACGTTCGAGGAAGTCTGCTACCTGCTCTGGCACCGCCGCCTGCCGACGCGCGCCGAGCTCGGCGATGTGCAGTCGCAGCTCGTGGCGGCGCGCCCGCTCCCCGAAGCGGTGCTCCGGCTCATGCGGACGCTGCCACCCGGCAACGCCATGGACACGCTCCGGACGCTGACGTCCGCGCTCGGCCACTACGATCCCGACGCCAACGACCACTCGCCGCAGGCCAATTATCGCAAGGCCGTGCGGCTGACCGCGCAGATCAGCTCGCTCGTGGCGACGATGGGACGGATGAGCAAGGGGCGGGGACCGATCGAGCCGGATCCGGTCCTCAGCCACGCGGCGAACTTCCTCTACATGCTCACCGGCGAGCGCCCGAGCGGCCTGGCGACGCACGCGTTCGACGTCGCGCTCACGCTGCACGCCGACCACGAGTTGAACGCGTCGACGTTCGCCGCACGCGTCGCCGCGGCCACGCTCACCGACATGCACTCGACGATTGTCGGCGCGATCGGCGCCCTGAAGGGGCCGCTGCACGGCGGCGCCAACGCCGACGTCATGCGCCTGCTGCTCGAGATCGGCAAGGACGCGCCGCCGGAGAAGGCGGAAGAAGTGGTCCGCGCCAAGCTGGCGCGCAAGGAAAAGATCCCCGGCTTCGGCCACCGCGTGTATCACACAGAAGATCCGCGCGCGACGCACCTGCGGCAGATGTCGCGCGATCTGGGCCAGCGCGCCGGCGAGCCGATGTGGTTCGAGATGTCCGAACGGATCGAGGCGCTCGTGAAGGCCGAGAAGACGCTGAACCCGAACGTCGACTTCTACTCGGCGACGACGTATCACGCGCTCGGCATCGACGTCGACCTGTTCACGCCGATCTTCGCCGTGAGCCGCGTGTCGGGGTGGACCGCGCATGTGCTCGAGCAGTACGCGAACAATCGTCTGATCCGCCCGCGCGCCGAGTACGTGGGGCCGGAGTACCCGCAGCGATACCAGCCGCTCGACGTCCGATAGCGACCGACGAATAGCCCGGCGCGCCGCCAGTGGGAAATGCGTATCTATGTGGGAATGTAGACACACTTGCCCACAAGCGGCGACGATGTTACCGTTGGGGACATGAAGCGCGATGAGGGGGAACCGTTGCGAGGTCCGAAGCGGATTCGCGAAACGGCACCGGCGTATGGCAACGCGCCCCCCACGGCGCCGGAACCGGCGGCCTGCGCCGTGACCATGGCCGATCGCGGCCGGCTGGTGCTCCCGGCGGCGGTTCGGGAGCGCTTGAAGATCAAGGCGGGCGACCGCCTCACGCTCGTGCTCGAAACCGACGGCAGCCTCCGCGTGCTGACATCCACGGCCTACATCAGGCGCGTGCGTGGCGCGTTCAAGCATCTCGCGCCCGGCCGCATCCTCTCCGACGAATTGATCGCCGAGCGGCGGCTCGAAGCGGCGAAGGACGATCAGAAAGATCGCGCGTTCATGGCGCGGCACCGTCCGAAGAAGGAGCGGTGACGCGCCAATGCCGACGTCGGTCCTTGATGCCTCGGCCCTGCTGGCGCTCATGCGCGAGGAGGAGGGCGCGGATCGCGTCGCCAAGGCGCTCGAGGGGCGGTCCCTCATCGGTGCGGTCAACTGGGCAGAGGTGCTGTCTCGCATAGTGCAATCTGGCGGCGATCCGATCGAGGTCGCGTCGTGCGCGCTGCCGTACGGCGACGCCGGTCTGCTCGACCTGGTGGTGTTCGACGATGAACAGGCGCGGGAGACGGCGCGGCTGCGGCGGTCCACCCGGCCGCTCGGTCTCTCGCTCGCAGACCGCGCCGCCCTGGCCCTGGCCCGACTGCGAGGCCTGCCCGTGCTGACCACCGATCGCGCCTGGCGATCGCTGCGGCTGGGGATCAAGATCGAAGTGATCCGCTAGCGCAAGCCCCCAAGCCTGATCGTCATAGTGGGCGTTTCAACGTGTGATTGTCCGGCGGGTCCCGTCCGCGAACAGCCCCACCGGGTGCTCGGCGAAATGCCCTCGTCACGGCTCACGCCTCCGCGCCCGGCGGGGCGGCCCCGTTCGCGGCCACCCGCGAGGCATGATGATTTCAACGTGCTCTTACACGTCGTCAGCGCTGACGACGACGTCGAACGGCACACCGATCGTTTCGAAGTGGGCCATCCCGCAGCGCACTTTGTCGGCCTCCGTCGTCCGCAGCTTCAGAAAGTCCTTCGTGCTCTTCGTCTCTCGCGCGAGATAGAGCGCCTGCCCGTTCTGTTTGAGGATGGCCCAGTCCGGGTTGTAGGTTCCGATCGGAGTGTCGATCTTGAACCAGGACGGCAGCTTCACAAACAACTTGATGTCTTCGCGCTCGTCGAGTCGTCGCGCGAATTCCCGCTCGACCTCAGAATCGTAGACGACGTGGTCGTAGACCGACTTCTTGACCTGCAGCGAGGTGAGGTCGTTGATGAGCTCTTCGTTGTCGAAGAGCGTCATCTCCCAAGCAGCGCGCGACGAATCCGGCGCAATCCGCTCGCATTTGATACCGTCGATCAGGAGCCGGGTCTCATTCCTGAGAATTGTCGCCACCTGGTCCATGAATCGCTGCGGATTGACGAAGAAATCGTTCAGCCGGCCGGACGCCTTAAGGATGCGGACGATGGTCGAACGTGTGAGCTCGGTCTCGTTCTGCAGGTACGCCAGGATGTCGGGGAGCGGTCCCGAATAGACGGCGGTCTCGACCGCCACTCGTGTCGCGGTTGCGGCAACCCCCGCCTTCTTCACCGCGACCTGCGCCGTCGTGATCAGCACGCTCGGCGTTTCAGAAATGGCAGATCTCCATCGGCATCTTGACCCCACCAGATTCGGTTGTCTGCTTGGTATTTCGCGAACGTCTCAGGTGGCAAGCGCCAACTCGTACCTGCCGGCGGAAGGCGTCCCCTGCCACGAGGGTTGCCAATTTTGTAGCAACGGCCCTCTCGAACTTCCTTGCGGATTAGGGATGTCCGTGTCCACGGACCGCGAGAGTCATTGTCCGGTTCTTATAGTTAGCGAGTTGCTCTTCGGAACGGGGAAGCAGGTTTCGAGAAAACCCATCGCTGCGCTGGAAAACGACGACGTACTCATGGGTGACCGACACTCCTTTGGCGTCGTTTGACGGAGTGTCTTTCTTCTGCCAAGCGATGGTTGCTAAACAGTTCTCTTCACCAAACACATCATTCATCAACACTTTCAGGTGATGAAACTCATTGTCATCGATGCTGACGCAGATGATTCCATCGTCGCGCAGCAGCTGGCGCGCTAGGAACAATCGCGGATACATCATGCTCAGCCACTTTGAATGAAAGCGGCCGTCTGTGTCCGTATTCGTGGCGAGTACCGTTCCTTCCCCGCTGAGTTGTCCAGTTATCTCCAAGTAATTGTGAAGGGAGTCGCCGTAGTCGTCCGAGTAGACGAAATCAGACCCGGTGTTGTACGGCGGGTCGATGTAGATCATCTTCACCTTGCCGAGGTACGCCTTCTGCAGCAGCTTCAGCACCTCGAGGTTGTCGCCTTCGATGATCAGATTCTCCGTCGTGTCCCAGTTGACGCTCTCGTCCTTCATCGGCCGCAGCGTCGCCGTGCTCGGCGCTTGAATGGTCCGGAAGCAGTCGGCCTTCCCCGGCCAGTTCATGCCGTAGCGTTCCTTGCCGGCGTCCACCGTTTCGCCGAGTGTCCGCTTCAGCCGGTCGAAGTCGATCTTCCCGCCTTCAGTGCGGACCTCCGGGAACAGCTGCAGCAGCACGCGCCGCTTTTCCTCGGCCACGTCCAGCGACTTCAGGTCCACATTCTCCGGTTCGTCAGCGTTCGTCGTCATGATATGTATACACCGGACGTGTGATCGTCGGATGTGAGCAGGGTGATGAGCTTCGCGTGCACGAACAGTTTGTCGCGTCCGGCCTTGCGTTCTTCGAGCACGCCAATCGCGCAGAGCTGCTTCAGATACTCCGACGCGGTCTGACGCCTGGCGATGCCCGCCTCCACCACGTTGGCGATGCGCGAATACGGCTGCACGAAGATCAGCTCGACGAGCTCGCGAGTGTAGATCGACGGCGCCGCCGCGCGGACGTGGGCCGTCGTCACACGCAGCAGATCGCGGATCGCGTGGATCTTCAGGGTCGTCGCTTGCGCCGTGTCGGCGACGGCCTTCAACAGGTACAGCACCCAGGGCTCCCAGCGGCCGGCCGCCGTCACCTCGTTCAGCAGGCGATAGTAGTCCGTCTTGGTGCCGATGATGGCCTTGCTCAAGTACAGGATCGGCAGGTCGAGGAGCTGCTGCTCGACGAGGAACAGCAGGTTCAGAATGCGACCGGTTCGGCCGTTGCCGTCGAGAAACGGGTGAATGGCCTCGAACTGATAGTGGGCGACCGCCATGCGGATCAGCGGGTCGCCGGCGTTCTCGTCGTGAAGATATCGTTCCCAGTTGGCGAGCAAACCGCGAAGTACATCCTCACCTTCGGGCGGCGTATACACCGTCGCACCTGTTCCTGCGTTCTGTAGCCGCGTACCAGGGATTCTTCGCACGTCGAGTGCGATCCCAGTCAGCGTTCTGCAGACGTCCACGGCCGTCGCCGTCGTCAACGGCCGCGCCGCCAGCGCGTCGAACCCGCGCTTGAGCGCGGTGCGATATCTCAGCGCCTCCTTTGTGGCGGGGTCGGCCGCCTCGGACTCGTCCTGCGCGTGCTGGAACAGCCGGTCCGTCGTGGTGACGATGTTCTCGATGGCGGAGCTGGCCTGCGCTTCGAGGACCGGCAGCGTGTTGATGAGCATCGAGGCGTTCGGCACGAGGTGCGCAGCCTGTTTCAGTCCGGCCAACGCGGCCCGGGCGGAAATGCACGCGCGGAGCGCCTCGCGCGTTTCGATGTCCTCGCGGGGAGGAAGCGGCGGCAAGTCGTTGTAGGGAAGGTCAGGACGAAAGCTCAAGGGCGGATGACCTGTGGATAGTATCGACAGGTCGCGCCAATATGTCGACAAAAATAACAATAGTCGACACGTTTCCTGGACATGTCGACGGCGGCGACAGGGTCACACGACCGAGAATTTGACCGTAAACAGCTCTTCTCGCTCGACATAGGTCAACATTCGGCGGCCAACCTCATCCAGGAGCGCGTTCTTGCGGCTTTCCAGGTCACGCGTGGCGCGGTCGTAGTCGCGCCAGGATTCGTCGCGTTTGGCCTCCATGCGCTTCGCGTCCCGCTGGCGCTCCAGCTTCTCCGGCAAGTTTGGCGCCGACCGGGCGGCCTTTCGCAAATCGCGCAGCTTCACGTCGAGCTCGTCCAGCTCGGCTTTCAAGGTCTGCCGGCGATCTTCCGCCCAGCGATCGAGCTTGTCCATTTCGGCGTCGAACCAGCCGCTGTTTCGCGCCGCCACCGCGTCCATGATCGGCTGTTCCACGCGTCCGCGCGCGGCGCCAAGCCGGGCGTTCGCGCCTTCGTCAGGGCCGACCGCGCGATCCACCGTGGCCGGCAACTCGAGCAGACGACGGCACTCGGTCACATCCAGCGCGCGGCCCCCATCGAGGACCGCGGTGCACACCACGTAGTCCTCGGGTTCGATCGAGTTCACGGCCAGCCGTTCGCATCGCATCCATCCCCGTGCGCCGACGAGCGGTTCGACCACGGCCATCTTCTTACCGCTCTTCGTGTACGCGAGCGTCAACTCCGCGACCGCCAGCTCGCGAGCCTGCGCTGCGGCGATGATGCGTTGCGCGAGGACGTGGCCGACGCGGAACGTGTTGGCATCCTCGACCTTCTGGCCCATGCGATACGGCCCGGGATGCGCCAGCTCCTCCGGAAACGGGTTCGCGTGTAGCACGAACGAGTGGTCATCCTCGTTGAACGCGGCGCAGCCACTCAGGGCGTGGCGTGTCAGCTGCCACAGGCGATCGTTGAACCGATCCAGCACGGCGTGGCTCTGCATCCGGACTCTTTCGATCACCTCCTGATCGAAATTGTTCAGTAGCTTCTCGCGAGCGTCCCGATGGCCTTCGGCGATTTCCGCTCCCAGCTCGTGCTGCAGCGCGTCGAACTCGAACGAGATCTGCTGCTCCGTCCGGCACTTCTGATAGATGCCGGCGATCCGCTTCTCGAAATCGACGCCAGACTCCACCAGCCAATCGCGATAGATGGCTTTCGATGCGGGATCGCTGTTCGTCCCGTTGAACAGCATTACCTTGCCCGAGAACTCGGTCTGCTCGAGCACGCGCAAAAGGTATTCCTGCGTGTGGCGGGACTCGGTGAAGATCACCGCTTTTGGCTGCAGCGTCGCGTCCGCGTAGCGCCGAGCATCGTCGAAGCCTTTCCGCAGGGCCGTCAGCAGCACGTCGCCCTTCGAGTTCTTGACGATCGACTCGGCCAGCGCGTGAAACTCGCGAAGCTGCGCCATCTCCGCGCGCAGTTCGTCGAGCTGCTCCTGCGTGAGGGGCTGTTTCAGCTTTTCGGGCGGTTCGTCTCCGTCCCACTCGTCCGCGAGCTCATCGAAGGATTCGACATCTCCCGGGACGTCGTCCGGGGGCGCGTCGACCGCCGCAGCTTGGGCCTCGGCGGCTTCGAGCTTCTTGACGAGCCCATCGAGCGTTCCCGAGATCGCGTAGGTCGACGAGGCAATCAGCTTCCGCAGGATCAGCGTCATCAACTGTCGTTGACTGGCTGGCAGCGCGTGCAACACCGGCTTCTGCAGATAGTCGGACACCAGGTCGTAGAGGCGCTGCTCGTCGGCGTTGGGATAGAACTCCTGCACGATCGCGTGCCGGTTCGTGTACTTCACGTATTCGAGCACCTGCCGGCGTAGCGTTCGTTTGCATACCAGCCTCAAGCGCTCCTTCAACCCGACGAAGTCGGCGCTGGCCGCACCACGCGTATAGCGATCTCTGAAGCTGTCGAGGTCACCGAAGGTGTGTTCGTCGACGACGCTGACAAGGCCGTAGAGTTCCAGCAACGAATTCTGCAACGGCGTTGCCGTGAGCAGTACTTTCGGCACGCCATCGATCGCGGTTTTGATAGCATTCGCGATCTTGTTCGTGGGCTTGTAGACGTTTCTCAGGCGATGCGCTTCGTCGACGACGACGAGGTCCCAGGACGTCTGGTGGACGTACGCGTCCTTGGCGCGGGCAAACTGGTACGAGCACAGGACGATCGCGTCCTGCTGGAACGGGTTGAGGTTGCCGGCCCTGATCGCGGCGTTGAAGGTGCGCGTCTCGAGAATCGCCGACGGAAGGTGAAACTTGTCGGCGAGCTCCTGGCTCCATTGCTTTCGGAGGTTCGCAGGTACGATGACCAGGAGTCGCCGCTTGCGCTCCGCCCACTTCTGCGACAGGAGTAGCCCCGCCTCGATCGTCTTACCGAGGCCGACTTCGTCCGCCAGAATCGCGCCCTTCGAGAGGGGACTGTTGAAGGCAAACAGCGCGGCCTCCACCTGGTGCGGATTCAGATCGACCTGAGCGTCGGCGAGCGCCGTCGCGAGCTTCTCGACGCTGTCGGACCGTGCCCGAAGCGTGAGCTCGTGAGCCAGGTACTTCGCCTGATAGTCGGTGAGACCATTCACGGCAGATATAATAGGTAATCCGACCCACTGACGCATGGATCCCAGCCACATCCGCAACTTCTCGGTCATCGCGCACATCGACCACGGCAAGTCGACGCTCGCAGACCGCTTTCTGGAAATCACCGGCGCCCTGCAGGCGCGCGAGATGGAAGCGCAGGTCCTCGACGCGATGGACCTCGAGCGCGAGCGCGGCATCACCATCAAGGCGCACCCGGTCTGCCTCCATTACACCGCGAAGGACGGCCAGAAATACGTCCTCAACCTCATCGACACGCCGGGACACGTCGATTTCTCGTACGAGGTGACGCGGTCGCTCGCCGCCTGCGAAGGCGCGCTGCTGATCGTGGACGCGTCGCAGGGGGTCGAGGCGCAGACGCTGGCCAACGCCTATCTCGCGGTCGAAAACAGCCTCGAGATCATCCCCGTCATCAACAAGATCGATCTGCCGAGCGCGCAGCCGGAAGAGGCGCGCCGCCAGATCTCGGACATCATCGGCCTCGACGGCGACCACGCCCTGCTCGCGAGCGCGAAGGCCGGGACCGGCGTCCCCGAAATTCTCGAGGCGATCGTCGCGCGCCTGCCGCCGCCCGCCGGCGACCCCGACGCGCCGCTGAAAGCGCTGATCTTCGACTCCTGGTACGACCCCTACCGCGGCGTCGTCATCGTCGTGCGCGTGATCGACGGCGTGCTGCGGCCGGGCATGAAGATCCGGCTGATGGCCGAGGGGCAGGACTACGAGTCGCTGCAGGTCGGCATCTTCACGCCCAAGGCGACGCCGGCCGACGAGCTCGCGGTCGGCGAAGTCGGGTTTCTGGTCGCCAACATCAAGAAGATCAGCGACGCGAAGATCGGCGACACGATCACGGAGAGCGGACGTCCGGCGCTCGAGCCGTTTCCGGGCTTCAAGCCGCTGAAGCCGATGGTCTTCGCCGGCTTCTATCCGGTCGAGGGGCACGAGTATCCGGAGCTGCGCGACGCGCTCGAGAAGCTGCGCCTGAACGACGCATCGTTTTTCTACGAGCCCGAGACGTCGGTCGCGCTCGGCTTCGGGTTCCGCTGCGGGTTCCTCGGGCTGCTGCACATGGAGATCGTGCAGGAGCGCCTCGAACGCGAATTCGACATGGACCTGGTGACGACGGCGCCGGGGGTGTTGTACAGGGTGACGACGACCGACGGGGTGGTGCAGGAGATCGACAGCCCGGCGAAGCTGCCCGACGCGGGCCTCATCACCACCATCGAGGAGCCGGTCATCACCGCGATGATCCTGACGCCGGCCGAGCACGTCGGCGGCATCCTGAAGCTCTGCCAGGACAAGCGCGGCGTCCAGAAAACGCTCGAGTATCTCGCGTCGGACCGCGTGCTCATCACCTATGATCTGCCGTTCAACGAGGTCGTCCTCGATTTCTACGACAAGCTGAAGACCATCTCCCGCGGCTACGCGTCGCTCGACTATCATGTCACCGGCTACTGGCCGTCGCCGCTCGTCAAGCTCGACATTCTCGTGAACGGCGACCCCGTGGACGCGCTGTCGATCATCGTCCACCGCGACATGGCGTACGAGCGCGGGCGGGCGCTGGCCGCGAAGATGCGCGAGCTGATCCCGCGCCAGATGTTCGAGATCGCGATTCAGGCGGCGATCGGCGGCCGCGTCATCGCGCGGGAGTCGGTGAAGGCGATGCGGAAGAACGTGCTCGCCAAGTGCTACGGCGGCGACATCTCGCGCAAGCGCAAGCTCCTGGAGAAGCAGAAGGAAGGCAAGAAGCGCATGAAGCAGGTCGGTAAAGTGCAGATCCCGCAGGAGGCGTTTCTGGCCGTGCTCAAGATGGGGACCGACAGCGAATGACGCGGGACTTCAGGAAATCGACGCTGCGCGAGTACTTCGAGTCGATCGTCATCGCCGTCATCCTCGCGCTGTTCATCCGCACGTTCGTCGTGCAGGCATTCAAGATCCCGACCGGGTCGATGGAGAACAATCTGCTCATCGGCGATCATCTGCTGGTCAACAAGTTCGTGTTCGGGCCGGCCGCGACCGCGCTCGAGCGCACGCTGCTCCCGGCCGGCACCATCAGGCGCCGCGACGTCATCGTCTTCAAGTATCCCGAGGAGCCGGATCGCGACTTCATCAAGCGCGTGATCGGCCTGCCGGGCGAGACCGTGGAGCTGCGCGAGAAGAAGGTCTACATCAACGGCCAGCCGCTCGACGAGCCGTACGTCCACTTTCTCGAGCCGCCGGGCAACGGCGGCGAGTTCCGCGAGGTGACGTCGTTCGACGTGCGCGAGCGCTACGGCCCGGTGACCGTCCCGGCCGATCAGTACTTCATGATGGGCGACAACCGCGACAACTCCGCCGACAGCCGCTACTGGGGATTCCTGCGGCGCGACTACATCAAGGGCAAGGCGCTCGTGATCTACTGGTCGTACGAGGCCGAGCGCGAGGATTATCAGGACGAGAGCGCCGGCGCGACGGTGAAAGGCCTCGTGTCGGTGTTCGCGCATTTCTTCACGCGGACGCGCTGGGACCGCATGTTCCACCAGATCCACTGAACATATTGCGGATTGCGGATTGCGGATTGCGGATTGCGGATTGCCGGGGGTGAGTTGTGGTCGAAGTGGAATCGGCGGCCATCAACATTCGGGAGCTGCGCATCGAGCGCCCCGCCGTCGTCGATTACCTGAAGGCCATCGCGCCCGACAAGCTCGAGATCGCGCTGGTGCACGCGCTCGAGGTCGGTGTCATCGAGTTGGCGCTGCGGCGCGAGCGGTTCCAGCGCTGAGTTCGTACACTTTTCCGCCCTTCATCACGAACGCGACGCGTGTGACGGCGGTGATGTCGGCCAGCGGATCGCCGTCGAGCCCGACGATGTCTGCCTCGTAGCCGGCGGCGAGTGTGCCGATCGTCCTGTCCAGTCGCAGCGACTTGGCCGCCATCGACGTCGCCGAGATGATCGCGTCCATCGGCTTCTGACCGCCCTGGCGCACGCGCTCGACGATTTCGTCGGCGTTGTGGCCGTGCGCGCCCGCCACGGCATCGGTCCCGAGCACCAACTTCAGGTTCGGCGTCGCGACCGCTTTCTGGATCATCGTCCTGTTGAGGCCGAGCCCTTTTTCCATGTAGGCGAAGCCTTCGTCGTTGTAGTTTCCGATGCCGTTGTACTTCTCGCGGTTCTTCAGGTAGTTCTGCAGCACCACGCCGACGTTCGGGTCGAAGTAGACCCCTTTGTCGGCCATCAGCCGCAGCACGTCGTCGGTCGCGAAGACGCCGTGTTCGATCTGCTGGCAGCCGGCGGTCACCGACGCCGTGATCGACTCCGGGCTGTGCGCGTGGACCATCGTCCGCATACCCTGCGCGTTCGCCTCGCCGCACACGGCGACGAGCTGCTCGTCGGTCATCGTCTGCTTGCCGCCGTCGCGGATGCTGGCCGACGCGAAGATCTTGACGACGTCGGCGCCGTCGGTTTTGAGCTGGCGGACCTTCTGCCGGAGCTCGTCGGGCGTGCCGCTGCGCTCGTTGATCTGCCGGATCGAGGTGAGGATGCGCGGGCCGGGGAAGACGCCGCGGGCGATGGCCTCGCGGAGCTCCACGTCGTTGGCCTGTCCGGGGCTTTGGATCGTGGTGAAGCCGGCGAGCAGCGTGACGTACGCGTTCTCGGCGCTATACAGAATCTCTTGGGATGGCGACCCGGGCCGCGCGGCGTACCGGCCATCCTTGTCGAAGTGCCAGCCGAGGTGCGCGTGGACGTCGATCATGCCGGGTACGACGGTCAACTGTCCGAGCTCGTACGTCGCGTTCCCGCCGTTGGCCGGTGTGCCGGTTTCGATCGATGTGATTTTGGATCCCTGGACGACGAGGGTGGCGTTTCGCAGCGTCTTCCCGGTGCCGTCCAGCACGGTCGCCGCGTGGATGCGAATGGTCTGGTTCTGGGCCAGCAGCGCCGGCGCGGTTAGCACAAGGGCAAACAAAGCGAGTTTCAGCGTCATGGCGCGCATTATAATCGTCGCACCGTTCCATGTTGAAATCAGCAGTCGCCGCTCTGCTCGTGACCTGCGCTGTGTCCGTGGTCGGCGGGATCCGGCAGCCGGACCCGGCGCCTCGTGAACAGGAGTGGCCGTATTACGGCGGCGATCAGGGCGGGACGAAATTTTCGCCGCTCACCGACGTCAATCCGTCCACCGTCGCTCGCCTCCGCGTGGCGTGGGAATGGTCCCCGCGCGAGAAAGCGCTCCCGCAGTTCGGCACGCGCCCCGGCACCTTCCAGGTCACCCCGTTGATGATCGACAGCGTGCTGTACCTGAGCACGCCGTACAACCGCGTCGTTGCGCTCGACGCCGGCACCGGCGCGGAGATCTGGGCGTTCGATCCGAAGGCGTACGAAGACGGCCAGCCGCCCAACGGCACCGGCTTCGTGCATCGCGGAGTCGCCGCGTGGCGCGACAGCGCCGACGGCAACAAGCTGCGCATCTTCATCAACAGCCGCTACCGCTTGATCTGTCTCGACGCGGCCACCGGGCGGCCGGTCGACAGCTTCGGCACGCACGGCGTCTTCGATCTGAGCACGGGGCTCGTCTGGGAGATCAACAAGACGCACTACACGAACACGTCGCCGCCGATTGTCTACAAGGATCTGGTGATTCTCGGCAACGGCGTCGGCGATCGGCTGGCGTATCGCAACGACCCGCCGGGCGACGTGCGCGCGTTCGACGCCCGCACGGGCAAGATGGTCTGGACGTTTCACACCATCCCGCAGCCGGGCGAGTTCGGCAACGAGACGTGGCAGAACGATTCGTGGAGCTTCACGGGCCACACCAACGTGTGGGCGCCGATGACGCTCGATGCGGCGCGGGGCCTCGTGTACCTGCCGGTCACCACGCCGAGCAACGATTTCTACGGCGGCCGGCGGCCCGGCGCGAACCTCTTCGGCGAGGCGCTCGTGTGCCTCGACGCGGCCACGGGCAAGCGCCAGTGGCACTTCCAGATCGTGCACCACGGCCTGTGGGACTACGACAACCCGTCGCCGCCCAACCTCGTCACGATTCGCGTGGACGGCAGGTCGGTTGACGCCGTCGTGCAGCTCACCAAGCAGGGCTTCGCGTTCGTGTTCGATCGCGTCAGCGGCCAGCCGATCTGGCCGATCGACGAGCGTGCCGTCCCGGCCAGCGACGTCGAGGGCGAGCACGCCTGGCCGACGCAGCCCTTCCCGTCCAAACCGCCGCCGATCTCCGAGCAAGGCGTGACGCTCGACGATGCGTTCGACCTGACGCCGGCGCTGAAGGCGGCGGCCCAGCAGGAGCTCGCGAAATATCGCATCGGCCCGGTGTTCACGCCGCCGTCGCTTCGCGGTACGGTGCAGCGTCCCGGCATTATCGGCGGCGCCAACTGGGGTGGCGGGGCATTCGACGCCGCGAGCGGCGTGTTGTTCGTCAAGACCACCAATCAGGCCAACATCGCGCGCCTCGGAAAACCGGACAGGTCCAGCGCGAACCCGCGCGCCGCTGAAGTGGACGCGGATCTCGCCCGCGTCGGCGACACGAGCGCCGAGTTCATGGACGGCCTGCCGCTGCTCAAGCCGCCGTACGGCCACCTCGTGGCGATCGATCTGAATCGCGGCGCGATCAAGTGGCGCGTGCCGTTTGGCGATACGCCGGCGCTGCGGCGGCATCCGGCATTGAGCGGCGTGGCGCTGCCGCCCGCGCTCGGCGTGGCTGGAGCGCCCGGCGTGCTGGCGACCGCCAGCGGTCTGGTGTTCGGCGGCGGCGGCGATCTCGCGTTGCACGCCATGGATGCGGCAACCGGATCGGACGTGTGGCACGCCGCGCTCCCGCGCCGGGTGAACGCCACGCCGATGACGTATCGATCGCGCGGCGGACGGCAGTTCGTCGTCGTTGCCACCGGCGGCGGCGAGGACGCCTCGCTCGTGGCGTTCGCGTTGGCGCCCCCCGCTGGAGCCGCGAATCATGCGGGAGGACGACCGTGATCGCGGCACTTGCACTGGCTCTAGCGGTTTCGGTGTCCGGCACCGTTCACGACTCGAGCGGCGGCGTCGTGTCCGGCGCCGCCGTCCTCGTCCGCGTGGGTTCGAGCCCCGAGGTGCGCCTGACCACCGGACCTGACGGCCGCTTCGCGCTCGACACCGCGGCGACCGGCGACGTGACGGTCACGGTGCGCGCGGGCGGGTTCGCCGAGGCGGTCGAGCACGTCACCGACGCGTCGCGTCCACTCGACATCACGCTGGCGCCCGCGGCGCTGCTGGAAACGGTCACCGTGACGGCCAGCCGCACGGAGCAGCGGCTCGGCACCATTCCGGCGAGCATCAACGTCCTGAACAGCGAAGAGATTCGCCAGTCGCCGGCCCTCGTCGCCGACGATGTGCTGCGGCAGATTCCGACGTTCAGCCTGTTCCGCCGCACGAGCAGCCTCTCGTCGCACCCGACGGCGCAGGGCGTGTCGCTGCGCGGCATCGGGCCGAGCGGCGTCAGCCGGACGCTCGTCCTCGTGGACGGCACCCCGTTCAACGATCCGTTCGGCGGGTGGGTGTACTGGACGCGCGCGCCGCTCGAAAGCGTCGATCGCATCGAGGTCGTCGACGGCTCGAGCTCCAGCCTCTACGGCAACTACGCGATGGGCGGCGTCATCAACATCGTCAGCGCCCATCCGGCGCGGCGGACGTTCGAGCTCAAGCCGCAGTACGGGAACCACAACAGCCCGAAGGTGGATTACTCGGCCAGCGACGTCTGGGGCAAGCTCGGGGCGACCGTCGACGGAAGCGTCTTCGACACCGACGGCTTTCCCATCGTGGCGCCGAGCGAGAAGGGGCTCATCGACGTCAATGCCACCGTGAAGTTCCGCAACGTCAACGCCAAGGTCGACTACAGTCCCACGGACCGCGTGAAGCTGTTCGCGCGCGCCGGTTACTTCAGCGAGGATCGCGTCAACGGCAAGGTCGGCGAGATCAACGACACGCAGTGGAAGTCGGCGAGCGGCGGGGTGCGCGTGCGCCTTCCCGATGAAAGCGACCTGCAGGCGAGCGTCTACTCCGACTTCGAGCGTTTCCACAGCACGTTTCTCGCGGTCACCGCACCCTCGTCCACAATCGCCGCGCGCAGCATCGTGCGGCTGACCGTCGATCAGCATGTGCCGACGACCGGCGTGGGCGGGATGGTGCAGTGGGCCAGGACGCTGGGTCGCGCCAATTACCTGAGCGTGGGCTCCGACTGGCGCTACGTGGACGGCGACAGCCAGGAAGCATCGTACATCGCGGCGCCCGGCGCCGTCGTGCCACCCACGCAGAACGCGATCCTCGCGCTGCAGCGCGTCTCGGGCGGCACGCAGAAGAGCGTCGGCGTGTTCGTGCAGGACATATTGACGCCGCTGCCGAAGTTGTCGATGACGCTCAGCGCACGGGTCGACCACTGGCGGAACTACGACGCGCACAACCTGGAGACCGCCGTCATCGCGGGGACAGCGACCAACAACAGGCCGTCGTGTGATTCGACAGGCGGCACGCCGCTCCCGGCGCCTGCCGGCTCCGCGGCATCGTGTCTGGCCGCCCGATCCGACACCGTCGTCAGCCCGCGCGTCGCGGCGCGCTATCAGATCAGCGACAAGATCAGCGCGTGGGGCGACATCGGCGCCGGTTTTCGCGCGCCGACGCTCAACGAGCTGTACCGCCAGTTCCGGGTCGGCACGGTGCTGACGCTGGCCAATGAAAATCTCGGCCCCGAGCGTCTCGTCGGGGGGGAGGCCGGCGTCAGCGTCGCGCCGACGCGCGAGGTCACGATCCGGGTGACCTGGTTCGACAACCGGATCACCAACCCGGTGTCCAACGTCACGCTGACGACCGTCGGCGCGAACGTCACGCAGCAGCGGAAAAATCTCGGCCAGACGCACATCCGCGGAGTCCAGAGCGACGCGGAGTACCGCGCGGGCTCGTTCATACGCGTGTCCGCCGGCTACATCTACAACACAGCGACGGTCACCGAGGGCGGCGCCGCCAACGCGGCGCTCGTCGGCAAATTCCTGCCGCAGGTGCCCGTGCACCGCGGATCGGTACGCGCCGTGTACGCGAACCCGAAGTACGCGAGCGTCGCGTTCTCGCTTCAGTTCTTCGGCGCGCAGTTCGACGACGATCTGAACGCGCGGACCGTGCCGGCCCTCGCGCTGGGCGACGCCGGATATGCGGCGTCGACCGCGCCCGGCCTGCCGGCCTACCACGTGGCCGATCTGTCGGTGTCCCGCGCGTTCGGACGCCACCTCGAGGCGTTCGGCGGCGTTCAGAATCTGTTCGATCGGGTGTACTTCGTCGGCACGTTGCCGACGACCATCGGCTCACCGCGCCTGGTCAACGGCGGCGTGCGGATCCGCTTCTCGGGACGATAAGAAGGGACCGCAAAGAGCGCGCGGGACGCCGAGAGACATGCGCGGCGATCCCCGCGGGTTCGGCGGTTTCATCGTGAAGCGTCGGTCGGTTTGAACTTCGGCTGGCGCGGCAGCATGCCGGCGTCGACGGTTGTGCCGGTCCGCGTGACGACCTGGAAGAACAGCTCGTCGCCGGCCACTTCGTTCAGGATGAAGCTCTGATCCTGGTCGTAGCCGGCGGCGGTCAGCGCCGTCTTCCTCAGATCCCCGCGCCGCAGCTGTCCGGCCGATCCCGACACGAAGTAGTAGATCCCTTTTTGCGGTTTCACGCGCTCGTAGATGTGGTCGTGTCCGGAGTAGACGACGTTGACGCCATACTTCACGAACAGCGGTTCCAGCGTGACGCGCAGATCGACCTGGGATCCGTGGGTCCCGCCGCTGGAATACAGGGGGTGGTGGAAGTAGACGATCTTCCAGTCCTCACGCGCGTCCTTCAGCTCGTTCTCGATCCAGTGCAGCTGCTTCGGCTCCATGTAGTCGCTGTCGAGGACGAAGAACCGCACGCGGCGTTTTGCGTACGAGTAGTACCGCTCCCCGTTCATGTTCCACGGTTTGTAGAATCGGCTCGTTACGTTGTCGTGGTTGCCGAGCGCTGCATAGAACTTCACGCCGGCCTCGAGCAGCGGCTTGTAGGGGGTTTCGAACTTGTCGACGAAATCGCGCGGCCGCTGGCTGCCGTACATGTTGTCGCCCAGCATGATGACCAGCTCGAAGGGAAACGTGCCGTGCCACCTGTGCATCTGCGCCGCCACCTCGTACTGCGCCCTGTCGCCGGTGCCGTTGTCGCCCATCGCGACGAATTTGAGCGAGTCTTTCCGGTTGGGGACGCCGGCCGCCCCGGGCGTCTGCGCCCCGCTCGTCAAACCAGACGCCGTGACGCCGAGAGCGACCAGGACGGTGGCGAGCAGGCGTCGCAGGGCATCCACGGCTGAGCTGCAGTTTGATGGCAGTAACTTTGCTGAGCAGTGCGGTAGAGTTGCTGAGTAAGGCGCCCGCATATATGAAGCTAATCGTACAACCTGACGCCGGCATCGCCCCGATCGTGACCGCCATCAAGCAGGCGAAGAAAAGCGTCGATGTCTTGATCTTTCGTCTCGACCGCTTCGAAATCGCCAAAGCGCTGGCCGCGGCGGTCGCGCGCGGGGTGCGCGTCCGCGCGCTGACAGCGCACACCAACCGGGGCGGCACCAAGAGCCTCCGCAAGCTGGAAATGTCGCTGCTCGAGGCGGGCGTCACCGTATCGCGCACCGCCGACGACCTCGTGCGGTATCACGGCAAGATGATGATCGTGGACAGCAAGTTCCTGCACGTCTACGGCTTCAACTTCACCGGCCTCGACATCGCGAAGAGCCGCAGCTTCGGCGTCATGAGCAAGAACAAGCGGCTGGTCGCCGAAGCGAACAGGCTCTTTACCGCCGATTTCGACCGCCTGCCGTACACGTCCGGCTACGAGCGGTTCGTCGTCAGCCCCGACAACGCGCGCGAGCGCCTCTCCCGCTTCATCGCCGGCGCCCGCAAGCAGCTCCTCATTTACGACCCGCAGGCGACCGACGACGCCATGCTCCGGCTGGTGACCGAGCGGGTGAAAGGCGGCGTCGACGTGCGCATGATCGGCCGCCTCGAAGCGAAGTGGACCGGGACCATCAAGAACGAGAAGTATCCGGGGAAGCGGCTGCACATCCGCGCGATTATCCGGGACGGCAAACGCGCGTTCCTCGGCAGCCAGAGCCTGCGGCGGCTCGAGCTCGAGAAGCGGCGCGAGGTCGGCGTCATTGTCACCGACGAGGCGGTCGTCCGGCAGATGCAGGACGTGTTCGAAAAGGACTGGGCGCAGACGCCGAGCGGGAAGAAGAAACGGAAGAAGGAAGAAAAAGCCGAGCGGAAGGAAGAGAAGCTGGCGAAGGCGAGCTAGTCGTTGGTCGGTGGTCGGAGCGCGGAGTCGTAGCGCGAAGGCTTTAGCCGAGCGTTACGCGGTGACCCGCGCTTTTTCGGTCGCCTCCTGCGGGGACCGCCAGAAATCCATGGTCGACACGCGGTGCACGCAGCCGACCGTGCAGTACGGGGCGCACGATTTCTGCGTGGAGAACTCGCGGCGGATGTCGGCGATCGTGTACGACTCGAGCGGCACGCCCGGATAGCCCCGCTGCTGCGAGCAGTAGTGGACCAGCCCGTCTTCGCAGATGTACAGATAGCGGGCGCCCGCGCGGCAGCGCCAGTCGTTCGGCTGGCCGTCCGCGAGGTTGTCCTGGAAACTGCGAATCCCCGAATACAGGTTCTTCAGCACTTGCCCCGCGCCGCTGATCGCGGCCGAGACCTCGTCGAACACCTTGCGCTCCACGGGGCCGAGCGGCTTCAGACGCCCCGAGCCGTCGTGGATGATCCCGATCGAGGTGGAGAAGCCGAGCGCGCGCGCGCGGTTGTTGATCGTGCGCGCGTCCTCGGGGTTCTTGATCCCGCCGCCGAGCACCGAGTTGATGTTGACGTCGAACGTCGCGTGATCGCGCAGGTGCTGCAGCTTCTTGTCGAGCAGCCGCAGGCTCTTCTTCGACACCTCGTCGGGCTCGATGTTGTCGATGCTGATCTGCAGAAAGT
>JRHI01001285.1_pt1 | contig 21945 bp, 15 predicted proteins | sample 215371 | NCBI WGS metagenome assembly JRHI01 (sample SAMN02929681, study PRJNA255918) | sediment metagenome | biome: cave system; feature: Ice Cave; material: Sediment; isolation source: sediment from deep within a dark volcanic ice cave with no known source of... ...
AAGACGCATGCGTCTTGTCCACTATGCCGCTTTCTGCACGCTGATAGCTGATTTTCTCTTATTTCTCAGCAAGAGTCAGCACTTCATCAACAATACCGTAGTCCTTAGCCTCCTGCGCACTCATAAAAAAGTCGCGGTCAGTGTCGCGTTTGATACGTTCAATCGTCTGCCCGGTATGCTCGTGAATGATACCGTTGAGGATATCACGCAATTGCAATATCTCACGTGCATGAATATCAATGTCAGTTGCCTGACCACTCAAACCACCTTGCAGTGGCTGATGCATGTGAATGCGAGCATGCGGCAGAGAACGCCTGCGCCCATGATCGCCCGCCATGAGCAGAATGGTGCCAAAGCTGGCTGCATAGCCCACGCAGGTCGTTGCAATTGGGCAGGGCAAGACGCGCATAGTGTCATAGATACCCAGACCAGCATTGACTTCTCCGCCAGGCGAGTTGATATACATATTGATCTCGCGCTGGCTGTCATCTGCTGCCAGAAACAGCAATTGCGCGACCACGAGACTTGCCATACTCCCCTCAATCGGGCCACTGACCATCACAATACGCTCTTTCAACAGGCGCGAGAAGAGATCATAGGCACGTTCGCCGCGCCCTGTATTTTCTATCACTGTTGGGACAAACAAACTCGATGCCATGAGAATACCCCTTCCTTATCTCTATGCGACCTTTTGACGCATAAAGTAGTAATAGACCTTCACTCCTCTGCCTGTTGCGCGTTCATCAACGATACCCGCTAGAATCCAGCCATCCTTCCCCAGTACATTGAGTTGTTCTGCATCGGGAAGAGCCACCTCACTAGCATCAACGGTCAGCAAATGATATTCCCATGCTTGGGTCTTTGGTTCTACATCTTCATAAACCATCGGTACATACACAGACGAGCGTACGTCAGGTCGTTCTGCCATCCGTGTATGAAATGATGTGGTAACATACATTGTGAAAAATCTCCTTCTGTATTTGTGGTGGGCACAATGAATTGTGCCCCTACTGTCCTCTTGAATATACCATGCCAATAGCGTATACTAATAGAGCTTAGATATGCTGATAGCATATCTACACTGAAAGTTATGCTCACAGCATAGGAGGAAGGCAAGGTCATGGCAGATTTGCAGGAAACGATAGGTAAGGTTATTCGACAGGAGCGACAAGAGCGACGCATGACCATCAAAGACCTGGGCGATAAAGCAGGTCTCTCAGAGATTTATGTAGGTGAGATTGAGCGCGGACAAAAATATCCCTCTGCGAAGGTGCTAGAGAGCTTGGCAACAGCCCTGGAACTGGACATGGCAGAGTTGCTCGAACTGATCGCAGAAGAGATTCGTAGTGAGCGCGAGCCACAGTTGACACGTGCCATTGGCTTCGTCATGCCAGGAACGACGGGCCAACCCCGCCGCACCGTTGTCAAGCGTATTGTAAATATGCTCGACGAGGGTGAAGTAGAAAGTATTGCCAATTTCAGTGCGTTTCTGCTCTCAAAGCACATTCTTTCACTGGAATAATAAAAAGATCCTCTTCAAATACTCTATAGATTATCTATGTCGAAAAGGTCCGTAATCCTTCTTGATAGAGCATTGTAAGAGGAGCTATATCAAACACTTGACCAAATTTTACCAATTTATCACTCATAATATTTGACAACGTAACCATCCGTGTGCTACTCTCTGTTAAGCATAGATTCGCTACTCACCTTATTTCTTTGGCGATAAAGCAGCATTGAAAGCGAGATCAATGTTTTTAGAGAGAAGGGTAAAACTGCATTACACCTTCGCTCCCAACAGAGCAACAACCATCACCCATGCTCTTACCATCTGCACACGCTTTATCTATTGGAAATGATGAGAAGATGAGATGCTGAACTGTTGTGTTCGGATTAAATTGGAGACCTCGCGTTTTCCTCGCCCGCAAATTAGGAAGCAGAGGACAGACGCGACTAGCCAAGATGGAGGTACCATCGATGACGATGAAGCGCGATATTACTGTCACAGTCAATGGCACACACTACCAATCGACTGTTGAACCGCGCACGCTGCTGGTCCACTATTTACGAGAAGCACTGGACCTGACAGGCACACATATTGGGTGTAATACCTCTCAATGCGGAGCCTGTACTGTTCTGCTAAACGGCGAGGCTGTTAAATCCTGTACAGTTCTCGCGGTACAAGCAGATGGATACGAAGTTACCACAATTGAGGGCCTAGCTCCATCAGAAGAGAACCTTCACCCCATCCAGGAAGGTTTCTGGGAGAAACATGGACTACAATGTGGCTTCTGCACCCCTGGTATGATTATGGCCTCATACCAAATACTCAAGAATAACCCCAATCCTACTGAAGATGAGATTCGTAAGGGCCTTGAAGGGAACATTTGCCGCTGCACCGGCTATCAGAACATCGTTCGCGCTGTCCAGTATGCTGCTGAACATATGCGCGAGGGTGCTTCCCAGCCAGTCGGCGCGGGTGAGTAATATTCCTCCTGCAAGGATGCGCTCAATCTACACAATGTACGTTTTTTAGCCTCAATTTCATTTCTCAGTATCTTGAGAAAGGACATGCATACTTATGGGCATTGCAGCTATGCTTGGCACGTCGATCAAACGACGTGAAGATCCTCGCTTGATTACTGGTCAAGCCACTTATGTTGACGATATTAAAATCGCTGGCATGCTCCACATGGCAGTACTTCGTAGCCCCTACGGCCACGCCCGTATTACTAGCATTAATACAGACGCTGCCCGCAAACATCCCAGTGTGGTAGCCGTCTATACAGCGGCAGATATGAAAGGCAAAGTTGGCAACGTTGCCATCGCGGTTCCTTTGGGAGAAATCGCGAACGGTATGGGCGTTCATGGGCCACTCGCTGAGGGTAAGGTCCGTTTCTACGGTGATCCAGTCGCCTTTATTGTTGCAGAATCCCTCTATGCTGCACGTGATGCACGTGATCTGATTGAAGTTGACTATGAGCCATTGCCAGCCGCGGTTGACGTAGAGAAGGCCATGCAACCAGGCGCACCGGTGCTTTACGAAGAATTTGGCACAAACGTTGGATTTAGTATGAAACCGCCCACCGACGCTATCGACAAAATATTTGCTGACACACTTGCCGCCGGAGGCATCCAGATTAAACAACGTCTTGACAACCAACGCCTTGCGCCAGTCTTTATGGAGACACGCGGCGTGGTCGCAGAATACCGCAAGGCTATGAAGAATTTGACCGTTTGGAGTTCTTCACAGATTCCGCACTTACTACGTAACATCCTCGCTGCCCTCGTTGGCCTTCCACAGCATCAGGTCCGTGTCATCGTACCAGAGGTTGGCGGCGGCTTTGGTGGCAAGCTCAATATCTATCCTGAAGAAATGATGGCTGCCTTTGCTTCTATGCAGACTGGGCGTGCTGTCAAGTGGATTGAGGAACGCGACGAAAGTTTTGCCGCCTCGATTCACGGACGTGGTCAGGTCGATCACGTTGAAGCCGTCGCAACTAAAGAGGGCAAAATCACTGGTATGAAGATTCACGGCATCTCTGACCTCGGTGCTTATTGCCAGATTTTCACCGATGTGATCATGATTGCCTTTGGTTTCCCAGTCTCAAGTGGTTGTTATGACATTCCGTCCATTCATTTGAGCGCTGATATCGTCTTTACGAATAAGGCCCCTACTGACGCCTACCGTGGCGCTGGCCGTCCAGAGGCGACCTATGTCATTGAGCGCACCATCGATCTAGTGGCCCGTGAACTGAAACTGGACCCAGCAGAAGTACGCCGCCTCAACTTCGTCAAGCCTGAGCAGTTCCCCTACAAGTCTGCTGGGGGTGCAGTCTATGATACAGGCGAATATGAGAAATGCCTGAATAAAGCACTAGAGGTATCTGGCTACAAAAACTTGCGGGCCGAACAAGCTCAGAAACGTGCCCAAGGCAAGCTCGTAGGCATTGGCCTCTCCTCCTACGTCGAAATCTGTGGTTTCGGCCCCAAAGGTACCGCACCTGTCGGACTCTACGAGAGCGCACGTGTCCGTGTCGAGCAGAGTGGTACCGTTATGGTCTACACAGGTGCTTCTCCACATGGTCAAGGCGAAGAGACAACCTTTGCACAGATCGTCTCCGACCAATTCGGCATCCCCGTCGAGAACATCTTAATCCTGCATGGCGATACTGACTCCACACCAGAGGGTCGTGGCACCTATGGTAGCCGCACCACTGCAGTCGGTGGTACAGCCGTCTTCAACGCTGTTCAGCGCTTGAAAGAGAAAATGAAGTTGATCGCGTCGCATATGCTGGAAGCCAGTGTATCCGATGTGACATTGGAAGATGGCAAATTCTCTGTCGCTGGTTCACCACAAAAGTCAGTGGCATTTAACGATGTCGCATTGACCGCCAACCTTTCCAACACACTTGCTCCTGGTATCGAGCCTGGACTGGAAACCACCGTCTTCTTCGAGCCAGATGCCTGTGTCTTCCCCTTTGGCACCCATGTTGCTGTCGTCGAGATTGACAAGGATACTGGTGAAGTCGAACTCACACGCTTCATCGCTGTTGACGACTGCGGACGACAACTGAACCCTATGATCGTGCAGGGTCAGGTACACGGCGGTATTGCACAAGGTGTCGGTCAGGCCCTGTGGGAAGGCATCGTCTATGGCGAAGATGGTCAATTGTTGACCTCTACCCTCATGGACTACGCTATGCCCATGGCTTATGAGTTCCCGAACTTCGAGCTTGATCACACCGTCACAACCACACCAGTCAATCCATTAGGCGTGAAGGGTGTCGGTGAGGCAGGCACTATCGGTTCTACGCCTGCTATCGCAAATGCGATTGCCGATGCGCTAAGTGTCGCACACGTTGACATGCCATTCACAGCTGAGAAGATGTGGAATGTCATTCATCAGAAGTAAGGGACATACAGGATTCACTGTAGACATCTGGCCTCTGAGGGGCTAGATGTCCACTCTTATACAATTGACGGTGAAGAGGAGAAAACATCATGTCAGTTCCTGTAGCATTTGATTACCATCGCGCTCAATCAGTAGATGAGGCGATTAAACTGCTGCAACAATATGGCGACGAAGGCAAGTTGCTTGCAGGTGGCCATAGCCTGTTGCCCGCGATGAAATTGCGACTTGCTCAGCCCGGCCATCTGATCGATATCGGCAGAATTCAGCAACTTTCCTATATCCGTGAAGAGCAGGGAGCAATTGTCATTGGTGCCCTCACAACGTATAGGCAAATCGAGATATCAGACGTTCTGCTGCGCAGTTTGCCTGTTCTGCCAGAAACGGTCTCTGTAATTGGGGATCTACAAGTGCGTGCTCGTGGCACCATTGGCGGAAGCATCGCCCACTCTGACCCTGCTTCCGATATGCCTGGCGTCGTCCTGGCTCTCAAAGCCGAGATCACGATGCAAGGCCCCAAGGGCAAACGTACAGTCAAGGCCGACGATTTCTTTACAGGGACCTTCGAGACCGCCCTAGCGGCAGACGAGATCGTCATCGAGATCCGTTTCCCCCTTATACAAGGACACACTGGCAGTACCTATGAAAAGCTTGAGAACAAAGCTTCTCACTACGCAGTAGCCGGATGTGCAGCAGTTGTGACGCTTGATGCCAATGGCACCTGCACATACGCGAGTCTCGCCCTTACGGGTGCCGCCGATAAAGCGGTACGCCTGAGTGCAGTCGAAGCTGCCCTAGTCGGTAAGAAACTCGACGAGGCTACTGTTGCCGCGGCTACCGCCAACGCAGCTAACGGCCTAAACCTTGTCTCAGACATTCACGGATCCAAAGCATACCGCGCTCAAATGGTCTCCGTGGTTGCTCGCCGTGCCATCTTACGCGCCGCATCACGCTCCTAAAAAAGTGTAATGACATTGGTGTGACACGCGAAAATGTGCAGGGCCATAGTCCTGCACATTTTCGCGTGTCACACCAACGTTATGCCAGAAATAAATGGGTAGGTCTTCACGTGAAACATTTAAAAATTGGCATCTATGAATTTCTGGCATTGGCAATCATTATCTGTGCCGCACTCTTCCGCTTTGTACTCATCGCCCAAAATTGGCCGTTGGTGAATAGCGATGAAGCCACAATTGGCATTATGGCCCGCCATATCGCCTACAATGGAGAGCATCCTATATTCTTCTATGGGCAGAATTACATGGGCGCCTTTGAAGCCTATCTGGGAGCTGCTCTCTTTCATCTGTTTGGCCCCTCCTTGTTCACTCTACGCCTTGGATTACTCGTCTTATTCATACTCTTCCTGATTAGCACCTATCTACTCACCGGCTTACTCTACTCAAAATCTCTTGCCCTCGTTACAATAGCATGGCTGAGCATTGGTTCAAGCTATGTCCTGGGTCGGGAGTTAAGTGCAATTGGTGGATATCCTGAAACACTGCTCTTTGGCTCATTAGCATTTCTATGTGCATCCTGGCTTGTCATCTCTTATCGCCCTCGTACACCATTACATAAGCAAGGATGGCGCTTTCTGGTCTACGCTGGTTGGGGCCTTGCCGCAGGATTAGGTTTGTGGAGCGACTTGCTTGTTTTGCCATTTATAGTGGTATCAGGCTTTCTTATCCTGCTCTTCTGCTGGCGCGAGTTGCTGCACATCCTCGCTACACTATGCATCCTGCTCGGCTTCGCAATCGGAGCCTACCCACTCATTTCCTATAACCTGAGCGCTACTGCTGGAAAAGATTCCTTTACGAATCTCTGGTTATTGCAACACGGCGGCAATCCCCATTTCACCTACACAGTAGCCATCCTCGCAAAAGAACTCACCGGAACCATTCAAGTCAGTATCCCCATGATGACGGGTAATCCATTCTGCCCTGTCACCGAACTCTCATTCCTGGGTCCAACCAGCCCAAATACATTGCAATGCATAGTGATACACACGAGTTGGAGCATCGGCTACCTGCTCCTATTGGCTATTTCTCTCATTATGACCCTTTGGCTCTTGGGAGGGCGCTATGAATTGCGCCCCTACAGGTCGCAACCATTCGTACGCAACATCACCCGTCTCATGCTGCTTGCTAGCGCACTCCTGGCCTTGGGCCTCTATGCATTTAGCACGGCCCCCATCGACTGGCCCGGCATTCATGCCCGCTATTTGATTGGCCTGCTCATCGCCACGCCCACAATGCTCTGGCCTTTATGGTGCGGAATACAAAAGGGGATCAATTATTTTACTTCACAATCAGTAGGGACGGGGGCGGTGTTGGGTGAAGTGGGGACCCTTGTGGTCGTCCGCCCTAACACAAGAAAACAACAAACACAATTCCCTTTACGAGCGGACGACCACAAGGGTCCCCACTCCCATCTCGCCTCTCCTCCGTCCCTACTGGTTGGTATTCCTAGTATAGCCATATTCGTATGTATCAGCATTATCTCCTTATTGGGAACCAGCATGATCTTCACCGAACTACCGAGCACCCAAGCCACCAATCAGCAGCAACAACACCTTATCAGTCACCTTATCAGCATCGGAGCTACCCACATCTATACTGACTACTGGACCTGCGATAGCATCGCCTTCATGAGCAACGAGCGTATTATCTGTGGCGTCGTAGATGGCAAACTACGACCAGGCCATAACCGCGATGCCCAGTATTACAAGATTGTCAGTTCAGACCCACATTCCGCCTATGTCTTCCCTCTCGGTAGTAGCCAACTTATAGCAGCACAGAAGAAAGTCGCAGCGACAAGTGACACCCAACATAATCCAGTGGGAACATATCAGCACTATCAGCGCTTTAGCTTCGATGGCTATATGATATATCTCCCCGGCTAAGCTGCCACCTTTTTTTCTCCATATAGCCTATCGCCAAGCTGCATCCACGGTTTCTCGACGAGCAGGAAAAGTACGAGGACGCATGGAATAATAAAGACAAACAACCAGCCCCAATAGAGGCTGTACAATAGAAGATGTTTCCAGCCAGAAATAGAGATCACCACATGCTCGGTAAAGAGTCGCAGTAATTGCAGGTGCCACATATACAAACCATAGGAGATGAGACCTATCCAGCGTAAAGGAGACCATGCAAAGGGAGACTTGAGCCAGGAGAAGCCAAAGAGTACAGCCCCAACACACAAACCATAACCAAGCGCAAAACCAATTTCGCCCAGGTAATCATAATAGGGAGTCAGATAATCTAAGGCAGGCCAAATATGCGGAGTGCCCCAATTCAACTTCCATACTGCCATCGCCAACAGCCATATCACGCCACTTATTAGGAGCCAGGGGCTAAGATGGCGCAATAACGTATTGAACACCCCATCAGTAGAGCGTGTGCGGGCAATGGTATAGCAAGTGCTCAACATCATCCCAACAGCGAAATCCTCAAGATACTTGCCATGCAAGCCTGCATTGGTTGCACCATACACAAAAGGCAGCAAAGCATTGATTATCGAGCGCGGTAACAACACAGTTTCTGTGGGATGCGCCGTGAGATATAGCCCCTCATAACGGGAAAAGATACCCCAGGCCAGCACAGCCACTAAACAGAGCAGCAAAACACTCAGACGTTGCCACAATGCACCATGCCTCACCAGCAAACCTATACCTAAAGCCAGAATAGGCAACAACAGATAAAATTGCCATTCCACAGCTAGCGTCCAGAATGGCCCATTAATTTGTTTGTATGTAGATACAAACGAGTCCATAAATAGCGTGAGAAATATGCCCACATCTTTCAGGTGATCCCAATGCAGATACTCTCGATGGAAGAACAAGATAAAGAGGAACAAAGAAACGTAATACGCAGGTAGAATACGCAAAGCACGCCGCAAATAAAAGACACGCGCCGAAGGCCACGTTCCCTCAAACAACATCGCCTTAGCATAGGGCAAAAAGAGCAAAAAACCGGATAAGATAAAGAAGAGCGTCACGCCCGTATCACCGGAAAAGGCCACAGCACGGACCAGAGGCGGCACATGTGTAGGAATCCAAAGCTGTACATCATTCGTTGTTATCAAGCTGAGATGAAATACGATCACACTCAGACAGGCGATAGCACGCACGCCATCAAGAGCAGCAATAGTGCTTTTCTGCTTCCTGCCCTCTAACAGATGCGTTATCCATTGCGACACCTGCTGTACCGTTTGTTGTAGAGATTGTTTCAATGTTTTTGATCGCTCACTATTTTACTTCTATTACATACAACGCATATGGCGATTTTCGTGCCATTCCCTATCCTTCGGTAGCGAATAGTACTATGCCGAACGTATTATGATATAGCATATCCGTCTTATCATAACATATTATAGTAGAGGCATTGCCTTTAGAGATGTACTCCCCAAAACCCGTAGACTGGAAGTATACTATGCAAGACATTCGTATTGAGCGTTGGGCACATACACTCGTCCACTACTCATTGTACGTAAAAGCTGGCGACATTGTCGCCATTTACGCAACCCCTGTAGCAGCACCACTCATAGAAGCCGTCTACCGTGAGGTATTACGTGTAGGAGCCTATCCACTCCCCATCATTGACCTAGAAAACCTTGACGAAATTCTCCTACGTGAAGGTTCCGATGAGCAGTTACTGACGCCCTCGCCGCTAGCATCAGTACTAGCAGAACAGATCAACGCACGGCTCACCATAGCATCACGCAGCAACACACGAGCACTGAGCGGTATAGACCCATCACGAGGCGCACTGCGCCGCCAAGCCAACCACAAGCTGGCAAACACCTGGCGCAACCGCGAACAGCGTGGCGATTTTCGCTGGTCTATCACCCTCTATCCAACTATTGGTTATGCGCAAGACTCAGACATGTCATTGCACGATTTTGAAGAGTTCGTGTTTGATGCCTGCTTCCTCAACGATCCCGATCCCATAGCGCAGTGGAAGCACCTCTCAGCACAACAACAGAGGCTTGTGAATTGGCTCGTTGGACACAAAAAGGTCCATATCCTGGGCGAAGGCACCGATCTCACACTTTCCATTGAGAACCGCACGTTTATCAACAGCGATGGCAAGCGCAACTTTCCTAGCGGCGAATTCTTCACCGGACCAGTAGAAAACAGCGCCAACGGTGTCATTCAATACAACATTCCCACAACCTACGACGGTCGTAGCGTCGAAGGTATACATCTCGTCTTCCGCGAAGGGAAAGTCGTCGAAGCAACTGCACGCCAAGGACAAGAGTATCTGTCACAGATGCTAGAGCTAGACGAGGGTGCTCGTTACCTCGGAGAGTTTGCCTTTGGCAACAACATGCGCATCAATCGTGGCACGAAAAATATCCTCTTCGACGAAAAAATAGGCGGTACCGTCCATCTCGCCCTCGGCTCCAGCTACCCCGAAACTGGCGGACTCAACCAATCAGCCCTCCACTGGGACATGATCTGCGACCTGCGCACCTCCGGCGAAGTCTGGGTCGATGACACCCTCTTCCTCAAGAACGGTCGGATTTTGGTATAGAACTACACATGATAAAAGGCTTCATGAACCTTGGGTCCATGAAGCCTTTTATCATGTGTAGTTCTATAGATGCAGAGCTTCCACAGCCTCCAACACCTCAGCGGCATGATCGTCTGGCTTCACCTTATGCCAAATCTTGCATACAACACCATCCTTATCAATCAAGAACGTCTCCCGACTTACACCCATGTATTTCTTCCCATACATATTCTTCTCTTTCCACACACCGTAAAGCTGCGAAACAGTGGTATCGGTATCAGACAGCAGAGGAAAGGACAAACCATATTTTTCGGCAAATTTTTGATGCGAAGCAATATCATCGGCACTGATGCCCAGCACGACCACTCCCCGTTTTTGCATCTCATGATTGGCATCGCGGAAAGAGCACGCTTCCTTGACACATCCAGGCGTGTCATCTTTTGGATAAAAATACAAGACAATCGTCTTGCTTTTCAAATCCACTAAATGCACTTGACCGTCTTTTACGACCGCTTCGTCACCCACAGCAGGTAATGTAAAATCTGGAGCCGCTTGTTGCTCTTGAATTGTTTCACTCATCATTACTCTCCTTTTAATTGCCGAATAAAAAATATACTCTGCATTTGACACGAGCCGCTGTAGGGGCCTGATTGATCGCACCCGCTCGTGGCAATAATCTTGTCGCCAAACACCACGCACTCAACGACGGGCGCCATGAATGGCCCCTACTAGTCTGCCAACCTTCAATCAATAGATCCGTCGTAGGGGCCATCATTCATGGCGCCCGTCGTGTATGGATTACCCACATCGTGACCCCAGGAATGCCACCACATCGTAGCTCTTGGGGATGACGAATGCTAAACTCGGACAGGTGCTAATATATGGGCTTATGGATACGATGTGTTGGCATTGACCCGGTCACGATGTGGGTAATCCATACAGTCGTGGCAAGAGTCCATTCCACCGACATTGACCATGCCCAAGACGGGCGCCATGAATGATGGCCTCTACCACGCGTGATCCTCCCTGTCACATGAAGGTTGACGGTGCAATAAGCGCCGCATGTCCGCAAACACCCACATTTATATCAAGAAGCTTGTGAAGCCTCAGATGCCAAGACGGTTGATGGAAGGCTTTTCCTTCCCAATGCACGCCCAATACGAATAACCATACCAGAAGCAATAAGGCACAGAACACCAGCCGACAAAAAACTCACCTGATACGAACCCAGCATGGTACGTAGAGTACCTGCGCCAAAGGCAGCCATAGCAACTCCCAACTGGTGGGCGGCAAGAATCCAGCCAAACACGACGCCGACGTTCTCTTTACCAAAGATATCAGCAGTAAGACGCGCCGTAGGCGGAACAGTCGCAACCCAATCCAACCCGTAAAAGACGATAAAGACTGCCAGTGTGAGATAGGAGGTTCCGAGGGCATAGGGCAAGAAGAGCAGTGAAAGACCTCGTAACCCGTAATACCAACATAACAGCCAGCGATTATCCATCCGATCAGAGAGCCAACCAGACACAGTGGTCCCAATCAAATCGAAGACGCCAATCAGAGCGAGCAAACTAGCCGCAGTCACTTCTGGTATTCCGTGATCCATCGAAGCCGGTATCAAGTGGGTGCCAATCAAACCATTCGTCGTGGCACCACAAATAAAGAAGCTGCCCGCTAGCAGCCAGAAATCCCGTGAACGTATTCCGCGCATCAGTCCACTTACTGCTGCGGAGAAAGGATTATTCGCATGCTTCACCATTTGTTCAGTAGCAGTGGCTGCTCCATCGTGCATACCTACTTGACTTTTTTGGGTGTCAGGGGTATTCTTGTGCTCAAGAGGAGTGGCGACTGACGCTGTCTTTTCCTGCCCCGCTTGAGGGGACTGAAATATATCTCGTGGACGCTCACGCATCAGCAGAGCCACGAGCGGAAAGACTACTATCGCCGCTCCCGCCGTGGCTAACGCGGCGGCACGCCACCCCAGACTTACCGCGAGCGAGGCGAGCAGAGGCAAAAATACGAGCTGACCAGCCGCATTACTGGCAGTCAGCACGCCTAATACTAAGCCACGTCGCTCCACAAACCAGCGATTTGCGACGATGGTGCCAAGCACCGACGCTAAAGCACCGCTAGACAACCCCACCATAACGCCCCATAACAGATCAAGCTGCCAGGGTGCATGCATCACGACCGTCAAACCTGCCGCCAGCGCTGCCAGCAATAACGCACACAGCATGACACAGCGTATCCCAAAGCGCTCCATAAACGCAGCCGCGAAAGGCCCACTCAGGCCATATAAAAAGAGATTGATCGAAATAGCCAATGAAATTGTAGCTGTACTCCAGCCAAACTCGTGCTCAAGCGGCACAATCAATACCCCTGGCGTCGAGCGCATTCCAGCAGACGTCAGCAGAGTCAAAAAGGTCACAGCAGCAATAATCCAACCATAGTGAAACTTAGAAAGGTGGGGAAACCGAGAGTGCGTCGGGTTTGTCGTCATGTATAACTGTCCTCTCGCATTGTCGCACATGTATTCCAGGGAAAAGCACAAAAATGCTCACACCCTAGACAATACTATTCATGAGAACCCCGAAAACCACAAAAACATTCCCACACTAACAGAAAGAAAAGGATGTGGTAGGGCCCCGACTTATCGCACCCATACGTATCAAACTTGCGAATGGATGGGTTTAGCAGTGGAGACGTTCCGCGTTCCCGTAGTCGCCCATCGTCACGGGAAAACGGGCATCACGGGCAACTGTGGCGCACATGGGCGACTCAAGGGTCCCCACTCATCCCGCCACGCCGCCCCCGCCCCTACGGGAACGAACGGCCTTTCCGCTATGCAAGCCCATCAGTATGCTTAGCTTGATGCATATGGGGCCCGATAAATCGGGCCCTGGACGAGCGTAGCAATGTCCAGTCCTTTTTATACCCTGCTGTCCATTTATCCAGTTCTGAGAACTAGCCAAAGAACGGGTGCGTGTTGTAGTCTCATAAAGTACAGTATGCGAGAACATCTTAGCAGAGAAATATATTCATCATGGAGAGAAACACTGCTCATGAAATCATTTACTCAAACGCAGACACTTCTTGTCATTGGAGCTGGCCCCAAAGCCATCTCATTAGCCGCTAAACGCTCTGCCTTATCTAAATTGGGATTACTAGTGCCACAGCTGAGAATAATAGACAGGCAAGGAGTTGTCGCACACTGGTCGGGGCGCTTTGGGTTTACGGATGGAAGACAATTGCTTGGCACACGCCCAGAGAAAGATATTGGCTATCCCTATGCCTCAACCTGCTGGGGAAATAGCACACTCAATAAAGCGGTAGATAACGAGATGTTACGCCTATCCTGGCAAAGCTACCTCGTCAACGAGGGAAAATACCTTGATTGGATTGATCGTGGTCGCACACGTCCTACACATCGTGAATGGTCTGAGTACCTGCAATGGGTGGCGAAACAAGCAGACCTTATTATAACACAAGCAGAAGTCCAAAAGATTTCCTTGAGCGCCGACCAGAAGCGCTGGCAACTTTCTTGCAGATCAACCCTAGTTTCAATCCCCTCAAGCGGGCAGGAAAAGATGGACGCTCCCTTTGAGGACAAACATACCTCTGAAACCCACGAAGGTCAAGTGGGTACGCACTTAGACGATACAGCCATAACACTGGAAGGCGATGGATTAGTTCTCACAGGTCCAGGCACACCCATTGCACGCGCAGGACAACCTGTCAACCATCCACGTGTATTTGATGGTGGCTCCTATTGGCAAAACGTCGCAACATTCGCCCACTTGCGCGATACTGCAACAGCCCCACTACACATTGGGGTCATTGGAACCGGCGAGACAGCCGCTGCGATTGTAACTTCACTCGTAAATACCCTTAGCGATGCCGCATTCATTGAGGTCGTCAGTCCCTATGGCGTACTCTATTCACGCGACGAAGGTTTTGAAGAGAACAGGCTTTTCTCCGACCCAGATGCGACATTAGCACGCATGGGAGGACATCAACACGTGCTCAGCTGGTTGAATATGACAGAGAATGACCGACGCGAATTTGTGCGTCGCACGGACAGAGGAGTATTTTCTCTACACGCGATGGAAGAAGTGAACAGGGCAGAAAACGTACGCTCAATCATGGGAACGGCGAGAAAGATGCAAACCTCAGAAGAACAGGTATTTATCGATATGGAATACAACGGCACTATGGAGCGCGACCAGTATGACTATGTAATTGTCGCCATTGGCTTCAATGCCCTCTGGTTCGCCTCGCTCTTTGACGAGCCAATCCGTACACGATTAGGCGAAGTCACGCAATCATTGGATAGAAGAGTGATTGAACGCTCCATCACCGAAGACCTGTCTATAAGAAATTTCGCACTACACCTCCATTTACCCATGCTCGCAGGCGTCGCCCAAGGTCCCGGCTTCCCCAACCTCAGTTGCCTCGGCCTGCTTTCTGACCGTATACTATTCCCATATATAACTACTAATCAACATTACAGTCGTAGGGACCAGCTTTAGCGCGTCCGCCAGCGCGATTTATCGCAGCATGGCTTTGTTTCATATAATACGGGTTTTATATCGCTGCGATAAATCGCGCTGGCGGACGCGCTAAAGCTGGTCCCTACGACTCCAAGATGGGCGCCATAAATGTGGCCCCTACAATAAAGGAGATACGAGCAATGGCAGAGCACGAAACCACACAACAGATCGGACCACTCACAATGGTCGTGTGTATCAAACAGGTGCCGCTTGTCTCGGCCATGCGCTTTGATACCGAGACACGGCGCTTGGTACGCGAAGGTGTGCCGTTGGAGATCAACGAACTCGATGTATACGCCCTGAGCGAGGCTATCCGCATGCGCGATGTGTATGGCGGCGAGGTCATCGTAATCACAATGGGGCCACCACAGGCACGCGAAGCCCTAGCAACTTCACTTGCAATGGGCGCGGACCGCGCACTGCATCTCAACGACCGTGCCTTTGGTGGAGCAGATACCGCCGCCACAGCACATACACTCGCCATCGCTATACAGCAGCAATTTCCTGCCCAACAACCTGTTGACCTCATTTTCTGTGGCCGCAACAGCGTTGACGCAGAAACAGGGCAGGTAGGCCCAGAAATGGCTGAGATGCTCAACCTGCCACAGATCAGCGCCGTCCAAAAGCTTACTATAGCAATACAGAATGGCAAGCGCGAACTTATCGCCACCCGCGAAACAGACGTGGGCAACGAGACGTTAGCCTATCCTTTACCTGTCCTGATCACAACAGTAGAGCGCATGAATGAGGGCATCTGGCCTACTGAGCAAGAGATTCGTGCAGCTAGCGAGGGAGCAGGTGAGCGCATCCACACGCTGACCGCCACTGACCTACATACTGATCTACATCTATTGGGCCAAAAAGGTTCTCCCACCTGGGTAGCAACTGTCGAGGCAGATACCTACGCTCGCTCTGGACACACTATTACCGAAAACGATCCACACAAAACTATCGAATTGTTGCTAGCAGACCTCAATGCACACGGATTACTTGACGAACCAGATGGTCAACCTCTACATCACATACAGGGATTTAGCGCGGCTCCACGCAGGCAGGGAGCAGCAGTTCCGGGGAAAGCCATCTGGGTCATAGCAGAGCATACCCAGGAAGGTATACGCCGCGTCACCCTCGAACTGTTGGGCAAAGGGAACGAGTTGGCAGCACGACTACAAGGCGAACTCGCAGTAGTATTGCTTGGTGATCCCAAAGTGACAGAGCACGCCCAAACACTCGCTGCCTATGGAGCGGAACGCATCTATATCGCCGCAGACCCAGCACTCACAGACTACACGACCGAAGGCTATACAGAGGTCATTGCCACAGCTATTCAGCGCTATCAACCAGCAGTAGTCATACTAGGTTCAACCGCAAATGGGCGCGACCTTGCCCCCAGAATAGCAGCACGCCTCAAACTTGGCTTGACGGGTGACTGCATCGACCTGGCTATTGACGAGCAACAACGTCTCGTTCAACATAAACCAGCCTTTGGCGGCAGCATTATTTCTTTTATCCTGTCCAACACAACACCCGCAATGGCTACCGTGCGCCCAGGCACGCTCTCGGCAGCAACACCCGATCATACCCTCAAACCAATACTGGAACAGTTACCCGTTGCGGGCATCGCCGATCATATACACGTGCGAATACTTGGCAGCGAGCACTACGATACAGGTGTGGCAGCATTGGAATCGGCACACACAATTCTTGGCGTCGGCATTGGTATGGGCACGCCAGAGCAGTACGCGCCACTGCATGAGCTGGCAACACTCTTGCAAGCGGCGATAGGCGCAACACGCAATGTCACTGATAAAGGCTGGCTCCCCAAACAACAACAAATCGGCCTAACCGGACGCGCCGTCTCACCACGCTTGTATATCGCTCTGGGCATTCGTGGGGCCGCAGAGCATATCGCAGGCATTCGCAAAGCACACTACGTCGTATCTATCAACAAAAACAGACGAGCTGTCATCTTCAAACATTCGGACCTTGGTATCATAGGTGATGTGCATGTCTTGCTACCACTCTTGATAGAAGCATTGAAAAAGCGTAAAAAGTGACACGCTCACTCTGTAATCGCGTCGATTGCTTGAACTTCACTTTCGCTAAATGCCAGATTGTGCAGTGCAGCCACATTCTCCACGATCTGCTCTACCTTCGATGCGCCGATCAAGACACTCGTGACCGCTGGATGGCGTAGATTCCATGCTATGGCCATCTGCGCTAGTGACTGCCCGCGTTGTTGGGCAATGGCGTTTAGCCGTCGTATTTTCTCTAGCGTATCAACGCTCAGGACCCTCTCCTGCTGATGCTCATCCCACCATAAAGCTGCACGCGAATCAGTAGGCAGCTTGTCTCCGAGATATTTGTTCGTCAATAGCCCTTGAGCTAATGGACTGAAAGTAATAACCCCTGTTCCAGCACGTAGCGTGTGGTCAAACAAATCGTACTCAGGCTTACGATCCAGAAGGTTGTAGCGTGGTTGGTGAATGGTAATCGGCGAGAGTCCCATCTGCTGCACAACGGAGACTGCGCTCTCAAAATGGGCACCAGAAAAGTTGCTCACACCGACATAGAGAGCCTTACCCTGGCGCACGATCAGGTCAAGTGCCGCCATCGTCTCTTCAAGCGGAGTCTCTGGGTCGGGCCGATGAGCATAAAAAATATCAACATAGTCGATCCCCATGCGCTTGAGCGATTGATCGAGACTGGCGACCAAGTATTTCTTAGAAAGTCCGTCACCATAGGGTCCCGGCCACATCAAATACCCTGCCTTTGTCGAAATGATCAACTCATCTCGAGGCATATCATGGAGAATTTTGCCGACGATAGTTTCAGCATTTCCTGGCGGTCGCCCATAGTTATTTGCCAAATCAAAGTGAGTAATACCCAGATCAAAAGCTCTATAGAGACATTCCCGCGCAACATCTTCTCCCCGATAACCCCCGAACGTCTCCCACGCACCGAGAGAAAGTGCAGGAAGTTTAAGCCCTGACCATCCGCAACGACGATAGAGCATCGTATCATAGCGGTCCTCTGCGAATACATGCATGTACAAATCTCCCTCCTTTCGTATGCATTCATCACAATACTGTATCCTCTAGCGGAGATATTGGTCAAGAAAAAAGGAAGAACAGAAGCCGCCGTGGTCGAAGGACAATATATTGTCCTTCGACCACGGCGGCTTCCATAATTGTACTACTGGAATTTGTCTTATTTTAGGAGTAACGTGCCTCTTAAAAGAGGCAATTGCCTATCTCTGTTCCCAGCCCAGTTCACTAGATGAACTGAGCAACACCTTGCAGGTTCAGCACAGTGTAAAGCTGCGTCTGCCGTGGCGTATGCAACTTCGTTATATTAAAGAGGTCCTCTGTAATAACTGCGATGGTCTTGATAGGCTGGCTCGCCGTTCCTGCAAGATTGACACCCGGTATGAACACCGTCAAAGTGGTAGACCCACTATCAATCGTCCTTATCAGGAAAACGGTAACTAAACTACCAAGAGGACCTTGCTGCACATTCACCTGATCCCCATTAAAATTCAGGCTCGTAGCTCCATCAACATAGACAAGGTCTGGCTTCCCATTACTATCGCTAGTAGTGAAGGTAATTTGAACATTGGTTGAGCCTGCTGGTCCTGGACCCGACAACTCATAAAGATTGGGATCACCCTGTGCCATAAAACTGAACTCCTTTCGCATTTCCAGGCGCGTGCAATCCATATCTATCACTCATTACACACGCCTTTTGCTATAACCTACATGGAAGTAATCTTCCCTAAGAGAAGACGATAACCACAAACATTTTTATCAGGTGGATTTTGTGTGCCTCACCAACAACCAGAAGAGCTATTGTACCGTCGTAGGGGCCTCATTCATGACGCCCGTCGTGGGGCGTGGATTCTCCGGCGATATTGACCATGTGGACGACGGGCGTCATGAATGAGGCCCCTACGACACTCTCGGTCATGTCGTCCCCATCTTGCCACTTCCCTGTTAACAACCATCTTCAACAGCTATAGCATCATCGTCGTAGGGGCCCGATTTATCGCGCCCGCTGGACGAGCGTAGCAATGTCCAGTCCTGCTAACCATCCTCAACAACCAAAAAGCTATAGCATATCGCTCCATAATAGAGTATTATTGACAAAGATACTTCCTAAAATTCATTCGCAGAGGTTGTCGTAGATGTCACACTCTATCCCAAAAGCAGCAGAGGGCCAGGAGAACGAAGATTCCAGCCTGAGCACCATCTTCATTGGTCGCCAGCAGCAACTCGACCTCTTCGAAATCTTCCTCAATCGCTGGCAACACGTTCTCGCCCATACAGATACTGACGAGCCGCTCATCACCACAGCACCCTCACCCAACAACAAAATCCAAGGGCTGGTCGTGTTGCTCTATGGACGTGGCGGCTTTGGCAAAAGCACGCTACTCAAGCACTATCGAGACATCGCACAGCAAGAGCAACGACACCTCACTATAAGCGGCATCGTAGATTGGGAGTTCGCCGTTGAAGGTAAACGCAGCATCTTTAACCCTCCACCTGGACAAGCAGTCGATGCACCCGAATACTACAAGGTACTGTGCTGGCAACTCGCCACCGTTCTTTCCAAAACACCTAAAGACTTCAAAGCGTACCAGACAGCAATAAACGATGTAGAGAAGGCCACCAAGGACGCCCATAACACACTCGACGGTATGCAGAAAGACGACCGCTATAGCTGGCTACGCGGCCTAACCATCGAAATACTAACCTCTGCGGTACGCACCTACGTGCCCGGAAGCAAAGTAATTCTAGAAGATCAGAAAGTCATTGACGCCACCAACGCCGTCGCCAAGCTCACGCAAGAGCAGATCAGCCAGCTATACACCAGGTTACACAACAAGCTAGGCAACAAGTTTGGTAACTATCTAGACCCATCATTACAACTCGGCCTCGCGCTGGGAGAAGACCTCCGCAATTTTGCCAGAAACTTTCCCTTTCTACTTTTCTTCGATACCTACGAGGAAGCAGACGAAGGAGACAAGTTACTAAGAATTGTGATGGCAGCAGCAGACAAGCGCGTAGGCTGGGTAATCGCAGGGCGCGACAATCTGTGGGCAGGTGCCGAACAGCGCGAACGCAGCCTGGATGTCGAATATGGCTACAAAGAACTCGTACCCTCTGAATGCGGTCTCTCGATCAACTTTAACGCGGGCGATGTCGGCGCATTCACACTCAGTGATATCCGCGAGTATTTCGTGCTCCTCCGTACAAAGCTAGCATATCAACCGCCACTACCAGAGGTGACAGAGGAGCAAGCAAAGCGCATCCTCGACGTCACACAAGGAGTGCCCTTAGCGGTCAGAATCGCGGCTGGCCTCTACGTGGAAACGGCAGACGTAGACACGATCACCGCAACCGTTGAGGGCAAGCGCGAGATTGTTGACCAAATGGTGCGCCGCTACCTCCTGCACACACGAGCCAGCCAGAGCGAACGTGCTCCACTGCTTGGCCTGGCCCTGCTCAGACGAGCCGATGCCCCTGTTGCCGTCGCCGCCGCTCTAGGCTTGACAGAAGAAGAGGCCAAGACGAGCTATAGCAGCGCACTGAGCCGACTTCATCGCCGCTACAGCTTTGTCTTTACCGAAAAGGAACAACCCTCACTCCACCAGGAAGTGCGCCACTTCCTGCGCCTCTGGCTCCTGGAACACCGCAAACAACCAGACATTCTCGCCATCATACAACCCCTCAAAGAGGTGCTTGAGAGCGCCCTCAAGAACTTGGAAGAGCGCATGACCGAGAGCACCCTCAAAGAACGCCTACAAGACGACGAATGGGTCGGCACCTACCTAGACCTGACAGAGCAACAATTCTGGCTCGACCCAACCGAAGGCGTGCGCTACGCCCTACCCTTCATGATAGCCGCCGCTATCTATCGCCGGAACGCGAACAAAGACGCTGCCACCATCGGAGCATTCTTTGAGCAGTACATAAGACAACCTTACCGCAACTGGTGGACATGGGCAAGCAATAGCCTGATTTATACAACAAGCCACAATCCATCACCTGAAGAGTCCACTGGATTAGAGGCACTGGTGAAACTAGCGCAACAGCATTGCCCAGTCTTCCCACAGCCACTACCAGATTATCGTAAAGAATTAGAAGCAACATTGTGGTGGCAATTAGGAGAGAGCTATCGGTACAAAGATGCCAGTAAAGCACTGGGGTGGTACGAACAAGCTTTTACTAGGCTTGAACAAGAAACTGAGTTACGCGAAGAGATGGCTCAAGGATACTATGCTCTTGGAAGGAAGTATTATGATAATAAGAAATATGCAGAAAGTATTACTTCTCTGAATAGGGCAGTTGCATTAAAACCTGATGATGCTTGGGCTTACGACATACGGGGGAGCGCTTACGGTGAACTCAAAGAGTACTTACACGCTATCCAAGACTATAATCACGCCATTGCTCTTGACCCTAACTATGCCAATGCCTACAACAATCGAGGGATTACTTACTACTACCTCAAAGAGTACCTACGCGCCATTGAGGATTACAATCAAACTATTGCCCTTGACCCCAACCTCGCCTTTGCCTTCAACAATCGGGGAAATGCTTACTCCAACCTCAAAGACTATCCACGTGCCATTGAGGATTACGATCACGCCATTGCTCTTGACCCCAACGATGCCTTTGCCTTCAACAATCGGGGACTTACTTCTCTTTGGGTAAATGATGCTTCCGCTGCTCAAGCTGACTACAACAATGCATATGAGCTTGATCCAAAGTATATTAATGCGACATGGATGGCTGTATGGGCAGGACTGAGCAAGCATAGGAACGAAGCAGAGCTAGCTTCACATCTAAAGAAGATAGCAAACATTGATGCAAAAGCTTACATCGCGCATGTTTGCCAAGGAGTGGCATTAGGGCTACGCAATAAGGTAAAAGGTAACTACTCAGGTCTACGAGAGACTTGCCAAAAA
>JRHI01001286.1_pt1 | contig 21910 bp, 28 predicted proteins | sample 215371 | NCBI WGS metagenome assembly JRHI01 (sample SAMN02929681, study PRJNA255918) | sediment metagenome | biome: cave system; feature: Ice Cave; material: Sediment; isolation source: sediment from deep within a dark volcanic ice cave with no known source of... ...
ACATAGTCATACGCATAGGATTACGCCTATGCCCTCAGGCTATGCCCCGTGTCCGGTCGAAATGGGGGCCGCTCCACTAATGAACGGAACGTTCGCGGAGTGCCCTAGCCAGGGTCACGGCATTAGCGAGTGATGCACCCGGTGTTCTCTGGACCGTTCAGCGCAAAGCTGGGAAGGTCCGGCGCATATGTGATCATTCTGAGTGCAGCCGCGTATCTGTATCATCTTGCGCAGCACTTCCAGTTCGATGATGTGCCGGGCCGGATCGGGCCTGATGCCTGGCCGAAGTTGGTGCTGGCGCTATTGATCGCCACTTGTGCATGGCAGATCGCGAGAGTGGTATTCGTCGACGCTCGATCGCCGATTGGCGAATTGCAAAGCGGCGATTTGAGCTCCGTCGACGGCGAACCTGCTTCGGGAGAATACGCTCGCCTAGCGTGGCTTGGGATAGCCCTTACGCTCGCCTACGCGTATATATTACCCACAGTTGGATTCCTCATATCTACGGTGCTGTACATTGGCGCGTTGACGTATCTTGGAGGGTACCGGCGGTGGTGGCCTCTTGCGTCGACCAGTCTGATCGCACCCATCGTCTTAATTTTTATCTTTATGAAGGTCGTCTATCTCTCTTTGCCGCTTGGCCAGGATCCCTTCAAGAGTCTTTCACTAGGCTTACTCAAGATACTCGGTGTCCACTGAAGCCTAGTGGATACATTACATTACCTTGGAGTCGGCTTACTCCATATCTTCAGCCCCGAAGACTTCGCGATGCTCGTATTGGGCCTCTTGATAGGCATGGCGGTTTCGATAATGCCGGGCCTCGGTTTGATAATGGGCGTCGTTTTGGCACTTCCCTTCACGTACCGTATGGGAATCGAGCCTTCGATTATTTTGTTAACCGCAATTTACGTTTCAGGAACGTATGCGGGTTGCTTCACTGCGATTCTCTACCGCATTCCGGGTGAGCCCATGGACGTGCCGCTCTTGTGGGACGGGTACGGTATGACAAAAAAGGGTCAAGCAGCAAAAGCCTTAGGGTGGGCTCTGGTTGCCGCGTTGGCCGGAGGTCTGATTTCGTCGGCCGTAATGGTCGCGCTCGCGGTCCCTTTAAGTCATGCGGCCCTTAGTTTCGGTCCGCCGGAGTACTTTGCGGCCGTACTCTTCGGATTCACGGCGATCGCTGCGCTGGCTGGCACGTCGTTCGTCAACGCGTTTGTCAGCCTGCTCATTGGCCTATTGATAGCTACTGTCGGAGTGGATGGCACCTATAGCTCTCTTCGATTCACATTCGGCTCGCCAGTCTTATTGAGCGGTCTTCCTTACGTTGTCATACTCGTTGGAATGTACGGCCTCGGTGAGCTCTTGAGCCGACTGGGTCAAGGTCTGCCGTCGATTGCGCGCCCCCGAAACGAAGCCGTCGTGTCCACATCTTTCCCCTCGCTACGCGAAATGTGGGAACTCAGAGCGACGTTTCTGCGCAGCAGTATCCTCGGAACGATCCTCGGCATTGTTCCGGGCGCCGGTGCAACGATTACCTCATTCATTTCCTACGGTATCGAAAAGCAGTACGGCAAGCGTCGAGCTCAGCTTGGCGGAGGGATACCCGAAGGGATTGTCGCGCCACAGATCGGCTCGACGGCGTCGGTCGCCGGGCACATGATCCCCCTCCTTACTCTGGGACTTCCTGGCAGCGGCGCGACCGCGGTGATTCTCGGAGCTTTTCTCCTGCATGGCGTTCAACCCGGACCGCTGCTCTTCACTACGGCCGATTCAAGAATCGTCGTCTATACGATCCTTGCATCGTTATTCGTCGGCGTGGTTGGCATGTGCGTTATGGGCTATTTTTGGATCAAGGTGGTAGTCAAGGTTCTGGCAATTCCACAGGCGATTCTCGTTTCCGTCGTAATGGTATTTTGCATTATAGGAGCCTACGCAAATCGCAATAGCATGTCAGACGTGTGGATTATCGCAGTCTTTGGCGTTCTCGGTTATCTTTTTGAGAGGTTCAAGTTTCCGATCGCTCCCATGGTCCTGGGGGCAATCCTCGGCCCATTGGCCGAGACATCGCTTATACAGTCTATGGTGAGTTACAACAACGATTGGACGGTGTTTTTTCGCCACCCGATCAGCGGAACACTCATTGCGTTGGCGCTCGTGGCGCTCGCGTATCCTGTGGTCCGTGACGCCTTGCTAAAGCGGTCAAAGATCGGCGGTTATCTCTTGAGCAAGACAGCCGGCCCTGATGGACAAGCTTAAACAAGATCTTTCGCGCAGAATCGATCCGGACTCAGTCCGTAAGGAGAAAGTAATGGTCAGAATCCCGTTCCTGGTTCGAGTTCTTGTTCTCGGCGGATTAACGTTAGCGGCATTCGCAACGGCCGGCGTTGCAATTTCAGCCGCCGATGACTACCCATCGAGGCCGATCACCCTTATTGTCCCTTGGGGAGCCGGCGGCGGATCCGACCAAATGGCGCGTGCCGTCTCAAAGCTGCTGGAAACCACGCTAAAGACAGCTTCGGTACCGGTGATCAACGTACCGGGCGCTGACGGCAATGACGGGATGGTCAAGCTCGTCAGTGGCGATCCTGATGGCTACACGCTGGGCGTTTTCGTTGCGGACACCTTCTACGGAAACATGACGACGAAGACGTCTGCACCCTGGCAAATTAAGGATATCGTTCCGCTTGCAGTAATGAATCGCCAGCCATTTGCCTATTTTGTTGCCGAGAACAGCCCGTATAAGACTTGGGCGGATGTAGAAAAGGCCGCGAAGAGCACGCCAATCAAAGTCGCGATCGATGGGTTCGGCAGCGCGGAGGACGTGGTGACGAAGTTTTTCGCGAGCAAGGGCATGAAGTTGGTTGGCGTACCTTTTCCCAAACCCGGTGAACGGTATGCCGCGGTCTTGGGCAACCAGGTTGACATCATGTGTGATCCCAACGGCAATGTTAGGCGCTACGTTGAAGCCGGCCAGATTCGTCCGTTGATCGTTTTCAGCACAAAGCGGGTCCCCGAGATACCTAATGCACCTACTGCTTCGGAGTTGGGCTATAAGGTAGCGGTGTCAGAATGGCGATCGATCGTAGTGAAAGCGGGGACCGATCCCAGCAAAATCCAGTACCTTGCAGAAACGCTTGCAAGGGTGTATAAGATGCCCGCCTTTCAAGATTTCCTCAAATCTACTTGGTCCGAACGGGATAGCTTCGTAGCCTACAAGGACTTGCCCGCATTCATGCGAGTCAGGGAGCAGGAGATGAGAGCTCTGCTCGCTGCGACCCATTAGGCCCCACTATTCGCGGGCACGTCGGACTTGCGGGAGCAGCGTCCCTCTGGTATGATTCGTCAGGGAGCATGACAAATAATGCAGAGCACCTATTCCGTCCGTTTCGCTCGGTGGGATTGGGACTATTTCATTAGCGAGCGGAACGCCGTCTTAGGGTTATGGCCGACCGGCCGCGAGATCGCGTCGGCAGACGCGCTTGACGCGGCCGTCGAATACCATAAGCAACAACCTTGGTCGAAATTTGCCTCATTGAGGAACGAGAAAGCTTTAAGTGAAGAGCGAATTCAGATCGTTCCACAAGTCGGGCACGCCTTGGTTGAACATACGATCCAGCACATTACCTGCTCGGAAGACCTCAAGCCGGACCGCTGGTACGTTCTAACCGACACGTATAGTCGTAAAGGGCTTTTCGACAAGGCCCTGGATGCAGTTCAACGCTCGGAACGCGACGGCTTTTCATATTTGAACGGGTACCCGGTTGCGGTCCACGGCGTTGCCGGTGCGAGGGCAATCAACGAGGCAACGGCGGCCGCCGTTGGTACGGATAATAACGATGAAGACGCGCGATTGAACTGGGAAATCGCCCTAGCCGGCGGTTGGACGTGGGGCACGATAAAGAGCATTGAACAGTTGCTCCAGCACTCTCGCGATTATCCGATCGATCGGATGATCCACAACCAACAGTATATGGATCGCCTTGCCTCGTTTTTCACCGAACGCGGCGTTCCGATCTTGAGACGCGCATCAGCGAACCTTCCTGGTTGGGATTCACTTGGCTTCAAGGTTCTTGTCTCGTTGATTGAAGTACTATTAGCAGCGGAGCAAGGTCTAAAGTACATCGACCTTAGTCTGGGTATTGGTATGAATCTCGTGCAGGACGTGGCGGCGATTCAGGTTCTTGCCAAACTTGCACGCGAATATCTCGACAAAGCCAATCACCAGGACGTCAAGATATTTTCTTGGACCTATTTCTTTCTCGGTGATTGGCCTTTGCAAAGAGGCCAGATGAATGGCCAGCTCGCGTGGAATGCTGCCGTCTCGGCTTTAGCGGGCTGCAATGGCATGTTTATAAAGTCGCCGGACGAGGCTACAACTACGCCTACCGGCCTGGGCTTTCGCGAAGCGGTCGAACTTTGTAGCCAAGTCGCTCGACTAATAAGCGGACAAAGACTTCCGGATGGCGACGATGTGAAGCTAGAGCGATCGATGCTTGAGCTCGAAGTGCGAGCTTCTTTTGACCGGCTTCTTTCCTTCGGGGACGGTGACTTAGCACTGGGTGCATGTTACGGCGTCGAAGCCGGGGTGTTGGACACGATGTTTTCGCCGTATCGAAAATTGCGCGGTAAAGTAAGAGTCGTACGTGACGCGCGCGGAGCTTTGCGCTATCTAGATCACGGCGACATTCCCCTTCCTCAGGAAGTTATCGACTATCATCGGTCACGGATCTCGCAGCGCGCGACCAGAGAAGGTACGGTCGCGGATCTGAGCTGGATCGTGCGCGAGGCTACGTGGGCGTCGCGACCTCTCATCGAAGAAGTCGCGGAGCGTGATTACTAGATATGAGAGGGAGCAAGCCGTGGATATAACAGCGCGCGATGTCGGCAACTCGCCGGGATCAGGTCCCCGTGTCATCGTCGGTACGATCGGCCACGATGCACACGTCGTCGGAAGCTCAGTGTTGCGTTATGCACTTGAGGCCGCTGGTTTGGAGCCAGTGTTCCTTGGCGCCCTCGTCCAGCCCCAAGAGTTTATCGACGCGGCGAAGGAAACCGCTGCATCGGCGATTTGGGTGTCGTCGCTCTATGGGATGGGCCGTATAGATTGTGAAGGCTTCCGGGACAAATGCGTTGAGGCCGGCATGGGTGACATCATCCTATACATCGGCGGCATCCTCGTAACCGATCCGGAGCAGTGGGAGGAGACGGAAAGGCTTTTCAAGTCCTATGGCTTTGACCGAGTCTATCCGCCCGGCACTAAAGCGGAGAGGGCCATAGCGGATTTGCGAACGGATCTTTCGGTGAAAACGTGATCGCGACTCGCAAGGCGGTCGAGGCTGAAAGAATTGAAGCGCTCGAGTCAGAGCGAGCCGGCAACCTTCGTCAGGTCCTCTTGGGAGCGTCTCGGGTTCTTAACCACCTTGTCGTCGTAGCGCTCCAAAACCGTGGCCATAAGCGATTCCGGTCGACTCACTTGAGCCTGACTTCGAACATCGATCTACACGGGACTCGTCTCAATGTCTTGGCTGCTCGCGCCAACATGACGAAGCAAGCGATGTGGGAGCTTGCAAATGAATTGGAAAAGCTTGGCTACGTCAAACGTCAAGTTGAGGAGAACGATCGCAGAAATCGCATCATCTCATTCACCAACGCGGGCTGGAAGCTGAAGTTGGACAACATCGAGGTCTTCCGCGATATCGTGAGTCAACTCGAGACGGTTGTCGGAAAGCCTTCGTACGAGGCGTTACGCGGGACGCTCCGTGCCATCGCTGAGCTCGGCGACGCCGAAGCTCCGGAGCCCAGTGCCGCGCGCAACGGTACACGACGTAAGCGGAGGTCATAGCTTCCATGGCGGTAGACACAAAGTCCGGCACCTATGTAGTAACGAATCCCTCCACGCTCGAGCGGGTCGATGAGCTGGTGCGTTCGTCAACCGACGACGTTTCGCGTCAGGTCGTGCGCGCAAACGAGGCGTTTCCCTCATGGAGCAAGATGCCGTTTGCGGACCGCGCCCGAATTTTGAGTGAGACGGCGAAGTCATTGCGAGGGGCGGCTGACGAGATCGGCACTTTGCTCACCCGCGAGCAAGGAAAGCCGCTGAAGGAGGCGCGCATCGAGGTCGAACGCTGCGCCGACACCTTCGATCTCTATAGCACAACGGACGTCTGTGCGGAATCGTTGGAGGTGGAGATACCCGGAAAATCGGCGCGCGTTCTGCGACGGCCGCTCGGAGTATGTGCGGCAATTGTGCCGTGGAACTTTCCGCTGACGTTGATGGCAAACAAACTAGTTCCGGCCCTCGCTACGGGTAATACGGTCGTGGTCAAGCCCGCGCCGACAACGCCTTTGGCTGCCCGGCGCTGTCTCGAGCTACTCTACGCGGCTGGTTTGCCGGCCGGAGTCGTCGGTGTCGTCATCGGCGGCGCTGATGTTGGGACCGCACTCATTGAGCACCCGCTCGTTCGCAAGGTCTCTTTTACCGGCTCAACGGCAACAGGCAGAGCGATCATGGCGCTTGCGAGCAAGGGACTAAAACGTCTGACCCTCGAGTTGGGTGGCAACGATGCGATGATAGTCTGCGAAGATGCCGACCTTGTCGGTGCTGCGCGAGCCGCAGCGGTCGGCCGCTTTTTCAACGCAGGTCAGGCATGCATCGCGACTAAGCGCGTTTACGTGCAGCGATCGAGGTTCGCCGAATTCGTCCAGCGTGTCACGGAGCGTGCATCGAAATTGCCCGTAGGTGATGGCTTCGATCCAAACGTTCGTATGGGACCACTCCATTCGGCTCCTCAACGCGAAAGTGTCGAGGATTTCGTGCGCGATGCGGTGAGTCGTGGTGCAAGGACGGCTGCGGGCGGTGGCAGACCAAAGAACGGTCCCGGCTACTTTTTCGAGCCGACGGTATTAGTCGATGTTCCCGATAATGCGCGCCTGATCCGCGACGAGTGTTTTGGCCCTGTCCTTCCCGTCATTCCCTTCGACACCATCGATGAAGCGTTTGCGCGCGCGAACGAGACGACGTTCGGCCTCGGCTCATCGATCTGGACAAATGATCGCTCTATTCAAGACCGCGCAGCCCGTGAGTTGGATGCCGGCTATACCTGGATCAACGATATCGCTACTGACTACGATCGTTTGCCCTTTGGGGGCGTCAAAGAGAGTGGTTTCGGAAAAGAGCGCGGCATCCAGGTTCTCAACGAATATGCCGAGTTAAAGTCAGTCGTCCTAGCTGCTGCTACGCATGGCTGATCAGGCCTTTCCATTCCTAAGCGTCGGCCGGTACCCTAGTGAGAAACCTCGGTCCACTGCCATGACGATCTGTATCGACGGAATGGACAGCGGGTTTCTTTCGCTCTCGGAGGTCGCATCGCTTGGGGACTTTCTAGCGCCCTACATCGATTACGCAAAACTCGGCTGGCTGATCCCGCGATTAGCGCCGCGCAAGGTGCTAATTCAGAAGATCGAGCAATACCATAAACTGGGCATTCGAGTATTTTTCGGTGGGATGGGCATGGAAGTCGCTTTGCTACAAGGTAAAGCCGCCGAGTATCTCGAGGCTTGCGCAGAATACGGGGCCGATGCAATCGAGGTCTCTACGAGCGCTTCTTACATTTCGCCTAAAGTCGCCGACGAATCGGTACGCCGAGCAAAAGACGCGGGTCTCAACGCTTTTCTGGAAATCGGTCGTAAGGGCGAATCGGCGGCAGATCCTACGGTCGCCGACGTGCGCCGTCAGCTACACCGGTTAGTCAGCTCCGGCGGTGACGGTTTGATCGTTGAATCGGAGAGGCTCGAATCGATGCACCATGGCGGCACGCTCGAGCGATTCCTCGAGGGATGCGGCGAACTCGATCTTTCTAAAATCATCTTTGAGCTGCCCTATGGCCTTGCGTTTCCGGCSCTCCAGCCAATAGCAACGCGACTCTTCTCAGTATTGGGGCCTGACGCAAGTGTGGCGAACGTGGAGTTCGCGCACGTGATGGGGGTGGCAACCATTCGAACCGGAACTTGCTTTGGCGATCTCTTCGGACTTGTGCCGACGGAGGTTAGTGCATCATGACCGAGAGCCTTGAGTCGGGTCGGCATTTACGTACCGGAGTTCTCGCCTTCTGGCTCTCTCGCGTAGCCGCGTTAGCGTTGCTAGTCCTTGTTCCACTTAAGCTGTACACCGGCTGGGTGAGAGCTGGAAAGCTTCCAGGGCCACCGGGAGTCGGCGCACTCCATTCCGATGGGGTTCTCGACGCACTGCTCCTACTCGCGTTGTTGACGCACGGTGCGATGGGTATTCGAGTACTGCTGCTCGAGTTTGGCCTCAGTCGCAATGGCGACCGATTGTTTTCCATCCTGTCCGCCTGTGCGGTTGTCGTCTTCGTTCTGCTTGTCTACGTTGTCATAGCGTCGTAACAGTGGCGCTCGCGATAATCCGCCGCTCTGAAGATGGGCGACAGTGGACCCAAGAATATGAGCTTGCACTTGCGCCGCAAAGCACTGTTCTGGACCTCCTCTTCGAGATACAACAACGAAAAGATGAGACTTTATCGTTCCGCTATTCGTGCCGCAACTGGATGTGCGGAAGTTGTGGAATGCTAATAGACGGGCGCGAGCGGCTAGCTTGCCGTACGCGACTCATTGACCTTGAAGCGGAGACGATTCGCATTGCGCCCCTTCGCAACTTACCGGTTGTGAAGGATCTAATTGTGGATCTGGCACCCTTCTTCGAGAAGTGGAATAAGGTCGGCGTCGCCGTCCCGAAGACGAACGGCCACACCAAAACAGTTTCCAAATCGGTTCAGCGTTCGATAGACGAACACTCTGATTGCATTACCTGCGGCTTGTGTTACTCGGCGTGTGACGTGGTCAGTCACTTCAAAGAGTTCCTTGGGCCGGCTGCTCTCAACCGCGCGTACACACTCCAGCTGGACGAGGGGGATGCTTCGCGCGGGACTCGCGCTTCGGTTATTACGGCTACAGAGGGAGTCTTCGGGTGCCATTCCATGGGACAATGCACGCAAGTTTGCCCCAAAGGACTCGATCCGCTTGCCGCGATCGCCGCATTGAAGCGAAGGAGTGGCTAGTATCATGACGACGCTCGGGAGCGTTCTGCCGTTCGAGGAACTTGAAACCGACATCCTGGTGCTCGGAAGCGGGGGGGCGGGACTGATGGCGGCGCTCTACGCGCTCGACACAAACCCAGGACTTCGCGTCACGCTTACGACAAAGGGCCTCTTTGGCAAGAGTGGCTGTACCCGGATGGTCCAGGGCGGATACAACGTTGTCCTTAACCCGCAAGATTCGGTAGAACGTCACTTTGAAGACACCATGGTAGGCGGGCATTGGATTAACAACCACATTCTAGCTCGCACCTTGGTTGAAGACGCGCCAGTTGTGGTCAAAGAGATGTGGTCGAAGGCCGGGGTTCGCTTTCTCCGCGACGAGCACGGTAATTTGCACCAGAAGGGGCTTGCGGGCCAGACATTCGACCGCACCGTTCATCATGGCGACCTTACCGGAATCGAGATCGTGTCGCGACTGTCGGAGCAAGTGCGCGCGCGCGGAACCACTATTCTCGAGGAATGTCGTGCAGTCGACCTTCTAGTCGAGGATGGCGAGGTGCACGGTGCTGTTTTGCTTCCTTCGCGAACGGGATCGTTCATCGTGGCGCGTGCTCGTACCACAATTCTTGCCACGGGTGGCTCGGCCCCAATCTTTAGCATCTCATCCGCATCGCTGGAAAAATCAGGCGACGGCTATGCCTTGGCATATCGTGCGGGAGCGACCTTGCTTGACATGGAGATGAGTCAGTTTCATCCGACGGGGCTCATCGCGCCAGGTTCCCGACTTAATGGAAGTGTCATTGCGGAAGAACTCCGGGCTGCCGGGGGACATTTGTATAATGCGTGCGGCGAACGTTTTATGGTGCGCTACGATCCGGTTCGAATTGAGCGCGCAACGCGCGATGAAGTGTCTCGCGGTTGTTACTTTGAGATTGCGCAAGGCCGTGGAACCGAGAACGGCGGCGTCTGGTTGGACGTGTCGCACCTCGGTGCAGCGAAAGTCCAAGCGCGCTTCCCTGGGATGCTTGAACGATGTCTGATGATCGGCCGTGACCTGCGTCTCGAGCCGATCGAAGTCTGTCCGACGTCTCACTTTCACATGGGAGGCGTCAGAATCGATCGCGATTGCCGCTCGGAGTTACCGGGGTTGCTCGTCTGCGGGGAAGACGCAGGCGGTGTTCATGGGGCAAATCGCTTAGGCGGAAACGGTGTTGCGGATTCTACTGTGTATGGTCGGCGAGCTGGCATATGCGCAGCGCACACCGTTGGCAAAAGACGCGTTCGGAAAGTCGATCCTTCTGCCGCTATTGCAGATGCAACTGCCGCGTGGAATCGTTATGAAGGTGAGCAGCCGCAGCAGCTTAATACCGAGTTACGCAATCTTATGTGGGAAAAGGTGGGTGTTGTAAGGGAAGCGGAGCAGCTATGTAGCGCTATCACTGGGTTAGATGCATTACGAGCGCGCGTCTCCCGGGCAAGTGTTCGTGGATCTCGCCAGTACAACCTTACGTGGAATTCGGCACTAGACGTGCGCAATGCAGTCACCGTTGGCCGTATGGTCGCGCAAGCAGCGTTGATCCGTGAAGAGAGCCGTGGTGCGCACTATCGCAGTGATTTCACGGCCGAGGACCCCGCGTGGACCTGCAATATTACAGTCCGGCGCGATGGCGACCAAATGCGTTTTGCACGCGAAAACATTGTCAAAGAGTCAGCCCCCGTAAGTCAAGGATGAACCGCGCTGCGGCCGTGTCGCCGCTCACAGGCGTGCGGCACTGGGCTCGCATTGACCCGTCTCGCGAAGCGATCGTTGACGGGCCCCGCAAATTAACGTATGCCGAGCTTGTGACGAAAATCGAAGCTGCTGCGTCTTTTTTCGTATCCGAAGGCGTAAAACAAGGGGACGTTGTGGGGATGTCGCTTCGTAACTCAACGGAAGCCGTCGTAATACCGCTTGCGGCCGCGGCCGTAGGTGCGCAGATTTCACCCGTCAATTTCCGATTAAAGGCCAGGGAGTTACGAAGGATACTGGATTTTACGGGCGCGCAGTTATTTATCTACGGTTCGGAATTGCAAAATGTCGTCGCAGAATGCAAGGGCGGCGAAAAAAGGGGCCATCTCACGACCGAAGACTTTAACGCCAGCCTGCGCGAGTTTGAAGGCACATTCGTGGAGGGTGGCTTCGATTCGTCGAGCGAGTCGTATACGCTTCTGTGGACGTCAGGCACGCGTGGCCTTCCAAAACCATGTCGAGGGTCGCTCGCTGCCCGCATGAACTGGATACTCACGCTGGGGCACGTCTACGGCGTCCGCGCTAGCGATAGATATCTTGCAGCGCTACCCATCACGCACTCTGCCGGGATGACATTCGCGCTAGCGCACCTCTTCTTTGGAGCGTGCGTGTACATGGTCGCGCGTCTGGAGCCGGCCGAAGTCTGGCGTCTTATACGGAGAGAGGCCATCACGTCGGCTCTCTTTGTACCGACAATGCTACAAATGTTGATTGAGGAGGATCCAGATCCGCGGTTACCAGTGCCCGAAAGTCTCCGTACAATCATTACAGCCGGCGCGCGAATAAGACCGAACCTTCACGCGCGGATACTCGACCGATTTCCAAACAGACTCTATAGCTATTATGGCTCGACGGAAAGCCCGAGCATGACGGTGTTATTTCCGCAGGAACAAGAAGAGCATCGTGATTCGGTTGGACGCCCCTATTTCGGCGTGGAAATATTTGTCCGAAACGTGCGCAAGCTGCCGGACTATGATGTACCGGTTGGTGACATCTTTGCCCGCAGTCCATTTGCGATGGATGAATATGGAGTTGAAGGAGTCGCGATTCCGATTTCAGGCGAGGGCTGGATTGAGACCGGTGATATCGGCTACTTCGATGAACACGGATATCTTCACGTGTTCGGGCGAGCGTCGGATGTGATCATCAGCGGTGGTCTCAACATCAGTCTTCCTGAAATCGAACGTGTCATCGCCGCGCATCCATTGGTAAGAGACGTCGTCGTCGTCGGATTAGAGGATGAAAGATGGGGCGACGTCCCCGCTGCGGTAATCGTTCCGGCTGATCTGCGTGACCCCGTAGCTGCGCTAGAGGCGGTTGACCGTCTGTGTCGTGAGGAGCTCGCGGGCTACAAGCGCCCGAGGCGCATCGTTGTGCTAGACGAGATCCCGCGGACGGCTTCAGGGAAACCTGCGCTTGCAGACATCAAAGCCCTGATCTTGGCGAGTGGGGAGACTAAAACGGTGCAGACACGATGACGGAGCAAACCGTAACCTACGCAATTGAGACCGGGACAGCCATCTTGACCTTGAATCGACCCGAGAAAATGAACGCGCTTACGTCGGCGATGCGCGAGTCCCTCGTGGAGCATCTCACCCGGGCAGACGCAGACGACCAAGTCTCTGCAGTAATCATTCGGGCGGCAGGGGACCGGGCTTTTTGTGCGGGCGCAGACTTAGGCGAGCTACGCTCTCGCACATGGGCTTCCGAAATGAGCGAAGGGGCGAAATTGCGCCGCCTCCTACCACGCACGATCGAAGAGATGGGGAAGCCCGTGATCGCGGCATTGCACGGCTATGTACTCGGTGCTGGCTTAGAGGTCGCGATGGCCTGTACGATTCGCGTTGCCGGCGAAAACGCGACGTTTGGCCTTCCTGAGCTTCAGCACGGGGTTGTCCCTGGGAGTGGCGGGACCCAACGGCTGCCGCGACTTGTGGGGCTCACGTGGAGCATGGACATGATCCTTACCGGGAGGTCCGTCGACGCGAAGACTGCGCTCCAGATCGGCCTCGTAAGCCGTGTAGTTCCGAATGAACGACTTATGGAAGAGGCAATGGCGATCGCTGGTAGCGTCGCTAAGTTGAACCAATTCGCCGTGAGGGCAGCGAAATCGGCGACCCTACGATCATTTCGCCGCGAATTGGACGCCGATATCGAGGAGGAGCGGAGGCTTTTTGCCCTCTGCTTGGTTGCGAAGGCGGAGTCGTAACACACTGGCTGGTGACACATCAGGCGGGCCTTCGAGCGGGTCAAGGCCGCTATCGACGCCCTCCCGCCTCAAGATAGGGCGATGCTGCGGCCCTGGCTGCGAGCCGGTGCGATGTGCGCGGCTACGAGCGCGCGCGGATTTCCACAGGACGGTTCGCAGGATACTCGCAGGGAAGCTATCCCGGGCAAAGCCCGAGTAAGTGGTAAGCCGAACGGTCTTGGCCTGCTCGTCACTGACCGCCGGCAACATCGCCGCAACAACGCTGCGTTCCCCTACCATAAAATCGTCAAGGCGACACACCGCCGAAATTGCTAACAGAATGCTAACGGACTGATGAGGATTTTGAGGTTTTACGGGGGACTCAGTAACACACGATGCCGACGGAGAACGTTACTACATGGGCTTTTACGGGATTCATGGGTTATCGCAGGGACAGTCCCTCGGAGACCTACACTTTCCCGCCGATAGGTGGTAGCGCCCTATTCCATAAGGGTTTCGGCGAGTGGCCCGGCCGTTTTGTCCACTACCTGTCCACTAGCTGGGCAGCTTTGGGTTCCGGGCCTCACAATGGAGCGGATCTGGAAACTTTTCCCCTCGTTCGCTACGGCTGAAATCTGGAAGCTTTCGGCGCGATATCAGCGACTCGTAAGGTAGCGCCAATTGGCGCACCCTTTCCACCGAGATCAGCTCGATAGTGCGGTGAGTTCCTCCGGCACTGGCATCACCAGCGGAAAACCAAAGCACGCTGCCGCCAGCAGTTCGGCGGCGCCTTTATCGATATAGATTGGGCGCACGCACGGACCCGTAGGTCCGGGGTTCAGGCAAATCGTCGGCTCGCCGCAACGCACGGCGATATAGTTGCCAATGCGCCCCAGCCGGGCTCAGATCGACGAGAACCTGCCGTGCCTGGCGTGTAAGCTGTAACGGCGCCCGCTTGTAACCAGCCTCTGGGAATTGGCCGCGGCTTGCCTAGGGAATTAGGCTCATTGACGTGAACCCGGGGCCGAGTAGACTGGGGGCAGCTTCGGAGACAATGCGCGCCCGTGCGTCATGCAAGACCGTGGCACCGGAGCACTTGACATCTTCCGGAAAACAATCTATTGCACATCTTCCACTGCTCGGCGTCACGCTCGAAAAGCTCCGCAGCGAACGCCGCGTTTCCTAGCTCGCTCACAGAGCTCTGATGAAACCCTAACTCGGCTTGATCGCCCCAAAGGTGATCCCCATGGTGCCGAAATCGGCCGCGCTCGTTTCTTGCGGTGCGTCTGCAAAGACATCGCCGCGCCAGGTAATTTCGAACTTCGTGAATCCGGCGGCTGCAACTGCATCGCTCAGCTCTGCATCCAGCAGAGCACCGGCGATTCAACCGGTCCAGAGGTCGATCTTGCGTTTCGCACTCTCAGGGACGGCGCGTTGCACGAGAATATCCGCGATTTGTAGCCTACCACCCGGCCGCAGAACACGATGCATTTCACGCAGGGCGGCGTCTTTGCTTGGGGTGAGATTCAGGACGCCGTTGGAGATCACCACATCAGCCCAACCACTTTCTATCGGGAGCGCCTCCATGTAACCTTCTCGGATCTCAACGTTCTCAAAACCGCCTGAGCTGGCTGCCGCGTGCGCTTTTTCGAGCATCGCCTGCGTCATGTCAACGCCGATCACCTGGCCTTGGGACCCTACCATCGCGGTAGCGATCAGCGTATCGATTCCGGCGCCGCATCCGACATCGACGACACGCTCGCCCGCGCGCAGCGGCGCGACCGTGAACGGGTTCCCTGTACCGGCGAATGACTCGATGCTTCCTTCTGGGATGCCGCGCAGCCACGAGTCTTCATAGCCCAGTATCCCGGCAAGCTTTCGGCCAGTGTGAAAGTGAAAACCCTTCTGTGGGTCGCAGGCAACCTGCGTGTACTCGTCGCGGATCGCGTCTCGAAGCAGGTCGACATCGAGATCAACTAGGGCAACTTGGCTTTCCATCGTTCCCTCCTGACGTGTGGAACGTCGCGCCATCGACGGGTGGAGTTCTTGTGCGCTGCCGGCGTCTGGACCTGGGAAATTGCCACAGACTTACTAACGGAGGCCCCCACGGTTCAGACGAATTGTTTCGCCGAAATCGCTGGGGCTTGGGCGGAAAAAATTCGGTGATCGCTTCCACGAACGTCTCGCGGTTCGTCTCCAGCAACGATCGCCGCCGTGCACCCGGGTGAAGGTCGCTCCTGACGGCCAGATCTTTCCCGCAGCCGGCCCATCGCCCGGGGGCTGGACGATCATCGCTGTCCACGAGTCGAAGGAGAGCGCTTTCGTGACCGTATCCTGATTCCCAAGATGCAGCAGGGCATCAAGGGCGGGCTTGCGGGGCCACCCCAAGAGACATCCATCGACGTGTTCAAGCTCATGCGGTAGGACAAGCGCTGCAGCGGCGAGCTAACGTGTGCGCCTGGAACCTTACAATGCCCTGCGAACAGCTCAACTCGATCGGATGCGAGAGAAGGTCTATTTTCGTGACGGTGGTTCTCATCTCTGAAGGGAGATCCCATAGGGTTTTATTCTTTTAGGTCCCCAAAAGGCACTAAACCCACTCCGTAATTCGCGGCCAATTGCGTGGTGTTTCTTTTTAAGCTTTACTTCCGCTTATGGGCGAAAGAGGTAGTTATCCCACTCCGCGCTTTTGCGGCCCGTCGGCGGCGTCGTCGGCACCGGCAAGTCGGCGGCCAGCGACCACGACGCGGTCCAAGACGAACACGTACCTGCTACCGGGCTACGCCGGCGATGACAATTTTAAGGAACTGATCAAACCCGCTCCGACCGCACCGACGGCTTCCGGTTACGCCTGAACCATCAGGCCGTTCGTGGAGCCGACTCCGTCGTTGAGCACAACGGTCATAAATCGAGGACGCGAATACAGCGGCGTCTGAATGCACTTTTCTTCATCGCCAGTGGTTTTAATGGTCGCGCTCAGCAGCGCGTTCCTCACGCTTTTCACCATCGCCGTGTTCCGCACGGTCCTCGCCATCGTCGTGTCCCTTGTGAATTTCCGAGACTGGCGGATGTGGCGCAGAACGGGTCTCCTGCAGCAAATCCCAGGAGGGAATAGGCGGGGTATTCGGGGGTTTTTCCATCGGCCGTCCTCCGTCGTTGACTAGTTTCGTAGAGTTGATTAGCTTCGTGGAGTCGTTTGAAAAGCATCTCCAGTTTCGAATCTGATGGGAAACCTGTGTACATTTTGGATATGCCGCGAAAAACGGCTCCCGCGATGAACGTCAGATCGCGCTTGCGGCACGACGTCGTGCGACGTCACTTTTGATTATTCTTGCGGCGGAGCTCCTTCAAAGTATGTCCTTTGCCCGAGTGCGGAGCGGCGGCCGCCGACTCGATCCTTGACGGAGACCCGGGATGATCCGGCGAGGTAGTCTACCCTGGGTACGAGGCGGAAGCGGCCGGCCGAAGCGGTTCGCCAGTTCGTTGACGGCGGCGTAGAGTGCGCCGTCGGGCTGGGCTGCGATGGCCTCGTCCAATATCTGGTGGGATCCAACGTGCATTCCGACGCGAATCGCAGGCTGCGTCTTTTCGAATAAGCCGGTCTGTAGCCGCCGGACGTGGCACAACCCGACGCAGCGCGCGTGGCGGTCGAGTGACTGCAACTGCATCGCCACCGAGTTTATAGCTCGATCCTCCGCATGCGAGCTTTACTTCAATTTCAAGCAACTGCCGCTGAGGTTCCGCGTATTTAGACGAACTTGAACGATTTTATGCCCATGTCAAGAGATAACCGTACGACCGGAAGAGGATCTCTAAGTTTCAGCGCGCGCGACGTGCTGCGAGCGCGAAATGATACGGAAGCGGCGCACCGAGCTCCACCGTGAAGCCTACGGCTTCAAGCCGCCGCACCGCGTCGTCGCGACTATAGACGTAATCGCGGGGAGGACCGAGTGGGCGCCGAGGCACTCGGCGCAACCGTTCATACCGAGTAACACGATGAACCGGCATCGCGCGACGACCTGTGCGAACGCATCAAGGAGGCTGGCATTCGCAAGACCGCTCCACATTCATCGCTGCGGCATCAAACGGTCCTCGACTTCGTGCCTGGAAAGGCGGTACCTCGCGCCGCAACGCTCAAGCGCCTATATCAAGCACTTGCGCAGACGTGAACGCGAGCACTGCGGACACGATCCGCAGCCGCTCACACCACTGCTCGGCTAGACCTCGAATCGGGCCCGTTGGAAGAGCAAACGCCTCAATTGGAAACCGTGCCCCGACCGACTTTGCGGTTGAGTGATGAGCCCAAAATAGCGCGGATTTGAGCCCTTGTGCTTCAAAGGAAGGGGTGTCGCGCTACCTAAAGGAGTCGCCCTCGTGTGTCTACGCCGCAGCCCCCTCACCGATGTCGCGCTGTTCGCGGTTGCTGGACGGTTCTCGGTGCTCGCGTTTCGCCGCGAGGGAATGCCGCTCGAAGTCCTCGGCGTCCTTGGCGCGCCCACCGCCTGGGCGGCTGCCGCACCAATGCTCGCCGCTTTGGTCCTGATGGCCGCTGCCGGCGCGGCAGCGTATTGTGTGCGGCGCCGGCCGCCGGCACCGCTTCGCGCGGCTCTGTTCGCAGCCGCGGCAACGTCCGGCTTCGGTTTCGGCTACGATTGGTGCGCCCATGACGCGTTGCGGTTTTTGCCGACGACGGCAGGCTGCCATTGCTGGATCGTCGGCGTCGCTGCGGCGCTCGCAGCGATCGCCGTGGCCCTGCTCGTTTTCGCCGCGCATGCGCTGGCTTCGTTTGCGGTGCGCGGGCTGGCTCGGTTCGTTGAGGCGCTCTTTGTTGCTCCGCGCTCGGTTGCCCACGCGTTGCGAGCTCCGCCTCTCCTTCAAATAGTCTAGCGCTTTCCGAGCGGCGTCGCACGCCGCGCTTTGACGTTTTGAAGAGAGAGCCTTATGTTCCGACCGCTGTTTGGCGGGTTGGTGCTTGCGACATCGATTGTGCTCGCCTTGCCCGCTATAGCGGCTGAAGTCTCGCCGACGGCCGGCGACGTTCTGCCGACGGCCACAACCTCACCGACGCCCTCGGCGCCGCCGCTGCGAACGATCGGCGAAGTCAGCGTCGCCAGCAAGACCCGTCGTGCGCTATCGACGCTTCCGATTCAGGCCGATCTCATCGGCACCGCCGAGCTTCGCTCGATTGCCGGCCGGACACTCGAAACCGCGCTCGCCGCGATTCCCGGCTACGCTCAGGCCGGCACGTCCTCGTGGTTTCTCGGGCCGCATTCAAATTATGCCGAGCTGCGCGGGCTCGGTCCAGGTTCGGTCCTGGTCACCTTCGACGGTGTACCGCTTAACGATCCGCTCGGATCGTGGGTGACTTGGGGGCGCGTCCCCAAACTCGTCGTCGAATCGATCGAGGCCGCGCACGGCGGCGCTTCGGCGCTCTACGGAAGTCAAGCTCTCGGTGGCGCGATCGCGGTTGAGGCCGTGCGCCCGCGGCGAGACGGTTTCGCCTACGATGTGTTCACCGGAAATCCGGGCGTTTCCGGAACAGCACTCGACATCGCCCACGTATTCCCGGGCGGCTGGGCAATCAACGCTTACGAGGACCGCACCGATTCCAAAGGCTACGTCCGCGGCGCGGGCGCCGCAACCAGCTCGCCGGTCGACCCCTACGCACGCTATACGGGACAGCGCTACAACGTCCAGCTCACGCGGGGCCAGAACGCTTCACTGCTCGAATTTGGAACGTCGGGGACCACCGAGCACCGCTCCGGTGACTTCAGCGGACCGACCTGGTATGACGGCCGCACCGGCTTCGCGCGGTACAAGCGCGACGGCCGCCGCTCGTCGTTTGAGACGGTGGCGTATTTGTCGAACGACGCGTACACGTTCAACCGCTTCGCCGGCAGCGCAACGTCCTACGCGCAGACCGGCTCCGCATTCACGAGCCTCGACTCCGCCGGCGCGATCGTCAGCGCTTCGCGAACCGCCGGAAATGTGACCCTGACGATCGGTGCCGACGGCCGCAACGTCGCCGGCAGCCGCAACGAGCCGCGGTTCGCATCGCCGAATTCGTTGGTCACCGGCCTGCAGCAATTCGCCGGCACCTACGTGCAGATCGACGCCGGATTCGCACGCGCGGAGTTGATCGCGGGCGCGCGCTACGACATTTACTCGCAGCGTAGCGCCAGCAAGACGATCTTTGGAGTGCGCGCGACCCCGCCGACGCGACGACGACGTTCCCATCCACGGTCGCTCATCACGTCAGCCCGCGCATCGCGTACCGGTACGACGTGGCTCCTCACTGGCGCGTGCGCACGTCGTTCGGTGACGCATTCAAGGCGCCGGACTGGGGCGCACTCTACTCGTCGTATCCGATCGGCGGCGGCTCGGTGGTCAACGGAAATCCGTTGCTGCAAGCTATGTCGACCGATCAGCTCGAAGGCGGCCTTGAATGGATTCCCGACGGCTCGACGCGTGTCTACGCAAGCTTGTATTCCGCGAAGGAATACGGTCGCATTGTGCTCAGCAAAATTTCTTCGAATGTTTTTTCCAACGAGAACGTCGGTAAGGCCGATGCCGGCGGGTATGAGATCTCGCTCCAACGTACTCTAGGCATGCACACGGCGTTGCGCGCGGGGTACGGGAGCTCGCCGACTAGAATCGTCACGAACGATCTCACGCCGGCTGTCGTCGGCAACGCGATACCGAGGAGTCCGCGCTCGACGGGGTACGTGGGCCTCCGCTGGTTCGACGCGAACGCGACCCTCGAGGTCGAGGCCCGAGCCATCGGTAGGGCCTTCGCCGACGAGCAGAATACGCAGCCGATCGACGGGACGACGATCTTTAATGCCAGCGCTTCAAGGAAGCTGAGCCGCTTCGGAACCGCCTATGTTGAGGTTCAAAACGTCTTCAACCGGCGGTGGCTGGCGGAAGCGAGCACCTACGCTCCACCGCGTTCGATCGTGATTGGTCTGCGGCAGGCCGTGCGATGAATCGCGGTACGGTGACCGCTCGACCGCTGTGGCGTGAAATCGGACGGGACTGCGTCGTGGTTGCCCTCAGTAGCAGTGGCGCCGCGTAGTAGGTAGCGCCCGCCGCCGTGCACCCCCCGGGCGTTCCGCCACTTGACAGAGCCGCCGCGCGTATAGTAAACTAAGTTATAATAAACTTAGTTACGAAATAAAGGAGAAACCTATGTGGCAAAAGACGACGACGAAGGCCTATGGCGGTGTGCGTGCAGCGGACGTTTGGCGGTTATGGGCGGACGTAAACAACTGGGTTGCTTGGCATTCCGACTTGGACTACTGCACGATGAGCGGTCCCTTCACAGCCGGAAACACCTTCTTGTTGAAACCCAAAGGCGCCCCGGAATTCAAGCTCGAGTTGACCGAAGTGATCGATGGTCGCAAGTTCACGGACTGCACGAAATTCTTTGGTGCAAGAATGTACGATACGCATGAGGTGGAAAAGACTGGTGATGGCGTCCGGCTGACAAACACCCTGAAGGTCACGGGCTTATTGAGCTTTATCTGGGTAAAGCTGGTTGCCGCAAATGTCGCGAATACGGTTCCCCAGGAAAACGATGAACTGATTCGGCTCGCGACCCATGGCGTTGCCTGACTCGACCTTTCGATTCAGCGCAGAGGACAGTCCCGGCCTGCTGCTGTGGCAGACGACGGTCACTTGGCAGCGGCTCATCAAGAAGGCGATTAGTCCTTTCGGGGTGTCGCACGCTCAGTTCGTGATTCTGGCGATCCTGCTGTGGTCTGAAGAATCCCACGATGAACCCAGTCAAAGGTTCATTGCGGATCAATCCAAGCTGGACAAGATGACCGTGTCGAAGTCACTCAAGAGCTTGGCGTCTCAGGGGCTTGTTCGCCGCAGTGAGCATGAGGACGATTCCCGTGCCAACGCCGTAACATTGACGGATAAGGGAAGACGAATCGCGCAGAAGCTCGTCCCGCTCGTGGAGAACGTCGACGCGCGGTTCTTCACTGAGCTCACGCCGAGCCGCCGGAGCCATCTCATCCGGCTCTTGCAGACGATTGTGGCGCATACCTGAGCCCGAGAACGGAACTGCTGCCAAGGCGTTTCTTGGCCGCCGAGGCGCAAACCGGCTACCAGTATGTCAGCGCGTTGGCGTAGAGATCGCGGAGTTCGTCGCGCGAAGTCTCCCGCGGCGCGTTGTTGATCAAGCCCTTTTGCGGGAACGAGCCGTCGGTCAACGCATCGAGGTCGGCCTTCCCGTAACCGACCGCCGCGAGGCCGTTCGGGATTCCAGTCGCTTTCATCAGCTCCATGAGCTGGGCGCTCAACACCTCGCCGGCATCGCTCGGACCGGCACCGCGCACGTCGGCGCCGAGCTCTTCGGCGGCGTCGATATGCCGTTCGGGACAGGCCGGCGCCGTAAAGCGGAACACTGCCGGCGCATTGAGGATCACCGACATGCCGTGCGGGATCATGGCTTCTTTGAGATCGTATCCGGGCGCGCAAAAATCTTTGACGAGACCGGAAACCGCGTACGACATCCCGTGCGGCAGATGGCAACCCGCGTTTCCGAAGGCGATCCCCGCGAGAACCGCGGCGAACATCATTCGATCGCGCGCTTCGTCGTCGCCGGGATCGCGAACAGCGCGCACGATGTTTTCGCCCAGGATCCGGAGCGCTGCCGTGCAGCCAACGTCGCTGTACGGGTTCGCGCCTTGCGAATCGGCGCCCGAGCAAGGTTACTTGAGCGGCTCATTAAGCTCGCGTGAGAGGCTTGTCGCTTCCGACGCGCCCACCGACGTGGTTTGCTATTTTCTGGGCGAAAGCCGATAGGTCGCGGTAACGTGAGCGCAGGGCTCTTTCTCGCCCTCAGAGCTGAGCCAGCATTCAAGATAGTGC
>JRHI01001287.1_pt1 | contig 21904 bp, 24 predicted proteins | sample 215371 | NCBI WGS metagenome assembly JRHI01 (sample SAMN02929681, study PRJNA255918) | sediment metagenome | biome: cave system; feature: Ice Cave; material: Sediment; isolation source: sediment from deep within a dark volcanic ice cave with no known source of... ...
AAACCGTCGGTTGCAGGTTCGAGTCCTGTCCGCCCTGCCAAAGTTTTTCAAAACGGGAGATATTTCTCCCAAGGGAGCACGAGTCGCATGAACAGGCCAACGGGTGGGAGTGGAACGACGGTTCGTCCGGGGACGCCGGTGCGCCGACCCGCGGCGCCGGGCAACCGCGCCGCACGTCGGCAAAACGCCGAGCGATTCATTCGCGACCTCATTGCCGAGATGCGTCGCGTCACGTGGCCAACACGTCCGGAATGGATCTCCGCGACGGTCCTGACGATCGGTTTGGTCGTCGTTATCGGGCTTTACACGTACCTGGCCGATCAGGTCTTCGGCTACTTATTCGGGCTCGTCCATCACTAGCCGCGCCGACGCGGCATATACCGGCTCAGGCCAATGGTTGCCGAGCCGGTGAGAGGTTCATCGTTGGAAAACGCACTGCCGGAAGCGCCCGAAGCGCCCGCACCCGCTTCGAGCGCATCGAAAAAAGACGAACGGCGGAAGTGGTTCGTCATCCATACCTACTCAGGTTACGAGAACAAGGTGAAGGCGAATCTCGAGCGCCGCATCCACTCGATGAACATGTCGGAAAAGATTTTCCGCGTGCTGGTCCCGATGGAAGACGAAGTCGAGTTCAAGGACGGCAAGCGCAAGATTACGCCCAAGAAAGTCTTTCCGGGTTACGTGCTCGTCGAGATGGACATGGACGATCAGTCCTGGTATGTCGTGCGCAACACGTCGGGCGTAACCGGCTTCGTCGGCTCCCCGGGTGCCGGGGAAAAACCCGTCGCCCTGCAAGAAAAAGAAGTAAAGACGATTCTCAAGCAGATGGGCATCGAAACGCCCAAGCTCAAAATCGATTTCGCAAAGGGCGACCGCGTCAAAGTCACGAGCGGACCGTTCTTCGATTTCACCGGGATCGTGGACGAAATCCAGCCGGAAAAAGAGAAAGTCCGCGCGCTCATCTCCATCTTCGGTCGCGAAACGCCGGTGGAGCTCGAGTTTTACCAGATCGAGAAAGTTTAAAGTCCCTGGCTACGCCCGGCCGTCCCTGGGCGGGACGTTGTTGGCACTCGCGCGTCGTGATATACTCGACGGGTTGCGCCGCTCGCCACACCCCGGCTCCGGCGCATTTCATTGGGGGGAGAATGCCGCTCGCGCGACGTTCGAAAGGAACCAAACATGGCGAAGAGAGTCGTCGGCAAGATCGGCCTACAGCTCAATGCCGGTAAAGCGACCCCCGCCCCGCCGGTCGGCCCGGCACTCGGCCCGTACTCGCTCAACATTATGGCGTTCTGCAAAGAGTACAACGAGCGCACGCAGAGCCAGGCGGGTATGGTGATCCCCGTCGAGATCACCGTTTACGAAGATCGCACCTTTACGTTCGTTACGAAGACGCCACCGGCGAGCTTCCTCATCAAGAAGGCGGTCGGCATCGAGTCTGGTTCGGCGATTCCGAACCGCAATAAAGTCGGCAAGATCAGCGAGAAGCAACTGCGCGAGATCGCCGAAACCAAAATGGCCGATCTCAATGCCAACGATGTCGACATGGCGATGCGTATCATCTCGGGCACCGCACGCTCGATGGGCGTCGAGGTGACCGCCTAATGGCCACGCAACACGGTAAGAAGTATCGCGAGCTCGCAAAGTCGTTCGATCGCAACAAATTGCACGACATCGCCGAAGCCACGGCAACCGTCAAGAAAAACGCGACTGCCAAGTTCGATGAGACGGTCGAAATTCATATTCGGCTCGGCGTCGACCCGAAGAAGAGCGACCAGAACGTTCGCGGCACCGTCCTCTTGCCGAACGGCACCGGTCGCACGGTTCGCGTTATCGCGTTCGCCAAGGGCGATAAGGCACGCGAAGCCGAAGCCGCCGGCGCGGACGTCGTCGGCGAGCAGGATCTGATCGACAGGGTCAAGGCGGGATTCGGCGATTTCGACGTTGCCGTCGCGACCCCCGATATGATGGGCGCCGTCGGTTCGAATCTCGGTCGCATCCTCGCGCAGAAGATGCCGAATCCAAAGTCGGGTACCGTGACGCCGAATATCGGCAATGCAATCCGCGATATTAAAGCCGGTAAGGTGGAATATCGGCTGGATAAAACGGGCATCGTCCATACGATCGTCGGCAAGGCGAGCTTCGGCGAGGGACAACTTGCGGAAAACGTTGCTACGTTGCTCGACGCGATCGTCCGCGCGAAGCCGTCGGCCTCGAAGGGGACCTATATTCGCAGCGTCACCTTGACGAGCACGATGGGCCCAGGCGTTCGGCTCGACCCGACCCGGGTGAAGCCAACCGCCGCGACATCTTAAATCTGCGAGCGTAGAGTCGAAGGAGAGTGATCCGGCTCTCACTTTGGGCATCCTCACCCGCGTCAATGAGAACCCCTCGCAGCGCCGCTTCCTCGATTTTTAGTGCACGAATGCCGAAGAGGAGGCTGGAGGCGTAATGCTCGTTCACTATCAACCCATCGTCGATCTATCGTCGGAATGCGTCGTGCGAGCCGAAGCCTTGTGCCGGCTTCCGGTCCAAGACGACGTGCTTACGACGCCCGCCGCGTTTATCGCGGCCGCCGAACGCAATGGGCACATTCGCGACTTTACGGAATCCATTCTCACGGCCGCGCTTGCGGCTCGTGTCAGCTGGGGCAACGATCTTCCGATCTCGATCAATCTGTCTCACAAGAATCTATTCGAATCCGATCTCCGCGAACGCGTTCTGGGCGTCCTCGAAAAGTTCGCGGTCGACCCGACCGAACTGACCTTCGAACTCAACGACGGCATCCAGTCGTTGGCGGAAGGACACGGTCTCGATACGATGCGTCATCTCGCAATTTCCGGCGTCCGCTTTGCAATCGATGGTTTCGGGGCCATTTTTTCGGCTGTTAGCGATCTCGAAATCCAGCGCCTACCCATTAGCGAACTCAAGATCGACGCAAACGTGGTTACACGGCTCATCGACGCTCGCGACCGCGGCCGTCTCGATCGGATGGTGAATCTCGTGCGAAAAGCCGATCTCGATATCGTCGCAAAATGCGTCGAGACCCCGGCGCAACTCGAGGCCATCCGGTTCCTGGGATGCACCTTCGCGCAAGGTTATCTCTTCGGTGCCCCGCTCGATTCGGACGCATTCGCTGCGTGGTTGTTGCGAGATCCGATCCGCGCCACTGCGTAAGCACAATCCCCGTCCGTTCCGCGCGCGGCCCTTTACGCCGGTACGGCTAAGAGCAGGTACCGCTAAGAGCGGTTGACGCCGTTGCCGCCATCGGCTACGATACGACACGGCTCCGATGACCGTGGGTCCGCTTTCGAGCGGCTAAAGCGCAAGCGCCTACCGAGGTGACGACGACTCTGGCGATTTCGACTGCGACGTGCCTCGGGCAGGTCGAGCCGTGGCGGCAAGCTGGCGCTCATCGAACGATCGGGGCGCCGTTTTCTTTTCAGAAAGCAAACACATGCCTACCGCAAAAAAGGAACAGACGATCGAAGAGCTGCGCAAGCGACTTTCCGAGTCGAAATATCTATTCTTTACCAACTACGCCGGCCTAACGGTCGAAGAGATTACGAAGCTCCGCACGGAGCTGCGCAAAGACGGATCCACGTACGCGGTCGTCAAGAACTCGCTGTTCTCGCTCGCCGCCGGGGAGACGCTCGGGAAACAATTCGAGCAGTTTCTTGCCGGTCCCACAGGCGTCGTCTTCGCTTCCGCCGATCCCGTGGCGCCGGCTAAGGCGCTCAAGCAGTTCAATGACGACGTCAAGGGACTCGAAGTCAAGGCCGGTTACGTCGACGGCCGAATCATCGACGCCAAGCAAGTCACGGCACTGGCCTTGCTGCCATCCAAAGCCGTCATGCAAGCGACCCTTCTCGGCCTTCTCACGAGCCCGCTACGCGGTTTCGTGGCCGTACTTGCGGCCAATCCCAGCGGATTCGTCCGCGTTCTTTCCGCTCGCGAGAAGCAACTCGCCGAGTCTGCATCTTAAGGCGCCCATTGCGCCGTCCGTCTTAAGGCGCCCATTGCGGGCGTCCGTCTTAAGGAGACATTACCATGGCAGTTGCCGATCTGATTTCCGAAGTTGAAAAGCTGACCGTGCTCGAGCTCAACGAGCTCGTCAAAGCCCTCGAAGAGAAGTGGGGCGTATCCGCCGCCGCGCCGGTCGCAGTAGCGGCTGCCGGAGGGGGCGCCGCGGCCCCGCCCGCAGCGGTCGAAAAGACCGAGTTCGACGCGGTGCTCACCGATTTCGGCGCCGAGAAGATCAAAGTCATCAAGGCGATCCGCGAGATCACGAGCCTCGGACTGACCGAAGCGAAAGCGTTTGTCGAAAGCGCCCCCAAGGCGATCAAGACCGGCATTCCCAAGGACGAAGCGGAGCAAATTAAGGCGAAGCTCGCCGAAGTCGGCGCGACGGTCGAAGTCAAGTAAACCGACGGCGCCCATAACGGAAAAACCCCGGCAGTTTAATGCCGGGGTTTTTCTTACAATGAGTGGCAAACTTCGCAAGAAGCCTTTAGATGCCAAGAGGATGGTGAAGCCTAAAGTGGACGCACGAAGGCGCGCAGCGAACTTTATATGACACTAGACGATCTTTAGAAACGGCTGCAGGGCATCTTTTCAATATCGTGCGGGCGGAGATTCATTGCTACGAGCGCGGAGAGCAGCAGTAACCGGCCGTGTGATATGCACGATGACGGAACGCGGCAGCGTGTCTGGACGCGGGCCGCGGCGCAACGTAACCGGTCGCCGTACTCTTGACCGGCGTTGCGGTCGCGATGTTTGAGGAGAAGCGTCCGAACAAACTTGGACTCGATGCAAATTCGCGCCTGAGATCGTCGATGCGGTGCTGGTCCGTCGGGTGGTCCGACAGCGCTTCCATGGCGCCGCCGGTGTTGGCTTTCTCGAAGTTTTGGAATAGCCAGACCATGCCCCACGGGTTGAAACCGGCTTGTGCGCAGGTTACGGCGCCCTTTGCATCGGCGCTGTGCTCGACCTCGCGGGAAAAATGACTCGTCTGCAGCGAATAGGCGAGACTCTCGCCGAATTGTCCGATGCCGCTTCGATTAAGGCCGGTGAGCGCGCCGACGATGCCGATGATCGTACCCGTGGTCTGATCCTTGGCCATGTTGTTCACGACGTCGTGGTGAATATCGTGCGAGGTTTCGTGACACAGCACCCCGGCCAGTTCTTCCTTGTTCTGTACGAAATTGATCAGCGAATCCGTTACATAGACGTTTCCGCCGGGCACCGCGAAAGCGTTGGGCTGCTTCTCGTGCACGAGAACGAAGTTGAACGGATAATCGTACTGCGGATCCGCTACCGTCTTGATGCGCTGTGCGATCGGATCGAGTATCGAATACATCGCATTGGGACGCGCGATGATCTCGCCTTTTTGCGCGAGTTGTTGGTAGACTTGCTGCCCGATCTGCTGCTCTTGGTCGCTCGCGGCAAGGGCCGGTGCGATCACCACAGCCGAGAGAAGCGCCGTCATGGTCAGGGCGGCGATCCGCTTCATCGCAGTTCCTCCGCTTTGGGTTACGTCTCTTTCATCCATACGGAGGCTAAACGCAGCGCGGCCCGGATTCGGTTCTCCCGGGCCGGCGGCGGGAATCCCCGAGCCCGGGGCGCGCGGGGCGCGTATCTAGTGGCCGTCGCGCGACGAACGTTCGTAGAAAATCGGCAGTGCCGATGCCTGATCGGTCTGCGTGTCGGCCGGCGCATCGTCCGACTCGGCATGGGGCAGCGTGGATTCGCGGACACTCCGTACCGTGTCGCTGGAGAGATCGTGCCGGGCGCCTCGGTCGCTCATGAAACCCGTGCTTGCTCCAAGGCCGCCGCCCGATGCGCCCGCACCCGTCCCGCGATCGAGTTCGTCCGCCTGGCCTGCCACCGTGTCCGCATCGGTCTTCGATGCCGGAGGATCGTTGAACCGCGGTTGGCCGTAACCAGTCGTCGCGCCTCGGACTTGCGCCCCAGCGCGGGTCAGAATCGATGCGGCGACATCCGCGCGGTCGTCGCCCGAGACGACGACGATGGCGCCCTCAGCCGGCATCGTTTCATCGATTGCTTTGGCGTCGCTCTCGGTGACGCCGTGATCGGTCAGCGAATGCCGCAGCGAAGACGTACCGCTAAAAAAGCGACCGATCGCGCCGAGTACGCCGTCGGACGAATCGACGACTTCGTTTACCTCCGGAGGGACGCTGTGCGCGGGTTTAGTTACCCCCATCCAGGGACTATGGAAGCCTTCGAGTTTGAGTTCGTGCAAGCAGCGATCGGCGCTGGCTTTGTCGGTGAAAACGGCGGAGACCGCCGCTCCGGTTCCGGATTGCATCATGCTCCGTATCGTTTCCGGCTTTGCCGCGCGTGAAACGGTGCCGCCCGCTTGACGGTCGAGCTTGCAAAAAGAAACGGGTCCGCCGCAGCGACCCGTTCGTTCGTTGCGAGCGCTTCTTAATGCACGAGAAATCCGACTAAGAGCAGGGCCAGAATATTGAAGACTTTGATCATCGGATTGATCGCGGGACCGGCCGTATCTTTGTACGGATCGCCGACCGTATCGCCCGTAACCGCAGCCGCGTGCGCCGCAGAACCTTTACCACCGTAGTTTCCATCTTCGATATACTTTTTCGCGTTGTCCCACGCACCGCCGCCGCTGGTCATCGCAAGAGCGAGGAAGAGCCCGGTAACGATCGTGCCGACGAGCGCGCCGCCCATCATCTTCGCGCCGCCGAAGTTCGGCAAAACGTAGGAGAGAAGGACGATGACGATCGGCACGCCGATCGGAATCATCGCGGGCAAAATCATTTCTTTGAGCGCCGCGCGCGTCACGATATCGACGGTCGTACCGTAGTCCGGCTTCTGCGTTCCGTCCATGATGCCGGGCTTTTCCCGGAATTGGCGGCGCACTTCTTCGACCACGGCGCCGGCTGCGCGACCGACCGATTCCATCGAAAGCGAAGCGAAGAGATACGGGCACAAACCGCCGACGAGTAAGCCCGTCAACACGTACGGATCGCCGATGTTAAAAAACCCGTCGAACGATGCCGCGTCACCGGTATTGCAGAAAGCGCCTGCAGTAGCGTGGCAGCGATCCGAAAGCTCTTGAAGAAACGACGCAAACAGGACGACGGCCGCAAGACCCGCAGAGCCGATAGCGTAACCCTTGGTAACGGCTTTTGTCGTGTTGCCGACGGCATCCAGCGGGTCCGTCACGTTCCGCACGGATTCGGGCATATCGGCCATTTCCGCGATCCCGCCGGCGTTATCCGTAATCGGTCCGAACGAGTCGATAGCGACGATGATGCCGGCCATCGAAAGCATCGCCATGACGGCGATACCCACGCCGTAGAGTCCGGCGAAACCGTTAGCAACTAGGATGCCGATGACGATCGTGAGCGCCGGAAGAGCCGTGGCTTGCATCGATACGGCGAGGCCGGCAATGATGTTCGTGCCGTGTCCGGTGACGGATGCCTTCGCGATATTGCGCACGGCCGGGAACTGCGTGCCGGTGTAGATCTCGGTGATGTAGGTGATCGCGCCCGTGACGATCAACCCGACGACGGCGCAGACGAAGATGCCGACGTATCCGATCGAGAGGCCGCTGGTGGTCGTAACTCCTTCGCCGAATTCAGCCTTGGTTACGAAGAAGAACGCGATTGCCGAAAGCACGCCGGCAACGATGAGTCCGCGATAGAGCGCACCCATGATGGAACCCCTGGCGTTGCCGCTCATCCGCACGAAGAGCGTACCGATGATGGAAGCCACAATCGAAACGGCACCGAGAATGAGCGGGAATGTGGTCGCGCTTTCGAGCGTCTTTCCGAGCACCAGGTGTCCGAGCAGCATCGCGGCGACCGTCGTAACGACGTACGTTTCGAAAAGGTCGGCCGCCATACCCGCGCAGTCGCCGACATTGTCGCCGACGTTGTCGGCGATGACGGCCGGATTGCGCGGGTCGTCTTCGGGAATTCCGGCTTCGACCTTACCCACCAGATCCGCGCCGACATCGGCAGCCTTGGTAAAAATACCGCCGCCCAAACGCGCGAAGACGGAGATCAGCGAACAGCCGAAAGCGAGGCCGACCAGCGCCCCGAGCGAATCGCTGACGGGGCTTGCGTGATCGGCATTGAGTTTGAGCATGATCGCGTAGTAACCGCTGGTCGCAAGCAGGCCCAGTCCGACGACGAGCAGACCCGTGACCGCGCCGCCGCGGAAGGCGAGTGCAAGCGCGGGCGCTAGGCCCCCCCGGGCAGCTTCTGCCGTACGTACGTTGGCCCGAACGGAGACGATCATGCCGATGAAACCGGCTGCACCCGAAAGCGTCGCGCCGATCGCGAAGCCGAAGGCTGCTTCCCAGCCCAAGGGATTTGGCGCGATGCCGATGAGGACGAACAGGACGGCGGCGACGATGCCGATCGTCGTGTATTGGCGTTTGAGGAACGCCATGGCGCCCTCTTGAATCGCGGCGGCAATCTGCTGCATGCGGGCGTTGCCCGGCGATTGCTTCATGACGAGCGTAATGAGATACGCGCCGTACAAAATGGCGAGAACCCCGGCGCCGAGACCGAACTCGATGGCTAGCGATGCATCCAACCGATATACCTACCTTGAAGCCGAGCGAATAGACCGGCCGCTCGTACGAACGGCGCGAAAGTTCACTCCCCGCGTTTGGCAGGTCCCGCGAGCGGTCCTGTTACCTCAACGGCGTCAGTCTGGGTGGCTGCAGCGACGCTAGCGCGGTTTTTGATGAAGGCCGAAAGGATTTCCCTCGGGATCGAGACACCACGCTGAGCGGCAAATTTTTCCTTCGATCAGCGGGCGCGCCAAGGTGGCACCGAGTTCTTGAACCCGCGCAAGGGCCGGTTCGAGTTCGGTCATCCCGAAGAGCGCACCGCCGCAATGCGTCGACTCGCCGCTCGGATCGTGCGCGAGCGCAAAGACATGACCGTCCGGCAGTTCGTATTCTACGAAATACTCGCTTTCGAAGGGTCGAACGGGCAAGTCGAAGGCGTCCTCGTAAAATCGGCGCGCGCGCTGCAGATCTTGCACCAGGTACAGGATAAAGTCGATTCCGCGGGCCTGGCTCTTATGCATCGGCATCATCGGCGTTCGTCAGTCCCGCGCCTTGCGCTGATGAATGATAATTCCGTTTCCGTCGGGATCGTCACCGAAGGCCATGAAGCACACCGGCGTTTCGAGTGGGTCGCCGAGCTTGGCGCCGCGCCCCTGATCGTCGACATGTGTCGGCGCGAGCCCGAGCACGTCGCGATAGAAAGCGATGGCGCGCGCCGGATCGCCGACGAGGTAGCCTGCTAGGTCGAGACCCGTAATCTCCGGGATTTTGCCGGCTCGTGATGTCGTTTCCAAAAAGAGCTCCTCTCTCGTGCAATTTGTTCCGGCAGCATAGCATGCTATACTTGACATCCAATGTCAGGTATTAAATTGCGATGAAATCCGATCGCCTCATCGCTCTGTTGCTGGCGCTGCAGAACGGCGGGAAGCAGTCGGCGCCGGAATTGGCGCGCACGCTCGAAGTTTCGCCGCGGACGATCTACCGGGACGTCGACGCGCTATCCGCAGCCGGCATTCCCGTCTCTGCCGAGCGCGGCGTGCGCGGCGGCATCGTCCTTGCCGATTCGTATCGCGATGCGCTGGCTCGCTTCGACGAAAATGAGCTCCGCGCGCTCTTCGTCTCGAGCGACGACGTGTTGGCCGACGTCGGGCTCGTCGGTCGTCGCAGCAGCGCCCTCGGAAAGCTCGCGCGTAGCCTTCCGCGCCGTGCGCGGGCCGCGCTCGAGCGCGACCGGGGCCGGGTGCACGTGGACGCGCGCGGATGGTATCGTGTCTCGGTTCCACCGGCGTCGCTTGCGGCTCTGCGCGATGCGGTGTGGGGCGATCTGCGCGTTACGATCGCGTACCGCGATCGCAGCGGCGCGAGCACGCGCCGCACGGTCGACCCGCTCGGCCTCGTCGCGAAGGCCGGCGTTTGGTATCTCGTCGCGCGCGATCGCGATGTGATAAAGACGTTTCGGGTGCAACGTGTCGGGCGCGTGCGAATCCTCGGCCAGCGCTTCGAACGTCCGCGGGATTTCGACATCGGCGAGTATTGGCGAAGCGTAGCCGTGAACGTGCGCTCGCACGCGGCGCAGTATGTCGCAACGTTCGAGATGAGCGATCGCGCGCTCGCGAACGCAAAGGTCTATCTGAACGTCGAATCACACGCGCGAATCGCGCGGAGTTCTCCGCGCCGATCGATCGTGCGGATCGTCTTCCCTTCCTGCGAGGCGGCCGTGCACGAGGCGTTCGGCTGGGACGCCGACACGGTCGCCGTGGCACCCACGGAACTGCGCCAACTCCTCGTCGAACGAGCGCGGGCACTGCTCGATAGCTATGGCGCCGGCACGCGCGCCAAGGCGTGATCGCAAAGCGGCCTGCCGCAACGTCGTCGCCGCTTGCCGTTGGTCTCTTCGTCTTACGTTTCGTTTGCGAGTGGCTTCTTCGGCAGAATATTTGCCCAAGAAGATTCGCTTCTCGCTACTTCATCTTCGTGCGATTGCGATTGCGATTGCGCTCGCTCTTGCGCTTGGGTTCTCGCTCGCGCTCGCGCTACCGATTGCGATCACGATTGCGCTCGCGCTTGCGCTCCGTCGCACGGACCTTCAGCCGAGTTCGGCGAAGCCGCTTGCGGTTGCGATCGTCGCTTGCAGCGCCGGTTCGCCCCCGCTCAGTGTTATTAACCCGCCGCAGTTTGCGAGCTCGAGCCGCGCGTGAATATCGCCCCAGCGCGGATGCGTTCCCGCCAGCCGCTCCAGGTGCAGGCCGCGTTCGGGGAGGGAGTCTGCCGGATGCGCGCCGCGCCAAGCGATGAATGACGGGATGACGCCCCCGAACGGCAGTGCCCCATCGCCGCGAACCGTAAGTTGCCACGTAAAGCTGCCGCGCTGCATCGGCTGGACCATTCCGCACTCGGGAAGCGCGTGTGCGGCGGCCGCGATGTCGTCGCTGCGTGCGACCCAGTGGACGAGTCGCGGTCCGCACGCGAGGTGCCGTTGCACGCGCGGGTCGTCGAGTGCGAACCAGCGTGGTCGCGCCGGTCGTGCGGCAGCGGGATCGATTGCGATGACCTCGATGTAGGCCGCGCTTCCCAAGCGCACTAGACGGTTGTGCGTTCCCATCGCAGGATGCTTGCCGCCTGCAGTGGTTTCGACGCCGAGCAGCGCTTCAATGTAGCGCGAGCCCTCGTCGAGGCTACATGCGGCGACGACGATGTGGTCGACGGCGCAGGCCGGTGCGCTGCGGGTGGAGACGCTCACGACGGGTGTGTCACCAGCGGCGGGCCGACTTCCCTTCACCGCTCGCGCAGCTTGGGCTCGGCGCGCGCCGACGCGGAAAAGCACGAGAGACCGCGAAGCGTTCCTGCGACATGCAAGAGGTCGATTTTTTAGTCGTCGGCTGCGGACCGGCCGGCGGCACGGCCGCGCGCGAAGCGGCCCGTGCCGGCGTCGAGACGCTCGTCCTCGAACGCGATGCGGTCGTCGGAGCAAAACGCGTGTGCGCTGCAGGACTACGGCCGGGTTTCTGCGAGCAGTTCGACCTTCCGCGCTCGATCGTACACTGCGATCCCCCGATCATTTCGCTGCGCGGACTCTCCGGACGCCGCTACGATTTTCCCGTGGGTCAGGCGCACACGACAACGCGCGAAGAACTCGATGGAACCATCGCGGCACTCGCCCGCCAAGAAGGGGCACAGATTAGAACGCAGGCCCTCTTTCGCAGCTACACGCCCGACGGCGAAGGCACGATCGTCGAATACGCCGACTTACAAAGCGGTGAGCGCCAACGGGTCCGCGCGCGCTCGGTGCTGCTGGCGCAAGGCTCGAGCGCGCGGGTCGACGACTCGTCACCGCTGGCCTACGAGGCGTGGCCCGCGGGGCTCATCACCTGCTATCAGTACCGCGTGTACCTGGCGCGGCCCGCAATCGCAGAGACGTATCGAATGCTCGAAATGCACTACTACGTCGCGGCGGCGGCGGGCCGCAACGTTATCGGCTGGATGTTCCCGAAGCGCGATCACCTCTCCATTGGTCTCGGCATCCAAGGAAAGTTTTCCGGCAAAGACTTACGGGCCGAACTCGATGCCTTTTTACCGACCGTGCAGGCGCGTCTGTTCCCCGGCGTCGATTACACCATTCGCGAAGAGGGAAACTTGCTGTACGGCGGCGCTCCGCGGCCGACGATCAGTCACGGCAACGTCATGGTTGCCGGCACGGCGGCGGGCCTGGTCGATGCGACGACGGGCGAAGGCATTCACGAAGCGGCGATTTCCGGGCGGCTCGCTGCGCAAGCCGTCGCCGATGCCAAACTTGGCCGCACGCGCGCACCCGCGCAACTTTATGAGAAAACGCTCAAAGGTATATTTTACGGGCGTTTGCGCCACCGTCACAAACTGATGACGTTTCTCGAGCGCAAGCCGGTTCGCTTCGACGTACTCTTCGAGCAACTCGCACGCACGCCGCGTTTCTTCGACATGTTGCAACGCGACCGCAATGATTTTTCGCTCGGCGAGTGGGCGTATCTGTACGCGCAGGCGGCGCTGTTCTCGATTCAGGCGCTCCGCGCTTAGCTCGCGTTGGCTGCCTTTCTCATCCGCCGCGTCCTACGGCTCATCGGGGTTCTGGTCGCAATCACGCTCGTGAGTTTTAGCTTCATGCAAGCGATTCCGGGCGATCCCGTCACGTTGCGGCTCGGCGATCACGCGACCCCGGACGAAGTGCGGGCGCTGCGCGCGACGCTAGGGCTGGACCAGCCGTGGTGGGTGCAGCTCGGACTCTACTTTACGGCCTTGCTGCATGGGGATCTCGGCCGTTCCCTCATCGATTCTGTGCCCGTTGCGACGAAGCTGGCCCAGTATTTTCCGGCGACGGTCGAACTCACGCTCGGCGCGCTCCTGTTCGCAATTGCCGTTGCGGTCCCGGCGGGCATCTTCGCGGCACTGCGGCGCTCGAGCGCGTTGGACGTCGCAACGATGAGCGCCGTGCTGCTCGGGGTGTCGATCCCCGTTTTTTGGCTGGGCTTCATGCTCGTGTACCTGCTGGCCGTATTGCCCGCGAAATTCGGACTCGACCTCTTCCCGATCTCGGGACGCATCTCGCTTTCGTATTTCGTTCCGGCCCGCACGCATCTGGTGATTCTCGATGCACTGCTCGCCGGAAACGGCCGGGCGGCGCTGGACGCACTGTGGCATCTGGTGTTGCCGGCCGTGACCTTGGGGACGATCCCGCTTGCGATTATTGCGAAGATCACGCGCAGCGGGATGCTCGAGGTCTTGCGGAGCGACTATATTCGAACCGCGCGCGCCAAAGGGCTCGCGCCGCAAAGCGTCGTCGTGCATCATGCGCTGCGAAATGCGCTCGTACCGATCCTGACAGTGATCGGTTTGCAGACGGGGCTGCTGCTCGGTGGCGCCGTGCTCACCGAATCCGTCTTCGCCTGGCCGGGCGTCGGACGCCTCGCTTTCGATGCGATCTCCAATCGCGATATACCGCTCATCAACGGGTGCATTTTGCTCTTCGCTGCGGTTTTCGTCGTCGTCAACGCCGTTGTGGACTTGCTGTACGCGGCGGCCAACCCGCGCATCAGGTATGGGGGTTAAAATAGAAGCGCGACGCGGAAGAGTCCGCCGGGGCGTTGAATGACCCGTTCGTTGAAGACTGACGCTGGCGCCCCCTACGTCATCGCGGGCACCCCCTACACGCGGGAAGAAGTCATCCATCGTTACATTCACCTTGTGAAATATGTGGCGGGACGCATTTCGGTCAATCTGCCTTCCAACGTCGAACTCAACGATCTCATCAACGACGGCGTCGTCGGGTTGATCGATGCGATCGAGAAATACGACGACAATCGCGGGGTGAAGTTCGAGACGTATGCGATCACCCGCATTCATGGCGCGATCATCGACGCCTTGCGAGCGCTTGATTGGGTGCCGCGCGCGATCCGTCAAAAGGCGCGCGAGCTCGAACGGACTCAGCACGAACTCGAGGCCAAAACCGGCCGCATGGCGAGCGACGACGAGATCGCCGCGCGCATGGGCATCGCCAGGCGCGAGCTCGAGACGTTGCGCCAAAAGGTGCGCGGCACATCGCTGCTATCGCTTGAAGAACATCTGCCGAGCGATCGCGGAAACGATATTCCGCTACTCGATACGCTGACCGGCGACCAAGGCGATCTCGGTGCGGATGTCGAGCAATCCGAGATTCGGGATGCGCTCGTGGCTGCCGTCGAATCGCTTTCGAAACAAGAGAGTACGGTTATCAAACTCTATTACTTCGAAGGCCAAACGCTCAAAGAGATCAAGGCCGAGCTCGAAGTTTCAGAATCCCGGGTCTCGCAGATCCACGCGCAAGCGGTCATCCATCTGCGCCAGAAACTCCGAGTCCTGCGCCAAGATCTCGGCATTCGCGAGAACGATCCGACGATCAAACAGAAGTACGTGCGGCGACCGGCGCCTCCGGGCGCGGAGCTCGCGCGGTAAGAGCGGTGCCCGTTGTTCGCCGGCGCCTCCGTGGGGCGCGCGAGGCATCGCTTTTCTCCGCCTTAGTCGCCAGCGCCGGGGCGGGTGAGGAATCCGTCTTTACCGAGAATGCCGAGGCGGGTGAGGAACTCGCGCCGGGAAATCCCGACGTGCGGCTTTACCGCGCCTGGATCCCGCTGGCACGCGCGGACGCGTTGCTCGCCTCCATCCGTGCCACGACGGTTTGGGTGCAGGAGCGGCGCAAAATGTACGACCGCTTCATCGAGGTTCCGCGCGAACAAGCGTGGTATGGAGACGATCGCGAGCAGCCGTTCACGCCGGAGCTGGCGCAGGTTCGGCAAGATCTCGAAGCACTTACCCGCGCGCGTTTTTCGTACGTGCTCCTCAACCGCTATCGCAACGGCAACGATAGCGTGGCCTGGCACAACGACCGGGAAATCGCAGGCTTGCAGCTTCCCGTCATCGCGTCTTTGACGCTCGGCGCGACGCGAGCGTTCGATATGCGCCCCAAATGCGAGCGCGCGCGCGTCCTTTCGATCGACCTCGATCACGGCGATCTGCTCGTGATGCGCGGCGAGACGCAACGGCGCTACGAGCATCGCGTGGCCAAGGATCGGCGCATCGGTGGGGAGCGTATCAATCTGACGTTTCGGCAGCAACCGGAGTAGGGTGCGAGCGTGAAAGCGCGACGTGAGCCCGCGTCGTCGCTCGGCGGAAATGCACCGCGACTACCGGACGCTGGATGAAAACGCGCTGCGACGTCTTCCGGTATCCAACGCCCGGCAGAAGCATGCTTAATGCAGTCGGTACACACCGATCGCCGGGCAGCCGGAAACACCGCCTGTTTCGGTAAACCAAATGTTGCCGTCCGGTCCGCTCGTGATGTTATTGAGATCCGAGTATGACGTCAGATACGCCGGCGGGAGAAACTTCGCTGTTCTTGGATCGAAACGATCGAGGGACGAGCCGCCCCAGTCGGCCAGCCAAATATTGCCCGTCGGACCCCACGGTCAGTCCGAAACCGCCCCCATTTCTGAAGTATGTGACGACTCCGGTCTTTGTGATGCGTCCCATACCTATAAAATTGCCCGTAAAGTACATGTTGCGGTCGGGTCCCATGACGATCTTGTACGCATCAGGCACGTTGAATGGCGCCAGAAAGCGACCCGTCTTGGGGTCGAGCCGATCGATCTTCCCTTTGATGGCTCCCTGACCGTTATCTACTATCCACAAGTTTGCGTCCGGTCCGACGGCGATTCCAGCCGGGTTGATGTACCCCGACAATCCCGGGAGGGCGAAGCGATTGGCGATGCCTTTAGGCGCCATGCGCAGGACGTAGTCGGTGCCCCATAAGGTGAACCAGACGTTGCCATACGGGTCTGCAGTCGCCCCGAACGATTCAGGTACGCTTAACGGCCTCGCCTGGATGAGTGGACGCTGTGCGCGCGTCGAAGGGGGCGAAGCTGCCGAAACCGGTGCAACCGCCCTTGCAACGCCGCCGTCTCTTGAGACGCAGCACGTATCTCAGCGACAACGTCTAACGTGACGGCGTGGTCGCTCGTGCGAGGTAGCCCATGCCGCATCGGTCCGCGATTCGATCGATCGCGGACAAATGGGCCGTTTTATTCTAAGACGACTGTCGCGCCGCGCGGATCGGAGCGGAGCTCACGGGTGTCCCGCGGCGATCTGCTCGGACTTCAGCTATTCTTCACGTATTGGGTTTAGGTATATTCTCACGCTCGTCTTAATCAAGGATGAAAACGAATGAGAATGTACGGAAAATCTGCTTTCGCGCTCGTTGCGCTCGCGTCTGTTACGTTTATGGGCGTTGCGAGAGACTCGTCTCTCGCGGCCGGCATTCCACAGGTCAACGGATCGAGTGCAATCCGATCCGTCTTTAGCGCGAGTCTGGCCCAACGCGGTTCACTCGACCCGGCATTCGGCAACGCCGGCAAGGTCGTTACGATAGGGACCGTCGGCCCATGCCGTACGCCGGCCGCATTGCAGCCTGACGGTAAGATTGTCGTCGTGGATTGCGTTTCCAATAATCAACTGCAATTGGTGCGCTATCTCGCGAACGGTTCGCTCGATCGTAGTTTTGGAAGAGGCGGGATCGATGTAACGAGTCTCAACGCTTCTCCGTTAGCCGTCGCGCTTCAAACCGACGGAAAGATCCTGGTCTTCGCCAGCTTGAACGGCTCACGAGGCGTCGTGCGTTTCAACTCCAACGGAACGCTGGACGCGGCATTCGGCAAAGGCGGCATCGCGGCCGTAACGCTTCCCTCCGGACAGCTGGACGGGGGGATCGTCGTCCAGTCCGACGGCCGGATTGTGGTGGGCGCCGAGGAAGATAACGGGCAAACCGCCACGGTCGGGCTCGTGCGGTTTTTACCGAACGGAACGTTCGATTCGACGTTTGGCAAAAACGGAATCGCCCTTATCAATGGCCCTGGTCAGGTAACGGCTCTAGCAGTGGCCCTGGATGGGACTACCGATGCCCTGGTCAGTGACGTCGGGTCGAGTTTGGGGGAGGTGGTATACCCCGTACACGTCAGTGCGAACGGCAGCTTTATCGCGGCGCCGCCGAGCGGGAACCTCGCGCTAATTTCGACGCTTTCGAGTACCACGTTCCAGCCCGATGCACAGATCATTTTCGTCCAAGGCGCAGGCGGCCACACTCGCGCGCTCCGAAACGTACGCCTCACCAAATTCAATACGCCCGACCCGACTTTCCAGAGGCCAGTGTACTTCTTCGGTACGGATATTCCCAGCACAACGATGGTCGAACCCAACGGCGGCATCTTGACGGCTGGAGGTGACGGCTTGACCCCCGAATTCGATCTGGCGCGTTTCAATCCGAACGGCTCTCTCGACACCGGCTTTGGCAGCGGGGGCATCGTCAATACGAGATTTTTCACAGGCCTCGGGGGGAGCGTCTTTTTATCAGCGCTGCTGTTTCAGCCGGACGGCAAGATCGTCGCCGTAGGCGCGGCGTTCAACGGCGCGAACCAGGGCGGCATCGCGCTAGCACGGTACTTCGGTCCCTAAGGCAAGCGTAACGAGCGAGCGCGCCTCCAACAGCGACGAGCACAGCGGCGGCTGCGAACAACGCCGCGATGCCGCGTTAACTGCGGCTGCGAACAATTGCCGCCGCGTTTACGCGGCGAACCATGCGGCCCGCAACCCGCGTCAGGCAGCCAAACAGGCCAATGCTTTGGCACCCCTGCATACGAACAGGAGTTCGATAGGGCGGAGCGAAGTTCGTTTCTCCGGATGAGTTGGCTTGCAAAGCTCAAGGGCGCGCTCGGACGGACGCGCGATTCGCTCGCCGGGGTGGAGACCCTTGCCGTGGCTCGCAGGCCGCTAGATCGGGACTTCTGGGACGAGTTCGAGGAGATTTTGATCTCGGCGGATTTCGGCGTGCCGACGACTGAAAAAATTCTCGACGGCTTACAGGTCGTCGCGCGCGCCGAACTCTGGGGCCGTAGCGATCAAGCCGTCAAGCGCTTTAAGGAAGACGTCCGAAAATTTTTGACCTTGCCCGACGGCGCTTTGCAATTGCGCAGCAAACCGGCGGTGGTGCTCGTGGTCGGCGTCAACGGCAGCGGTAAGACGACGACGATCGGGAAGCTCGGCTGGCACTTGTCGGCGCAGGGTAAACGCGTGATGTTCGTAGCGGCCGATACGTTTCGGGCTGCGGCTGCGGAACAACTCGCAATCTGGGCCGAGCGCAGTAAGGCCGAATTCGTGCGCGGACGCGAAGGATCCGACCCGTCATCGGTCGTCTTCGACGGTCTCGCGCAGGCGAAGTCGCGCAAGGTCGACGTCGTCATCATCGATACGGCGGGCCGGTTGCAGACCAAGACGAATTTGATGGAAGAATTGAAGAAGATGCGGCGCATCATCGAACGCGAAATGGGCGCGCCGCCCGACGAAACGTTGCTCGTCGTCGACGGGACGACGGGGCAAAACGCAATTTCGCAGGCGAAGCTTTTCAACGCTGCGACCGAGCTCACCGGCGTCGTCGTGACTAAACTCGATTCGACCGCGAAGGGCGGCGTGCTCGTGGCCATCGTCGATACCCTCGTCGTCCCGATCAAATTTATCGGCCTCGGCGAAGGTATCGACGAGCTGCGCCCTTTCGATCCCGCGAGCTTCATCGACGCATTATTCGAACCGGCAGCATGATGCGTGTGCCACGACGCTGGCACTGCGACCACTTAGACTATCACTAACGAACTCGGTAACGTAAGGAGCACCCAACGTGGCGGACGAGAAAGCGGTAGCGCTCGGCAATGCGCTCGCACAAATCGAGCGGCAATTCGGCAAAGGGTCCATCATGAAGATGGGCGATTTCGCCGAGCGGATGCAGATCGATGTCATTCCGACGGGATCCATCGCGCTCGATCTCGCGCTTGGCGTCGGCGGCGTGCCGCGCGGCCGGGTCGTCGAAATCTACGGGCCCGAATCGAGCGGCAAGACGACGCTCGCACTCCACATCATCGCGGAAGCGCAGAAAATCGGCGGAACGGCGGCCTTCATCGATGTCGAACACGCGCTCGATCCGACATACGCGAATGGTTTGGGAGTCGATCTCGATAATCTCCTCGTGTCGCAGCCGGATACCGGCGAACAGGCACTCGATATTGCGGAGATGCTGGTGCGCAGCAACGCCGTCGATGTGGTCGTGGTCGACTCGGTCGCCGCGCTCGTTACGAAGGCCGAACTCGAAGGCGACATGGGCGATACGCACGTCGGTCTCCAGGCGCGGCTCATGTCGCAGGCGTTGCGCAAACTTACCTCGGCGATCTCGCGCTCGAAATGCGTGATGATCTTTATCAATCAGTTGCGCGAAAAAGTCGGCGTGATGTTCGGCAGCCCCGAGACGACCTCGGGCGGTCGCGCACTAAAATTCTACGCCTCCGTCCGCCTCGACGTGCGTAAACTCGAACAGATAAAGATCGGCCAGGAGGTCGTCGGTTCGCGCACGCGCGTCAAGGTCGTTAAAAACAAAGTTGCGCCACCGTTCCGGCAGGCTGAATTCGATATCACCTACGGCAAAGGCATCTCGAAGATGGGCTCGATTCTCGATGTAGCGCTCGAACGCAACATCGTTGCCAAGAGTGGTTCGTGGTATACGTACGGCGACGTTCGCGTCGGCCAAGGCCGCGAGAATTCAAAGGCATACCTCGAAGAGCATACCGATCTCGCCGATGAGATTGCGGCGAAAATTCGCGTTGCGCTCGCGACGACGCTCTCGGCAAACGGGACCGCGACGAAGCTCGCTACTGTGGGTGCGCAAAACGAGGAGTGATGGAGCATCGGCGGCCGCGTACCCCAAAGCGAAAGCGCGCGTCGCCGCTCTCCGTTTGCTCGCCCAGCGCCGTTTGACGGAATCGCAACTCTGGACGCGCTTGGAACGGCGAGGCTACGCCGAGGATGAAATCCGTCTCGCGGTGACGGCGTGCAAGTCCGACGGTTTCGTGGATGACGCACTTTTCGCGCGACTGTTCATTGAGGGAAAAGTAAAGGCTGTGGGCAACGCGCGCCTCGTCGCCGAACTGGTGCGTCGCGGCATCGATCTCGACGCCGCCAAGCACAGCGTGTCAGCGGCCGAACGGCTTGAGGACGATCGCCTGGCGCTCGCAATCGAGAAACTCTATCGCTCGCGCGCGTCGCTGAGTTATCCCAGCGCCGCACGCGCGCTCGAACGGCTCGGCTTTCCGTCGGCGTCGATCTACCGCCAGTTGCGGGTACGCGCTCAAGCCGAGTTCTTAGATTCAGACGACGATCTCGTCGGTGCCTCGTAGAGTCTGGCGTCGTTCTGACGCGTTGCCGAGGATTGTCGCGCGCGGCTACCGTATCGTCGTTTGCATGCGCCTTCTCATCGCGGTGCTTCTAGCCGCGACGTTTCTTTCATTGCCGTCCGGCGCACGGGCCGTTCAACTCGAATCGATCGCGAAGGCGGCCTCGGAGTACAGCAATCCCAATAACCGTCTTCAGAAGATGTATCGCGCGGCGTTGCTCAACACGAGTCAACAGGCGACGATCGCTTCTGACGGAACGGCCTATGTAAAGACCGGCGATATCCCCGCCGAGTGGCTACGCGACGCCAGCGCCCAAGTGCGGCCGTATCTGTTCTTTGCGAAGAGCGATATGAAAGTGGCCTCACTGTTGCGCGGTATCATCGCGCGCGAAGGCAGGTATCTGGGAGTCGATCCGTATGCAAACGCCTTCACGATCGACTATCGCGTCTGGGAACAAAAATTCGAACTAGATTCGCTCGCATACCCGATCGTTCTCTCGTGGAGCTATTGGAAAGCGACGGGCGATGCGTCGGTATTTACAGGCGATGAATCGCTCGGCTTCGATAAGGCGCTCGAGACGATGGAACGCGAACAAGATCACGCTCGAAACTCGAGATATACGCACCGCGAGCTACGCGACGATAGCGGAGCGCCCGGCCCGAACCCCGTGGCGTACACCGGAATGATTTGGACGGGCTTCCGACCTTCCGACGATGCCTGTAAGTATAACTATCTGGTCCCGTCGGAGATGATGGCGGTCGTGGCACTCGGAGACCTCGAAGAGATCGAGCGTACCGTCTACCGCAATCTGCTCAAGTCGAACCGCGCGAAGACCTTGCGTGCCGAAGTGCAGGACGGCATTCAGAAATATGGCGAGGTGTTCACTCCGAATTACGGCTACGTCTACGCATACGAGGTCGACGGACGCGGGCACCAGACGCTTATGGACGACGCCAACATCCCAAGTTTGCTCGCCGCGCCGTATTTGGGCTATACCAAAGCCGATAGCTTCGTCTATAAGAACACGCGCCGCTTCTTACTCTCCAAGGACGATCCGTACTACTATGTCGGCTCGGTCGCTCGGGGTATCGGGAGCGCACATACGAGCGACGGTTACGTTTGGCCCCTCGCGCTGCTGATCCAGGGTCTCACCGCGACGACGGAATCCGAACGGAAAGAAGTTCTCGGCCAATTGCTCGCAAGCGATCCCGGCGACCATCTCTTACACGAGTCGTTCGATCCGAGCGATCCGCTGAAGTTCTCGCGCAAAGACTTTGGTTGGCCCAATGCTCTGTTCTCGGAATTCATCATGACTGATTTTAGCGGCGTACCGCCGCTCCCGATGGGCAATACGAGCGATCTTGAGTTTCGCGGTGAATAAGGTGCGCGGATGAGCCGGAATAAGGCCGACGTCGTCCTGGGAATCCAGTGGGGTGATGAGGGCAAAGGCCGTGTCGTCGATTCGTATGCAAGCGAATACGACATGGTGGCGCGTTTCGGCGGCGGCGATAACGCCGGCCACACACTCGTCGTCGGCAGCCGCAAGCTGGCGCTGCGTATCGTGCCC
>JRHI01001288.1_pt1 | contig 21902 bp, 21 predicted proteins | sample 215371 | NCBI WGS metagenome assembly JRHI01 (sample SAMN02929681, study PRJNA255918) | sediment metagenome | biome: cave system; feature: Ice Cave; material: Sediment; isolation source: sediment from deep within a dark volcanic ice cave with no known source of... ...
CTGTTCTGGCTCGTTCAGGAGGCTTGCTCTAGCGCAAGCTACGAGTGCAACAATACGTACCCCAGGTCGTGATTAAGTATCTTGTAGTGGACGTGGAACATCGTCGAGAGAGAAGCCGGAGAGATATTCGACTCCCGCTTTCAAGGAAGCGGGTAAGCCTGTGGTATTTCCCTTACGCGCAGCAGGGTCAGCGGCTGGAACACCAGCAACTCGCTGAGCCGTTGTCTGGAACAACTGAGCCACAGCCTGATTGCCGATGGTTCGTTGCAACAGCTGCACTTCAGTTCGCGAGAGCGTATGGGGATCAGAACGTGCGCGTTGAACCAAGAAGGGACGAGCAGGTGTTTGCTGCACAATCTGCTCCGGCTCGTGCAGTGGGACGATTGGAGTCTGAGACATAGGGTGAGGTTCCTGAGGCCGCTCGTGTGTGACTTTGTCCATAGGATGCTCCTTTCTGCTGCGGTCTCCAATTCCATCTCATCTTCTCCTACACGCCAGTATAGCATAAAAATTGCTGATACGGACACACAAATCAATGTTGGCACAGGGCTTTTTAGTTTACCCGAATTGCGTCTTTTTCATCTTTCACTGGAGATGCTTCACGCATAGAGGTAAAACATGCAATAAGGGTATTTCGGGTAAACTAAAAAGCCCTGGTATGTAACTTCCGGCGCCTCTATTCGTCTGTAATATATGGTATTATTGGGCTATCACGAGGGAAGCAGGGTTGATGGAAAGTGTCTCATGCTGTACTATAGCATCGCAACATACATTATTACAGAGAATAGGATAGAATATGCCAAATAACTATTATGATGAAAATGGGCCAACTTTGCCTGATGATGCCGCGAACACGATGCCGAAACAGGGGCAAGAGCCGCAGGGAAAATTGGTGTTAGGCAGCTTTCAGGATCAGCGTCAGCCAAGGCGCCCGTATCAATATAAACCAGAGCAACAGCAGCCGGTACAACCTCAGCAACCTCCACGTTATGGAGCTAACATGCGTGATGCACAGGGGCAGGCTGGGTCACCAAACAATAATCAAGGTTATCCTCAACCTGCTCAACGAAATGGTCAAGAGCAGGCAGAACAACAGCCCTATGCTCAGCAGCCAAGACAGCAGGCGCAGATGCCCCCTGCTCCTAATGCTTATCCTGAAACAGGCCGTGCTCCTTATCAACAACCGGGGCAGATCGCAGGTGTACCTATTCCTGACAAGCCCAGGAAGCCAAAACGTCGGAGACGCCGTGCCGGTTGTCTTGTGACAGCGCTCGTCGTGCTACTTCTGTTGCTGGTCGTTGGTGGCTTTGCCTTTAGTACAGCACAGCGCGTGCTAGCATTTGGTGCTGCCATTTCAACGCAGAAGCAACCTCTGAGTACCCAGACTGGGTATATGAATACCAGTGATCGCATTAATATGCTCGTTTTGGGTTACGGTGGTGTCGGCCATGATGGAGCCTTCTTGACCGATTCGATGTTGGTTATCAGTATCATCCCTTCGATGCATCATACAACGCTGATTTCGGTGCCGCGTGACTTGTGGGTACAAGTGCCAGCGAATTCAGGCAATTATGGCAAAATCAATTCAGTATATGAGGTTGGCTCTAGCAACAATGCTGATCCTAAGGCAGGTGGTGATGCCGCAGTACAAAAGGTGGCATCGATTACTGGCTTAGATATCAAATACTGGATGACTATTGACTTCGTTGGCTTCCGTGACCTCATCAACTCTATTGGTGGTGTAGATGTGTATGTTCCCAATTCGTTTACGTCACTCTATCCCAAGAACGATGATCCAAACGTTGACGCCAGTTGGATTACCATTCATTTTAAGAAGGGCAATCAGCATATGGATGGTGAGACAGCAATTCGTTATGCTCGTGCTCGTGAAGTGACCGATAACTTTGCTGAGGGGACGGATTTTGCGCGTTCCGCACGTCAGCAGATCATCGTGAAGGCAATGTTAGCGAAGGTCAAACAAACGTCAACATGGCCCAGTATGTTTAATGCTATGAACGCTTTGCAGCATACCATCTATACGAACCTCTCATTCGCAGACCTTGCAGAGTTGGCATTGAAAATGGACCTAAACGATCCCAAAACAGCCCACGTTGGTTTAAGCAATCAAAACGTGTTAATGGACCAGACGATTTATGGGCAATATACCCTTACAGCAAGAGATGGCAACTGGCAGGCGATTAAGGATTACGTGAAGAAGAATTTGTATGTTTAGGAGCTGCTCTCCTATATGAAGGGGGATGCATGGCAGAGCGCGACGCTCGTTTGATCGGTGGCACGTACCGTGTCACGGCAGTAATGAATGCAAGTGGAATGCTGACCACCTGTACGGCATCTGATCTTAAAACGCATGAAATGGTGGGACTCTTTCTGATCGAGTTCCCGCCCCACTTTCATGCACAAACAGTACAACACTTGCTCTCTCCGCTTGAACGACGCCGTTCACTACAGTCTTCCCATGTTTTGCATATACATGATTGGGGTGTCGATGGCAACCGAGCATATATAGCGACGGATTCCCCACGTGGTGTCACGCTACGCCATGTCTTGAATAGTGAGTATGTCAATTTGAGGCGTGGACTGGACCTAGTGCGGCAATTGCTCCACGGGGTACTAGCTTTACATATGCAAGGTATCACTGGACTTGATCTGCGTCCGCAATTGATTACAGTCGAAGCGCTTACTCCACTGGACCATGTGCAGCTAGATGATATCGGGATACGGTCACTCCTCAATGCCCTTGGTTATGTGAGCATGCAAAGTAGCGAAGATATCGGCTATCTGGACCCGCACTATGCTCCGCCAGAATATTTGAATGGAGAGCAGATTGGTGCTTGGAGCGATATCTATCAGATAGGATTGCTGCTTTTTGAACTGGTGACGGGTCGGTTGCCCTTTATCGGCAGGGATGCTACTGAGACGGCTATTATGCAGAGTAGTAGCCCTGTGCCGCGTATGAATCCTTATAACCAGGATACGACAGCATCGTTACAAGCGTTGGTGGATCGAGCATTGGCGAAAGTTCCTACTGAGCGTTTTCCTAGCGTTGCTGCATTGTTAGCTGCTTTGAACGAGGTGCAATTGTCGCCACGTATCACGCAGATGATACCGACGCTAGGCAATACAGGCTTCACGAAAGAGATACCGCAAGTTGATGAGGACCTGTCACTGATTGCAACTGTGATTGACACCCGTGATGCAGCACAACAGCGTGGTAAACCAATACAGCCAATTCCCACCGAGGATGGTATTTACGCCTACTTATGTTATGAGAAGGATGGAATTGAACAAAAAATTGCGCTCAACAAAGCCCAAATTGTCGTTGGGCGTCTCGATCCAAAACGTAATGTCGTCCCCGATATCGATCTCAGCATGTTGGACCCTAATACCACTGTATCGAGACGGCACGCTCGCATTCGCTTTGAGGAAAATCGTTTCTACATTGAAGACCTCAGAAGTGTCAATAAGACGCGGCTACGAGAGATACCACTCATGCCTTCACAAAAGACTCCATTGCAGCACGGCGATAGCATCCGCTTTGGTGGTGTGCGTGTGATATTTAAGCTGCCGTAAAATGGGTGGAAAGAATGGGCAGAAAGGCGTACTAATGAGTTTTGCTGACAGTATTGTTCCCCCGGATATTACACAGCTACGGAAGAGATTGTTACACCATGCTCTGTGGCAACGTATAGAAGATGGGACGTTGGAAGTGGCTCGCATACGCCTCTTTGCGTTACAGGATTGGTGGTTAGTGCGTGAGGCGTATCGGCTAGATGCTCTGGCTGTTGCTGGGGTGTCTGATCTGGAGGTGCAGGAGCTGCTATTGGGGAAGTTGCTGCCGAAAGTGGGAGGATATAAACTGCTCCTGCGCTTTGGAGAAGCATTTGGTTTGTCCAAGGCTGACTTTGATGCGGTCGAGCCGCTAGCTGGATGTATGTCTTTGACAAACTTCTTTTTCTGGATGCTTGCTTATGGTTCACCAGGAGAAAAGCTAGCTGCGGTCAGTGCCAGCGAGGATATTTTTATACAAATTTGTGTGCGTATTGGTCCTGCGTTCATGCAACATTATGGCCTCAACGAGTCTCAGGTCGAGTTCTTTTCCGCGCATGATACACTTGGTGCGCATGTCACACCTATAGATACCGCTCTCGTAGCTCGTTATAGCGCTACTGATGAGGATCGTCAGCGTATAGTTCGTGCGGTACGCCTGAGCCACGAGTTTGAAATGATGTTTTACGATACCGTTCTAACTGCCTCGATCTAGCGATCATAGCTATGTCTTATTTGTAATGCAACGGTTTCCCTGGTGAAGCACGTATACATACTATACAAAGCGTTATCCTTGATTTTTATGGAGTTTCTGTAGAAAGGTGAGAAACGAGGTTGAAACAACCAGTTCGATGTGAGCGCAACTCTGCCGATTATGGCTATCCTTCTCCCGATATTGTGGCACTATCAGCTCGTGCCATGCAGGTGACAGAACGCTTAACCGAAAAGTATGGCGTGGCTCAGTGGTCGAAGAAAGACCCGATGAGCATGCTAGTGGATATTATTTTGTCGCATCGCACGCGTGATGAGCAAACCGCAGCGGCGTACGATAACCTCTTGAAACGTTTCGGGTCGTGGGAGGTGGTACGCGATGCACCAACGCAAGAGGTGCAGGACGCGATTGCGAACGTCAACTTTCCAGAGGTGAAAGCGCCGCGCCTGCAAAAGATTATGCGTGAAATTACCGAAGAGCGCGGCAACCTCAACCTTGATTTTCTGCGGAATCTCCCCGTTGAAGAGGGCGCGGTATGGCTCAACCGCTTTGATGGAGTAGGCCCTAAGACGACAGCGTGTGTGCTCCTTTTTAGTTGTAGAAAAGCAATACTTCCCGTTGATACGCATGTATGGCGTGTGAGTATACGTTTGGGTTTGATTGGCAAGAAGGTAACGGCGGATAATGCACACGCGTTATTGCAGGCATTGCTGCCCAATGACCCTCAAACCATCTATAATTTCCATAAAGCCTTATTGCGCCATGGACAGCGTGTGTGTGTCTATGAGCGACCACGTTGTAATCAGTGTATGATAACGGAGTTGTGTGATTACTATAAGACGGTGGTGAAACCACGATAGGACAACGCAATAAACGGTACTTGCGTCAGAAAAGGTGCCGCTATTCTAGTATTTCAACCAATGGGTGTCTCTCTCCGCTTTTTGAATGAAGCAACAGTATCCATTCCTGTGCAACGATGCTGATGCCTGTATATTTGTTTGGGCTTCTGCTACAATACATGAGTAATGATAGTGTTTGCAAGCATGACTGTAAATGCACCTTCACGAATGGAGGGGTGTTATGGAGAGCACTGGAAACAGGGAAAATGTTCGAGGAACCTCTGTGCGCAACGATCACATCCTGCCAGAAACACGATGGGTCTCGACGATCATCGTGCCCTTTTTAGTAGCCGCTTTCGCGATACTCTATCTGTTCCCCGATCATACGAAGGAACTCTTTGCCTGGACGATCCAACCACGCATGACTGCCATGATGCTTGGAGCAGCCTATCTGGGAGGAGCCTACTTCTTTTTCCGTGCTGCAACCTTGACACGCTGGCATTGGGTCAAGGTCGTCTTTCTTCCTGTCACCACCTTTGCTACGCTAATGGGGATTGCGACTATCATTCACTGGGATATCTTTAATCATAGCCACGTCTCTTTCTTTGCCTGGGCCATTTTGTACTTCACCACTCCATTCCTCGTCCTGATAGTCTGGCTTCGCAATCGGCGGACAGACACTCACACGCTAGATGCCAACGACTTCCTTGTACCGTTTCTTATTCGTCTAAGTGTCGGTATCCTCGGATCGATAACCTTGCTCATCAGTATCTTTCTGTTTCTGCAACCGGCTCTCATGATAAGAGTGTGGCCTTGGCAGTTGACTCTACTTACTGCACGTGTGATGGGTGCTTTATTTGCACTGACAGGTGCTGGCGAACTCTCCATTGCGCTCGATAAGCGCTGGAGTGCCGTACGCATTGCACTGCAAAGCCAGATAATCGGGATTGCGGCTATTAGTCTAGCTACTGTTGTCTCATGGAGTAACTTCAACCAAGCGAATCCGTTGACATGGGTCTTCGTAGCAAGCATACTTTTCCTCTTGGTAGCAAGTCCTATCCTCTACATTTGCATAGAGCAGGCCGTCAAAAGGCGGATGTAGCATCGTGATACTCTCCTCCCCTATGAGATGTGAAGCATAGGTGGGTCAGGTTATGGAGAAAATCACACAAGGAAGCACTATACGCCAAATCGGACCAAAAGCCAGTTCATTGAAATGAATAAATGGATCGAGTCTGTCCGGTCGAAGGAGTTTTGCATGAAAAGACGGATTCTTCTGGCTCTCATATTTTTGTTCCTGTTGATATTTGCGAGTGGAACTTCTTCATCCGCTGCCATTGTTAGTTCCCAACAGCCGCAACTACTAGGCGATAGCAGGACAGGAGATCAAGAGGCACTCAACGGATTCTGTGGAGTGGAACGCTGGTCAGTAAAGACTGGCACCGATGCTGACGCTCATCTGATCAATCTCCAGTCTACGACACAGACCACGATTGCATCGCTGATCTCGCTGCCAGCGCCGACCACCTTGCCAGCCAACAATCGTATCCAGCCGACCGAGACCACCGTCTTCCAACTGCATGCCACGCTGACCGAATACAAGCTGGAGTCTGATTCCGACTACCACCTGCTCCTGATTGATGGATCCGGCAACACTATGATCTCCGAGATGGCCTCTCCGGCATGCGTCGGATCCGCCAGCCTATTGCTACCCGGCATCCAGAATGCTCGCTCTGAATTTGATGCTCGCTACACTCCCACTAGCAGTTTCCAGACTGCCAATGTGTCGGTGACCATCATCGGCGTCGGCTTCTTCGACTTCCTGCACGGTCAGACAGGAGTTGCCCCCAATGGCATCGAACTGCATGCCGTACTTGACATCCAGTTCGACAATAGTGGGACGCCGACACCTACACCAACTACGACGCCGTTACCTACATCCACACCGACTACGACGCCGTTACCCACACCTACCGGGACGCCTACCAGCACCAATCTGATCTCAAATGGTGGCAAGGCTTAACATAGTTGCTGCACTATTTTCTGTACGTCGGAATGGATACGCACCAACCTCAATGTTTCAATGGCAAGAATGGCTGAATAATGCCTTCGCGTAGACAGAGGTGCTGCATATCACAGCCTCTACACACATGCTGCTCTGGGATAGTCGTTACGCGAAAATCTTTCTGTTGAATCTTCTGTACTGTCCTGTCGAAGGAACGACTTACTTGCTGTACGACATCGGGCTGGTAACGAATTTCCATCAAGGCATCTTCTCTGAGAGGTTCTTCGGTCCAGTAGAGGAAGAGGCGTTCAGGCCGTCGTTGATAGCGTCTTTCTAGTGCGTGAGCATAGATGCATAATTGTCGCTTCATAATCTATCAGCCGCTCATCGTCTGGCTTTGGGCGTGGCCCTACTTTGAAGTCGAGCAAGTGTAACTGGTTGTTTCTTTTCATGAGCAGATCAATTCTGCCTGTGAGGATGTACCCGTCTTTTTCTATGCTAATAGGAACTTCTGTTTCGATGACCTGCTGTATCTCTCTACTGTTTTGCTTAAAATAATTGTGGATCTGGGTGAACGCTTTTTCTGGTAGCATTGGGTCAGTAGGTGCTTTGCGCGTGTATAAAAGATATTTGTAAACCTGTTCAAGTATGCTCCATATCTTTTGCTCGTTCAAAGAAGCCAATTTGCCTGCAATTGCTTGACGATGTAACTCTTCGATAGTCTGATGTACCAGCAAGCCAAGGAAGGTTTCTTTTTGTTTCGAGGGATGAAATTTATATTCCTGATAGTATTCATATTGGCGTGGGCAAGTTTCATACATCTGGATGTGGCCTGTAAAACTATAGCGTCCTTTGATTAACGTTTGTTCTTTTATTTTAGATGGCGATATAGTAAGTAGTTCGTATTGTATATAAGGCCACTGGGGTAGTCCATTGAGCATAGTCTGAAAAGAGGACTTCGGTGGTTTTGCTCGATTGCCTGTGAGTACAAGTAATTTTTCGGCACGTGAAAAAGCAACATAATACAGACGCATGATATCAAAACCAGGAATACGTGCCTCTGGCTCAGGCTTTCTTCTATAAAATGTGTGAAGGTCTCGATCTATTTTATGTGCACCTGACTGTCTCTCACCCAAACTACCGACCACAACTATGGGAAACTCTAATCCTTTTGCTTGATGTATGGTCATGATTTGTACATGCCCTTGAAGAAATGGCTGTTCTTTATCTTCATATTCGTTAATACCACTATCTTCTAAGAATTGTAAGAAGATTGTGAAGAAATCAGTGCGTATCTTGTTAATCGTCTCACTATTGAGTGCAATATGATGGTAAGCATTTTGAAAGGTATGTAAAAATTTTGAGAAGATAGACCTGCTATGCATAATATGCTCTTCATACCCATTATTTCCCTCCTTATCATGTTCAGCTCCATTATGTCCGTTTGTTATAAATGGTTCTGTGGCAAGCAGTTGATAGAAACAATCTTCCAAACTTATGCTAGGCGAAGCGTCATCTTCTGCTTGTTGTAAGATTTGGGCGCGTATTTCTTGTAAGGTGAGCAGAAGTGGATGAGGTGGAGCGTAATTATCCGTATAGGCATAGAGGAGCTTCAAGCAGTCCTTTTTTATAAATTGAGAGAATCGTTCATTGAGTAAAGAGTTATCTTCTATATCACCCTTATAGTTCAGGAGAAACGCAAAGCAACCAATCAACAAGGATATTTCTTCTTGCTTGAAATACATTCTGGCACGAGGGCAAAAGACAGGAATATTTTGGTTGTGTAATGCTTCGATATAGACGCCACTGTACTCTGTTTTTACACTCCAAAGTAGTAAAGCGACTTGACTGTAGTCACTAATAATCTTTTGCTCATAGAGAAAAGAAACAAGCTTTGCAAATTGCTGGGCTTCATCTTCGACTTTCTCTCCTAAGATAGAGATTACTGCGGGATAATCGATATATGTTGTGTCGGGACGAGGAATAATTCTTTTTTCAGTGCGGAAAATAGGTTCGTTGGGAGCTGATTTCCAATTACCTGAAGCCATCCATTGGTCATATCTATGAACAATCTTTGCATGTGATCGATAGTTTGTAAACAATGGAAGAGTTGCGCAATGAGGACTTTTATCTGTAAAATCAAGAATATTACGTACTGTAGCACCTCTAAAACGGTATAACGACTGATCTTCATCCCCGATGACACAAACGTTGTCCTTTGCCGATGCGAGTTTTAATATGATCTGTTCTTGTATATAGTTGGTATCTTGATATTCATCAACACACATGTATTGAATCTTTTGCATAATCTTTGGGGCTATCTCTGGATTATTCAGGAGATCATATGCTGTTCTTTGCGAAGCTGCAAAACTGACTCGATTTTCTCGTATCAAAAATGTTCCGTAGGCATTGTAAGCTTTTGCTAGATAATACAAGAATGGTTGTGAGGAGGAAAGTAGAGTACGTATATCTATTAATTCTTCCATAAACTTATCAAAATATTCTTGCAATCTTTTGGCAATAGACCAACGACTGCCCCATTTTTTTTCAAATTCATATAGTGCGTCTCGCCCGCTCATCCTCTCAAGGTGTTCAAAAATAAAGAGCCTCTGCTCAAATTGATCCATTTGTTGATAGTCGTTGCCTAATTTTGTATGATGACGATGTTCCGCGATGAGCTGATTACAGATGCTATGGATTGTACCAACATGTAGCTCTGAGATATCTTCTGCAAAATTCAGCTCTTTCGCTAATGCCATGAAGCGGTTTCTCAACTCATTAGCCGCTTTCTCTGTATAGGTACAAAGCACAATTTCTGACGGTTTGGCTTTTTCTAACAATAAAATATTCATGGTACGGAGAATGAGGCTGCGTGTCTTGCCGGAGCCGGGTCCAGCGATAACTAGGAGGGGGCCTTCTGTGTGTGCGACGATTTCGCGTTGGGCAGCGTTCATAGGCTGCGTTCGTTCGAGTTGAGGCGCTATATTCATGACACATCCTACAAAAACGTACTACTTGGCTTGAGAAGTTTTTCGGGCAATAAGATAGAATGGGGAAAGTATAGTGGATGAATAGTGGGAAGTCAACAAAAATAGATTACAATCTATTCAGAGAAGGAGCAACATGAGCAGAAGGCCAACTGGTAACGCGAGTTGGCCTTCTGCTCATGTTGCTCCTTCTCTGAATTCCTATAACCACCTGTTTACGTAGGTTTTGTAGTCCATATACTCCGCACCAAACTTGCGCTCTAGATAGTACTCTTCGCAGTCGATGACGCCGCGATTCATAATGTTTAGCACAATTGGCAGGAAGAACAAAGGCCAAGCACTATTCACGAGCAGTGAAACTCCTAAATAGAATACGGTGAGTGCGAGGTAGATGGGATTACGAGTGATGCGATATGGGCCACTGGTGACGATAGCGGTTACGGGTTGTGTTGGGCTGATATTTGTCTTGGCTTGCCTCAACTGCTGGAAGGCGGTACTTGCTAGGAATAAGCCTGCTACGGTACCGAGTGCGCCAAGAGGACGGGCGATGCTGTTGGGCAATGCTTTTCTGGGAAAGATCAGGTGTAGCAATAAGCCTCCTAGCAGTGGTCCGGCATAGAGTAATGGTGGTGGGGCAATGACGCCTGCGTTGTCTGGTTGTTCGCTGCTCATAATGGTGCTCCTTTTGTACGTGGTAGGGGCCAGATTGATAGATACTCGATTATCCAATTAGTAGTATGTCTGTGTTTTTTCATACTGTCAACAGTTAGCAACTATTGTGTTTGCTGAGGCGTGCTATATGTGTCCTAAGTTCCATGATGTTGCCTATTGCCGCGACGGGTGCCCTGAAGATAGTCCCTACCATAGTTACGCTAAACAGGAGGTGAATGATGACAAGATTCACACAACAGACCACACCGACAGTGCAACAATTGATCCAACAAAAGTTAGATGCGTTTGAGCAGTTACAAGCGGAGTTTGAGCAGTGTTTTCAGTTTGTGCAAGATGTACATGGTGAGAGGCGCTTTACCAGCTTTCCCGTTGCTGATACAGTACGATATTTGCATGCTCGTTGGGTGTGTGAACTCAAGAGCCGCTTATTGGGCGTGGCACAGACAGTGAAGGAATATGAGGGGCGTTTGTGTCTGGAGTTGCTATTGGCTTGGCAAGAGGGCGATACGGCAAGCGTTGTCGATTTCTTACATCGTCGGCTTGATATGTTACCACTCTCTAACATTACGCGGCAATTTGAGGAGGCTAAGGGCAATCAACAGGAGCCAGGGCTGGCGCAACGCTTGGCACATGGGCGGCTCGTCATGCTCAATCGTGGTTTTCATTTGATGTATGCACTGGATGTTATTTTTACATTATCAGATATTGAGTTGTTACGTGAAGTACGTGCAAGCTGTGAGCGCTATGGGCATCGTCCTGAGCAGATTGGGCAGCAACTCGCTGCTTTAGATACTCCTTTGTATGCGTATGTGCCACATCAATTGTTGGCGCAGCGGAACATGATGGTGATGAATGCGTTGGGCATCAATGTCACGCAAAACGCAGGAGATCGGCTTGGACAGCGTTCATGGCGTGTTGTCGAACCTGTCGAGCCGCTATCCCCTTATGCTGAGCATGTTGTTGAGGGCTATCAGGAATTAGTTTCGCCTACACACAACAATAGTAAACGAGCGCACTTTGTGGATCGACCAGAAGTGAGTGATGAGGGAGAGGTATAGAGCACAGAAAAAAGGCTAGTGAGCAGCGCTCACTAGCCTTTTTTCTATACTAGAAGAGAGATCATGGAGTTGATGCTGGCCCTGGTGAGGGATGTAGCGAGAGCACGAGTGGTGCTCGTGGTTGCTGTGAGAAATCGAAGTCGTTCAGCAAGTTACCTAGTTGTGGAACGTTCTCGCGTACAGTTGGGCGTGGGTCTGGACGGCCATCTGTTTTGGGATCAAGGCGTTGGCTGCTCAAGAAGTCGTCTTCGATGAATTTGAGGTAGGCATCAAAGCTTAATGTCTGGTGATCGATGTAGCCTTTTTTCGCGTAAGGGCTAATGACGATGCCGGGTACACGTAGCCCATAGCCATTGATATCGACACGTGGCGGTGTGACGTGGTCGTAGAAGCCACCCCAGTCATCCCAAGACAGGAAAATGGCAGTACTGTTCCAATCCGGCCCTTGCATAATAGTGTTGATCAGATTCGTGACATACGTTTGGCCTGCGCTGACCAAGGCAGGTGGATGCTCGCTGACAGTGCCATTGGGGACGACCCAGGAAACTGCTGGGAGCGTTCCATTCTTCGCCGAATTCACGAAGTTTGTAATGCCTTGGATGTTATTGAGTTGTCCATCTTGTTTGACCGTATCAAAGTTGGGGAGTGGATTCCAGATACCCGGTGTTTTAACTTTTTGGGAACCGAGAACACAGTCTTCCTGATCGTTAGCACAGTCTGGCTGGGTGCCCTCAGAGATGTAGTAGCCCCAACTGACCTTGGATTTGTAGAGCAGATAGGTCATATCTGTCCACGCATAGTCGGCGCTGTTCTGCTGCTTGGTTGTGCCGCCGGGTCTGTCAATGTTGCTGGTACAGCTAGAGGCATCACCGGGTGTGGTACACTTTGCCGACCATGCTGAGACCATAAACAGGTGCGCGGGTAGGCTCCATGATGCGTTTGGTTCAAACATGTGGTCTTGCAGCACAAAGTTTTGTGCATAGGACCAGTAGTTGGGAATTTCACGAGCATCGTGATAGCCCATCACGTCGGTTGTACCTGCTGCGCTGCATTGCGGATTGTTTGGGTCCGTACAGGCTTTATTTTTTCCTTCGGCCTGTTGAATGAAACCATCCATCTTGCCTCCGTTTATATCGGCGCTGGCGTTGGACTCACCATGTGGCCCACCCTTGTTCTTATCGTTCGAGTCATGGTAAGGTTTGACACATTGCCCTGATTTCGGATCATTGACGCAGACGGTAAAGGTGCCATTTTGTACTGGAATGCCAGCGGCGCCGGGGTAGGTGCCGAAGTAACTATCGAACGAACGGTTTTCCTGCATAATAACGACTACATGCTGAATTTTGTGAATGTCATTTTGTCCTTGGTTGGAAGAGCCGGGAGGGCTACGTGCTACTAATGCTGCGCTCGCTAGTAGACACGTGAAGACGAGTGTTGAAAGATGCCGTATGGCATTGGGGGGCTTAGCTGCACCCAGTTTCATAGATTGCTCCTTATGAAGATTCTGATAGCAAAACACCAGACGCAGATACTATAACAAAGAGAATTCAAGAAAGCCTCAAGGCGGGGTTAGAGTTTGTTCAGTATGCTCTACAGTGGGCAAAAATATGTACTTTGCATCTCAACACTGTGAAAAGCGTACCCCTACAAAATATCTCATTGTTTGAGAATACGGATTGTGCTATACTCAGTTCGTCACATTTGACATGTTGAAGCTAAGGGAGCAGTCAGTGAGCCGACAAGATCATACTTTTTATAGCATGACGCAACAGCAGCAAACCAACCAGGCTATGTACAGGTTTGGTTTGCTTCGCACGTTCTCGACTCCCTAGCGAACAGAAGCAGACGCTCAAGTCGCCAGACCTCATATTGGAGGTCTGGCGACTTTTTTATGGTCAGATTATGAGTGTATAGGAGAAAGACATGGAGATAGGTTTTTTGTTGCGTGGTTTGCTGATGGGCCTATCAATTGCGGCAACGGTAGGACCAATATCGTTATTGTGTATACAACGTACGTTGGAGCGTGGACGTGTGTATGGTCTGCTTTCAGGATTTGGGGTGGCACTGGCAGACGGTACCTATGGAGCTATTGCGGGTTTTGGGCTAACGCTTGTCTCACAGTTTCTGGTGAGCCAACAGTTCTGGGTGCGCTTGCTAGGTGGTCTTTTCCTTCTCTATCTGGGGGTGAAGACGCTGTTCGCAAAACCTGCTGAAAAAGCTGTCACAGTACATAGTACTGATACGAGGAGCCTATGGGGAGCCTCGCTTTCAACATTTTTCCTGACGCTTACCAACCCGCTGACGATCTTGTCGTTTGTCGCCATCTTCGCGGGTCTGGGTTTGGGTGTAGGTAATAGAGACTATACCTCTGCGAGCATGCTCGTGCTGGGTGTTTTTCTCGGCTCTGCTCTCTGGTGGCTCATTCTGACCAGCGCTGTAGGTTGGTTACGTACACGTCTTACTCCACGAGTGTTGCGTTGGATGAATGTGCTCTCTGGCCTAATCGTAGCTGTGTTCGGCGTGTTGGCGTTGGCCAGCTTATGGTAGGCAGAGTCGGTGTTGGCTTCGTGTTGCTCGTTCTAGAAGGGAACAGCATTCCTCTAACATCCCTTAGAAGGTCGGGACTCCTGCTGTTTAGGTTGAATCTTATAGGGCATATATGCGAGAATATGCGTGAGAGTATGGTTGGTGCGAATAAGGCACGATCAATGGAGTTACTACAAAGCTGTAGTAATGTGTTCGTCAAGAGAGAGAGAGTATGTCATGGCTGATTCAGGACTGGAAAATCCGAACGCCCCTGTTGCTGCGCCAGAAGCTGCTAAGATAGAGCTGTTAGCTGATGGCGTCTATGCGCTGATTACGGGTGGTGATCCAAATACAGGTTTTATTGTTGGTGAGCGTGGCGTCGTCGTGATTGATGCTCGTGCCACGCCATCGCTGGCGCGTGAGACACTCTCGATTATTCGTGCTGTGACTGACAAACCAATACATTATCTAGTGCTGACGCATTATCATGCTGTGCGTGTGTTAGGTGCTTCTGGCTTTGGGGCGGAGCATATTGTGGCCCATCGCGCTACTCGCGACCTTATCAATGAGCGCGGCCAGCAAGACTTTGAGTCGGAGGCACGCCGTTTCCCGCGCCTCTTTTTGGACATTCAGTCTGTTCCCGGCTTGACGCATCCCGATATTTGTTATGACTCGATGATGAGCTTGGACCTGGGAAACCGCGAAGTGCAGTTGCTCTGGTTGGGTCGTGCGCATACCGACGGTGATACTGCTGTCTGGTTGCCCCAAGAGCGTGTTCTGTTTGCCGGAGACTTGGTAGAAGCTAGCGCAGCCCCATATTGTGGTGATGCGTACATCCAAGATTGGGTAGACACGCTCAAAAACGTCCGAGCATTAGGAGCGCAAGTTGTGGTACCTGGACGTGGGAGCACAGCGAACGGCGCAGCTGTCGGGAAGGCAATTGACGAGACAGAAGCCTATCTGATGCTCCTATGTGACACGGTGCGAGCAGCGGTGTTGCACGAGGCGAGCATTGCTGAGGCATATCGTGATGCAGAAGCAGCGCTCACGCCACGCTTTGGCACATGGGCCATTTTTAAGCATTGTCTGCCCTTCAACGTACAACGTATGTACGATGAGATCAGTGGAACACGACCGCGTATCTGGACTGAGACGCGCGATGCCGCCTTATGGAAGGCACTCGTCTCATAGCAAGGCTGGCACAGCGTTGTGCCTGGACAGGTTGGTATCCATATGGTTGAGCAACTGTTACCCAAATTGGGCCAATTAGCAGCGTGTTCAGAGTGGAAAGACCCCATTGTCATTGTTGGTGCTGGCCCCGTGGGTATGAGTGCGGCCTTGGGACTAGCCTACTATGGTGTACCTTCGCTCATCCTCGATGATGGCGGAGGTCCCGCTCTTGAAGGCTCCCGTGCCATCTTTATGGAGCGGCATACACTAGAAGTGCTCGGTGGCTGGAGTCCTGTCGGGCAACAGATGGCAGAGCAGGGTATGACACTTCTGGGAGGACGCGTGTTTTTCCGTCAGCAGGAACTCTACAGGACGTTCAATACACCTCCTGACCCTGAAATACGTTACCCACGTTTCATCAATATGCCACAAAACCTGCTTGAACATCTGCAATATGAGGCATTACAACAGACGAAGTGTTGTGAGGTGCGCTGGCGACACAAAGTGATGGGTATTACGCAAAATGACGAGGGTGTGCATATTGAAGTTGCCACACCCCACGGTGTTGAGAAGGTGCATGCGTCCTATGTGCTGGCGGCAGATGGACCGCGTAGCACCGTACGCCGTTTGCTCAACCTTGCTTTTCCAGGCGCATCGCGTGCCCATCACTTTCTGATACTGGATGTGCGCATGCAGCTAGAGACGCCCCGCGAACGCTGGTTCTGGTTCGACCCGCCATTTAACCCTGGACGTACAGCTTTGTTACACCCCCAACCCGATAGTATTTATCGTATAGACTATCAACTACCCCCAGACGAAGACCTGGAAGTGGCTAAACAGCCAGAAGCTTTACACAAACGTATCGTAGCAACAGTGGGAGACCGTCCTTACGAGATCGTGTGGAAGAGTATCTATAGTTATGAGCAGCGTGCTTTAGAGCGTTTCAAGCATGGGCGTGTGCTCTTTATAGGTGATGCCGCACATCTGATGTCACCCTTTGGCGGACGTGGTTTGAATAGTGGTGTGCAAGACACCTCGAACCTTGTCTGGAAGTTAGTGTTGGTACGTGCTGGTTATGCTCCGGCATCGCTACTTGATACATATCATGATGAGCGGCACGCCGCTGCCATCGAGAATCTGCGGCTCACAGAGGATACGATGCGCTTTCTCGTCCCTCAACCAGGACTTCTGCAATGGAGACGGAACGCCATTTTACGCCTAAGTTTACAGTTCAAGGCTATGCGTCGCTTCGTCAATGCCGGTCATATGTCCAACCCCTTCACCTATCAAAACTCGCCAATTGTCATGGAAGACCCTGCTGTTACTGCGCGAAATCGTACGATTGGACGCACGAAAGAAGAGCGTGAGACCTTTAATCGCTTTCGACTCAGCCCGGTTGCGGGAGCGTTAGCTCCTGCTGTGACTTTATGTGAAGCCCAGACAGATACACCACTCTCTCTCCTGGATTGCTTTGGTTCTTGTTTCATGGCACTCTACTTCTGTGACGATGCAGAGGCGGGAATAGCTGCACTTGTACACATGAAAGACGAGTTACCGTATGTGCCCATCAACCTCTATGTAGTGACTTCTCAACATCTGACAAAGCTGCCAGAGGATATAGGCGTACTCTACGATGATGAGGGCAAAGGGAAAACAGCATACAATGCTGGATCACGGACGCTCTACCTAATACGTCCTGATCGCCACATTGCAGCACGGCGTTTTGTGAGTGATGCAAGCGAATTGCCAGTGCTGCTGTTACGTGCGGTTGGTGGATACATGAACGCCAAATGAACGTCAAGTTAAGAGTAGATAACCTATACAAAACGGGTTCACTGGATATGTCCATTGCGTGCTGCAAGAGCATATTCTTTCGACTGACGGTCAAGATCAGGGTTGCGAGTGAGAAACTCCCCAATGACTTGATGTACGAAATCGGGATAGACATAGTGCCAATGCCCCAGGCCATGTAAGGCACTCTCCTGACAGGCAATGGCATCTAATGTAAGTGTCTTACGCATGACATCAAGACATGCAGCGTCTAGCTCTGCACGTTCAGGCTCATCTGCCTTCCCATAGAGTGGGATGATGTCCCACCACATATAGCATACAGCATTCAGTGGACTCTCGTCTGTTTTCTCAGTATCAATAGTATTGAGATGACCCAGATGAGCCGAGCAACGCTGTGCGAAGAACTGCTCGAACAGCGTATACATTGCATCAATGCATTGCTTGCGTTTAAGCCACGGTACGTTTGTGTTCATTAATACAAACATATGGTCCGAGCAAGCGTTGCTCACCAGAAACCAGAAACCCTGGTTAATCTGGGCGTCGGAGAACGGCTTGAGTACTCTGTTGGCCTCCTTGAATACCCTTGTCAAGTATGAAAGCGTTACCTCTGGTTCGCTAGTTTCGTTCCAGTAGTCTGCAAATATATCAAAATGCCATGCAGGTAAACATGGATCGCGTACTGGATGATCAAAGACATAGGAAAGCCATGCTTCAAAAGAAAGGTTGATAAGCTGTTTTGGCTCTTGCTCCAAGACGTTGAGCGCGTAGGTTTTTAGAACTGGACGTAACTGCGAGTGATGAGTCAGGAAATTATCAATGACATTCTTTACCTCTGTGTAATACTGTTGCTTGTACATTCCTCCCACGTGTCGTAGCCCATACAGGGCACTCTCTCGACATGCATCTGATGCGAGATTGAGTATCATATTCAAAATGGCAATAATTGTTTCGTCTATTTCTCCAGATGTCACAAACGTATCGGTCTCTTGAGGTAGAGTCATTGGTGCCAAGGGTGCATCAGGAGGCAAGGACAATCGAAAGTTTGCTAGTATCGGAAAGGAGCGAATTGAGCTTGAGACAAAGTAGAGCGTGTCCCACCATGCATAGCAAACTACATTAAGTGGGTGTGCCTCCTGCTCACCAAGATGGGATAGGTGAGGAGAGCAGCGTTGCGCAAAGAGTTGTTCAAACAATGTATACATTGCGTAGAGGCAGCGTTTACGTTCAGACCATGGTACCTTCGTATTGTAGAGAGCGTAGAGATGATCTGAGCACTGATCAGTTGGAGATATGCGGTTATCCTTGAGGAGAAACCAGAGTCCTTGCCGCAACTGTCGATCTGAGAATGGAGCCAGAATAGTGTCTGCTTGTTCAAATGCTCTGGTCATGTATGACACAATAAGGCGTGGCGGCAGTTTCCAAACGTTCTCTGTATTACGTCTATGCCAAGCCTGCAAGTGCTGTGTAGCGACATCCAGCGGTTGCTCAAAAATAAAAGTAATCCATTGCTCGAAGGTAGGGCGGATACGTTTACGCATGCTCATTACCTCTCCTGATGAAAATAGATGTTGTTGCTATGAATCGCCATGCCAAAGAGGTGTCCGTAAGAAGAACGCTGCCGACTTTCTTTTTTCGTGCTCGATGTATGGCGCTCATCTCTGAATAACAGGAAATATTTGCAATATACGCAAATTGCAGTAATCAACGTTGACTATTTGGAATTCCTATGGTATAGTTTAGTCAAGAGTGAATAGCCAACGTTGTCTATGAAGATTTGGAGATGGAGAGAAAGCATGCTCACACGCCTTATGGTTCTTGGTCTTCTGAGTCAGCAACCATTATCTGGATATACAATCCAGCATCTTTTGCAGGAAAGTAAAAGTGAGCAATGGGCAGGAATTTTGCCCGGCTCAATCTATCATGCACTCAAAAAGCTGGCAAGCGAAGGTCTGATAGTGCTACAGGCTACTGAGCACGCTGGTAATCGTACAGCGTCCATTTATGCCATTACTCCGGCTGGAGAAGAGGAATTTCGTCGTCTGTTGCGGGAGGCGTGGCGCACACCTATGCTGCATTTTCCTCTGGATCTGTATGCTGCTATGAGCTTTGTTGGCTATCTGCCCCGTGAGGAGGTAGTTGATGCACTTGATGAGCAAATTATTATGCTCGAACGTGAACTTGCTACCTGGAACGAGGGAGAGAAAGCGAAATCTGAAGTGATGGCGATGCCTGAGTATCTGTGTGTACTCTTTGCCAATGGGCGAGAGCATATGGAAATTGATGTACGTTTATTGCGTTCCTTGCGAGAGATGCTTGCAACGAATACATATCTCTCGTTGTTGCCTCCGATTGTAGAGAAGGAGCACTAGAATAATCTATTAGAAGTTCACGATCTTGTGAAGCGCTATAACAATCGTGCGGTCGTGAATGGCATACACCTCGTCGTAGCCCCTGGTGAGATCGTTGCTGTGATTGGTCCGAATGGGGCAGGCAAATCGACGACATTGGAGATAATTCTGGGTTTGCGCCAACCTGATAGTGGGGAAATTGTGTTCTGGTGTAAGCCACCAAATCGCTATATTGGCGTGCAGCTTCAGACAACACCCTTCTTTCGTGGTTTGACAGTGGCTGAGAACCTGATGCTGTTCGCAAACTTTTATGGAGTACGCTTGACTCGTCAACAGGTTGACGATACTCTACTCCGTTGTAGTTTAGCCGATGCTGCTCGTAAAGAGGCGGCAAAACTTTCGAGTGGTCAGCAAAAGCGCTTGGCAATTGCATTGACGCTGGTACATCAACCACAATTGATTTTTCTTGACGAGCCTACTGCTGCGTTTGATCCACGCGCACGCCATGAGATTCGCGATCTGGTACGCTCACTTGCTACACAAGGTACTGCTGTGGTGTTCACTTCACACGACATGGAGGAAGTGGGCAAACTGGCTGATCGCATTGTGTTAATCATCGAGGGGCGTGTGCGTGCGGAGGGTACCCCCTCTGACTTGCTTGCCAGCCATTCCGTGAGTTCATTGGAGGAACTCTATCTGAATCTTACGAAAGAGGAGGAAGAAACGCATGTTCATCACCTTTAGCATCCTTTTCAAGGGAGCGTTACGTGATCGCGTCTCACTGATCTGGGCGATTGTGTTCCCTGTCGTATTCCTGATCGCGTTGGGCTTCATCTTTCCCACGCCAGTATATCGGCAGCAATTGTTGGCTGGCATGCTAGTTTTGAGTATTCTCTTTTTCAGCCTACATGGTATCGCCTTTGAGTCGCTGTATTAACGCAATAGTGGGGTGTATAAACTGTTGCGTGCAACGCCGTATCGTACTATTGCCTTTATCACTCAGCTCACATTAGCACGCAGCATCGTCGCGTTACTGAGTGGAGCGGTAGTGTTGATGATAGGGATGGCCCTTTTTCATGTATGGCTAAGTTGGCAGAGCATCCTACTTTTGTTGCCGCTTCTGGTGGTAGCAACACTGTGTTTTACTCTTCTGGGGTGATTGTCAGCAACTTTTCGCAAAACGAGACGCAGGTCGCTATGTTCAATAACATCGTCACATTGCCTATGATGTTTGGCAGCGAAGTGTTTTATAGTATGAGTAATCTTCCGGCTTGGGTGAGGGATGTGGCTCACATCCTACCATTAAGCTACTTGATTGATGGAGAGCACGCAGCCTTAGCGACACATGCACTTGGTATTGTCATACCTATGCTAGCACTGCTCGCTTTTACTATACTATTCCTAATGCTTGCCGTTCTCACCTTCCGTTGGGACCCAGATGCTACACCAATTCCTCGTCTGTTGCGTATACGTGCTGTGTGGTAGAACAAGAACAGACCATTTGGCAGGCTCTATCACTAGCGACAGAGCCTGCCAAAAGATCTGTTCTTGTTGTGCTAATAAAACGCCTTCTAAACTATTGACAAGAGGGTAGGTCTCCGTTATACTAGCAACGTCACAAGGACACTATGGTGACCGTAGCTCAATAGGTGGAGCTCTGGATTGTGGCTCCAGTGGTTGTGGGTTCGAGCCCCATCGGTCACCCCTTCTATTATTTCACCTACAAGCTAGCTATGTGGCACTCCTCCTCAAACTGGAAGATAACTGCTAAAGTACCCCTTCATAGATCAGTCCAAAGTTGAACCGCTCATATCATAAACGATACCATCAATGAGTTCGTAGCGGTAAGGGCTTTCAACGCTAATCAACTGCTCAAATGCCTCTTCCGTCATATAGATGCCGTGCAGATCATCGTATTGTGGATTCGCAGCCATGGTCTTCTCCTGCTATCTTCAAACATAGGGCCAACTTTACTTGACAGTAACAGTATAATCCCTGTGTAAAGTAACACTGACTTAAAGCAATGCGGAGCCACAAGGCTGAATACGCTCCATGAAGAGCGGTTTCTTTCTGTCGGACATAGTGCCAAATTTCGCGTGGATTATTTATTCCTTTTTGCTTTGACTAAAGGCATCCTGTGTATTACAATAGTTTCAAAAAGATGCAAAACTTGTAAATATCTACAAACTTGGTACAGCGCCACTAACTGGTGAAATAGGAAGAAAGG
>JRHI01001289.1_pt1 | contig 21899 bp, 16 predicted proteins | sample 215371 | NCBI WGS metagenome assembly JRHI01 (sample SAMN02929681, study PRJNA255918) | sediment metagenome | biome: cave system; feature: Ice Cave; material: Sediment; isolation source: sediment from deep within a dark volcanic ice cave with no known source of... ...
CATCCTTGCCCACCTTCTTCATGGCCTCAGCGATAATGCTGCCTACTTGCCTGAAGACAATGTGGTGGCCCTTGATCGCATGCAATGCGACAATTAAACGAACTCGAAAATAAATTTTCATTCATCATTCATAAGGAGCGTCGAATGCGGCTTGTCAGCCTCCGCAGCACCCACTCGTCCACGCTGGGAGTACTGCGCGGGGAAAATGTGTTGGATTTGAGGGAGCTGGCGCTGGCGGCGGGGCGCGTCGAGCCGTTTCTTACAAGTATGGAGCTATTCCTGGAGGCGGGCGCAGAAGCACAGCAATTTGTGACTAAACTTTTGCACGACGCGCGCGACGATGCGAAAGGTCGAGCTGTCGATTCCGTCGATCTGGGGCCTCCCGTTTCCGAGCCCGGCAAAATTATTGCCGTCGGTTTGAACTATAAGGCGCATGCGGGCGAAGCCGATTTTCAACTTCCAGACTCCCCACTGCTTTTTGCGAAGTTTTCCAACTCCATCTCGGGTCCACGGGACGAGATTATTTTTGCGAATGAAGAGATGCAGGTGGACTCGGAAGCCGAATTAGCGGTGGTTATCGGAAGGCGGGGCAAAGGGATTGCAGCGGACTCGGCATACCAATACGTTTCAGGTTATATGGCCCTTAACGACGTGTCCGCTCGCAACTGGCAATTCGCCGACAAGCAGTGGACCCGCGGAAAGTCCTGCGACACCTTTTGCCCTACCGGGCCGTGGCTCACCACACGCGACGAGATTGCCGATCCGCACAACTTGCGCATTACTGGACGCCTGAATTCCCAGGTGATGCAAGATTCCAACACGCAACACCTGATCTTTCGGATTCCCGAACTCCTGTCGTACATTTCTGCGTCCATCACGTTGGAGCCTGGGGACATTATCGCCACCGGTACACCTTCTGGGGTGGGAGCATTTCGCACGCCTCCGGTCTTCATGCAACACGGAGATATTGCCGAAGTTGAAATCGAAAACTTGGGAATTTTGCGAAATTGCGTCCGCGTTTCGTCTCGCCAGTGATCCAGTCAATCTCTTTGGGAATCTCGCAAAACAGCTGGCTTTGCAGGGGCAGTGTGGGATGATCCTAAACATGCTGCAAGCGCTTACAATTGCCGATTCCCGGGTCAAGGAAGAATGCTTTTGATGCTTGATACTGTTCGAATCAAAACTACTCGGCCGGAACCTTCTCGCCTGTACCGCTGGATCGTGCTGGTGTTCGTTAGCGTGGCGATGGGCAGCAGCCATTATATTTACGACAGCATCAACCCGTTGGAGCGCATTTTTATTCAGAAGCTGGGCTTCTCGGCGACAGACTTCGGGTGGCTAAACTCCGCCTATAGCGTGTCCGCGATTCTGACCCTGCTGATCGGCGGCATCGTCATAGATCGCATTGGCACGAAAAAGGCGATCACGGTCTTTGCCTTGATTTGTCTGCTGGGAGCCGCGCTGACCGCGGCGCAGGGGCGGCCGGGCATGATGATTGCCGGCCGCACCGTGCTGGGCCTGGGTGGCGAATCCATAATTGTCGCCGCCACAACTGTTCTCGCTAAGTGGTTCAAGGGCAAAGAACTGAGCTTCGCCTTCGGAATCAAAATCACGATTTCCCGCATGGCCTCGGTGGCGGCTGACAATTCGCCGACGTGGGCTAACAAGGTGTTTTACCCCAATGGCCCGGCGGGGGAGCCAAGTTGGCAGGGGCCGTTATTACTGGCCGTCGGCGCGGGAGTCTTATCGGTCATCTGCGCGGGAATTTATTGGGTGCTGGAAAGCCGGGTGCAGGGACGCTACGAACCAGCGCAGGCGGGTTCCAGCGAGAAACTGGACCTCCGTCAGATTCTTCGCTTCAACCTGTCATATTGGTTTGTGGTCGGGCTGTGCCTCACGTTTTATTCCGCCATATTTCCGTTCCGCACGTTCGCCATCGACTTCCTCACGAATAAGATACTAGTGACCCATGGGGGCATCAGCGCTTCGGAAGCGATGCGGGTGTGGGCGCACCAGCGCGCGGGAATGTTCAACAGCTTGTTGCCACTTTCGGCCATGGTGGCCACGCCGCTGATGGGACTGCTCTCCGACCGGATCGGAAAGCGCGCGTTTTTGATGATGTTCGCTTCCATCCTGTTGATGCCGGTTTATCTACTGATGGGCTACACCAATGTTCCGCTGTTCATACCGCTGTGCATGATGGGAATTGCGTTCTCGGTGATTCCAGCGGTGATGTGGCCTTCCGTGGCCTATATCGTGGATCCGAAGCGTCTGGGCACCGCGTACGCGCTGATGACGCTGATCGAGCAAATCGGATTTTTTGCACTTAACCTTTTGATTGGCAAAGCCAACGATCACGGTCATGCCGGGCTGGGAAATCTCGCAGGGTATAGGCCGGGGATGTTGATCTTTTCGGTGCTGGGATTTGTGGGGCTTACGTTTGCGATTTTGCTGCGCATTAGAGAGACAGGCCCGCACGGACACGGGCTGGAAACGATCACTACCAGAACGGCGTAGAAAACTTATGAGTTCTCTCAAGCGCGTCGAAGCTCGTGTCACAGCTTGGGAAAGCCGTGTTGCTGTAGAAAAGATTCTCGCAGCGAGAGATCTCGAAACGCTTCCGTTCCTCCGTTGGACAAGGTCGAGAGTGCTCCCGTGATGTTGCCGGCGCGAGCGGCGGTCATCGGCTCATATCCTTTCAAATAAGCGTAGAGGAAACCAGCATCGAAACTATCCCCTGCTCCAATGGTGTCGATCGGATTCACAGTGACACCGGGAATTTCCGTGACTTGCCCACGATGCTTAACGCGGCAACCGCTCTTCCCTCGCTTAACGATAATTGTGGGCACTTTATCTTCGAATGCCCTGATGGCGACATCGAGATCTACTGATCCCGTCATGCGGCAGATCTCGCTTTCGTTGGGCATGAATATATCCACTAACGGTAGTATCTCGTACAGTGGCGGTCCCCATTTGTTCGTGGGATCATCGTTGGTATCGAGCGAGATGCTGAGTCCCGCAGCCTTCAAGTAACGCAGCACGTCCACGATGCCGCGGTGCAGTCCGGTCTGCAGATAGAGCGAGGAAATATGGAAGTGCCGCGCCTGTGTCAAACTGTCGAAGTGCAGATGTTCGGCGGTTAGCGAAGCGATGCTGCCAACATAACTCAGGCTATGCCGCACGTCTCCATGCGGCAGCAGAATCGTGACGCCGGTGGTGAGGGAAGGATCGATAACCGCGCCAGAGGTTTCCACACCGACCTGGCGCAATCGATCGATAGCGATGCGACCGAAGTCATCATCACCTACGACCGTCGCAAAACGCACTCGCAACCCTAAAGCAGCGGCGTTGTGAGCCACGATCGCCGACGAACTGCCCAGTGTTGATACGAAGTTGCTCCCCAGCAGATCGCGTTCGGTTTCCATTAGCAGCGGCAAACCGTACAAGATCAAATCTAGATTCAGCTCGCCGGCAATGGCCAGATCGAAAGGCTTATCATTGTGAATCTGGGAATCTATGATTAGGTCCGCAGTATTTTTCTCACGCATCGCGATCCGAAATGATAGCAGTGCATCGGAGGGAAAACATCGCTAATGCGCTGAAATTTCGGCTTCTATGAGCGGCGATGATGAATACCAGAATGTTAAGTTCACGGTCATTCCCCGCGTTGACCGCTGTAGAGATAGCGGCTATATTTTGAATTCTTCAGAAACGGCTACAGAGCGATTTCAATGTCAAAAGGAGCTATTTCTTGATGAATCGGCGCGTAGCACTCGTCACTTTAGGTTTCGCAGCGTTCAGCGGAGTGGCGCGTTCGATTTCCAGACCGCTTCGAATGCTGCAGTCTTCCAGCACACTGTCAAACAAAACTTTGGACGACATCCTGCGCGAAGATTTGGCACGTCTGGCGCCACGCGTGTACTCCGAAGAAGGCATCCCGGTGTTTCTGGTTTGCGAGAATTTAGTGGCGGACAAGACTTCACGAGCGCCAGCCAAGGTTGCCTTGACACCTACGAACACAGCTCTCGCGTCGGCGCTCCACCGCAACGCCGAAGCGTGGCAGCGCATCCGGCCGGACGCGCAAGGCAAGGATGTCGCCCAGCTTATCGAGGTGTTGGCTGACCGGGATTTCACTCTCGGCGGAACTGTGGAGGGACAGTGAGCGATACTGCCAGTTTCGCTGAACGGACCGCTGGACTCGAGCGCTTGTACTCTACTCGCCCGCTCATCCGCGCGGTCAACTTTCATAACGCCTCCGTCGCGAAAGTGGAGCAATATGACCGCCAGCTTACTCAGTACAGCCAATTCTTTTCTTCCGTGAATCAGGACGAGCTCGAGGAATATTTGGTCACCGGCCAGTGGCACAAGCCAAAACCCGGGCTGATCGTTTCCATCTACGAAGGCTATCGCAATGGTTATGACGTGCTTTTGCCGCTGGTGGAAAAGCATGGCTTGATTGGATGGTTTTTTGTCATCAGCGGATTCGTGAATGCGGACGTCAAAGATCAGCTGTCGTTCGCGTTGAGCCACGATATTGACATGCTCACGCGAGAGTATCCGGATGGCCGCTACGCGATGACTTGGGATGAGATTCGTAAACTGGACCGCAAGCACGTAATCGCCAGTCATACGCGCTCGCACACGCAGTTGTCGCTGTTGCCGCCCGCAACCATGGAAGAGGAAATCGTCGGCGCGCAGGAGCAGTTTAAGAAACACCTGGGACACTCGGTGCGGGCTTTTGCTTCGTTGACCGGCCCGGCGTATGGCGAGCACGCGCCGACGGATAAGTTAGTGAACGCCGCGGGATACGACTTCGTCTTTTCGAACTTCCGCATTCAACGTATCCGCGCCAAACATAGCTAGGAATTCCCTGGCATTACGTTAACGAGGGGCTTCTAAATTTTCTAGAAATTGTCACGGGGAACTGCGGAGCCGCTGCCACCGACCAGAAAATCGAAGTCGGCGCCGTCATTGGCTTGCATTACGTGGTCGATGTAAAGCCTGGTGTAGCCGCGCGCAGCATCCGGCAATGTGGGTCGCCAGGCAGCACGCCGGCGCTTCAGCTCAACGTCGTCCACCAGCAGTGACAGCGTGCGGGCTTCCACGTCGAGCGCGATCAGATCGCCATTTTGGACGAGGGCCAGAGGCCCGCCGGCCGCCGCTTCCGGAGCGCAGTGCAGCACCACCGTTCCATAGGCCGTCCCGGACATGCGCGCGTCGGAGATGCGAACCATGTCGGTGATGCCGCGTTTCAAAATCTTTGGCGGGAGAGGAATATTGCCGACCTCCGCCATGCCTGGATAACCTTTCGGCCCGCAATTCTTCAGCACCATAACGCAGTGCTCGTCTACATCCAGCGAATCGTCGTTGATACGCGCGTGAAGATCTTCGATGGATTCGAATACGACGGCCCGGCCTGTATGTTTGATCAACGCAGGCGACGCGGCCGAGGGCTTCAGGACCGCCCCGTCGGGAGCGAGATTGCCCTTTAGTACGGCGATGCCACCGTTTGGTTTTAAAGGTGTGTCGAACTGGTGGATTACTTCTCGATTCCAGCAGGGCGCGTGCTGGTTGTTCTCCCAAAGGGAACGCCCATTCACGGTGAGAGCGTCCTTGTGCAGCAGATCGTTTTCACCCAACTCGCGAATGATGGCCGGTAGGCCGCCCGCTTCGAAAAAATCTTCCATCAGGAAGTGCCCGGACGGCATGATGTCGAGCAGGCAGGGCACTCCGCGTCCGAGTTTATCCCAATCGGCGAGACTTAGTTCGAGGCCCAATCGGCGCGCCAGAGCAATCAGGTGGATTACCGCGTTGGTAGATCCGCCGATGCCGGCGTTGACGCGCACGGCATTCTCAAGCGCCTGACGAGTCACGATCTTCGACATGACCACGTCATGCTTCACCATCTCAACAATGCGGCGGCCAGCCTCGCGGGAGAGCAGGTTGCGGCGCGCATCCACAGCGGGAATTGCGGCGTTTCCCGGCATGCCCATTCCGAGGGCTTCCACGAGACAGGCCATCGTAGAAGCCGTGCCCATGGTCATGCAGTGCCCCTGCGAGCGGTGCATGCACCCTTCGGCCTCGTGGTACTCCGAAAGGGTGATCTCGCCGGAGCGAAGTTGCTCGCTCATGGAAATGGTATTTGTTCCCGAGCCGATGTGGGTGCCCTTGTAAACACCTCGCAACATCGGGCCGCCGGAAATGCCAATGGTGGGGACGTCGACGCTCGCTGCTCCCATGAGGAGCGCTGGCGTAGTCTTGTCGCATCCCATGAGTAGCACGACGCCGTCCAGCGGATTGGCGCGTATGGATTCCTCGACATCCATGGAAGCGAGGTTGCGATAGAGCATGGCCGTGGGGCGCAGCATGGTTTCGCCCAAGGACATGACGGGAAACTCGAGCGGAAAACCGCCCGCTTCGAGTACGCCCCAGCGCACGTGATCGGCGATGGTTTTGAAGTGCGTGTTACAGGGGGTGAGCTCCGACCAGGTATTGCAGATACCAATCACCGGACGGCCATCGAACTGGTCTTGCGGAAATCCGCGGTTTTTCAGCCAGGAACGGTAATAGAAACCATTTTTGTCCTGACGAGCGAACCACGATTGGCTCCTGAGTTTCTTCTTTTCGGCGGTCATTCAGCGTCGGCCATAATGTGTAAATTTCCTGATGATTGCTCGATTTTGAGAGTGTAGGACGATGGTGCCTCATGCTAAGACCGCTGTTACAAATACTTAAATTAACCTGTGGAAATGACCGTGCAAGCGCTTACCGCCTTTGTGGTGTAATGTAATCTCAAATCCCGGCTCCGTCGTTTCGGCGTTTATCCTGGCGGCGAAAAACTTCACGTATGGCTTAACGCGCGGATGAACGGTCAGGGGCGCAGTTTGAAAGTTAAAAGATAAATCATGGAGCCATCCCGCATTATCGTCATCTCAGATAGCTTTCATACCATGCCTGAGGCCGTGGCTCTACTGAAAACGTCAGCCCACGAAATTACCTATGTACCGGACCTCACTCCATGGGTGGATCTGAAGCCTGACGATCGTCGGGCTTTAAAACAGGCCCGCGCGGTTATCATGGGCCGGGTGCTTGGTACTGATGCCGCGGCGTTATCGCTGGCGCCCCACCTGCGGGTGATCGCGCTGCATACTTCGGGCTCGGACAACGTGGACTTGGACGAGGCCACCCGCCGAGGCGTGTTGGTAACCAATGTTAAAGGCGTGAACGCGGAGCAGTGCGCCGAGTTTGCGATGGGCTTGATGCTCTGCGTGGTGAGACAAATCTTAACTGGCGACCGCGCCCTCCGGGCCGGGATGTGGGTTAGCCGCACGCACACGAGCATGGATGTTCATGGCTCTACCGTGGGGGTGATTGGGCTTGGCCGGATCGCCAAAGCATTCGTTAAGCGTGCGCGCTCCTTCGGTGTGCGCATTCTGGTCCACACGCGGACTCAGAACGCCGCTCTGGCGAAGGAGCTGGACATTGGGTACTCGTCCTTGGACGACTTGCTCACAAGCGCGGACATTGTGTGCTTGTTTGCTTCGCTCACCAAAGATACGCGTCACATGATTGGCGCGAGAGAATTAAGTTTGATGAAGAAGTCGGCCTTCCTGATCAATGTTGCGCGAGGGGAGTTGCTCGATCAGGACGCTTTGCTGCGCGCTTTGCAAAACGATCAGATTGCGGGCGCGGGTCTCGACGTGTTCGAGGTCGAGCCGTTCATTGATTCTCCATTTTTCGCGCTTGAAAATGTCGTGCTAACGCCACACCAGGCGGGACTGACGCGTGGGGGCAAAGTTGCAGCGGCCCTGCGAGCCGCACGGAACGCCTTGGAAGTTCTCGAGGGAAGAATGCCCAACGACGCAATCAATGTGGGCTCGTTGGCGGCGGAAAAATCCAAATGACGAGCAAATCGCGAACGCAATATCAGGGGTGTAGCGATTCCGGTTGCAACCGGCGCGGGCAAATTTTCGCATCAGAAAATAACTACGCTTAGGATTGGATTAATCCGATCCCAACGCGGCATGGAGACCGTTTTGAAACAGCGTCAGAAGTTGGTGCTCATCGGAGCCGGCAGTACCGTCTTCACTCAACGATTGGTCGCGGACGTCATCCTAACCGGGCAGGCCGACAAATGGGAATTAGCACTTGTTGACATCGATCCCGTCACTCTCGATGCCGTCGACCGGCTCGTTCGCAAAATGCTGACGATGAAGGGCGTCAGCTTTCCAATCGTGTCAACGACGGACCGGCGAGAGGTCCTTCCAGGCGCTGATTTCGTCGTCACCACCATTGCCGTGGGCGGGCGTCGCGGCTGGGAACTCGACGTGCAGGTGCCTCGCAAACACAAAATTTACCAGCCCGTCGGAGACACCATGATGCCGGGCGGAATCTCACGCGCCTTGCGCATGATTCCGCAAATGGTGGCCATTGCCGAAGACGTCAAAAATTTGTGTCCGAAGGCTTACTTCTTCAATTATTCAAATCCGATGACCGCGCTGTGCCGCGCGATACGGCTCAAAACGGGCGTGCCGGTTATCGGCTTGTGTCACGGGGTTCATTACGTCGAGGGCATTCTGGCGCGCTTCCTCGGCAAAGAGGAAAGCAGCATCACCAGCTTCGGCGTGGGCCTCAACCACCTCACGTTTCTTACCGACATCCGCTGCAACGGCGAAGACGCCATGCCGATGCTGAAAGCGAAAGCTGCGGAACAGCGCCCATTAGTGCAGCAGGAAATTCGCGAAAAGGTCGACTGGCCAAATGGCGTCACCGGACGGGCGCCGCGCTATTCCGACGACCCGTTCGCGTGGTCCATCTTTGAACGCTACGGCGTTTTTCCAGTGGCAGTTGATCGGCATATCACGGAGTTTTATCCCGAGCGTTTTCCGCGCGGTCAATACTATGGGCGGACGCTGGGAGTTGATGCGTACTCGATTGATGGCCGTATTGCGCTGGGTGACACGTGGTTCGACGAAATGCTGGCGGTGGCGCGTTCCGCGGATCCGCTGCCGGTCTCATACTTTGAAAATGTGCCGGGCGAGTCTGAGCAGTTGGTTGAAATCATGCAGTCGCTCCTGTTTGACCGGCGGCAAGTGTTCTCCGTGAACATGCCGAACCTTGGCGCAGTTCCGGGTCTGCCGTGGGACGCCGTGCTCGAAATGCCCGCCGCGGCCGGCGGCTCAGGCTTCATGCCGCTGCAGTCCAAGGCGCTCCCGCCGGCTCTAACTGCCAAGCTACTATCGAAGATCGCTGCAATTGACGTGACCGTGGAAGCGGCGCTAACCGGCAGTTTTGATCTGGTTGTCGAAGCGCTGCTCACCGACGGCTCGGTCAATGACCCCGATGATGCCGCCGCACTTGCGCGCGACCTTATCGAAGCGCACAGAGCGCATCTTCCTCAGTTCGCATCAGCGCAAATCGCTCCATCGCAGGTAACGCGGTCGCAGTCCACACGATGAAACTGCTCAAGGCTGATGACCAGCGGCGGGTGGAGATTCCGGGAGTGTCGGATCCGGTGCGGCGCCCTGTGGATATTGACACAACGCAGACAGCTTTCACCAATCTGCGTTCGCTGAGGATTTATTGCTTCGACGCGGATTCCGTGATCAATGGGCACGCCGAAGAAGATGAAGTCTTGATCGTGGTAATGGCAGGATCGGTGGAACTCACGATGAGCGAGAGTGACATGCAAGTCAGTTCGCGCCCCCTCCTCTTGTCGGCCGCAAGCGATTCACAGAGTAATCCATGTGCCGCTTATCTGCCGCCTCACGCCGCCTACCGGCTTATTCCCCGAGGCAACGCGGAGGTTGCCTATGCACGCGCGACGCCCTCGGGAGGACGTCCTCCGACGGTGTTCAAGGCCCAGGCGTCGCCGGATCAATTCGGCGTTACCGTCTTATTAAAGGAAAACGCCTACCCGCAGCAGTTGCGCGTTCGGCTGTTGCAAATCAAGGCCCTACAACAGGAAATCTCTTTTACTCCTATCGAAGACCCAGAAGAAATGTGTGAAGCGTTGGTACATATCAGAACTGTGCCGGCAGAAAGCGGCGCAACCCTTACGGACGCGGATAGGATGACGACTTCGCTCGAATCCTGGGACACCGTCGCGGTGGCCCCCGGCGATCGCCCTACCGTGCGCGTCGCGATGGGATCATCGGCACTGGTTCTGGTCGTTCTTGCTGCTTGAACACCGCCGCGGAAGCGCCGTTGCTGTGGCTCGCAAAGCTGCCAGCATTCATTCACTAATTCCAGCGCTTGCGTTATGCTACGCTCGCGCCGAAAATATCTGGAATGTACTCTCGATGTTGTCGACCAATCGACTAGGAACTCCGGCTATCTTCCCTGAGTTTTAGTTCTGCCGAAGCGCACCAACCAGCACTTTTAGAATTGGATGATATGGCTCCTACGATGAATGAAGTCGCGAAGGTTGCGAAAGTCTCCGCCGCAACCGTTTCTCGTGTACTTAGCAAGAGCCCCTACATCTCGGTAGCCACGGTCAATCGCGTGATGGCCGCTGTGGAGCAACTGCACTATCACCGCAACGTGCACGCTCGCCGTCTGGCCATCGGAAAAAGCGACCTTTTTGGATTAGTCATCTCCGAGATTGTAAATCCCTTCTTCTCAGAAATTATTCGCGGATTCCAGGCCGCTGCTTGGGACCGGGGCTTCGACGTTCTCCTTCTCAATACTGAATACAACGAGAAGCGCACTGAAGCGGTGGTGCAGAAACTTATCGAGAACTCCGTGCGTGGCGTGGCAATTATGACTTCGTCGTTAGACGATCACTTCATCTCTACCCTGACCAGCAAGGGCATAGGTGTGGTGACCTGCAATCCCGTGCGTGCGCACCGGCTGGTAAGCAATCTGAGCATTGACTACAAGCAAGGATTGATTCAGGCCATCGAGCATGTCGCATCGCTGGGGCACCGTCGCGCCGCGGTGATCGCGGGCCCGCAAACAAACAGAACGGCCTCAGCAATTAAGCAGGCGTTGGTTGAGGGCTTGAAGCAGCGGGGCCTCGATCCAGATCCCGTGGCGTACAGCGATTACCATTTCGATGCGGGAGCTTCCGCGGTTCAGGCCATCCTCTCGACCAAGGACACCCCCACGGTAATTTTCTGCGGAAGCGACTTGATCGCCATGGGAGCAATGATCGCGTTAGAAGAAGCGGGCATCAATGTGCCCAACGACATCTCCATTGTAGGAATTGATGACATTCCCTTTTCGTTTCTGGTGCGCCCGGCTTTGACTACCATACGAGTGCCGCGGGAAAGCTTAGGCACCTTATCCTTCGCGTCTTTGGAAAAGATGTTGAGGCTCAAAAGGCAAAGAGGCGCTGAGTACATAGTGAAGACCGAATTAGTGATTCGAAATTCCACTGCCGCTGAACGGAAATCGGCCCTGCAACAGAAGGCGAATTTGATAGCCCGACGCACAGGCTAGACGTAAAAAATTCCTGCCACGAGCGCAATAAAGGCCGCCGAGCCGTCCTAGTGCAAGGCGTTACAGAAAACGCTTGCATGCTTACGCGCTCCCGTTTATCTTCGTCTACTCGAGGGATGTCGTGTGCCTACCCCACTCTCCAATTACCCCAGCGATAGCCTGCTTGCATTCGAGATTGCTCAGCAACCTGATGTGTGGCCGACCACGCTCGAACGCGTGCGGTCCGTGGCCTTCCCGCAGAGCCCGGAAAACTTACCTGTCATCCTCACTGGCGCAGGTACTTCAGCGTACGCAGCCTCCGCCATCGCGGATGCTTGGCCGCAGGCCCGCGCGATTCCCACTACCGATCTCTTGATTCAGTCCCCGGCAGAAATTGCATCGGCCACGCCGTTACTGCGTGAAGGTGGGCTGCTGATTTCTTTAGCGCGATCCGGCGACAGTCCGGAAAGCACCGCAGTGGTTGAAAAGTTCAAAAAACTTTTCCCTCTCGTGAAACACCTCGCCATCGTCTGTAACGCCGACGGGCGTCTGGCGCACCTGCCCGGGGTTCAAGTTATTACGCTGGACCCTAGGACTAACGATCGCAGCCTAGCAATGACTGGCTCTTTCTCCAATCTAGTTCTGGCTGGACTCTCACTCGTACGCCATCAGCAATTGGCGGAACATCTGCCGGCTATTTGCAGCCACGTTACACGCGGTCTGCAGGAGTCGAACCGCTTGATTGCCGAGGTTGCCCGCACTTGCAAGGACCGCATCGTCTTCCTTACTTCCGCCATGCAAGCGCTCGCCCAAGAAGCAGTGTTAAAAACAATCGAACTCACCGACGGTCGAGTCCTAGCGATGGCAGAGACCTTCCTAGGTTTTCGGCACGGAGCCGTAGGATTTTTGCGGGAAGACACGCCTATCGTGTGCTTTCTTTCTGCTGACCCTCAGAAGCGACTTTACGAATTTGATTTGATCGAAGATCTGCGGGGGAAAAAACTAGGGCGCTTCGTCATCGTGGGAGAAAATGCCGCCGCAGTGACGCAGAGTGACTGGCACCTTCCGGCCATCGCGCCGTTCCTGCCCGACGTGTTGCGCACGCCGTTTGAAGTGCCACGGGCCCAGTTGTGGGCTTATCACTTGGGTGTCAGCTCCGGAGTTGACCCCGATAACCCCAGCCCCAAGGGCACTATCACGCGCGTGGTTAAGGCTTTTCGAATTCACGAAGAGCTCGCGAGCGCTTAAAAAACTAAGACATCAAAAAGTTAAATTCCGGCAAAACTCCCGCCACACCATTCCGTGACCAACAGGGCCAGGACTTTTGCACACGAAAAAACTTCTTCAAGTTCCACGTGCTCTTCCACCGTGTGGGCATAGGCCACGTCGCCCGGCCCGTAAAGTATCGCCGGGAATTTGCCATGCTCCGTGAACAAGCGCAGGTCCGAACCATAAGGCACTCCGTGTATTTGCGGCTGCTGACCCGTCGCCTCCGCGTGCGAATTGCTCAAGGCTTTCACAATGGGCTCTGAAAACGCCGTTTGACCCGGCTCGAACTGCCCTTCGATCCACTCCAACGTCGGGGGATGCTTTCGAAGCCACGGATCACCGGCAGTAATTTGCGCGAGGCAATCGGCAAGGGCGGCCCGGGCGGCGGCGGTCGTTTCGCCCGGGAACACCCCAAAACGTCCTTCGGCAACCAAGGTTTCCGGAACGGTGGATAGCCAGTCGCCAGCAGCCACGGTACCAATGGAAATTGGTGCGATGTTGTCGTCGAACTCGAAGATTTTATTTTCGTACCGCAGATGACGATCACGATCCAGGGCTTGAATGGCCTCGAAGATCAGCTGAAATTTTTCGACGGCGCTAACGCCAAAACGCTTCATGCTGGCATGGATAGCGCGTCCAGTGATCTTGATTCGAAAGCTGAGCGCCCCGGCATGCACAGGGCAAGAGCGCAATCGCGTGGGCTCCATCAGAATTGCAGCATCGGCGCGGATGCCATTGATCAACGTGGTGAGTGTGCCGACTCCGCCGCTTTCCTCCCCAATCACACTTTCTATCAGCACCGGGCCCGAGGGCTCAAAACGAAGGTTGCGCAACGCCTCGATTGCGAAAATAGCCGCGGTGAGCCCAGCCTTCATATCGCACGCGCCGCGGCCATGCAGCTTGCCGTTGTCCACCGCGCCGCTCCAGGGAGGAAATTTCCAGAGGTTGGGGTCGCCGATGGGGACGACGTCCATATGTCCGTTGAGAATAAGTGAGCGCCCGGTCGCTTCGGTCTGCGTTTCGACCCGCGTTTCGACCATTGAGAGTGAACTTCCTAGTTTGCTTCTCGGCCACACGGCCACTACGTTGAGGCGTTCGTCAAAGGAAACGCCATCATCCGAAAATGCTGGGTGATGCTGTAGCACCGCGAAATCGGACTTCAGGATTTCCACCTCGCAGTCCAACGCGCGCAGCTTGGCGGCAAGAAAGTGTTGCGCAGCCTGTTCTTCGCCGGGAAGACTAGGCAACTGCACCAGGCGCTGCAGAAATTCAGTCATTGGCGCGCGCAGACGGTCAACTTCCGCTGAAATCTTTGGGTAAACGTTCATGACGGTTCCTTCCGCATATTGGGGAGGTTTGCTGGAACTTGGCGCAGTTGTTCAATCTCACTTGGCTTCGCGATGATGAACCAAAGCGAAACACAGGCGATGGCCACCAGAGTTCCCGATCCGAAAGCCACCGGCCAACTGAAGTGTGCGACCAGAACGGGTACTAGCGATGTGGACGCGATGCCGCCCGCAATGCCTGCGGTGTTCATCAATCCAGAGACTGCACCTGCGCGTTCGCCAGCAAGGTAAGTTGCTGAAACCCAGAAGGAGGCCTCGGCGGCCATCAGAAAGCCAACACTCAGGCACAAGGCAGCGACACACCAGCCGCGCCTGGGTGCATAAGCCGCAACGAACAACAAAACACTGCTTACGGTATAGCCGGCCATGATGATGTATTTCGCGGCTGGAAGACGTCCGCGACGAGCCGCGATGCGGTCCGCTACAAAGCCGCCGAGCGGAGTGAACGCCAGACCGGTGAGCCAGGGTAACGCGGCTATAAGCCCTCCGTTCATCATGCTAAAACCGCGCACCTCCACCAGGTAGGTGTATAGCCAGAACACGAAGATAAACAGGAGGTAGCCTTCCGCCATATAGCTGACGCAAAGAAGTACGATCCTGCGATCACCCACCAAGGCTCTAATACCGTGCGCCCTGCGAACTGGTTCGGTGTCCGTATTGGTAAGTGCCAGTTCCGCTTGATTGACCAAGCGGTGCTGGTGCGGCCAATTCGTGCTGAAGAGCCACCAGAGAAGCGCGATCACAAATGCCGGCAGCGAGGTGATGAAGAATACCCGTCGCCATCCCATGCGCAGCATAAGCCAGGAAACAAAAGGCGTAGCGAAAGCCGCCGCTAACGAGGTGCCCGCGAACATCCATGAATTTGCGTAGGCCCGACCGGAAGGACGAATCCAATTATGTATAGCCAATGCGCCGACAGGGTAAGTAGTAGCTTCCGCACTGCCCAGGCAAAATCGCGCCAGCCATAATACCAGGAATATGCTTCCAGCCGCAGTGGTCAGGGGGGACGGAACCATGCCCGTAAACACGGTACAGACGCCCCACAGAGCGGCCGAGACGGCCAGCGTGATACGCGTGCCAAAGCGATCCGCAATCACGCCACCGGGGATTTGAAAAATGGCGTAACCGATCAAAAAACTGCTGAAGATTTGCCCTACTTGGATTTTCGAGAGATGTAACTCGGGCCCCATTAGCGCGGCGGCCACCGAGATATTGATTCGTTGCAGGTAGCTGACGAAGGCGAACCCGGTAAGCATGGCCACGATCCACCAGCGCACGTTCGTGGGCTTCGCCTCGCTCATGCCGGATCCTGGTAGCGTCTTTCGTCTGCGTTACTTGTGTTCGCCGTGATCGGACGCAGACGAGATGATTTCACGCACTCGCCTGTTTCGTATCCAGCAGGCGAGTGATCATGCAGCCTACGCGATTTTTCTATCTAGAACTCCAATTTCAACGAAAGCTGACCAGTACGGTTGCCCCCGAAGTCGGAACCACGTGACTGGGTGATTTGTCCAAAGTTGGCCTGGGTTACGTCGAGCTGCGGATCGGCCAGGTTGGTGTGGTTCAACACGTTGGTGAAAGTGCTCTCAAAACGCAGGTGAACTGATTCCGTAATTGCGATCGTTTTGCTTAAGCCTGAAGAAAGGCTGACCGTGCCGGGGCCAACGAGGTCGCCGACGGTTTCTGTTCCGAACCGGCCAATGGGAGCCGACCCGACGCCCACGTTACAAGGCGTCACACCCGTCGTGGGCGATGGCGCCACGGACGCGTATCCGGCCTGGCCGGGGCAGGCAAAAGCATTGTTGTTGAACCAGTGATTGCGATCGCGGGAACCGCTGTTGGGATTGCCAATGATGTCTGGGCGTTGCGAAGCGCCACCAAGACTAGTGCCAGATCCGGTTCCGGAGGGGTCAATCAAACCATTGGGGATAAACGCAGTGAGAAAGGTGCCGCTCTGGTACAGAAAGATATTGCTTACCTGCCAGCCGCCAAAAACCAGATCTGCAAACCGATTCATATTCGAGCCGAACCTGCGGCTGTGTCCCACCGGCAACTCATAAATCATAGTGGTGAGCCAGCGGTGACGCCGCGTGGCGCTCACATTCCCGTAATCCTGGTGCCGATTGAAACTATCCGTGGGGCTGTATCCACCTTGCTCGTCCACGAAGGCGCTGCCGTTGAAACTGCCGTAGCTGCCCTGATTGTCGGAAAGGTTTTTGGCCCAGGTGTACGAACTATCGAAAGATAGTCCATTACTCATGCGATGTGAAGCTTCCAACTGTAGAGCATGATAATCGGCTTGGGCAGAAGTACTGCGGTCGGTGATTTGGAAGAAATTTGGAAAGGGAATTTCCGAGGCGCGACTGGGATCACTGGAAGGCGTGGTCGAAGATTTCTGAAGCTGGTTAAACTGTGGCTGCCAAACCAGGTGCCAGGTGTGCAGCCCGATATAGGAGATACGCACGCCGATGTTGTGCCCGAAATCGTGATCGATGGAGAGATTGGTCTGCAGCGAGTACGGATCGCGCCACTTGGTGTCAACGGCGCTGTAGAAGTACAAACTGCCAAGGGCGGGGGTAAACGTATTGGTGTTGGTTGAGGTGTTCGGAAAAGCAAAGGCTGGGCCGCCGCCAGGCGAAATGGAGTTGTCGAAGTTTTGCAAATTCGACTGCAGCGTCTGGGTCGTGGCGTAGAAAAGCGCACCTGTGGTGGTGATGTTGTAGTATCCCGCGCCGCCGCGAATGGCGGTGCGATCATTACCGAAAGGCCGGTAAGTAAAGCCGAAACGGGGCATAAAGCGGAACTGCGGGGATTCACGCAGCCCCTTCGGCAGACCCGCTTGTTTGTTCGTAACTACTGGCGTGCACGGAACTCCATTGGAGCCCGGCGCGCCGGTTGCATAAGGATTGCCGACTCCGGGAATGGAGCAGGCGTTGACGTTGGCAAGTTCCTGAACAGACAAAGTGCTCGCGTAACCTGCTGGGTAGATCAGGCGACCGGTTCCAGGTGTGGAAGGATCGAAATTGCCGGTGAGACCGTTGGTGGCTGCCAGCGCGGGATGGAACTCGTAACGCAATCCAAAGCTTAAAGTCAGGTTAGGCCTGGTCTTCCAGGTATCCTGCGCATAGACAGCGTAGGAGTTGGCGGTGCCGTTGTTGTCCTGCGCGATCAAGCTGGTCTGAGAAGTTTTTGGCACGCCGATCAGGAAATCCGCGAACTCCTGCCCTGTTGAAGTCCGAGCGCCCGAACTGAAATAGAAATTGCCGTAGTTGGCGGACACCGTGGCCCCGCCCGCTTCGGTAAACGCCACCAGGTGGCGAATGTCACCGCCGAAGCGCAGGAAATGACTACCGTGCTGCAGTGAAACGTTGTCGACATACTGGAAAATTCGCGAGCGCTCTTCGAACCCGAGGCGGGAGCCGATCGAATAGATCGTGTCAAAATTGATGTGCGGCAGCCCATTGAAAAACGCCGGCGCCACTCCATTCAGGTTGGTAGATGCCAGGAAAGCGGGACCGTTAAACGGATTGCTGTTGCCATCGCGCTCCAGAGTGAACCCGAAACGAAATTCATTGGCCAGCTTGGGAGTGAAGGTGTAACTGAAAGTGGCTGCCAGGATGCGGTATTGGGCGAACGCGGTGCTATTAGGAAGCGCCAGGTCGGCGGGCTGCAACTGATTTATGTTCTTGAAGGTGTAGCGGCCAAACAAAGAGGCGCGAGAGCTGAGAATCTGATCGCCGCGAAAATCGGCCTGATTGGAACTGATATCGTCGCGCCGCGTGCTCAGGTAGTTGTAGCCCCGCGCGGCAATAGCTTGCCGCAACGATTCGCCAGGAGGCCCGATGTTGGGATCCGGATAGAATTGCAGAAAAGCTGCGGAGTTAGCATTAACGGGCACCATGTTATTCGCGTACGTGCCCCCGGTGAAGGGGTCAAACAAGGGAGTAGTGGTTTCCTGTGAGAAGTCACCCTGCTTCATAAGCACGGTCGGGACTTTCGCTTGCAGCACATTGGACTGCGGATACCGCAGCCCCTCGTACGCAGCGAAAAAGAATGTCCGGTTGCGGCCGTTGTACAAACGCGGCAAATATACAGGTCCTCCGACGCTAAAACCGAAGTCGTTTGCTACTTTATGGGGTTTGTTGGCCTTGTCCGTGCCGTATGGTATGGCATCAAGAAATTGGTTCTGCAAATACTCGTAAACGGAACCGTGCACACGATTGACTCCGCCCTTCGTAACCGTGGTGATTTCACCCGGTTGTCCGTATTCGGCGTTGTTGTTTACGCCGTCCACTCGGATTTCCGCTACCGATTCGGCTGAAGGAAAAGCGTCGCTCTGGATGTTGTTGTTGGTGGTGTTCTGCGCAGAAATACCATCTACCGTGACTTCCGTCTGCGACGGCAGGCCACCCTGGAGCGAAAACTTGAGGCTCGGCTGCGGGTGCGTAGAGGGCGCCGGGGGATAGCCTGCGGTGTCGGGCTGCACGCCAGGCAGCGCCTGAATTACGTTGATGGGGGAGGTGGAACCTGCGCCGCGATAGTTTGCCGGCAAATCCAGTATCTCGCGAGGAGTCAGCGAGGCGGAAATCTGCGCAACCTGAGTTTCGATTACTCCCACGTCGGAGGCATTGACGTTGACAGTTTGCGAGCCCGAGGCGGCGCTGAGGGTTACGTTATATTCCAATTGCTGGCGCGCGATTAGCGTCACACCTTTGCCTACCTTGGCCGCTAATCCAGTCGCCGTCGCGGTGATATCGTACGTACCCGGCTCCACGTTGATTGCCGTATAGTTACCAGAATCGTCGGTAGTGACGCTACGATCCGTGTTGGTTTCAATACGGTGAAGCGTTACGGTAGCTCCTGATACGACCGCGCCGGTACTGTCGTACAACGTTCCCGAGATGCGACCGAGAACGGATTGAGCTAATACGACGTTGCCGCCTCCCGGGAGGCAAAATGTGATTAGGATGGCGAGGAAAAATGAAAGCCGAATAATGATGCGTGTGCTGATAAAATTCATTAGTAGCCTCTCAAAAGACGGGTCATTACCTGCGGCTAAGCCCCTGGACCCACCGTCCGTTCTGCATATCAAGCGCTAGAAATACGCACTGCTGCTATTCTCGCGGGACGCTGACCGAAATTGATTCTTGGGACTGCGCACCCGTCCGAGTCCCAGCCGACTAGAACACTATTAAGGCGGTCACTACGACCCTTACATGGATGACAGGGATACCACGGCAGTACAAGCCTATGCAAGCCCTTTCTGAAATCCTTTGCATGGCAGGCCTCCCAGGACCTCAAGATCATCTCAGCACCTCTTCCGCGCATGGCATGAGTGATCGACTCGTGGCAGTAGCAGACCTCGACAAAACTTGCACGACCCGGATAACGCATCAGGAAAGATTCCTCTGCCGCGCTTGACAGTCAACCACCGTGGGAATATATATTGCAACGTGCGATCCCGTTCGTAATCGAAAGTCATCCGTTAAACGTGCTTTCAGGCCAATCCATTGGAAATAAAAACAGGCAACACCTTTAAGCTCACGCATGGGCGGCAGCTTGGCTGTCTATTGCTAGCGCTGAACACGATGGCGGCAATCGCGTCGGCTTCACCACCGCAGGGGACGCGCGAGTCAACCAAAAGCGCAGACCTAATTATCACCGACGCGAAAATTTATACCGAGGATAGTTTCCATCAAACCGTGGAAGCGCTTGCGGTTCGCGATGGGAAGATAATTGTCACTGGTTCCGCAGCTGAAGCTCAGAAATTCGCGGGTCCCAAAACTAAGTTCGAGCGACTTGGGGGCAAGCTCGTGTTGCCGGGTCTAATCGACGCACATATCCATCCATTGGGCATCGTGGATTTCGGAGGCTGCAGCCTTCAATCGAAGGCTCGAACGTTAGCCGAGATTGCAAATTTCGTGCATGAGTGCATCAGGACAGCGCACCTCCCTAAAGGCCACTGGTTGGATGTTGCGGATTGGGAATACGGCGGAGGCAACCAAGCGGACGCGGCTCACCCCACCTTAAAGAGCGCGTTGGATGCAGCGTCGACCGAGAATCCCATTGTGTTAATGGGCTGGGACGGGCACCACGCCGCGTTTAACAGTGCTGCGCTCGCTTTGGCCAAAAATTCCAAAAGCGAAGTAGTTGGATATTCAAAGGGCACGCTCGCCACGGATTTTGCGCCCTACAAAATATATGTGGGCGTTGATGCAGCGGGTGAACTTACCGGCGACATTGCGGACCAAGGCTGGATTCCTATCGATTTCAGTCAAACGGCCCGGGACGAACATCAAAAGCTAATCGAAAATCCTGAGCGCCTGGCCGAACGGCTCAATAGTGCGGGGATTACGGCGGTACAGGATGCGGATGCCCGAAGCGATGGTTACGAGGTTTACGACCAACTCATTCGCAACCACCAACTGACCTTTCGTTTGAACCTGGATCAATATTTCCTGCCCGAGAACTTCAGGGACGCCCACGGAACAGTAGACTACGACAAATTATTTTCGGCAGCGGAGGTCATTCGAAAAAAATACGCGGGTAATCCCTTCGTGCGCGCCGACGCCGTCAAGGTGTACGCCGACGGCGTTCCGGAAGCAAATCCTAATAACGTGCCGCCTACACTCGGGAATTCGCCGCGGCCGGTCCCGTATCTTCAGCCGATTTTCAAAAAAGATGCGGCAGGAAACCTTTCGGTAACGGGCTACGTAGACGTGTCGTCACCCGTCTGCGTCCACGTGCGCGCCAAGCCCGAGGTGTATTCGTCCGCGGATGCAATCTCGAGTTTCAGTGAATTGTACGGATATCATCCCGGGCAATGTGCCATCTCTTATGGCATACCCGAACATGCCCCGGCAATTTTTAATGAATACATCAAGCGTGCACATCTGGCCGGCTACACGATCCACATCCATTCCATAAGTGATGAAGCCGTTCACATGTCCATAGACGCGCTCGAGGCTGCACGCGCCGCGGACAACAACTATTCGCGCCCGGATACCCTGGCGCATATTCAATTTGCAACGCCAGAAGATGTCGCGCGGATGGGAAGAGACCAGCTCTATTTGGCTTTTACTTACAGTTGGATTTACGCTGAGCCCGCGGGATATGACCTAAGCATCGTGCCCTTTTTCGATAAAGTGTCCGGCAATAGCTACGAATCCTTTCACAATCCGAACAACTATTACGAGAAAACTACCTATCCGACCAGGACCGCAAAAGAAGCAGGAGCGATTCTAGTGGCCGGATCAGATGCCCCGGTGCTGACTAAGGATCCTCAGCCCTTCGTAAATATGGAGTTTGGCGTCACCCGCGCGCGTCACGGCCTGGGCCCCATAAGCCCGCAACAGCGGCTAGATATTCGCGATTTGATTGATGCCTACACTATAAATGGAGCGCGCGCTTTGGATCGCGCTTCGGAAATCGGCTCCATTGAAATCGGAAAGTCCGCGGATTTTATCGTGGTGGATCAGAATATCCTGGCTCTCTCGGACCAGGGCCACCCGGAAAAAATTGGAGCGACCAAAGTTTTGGCAACGTGGTTCATGGGCAAAAAAGTTTACTCCGCTCAGCTAGAGTAGGGTGGCAACTTCACAAGCATTTGCATTTGCTCCTTTGGTGAGAAAAGGCAGGTTAGGGGCTACATGCCGTTCGCTCTTCGCATCATTTCGGGTTGCTGGCGGACGTGATGTTGTTCCGTGGGATCCCGGAGAACATTCGTTCGGACAACGGCCCGGAGTTCGTAGCGAAGGAGCTACGACTGTGGCTAGCAAAGCTGGGTACCGGGGCGCTGTACATCGAACCGGGAAGTCCGTGGGAGAACGGCTACTGTGAAAGCTTTAACGGAAAGCTGCGGGA
>JRHI01001290.1_pt1 | contig 21895 bp, 23 predicted proteins | sample 215371 | NCBI WGS metagenome assembly JRHI01 (sample SAMN02929681, study PRJNA255918) | sediment metagenome | biome: cave system; feature: Ice Cave; material: Sediment; isolation source: sediment from deep within a dark volcanic ice cave with no known source of... ...
GAGCTCAACAAGGCCCGCCTGAAGCGCGGCGACCCGGAGCTGCCGTACATCCTCTGCGTGATCGACGAGCTGGCTGACCTGATGATGGTCGCCCCGGCTGACGTCGAGGACTCGATCATCCGGCTCGCCCAGAAGGCCCGGGCAGTTGGGATCCACCTCGTGCTGGCGACCCAGTCGCCGCGGGTCGACGTGATCACAGGCATGATCAAGGCCAACGTCCCGTCGCGGATCGCGTTCGCCGTCTCATCCCAGACCGATTCCCGGGTGATCCTCGATCAGAATGGGGCGGAGACGCTGCTCGGGGCCGGCGACATGCTCTTCTCGCCGGTCGGCAGCTCGCGGCTGCAGCGGATCCAGGGCGCGTACATCGACGAGGCCCAGATCCTCGAGCTGACCAACTTCTGGCGGCGTCAGGGCGAGCCCGAGTTGCGCGAGGAGCTGCTCGAGGAGGTCGAGCCGGAGGCCGGCGAGGAGGCGGCGCCCGACGAGTTCGACCCCGACGAGGATCCGCTGCTCGGCGACGCGATCCTGCTCGTCGCCGAGATGGGCACAGCCTCGACATCGATGCTCCAACGGCGCCTGCGGCTCGGCTACACCCGTGCGGGGCGGCTGATCGACATGCTCGAGCGGCGGGGGATCATCTCCGGGTACGAGGGGTCGAAGCCGCGGCAGGTGTTGGTGTCCGAGGCAGATGTGCCTAGGGTGATCGCGGCGCTGGCCGAGCGGGGGAAGGGCGGGGGGGAAGCAGTGACGCAGCAAGCCGCGACGGACATCCCCGAGGCCGGCCGGCAGGCGGACGCACCGGGAACAGGCGAGCGACCGTGAGGCGGCGTTCGACACTCGGCGTGCGGGAGGGCGACACCACGGTCACTGTCAGCCGGTGCTGACCAGCGCGACCGTGCCGCTGACGTGGCCGTCATCGCCCCGGGGAAGCTGGCCGAGGAACCGGGTCTGAACCTCGATCCGCAGACGGATGGCGCGATGTTGGCGCACCCATCGCGCGCCTGTGGGCGTTACCCGGATCTCGGCCGGCCCGCGGGTGCCCGGGTCGAGGGCGACCTGCACGCCGCCCAGAGAGTGGGCCCGCGGCGGTGCGGCGTGGCCGCCCCGCCGCTGTGCCCGGCCGATCGCCGCCAGCTGCACGGTCGCTGCGCAGCCGCCGCGGGGGACGGCCGGGCACGCGAGCGTGACGTGCAGGCGGCGGTCGCGCGGGAGCGTCACGGCCGCCGCTGACGGGAGCGGGGTCGGGCAGTGGTCGTCGACGAGCGCAGGCGGGGGATCGCCCAGCCGCCAACTCGTGATCGTCGTCGTCACGCAAAAGCCCTGCGTAAGGACGATCGTGCGCCCGTCGGATGTCGCGCTGAGGGGAGTGACGGGCGGCAATGCGGTGGGTGGTCCGCCGTCGAGCGGAACGAGCTTCAACCCCTCCCCCAGCGAGTCGCTGAGCACGCCGGCAGGACCGGCGCCGACGATGATCTGCTCGGGGCCCGCGGCGCGCAGCACCCGCCCGGCGGGCGCCGTCGGCGACGCGACGGCGAGCGCCACCCCGGTGACGGGCGAGTCGTACACGAGTGTGCCGTCGGGCAGCAACGCGAAGTGCGGCGGCCCGGCGAAGTTGGTCGCCGGGAGTCCGGGCCGGTAGACCTCGGCACCCGTTGCGGCGTCGCGCACGACCAGCGTCATCGCACTGCTAAACGGCGGGGCGCCGGGCGCCGGCTCGGACGCGGCGAGAAAGCCGCCGGCGACGGCCAGCACAGCGGTGTCTACGAGCCTCCGGGTCTCACCGGTCGCGAGGTTCACGACCTCCGCCGCATGCGCGCACCTGTCGTTGATCGCGAGCAGATCGCCGCCGAGCGCGATCGTGAGGCGCGATCCTTCCGTGCCGCAGGACGAACTCACCGCGCACGCTTCCCCGGCCTGGCACGGCGAGATCGGCGCCAACGGACCGCCGAGGGGACCGGCAAGCACTTCGTCGCGCAGAATCATGTCACCGCCGTACTTGCAAGCCTCGATCGGATCTGTGCAGACTGTGGCTGCGTGGGCGACCGCCATCCGTGTCGAGGAAGCCCGCACAGTCACCTCGTCAGACGACGCGCCCTGCACGTGCGGGATCACTGCAAGCGCGCGGCGCGCCGCCCCGGGCACCGCGAGCCAGACTGTCGTCGGAGTCGCACCCCCGACCGGCCTGCCCGACGCATAGAGAACCCCATCGCCGACCGGCTGCACGCTGCGGACGGCCGCAACAGTGTCGGGAGACACGCTCGACCCAGGCAGGCGCGGCACCTGGAAGGTCGCGGCCGGCGCGACTGCGGGCGCTCCGAGCGACACGATCGCGAGGAACAGGAACGTTGGCGAGCACCTCCTGGTCATACGCGTTTAACGCAGATACGCACCGCTTTGTTGCGGCTTCGCTCGACGATCAATGGAGCGCCGATGAGGTGATCAACGGTCGGTCTTGCCAAGCCGCTTCTCGCCGAAGAACGTGGCCACCGGGTTGGCGTTGAAGTTCGCGATCGCGACATACCCGGCGCGCTCGTACATGAGCTGCGCCCGACCCTGCCGGGGTCCGGTGTCGAGGCGCGCGAGCGCGTAGCCGAGCTCGCGCGCCCGCCGCTCGAGCTCGCGTAGCAGCGCACGGGCGACGCCGCGCTGTCGCGCGGCCGGGGCGACGAACATCTTCTTGATCTCGCAGGCCCCGTCAGGCAGCCGTTTGATGCCGCCGCAGCAAACGGGTCGGTCGTTCTCGAAGCCGACGACGAACGTGCCCCCCGGGGGGCCGAGCTCGCCTGGCCCGGCCTTCGGCATGTTCGGGCCGTCGAGATCGAGGCCGTCATACAGCGCGGCGATCTCGTCGCGCATCTGCTGGACGAGCCCTGCGCCAGGTTCCTGGTCGGCGCGACAGTGTCGGAAATCGAGCATCGCGCGGTGCCTCCGGACCCTCGTCGCATGCTTTGATTGTAGTGTGGCGGCGGAGGTGAAACATATCGGGATCGTGCTGTTCGCAGGCGTGGAGGAGCTCGACGCGTTCGGTCCGTGGGAGGTGCTCTCCCATTGGACGCATCACTTCCCCGAGGACGGCTACGCGGTCTGCTGCCTGTCGCAGAAGGGGGGCGCCGTGCGGTGCGCGAAGGGCCTGGTCGTCGAGTCGCACCATTCCTACGCTGACGCTCCGCCGCTGGCGGTGCTCGTCTATCCGGGTGGCCAGGGCACGCGGCCGCAGCTGCGCGACGAGGCTCAGCTCGAATGGGTGCGCCGCCAGCGGGCGGCTGTGCCGTTGCTGGCAAGCGTGTGCACCGGAGCCTTGGTCTTCGCGGCCGCCGGCCTCTTGTCGGGGCGGCCGGCCACGACGTACTGGAAGGCGCTCGACGAGCTCGCCCAGCTCGACGCGACGATCGACATCCGTCGCGACGTGCGGTTCGTCGACGACGGCGACATCATCACGGCCGCGGGCGTGTCGGCCGGCATCGACATGGCCCTCCACTTGATCGTCAGGCTGGCGGGAGCGGCGCGCTCGCGCGAGGTTCGGCGTGGCATTCAGTACGACCCGGCACCACCGGTGTAGGCACGGGCGACGAAGGCGCGCGGCGAGCGCCGTGATCGCGTCACCGGCGCCCGGGTAGCCTTCGAGGAGATGCCGGAGATCGGACTCATGCTGCGCGAGGCGCGGATGCGTGCGCACATCGACATCTCGGAGATCGAAACCGAGACGAAGATCCGCGCGAAGTACCTGCGCGCCCTCGAGAACGAGGAGTGGGACCTGCTTCCGGGCCCGACGTTCGTCAAGAGCTTCCTGCGCACGTATGCCGAGGCGCTCGGGCTCGACGCGAAGCTGATCGTCGAGGAGTTCAAGCTCCGCCACGAGCGACCGTCGGAGTTCGACCTCCAGCCGATCCGCGCGACGGGGGTCGGACGCGAGCGTTCCAAGCCGCGCCCGGCCGTGCCGCGGTGGATGATCGGCCTGCTGCTCGTGATCGCTCTGATCGCGGCCCTCGCGGTGCTGGGCAGCGGGCCGGGGGGAGGCTCGACATCCACCCCGCCCGCGAAGGGTGCCGGCGCGCACGGCTCGTCCGCGGTCGGTGGCGGCGGAGTTCTTGGAGCAGGTCACGTGGGTACCGGCGGGCGGGCGGGGAGGACAGTACCGGCGCGCGGCCGCGTGGTGGTGCTCAGCATCTTTCCGACCGCTTCGGTGTATGTGTGCCTGATCGGCGATGGCCGCCGAGTGATCGACAAGGCGACGCTTTCGCCGGGCGTCAAGCCGCGTGTCTACCGGGCGAGGAAGTTCGATCTGACGCTCGGGAACGGGAGCGTGAAGCTCCACGCGAACGGGACGATCCTTTCGGTGCCGGCCGTTGACAACGGAATCGGCTACGAGCTGACGCCGTCGGGTCGGAAGGTTCTGTCACCGGCGAAGCGCCCGACCTGCGGGTGAGCGTGTGAGCAGATGAGCGTGCGGGCCGGAATCGTCGTCACCGGGACGGAGGTGCTCGGCGGCCGGGTCACCGATCGCAACGGGCCGTGGCTATCGCAGCGGCTGGCTGAGCTGGGTGTGGAGGTGGCCCAGATCACGATCGTCGGAGATCGCGCGCACGACATGCTCGGCGCCCTGCGCTGGTGCGCGGCTGACGGCGTCGATCTCGTCGTCACTAGCGGCGGCCTGGGGCCGACCGCGGACGACATGACAGCAGCGGTGGTGGCCGAGTTCTGCGAGCGCGAGGTCGAGTTGGACGCCGAGCTCGAGGCTCGCATCGCCGAGATCCTCCGACCGATGGCGTCGCGCTGGCCGGGACTGGACATGACCGCGATCGGCGAGTCCAACCGCAAGCAGGCGCTGGTTCCGGTTGGCGCGACCGTGCTCGAGCCGGTCGGGACCGCGCCCGGGCTGATCGTGACGTCCGCCGGAGGGGGACCGACCGTCGTGGTCCTGCCCGGTCCGCCGCGCGAGCTGCAGCCGATGTGGCGGGCGGCGCTCGGGACGCCGGCTTTCGCCGCGGCGATCGTGGGGGCGGGCGACTACCGCCAGCGGATGCTGCGGCTGTTCGGGATTCCGGAGTCGGAGATCGCGGCCACGCTGCGTTTCGCCGCCGGCGCGGGGGTCGACCTTGAGGCCCTCGAGGTGACGACCTGCCTGCGCCGGGGGGAGATCGAGGTCGTCACCCGCTTCGAGGCGGCGGCGGCCGGGGCATACGTGGCTTTCGAGCGGGTCGTGAGCCAGCGCCATGCGGACACCCTCTTCTCGGATGACGGCTCGACGGTCGACGACCAGGTCGCCGGTCTGCTCGTCGGCCAAGGGCTGACCGTGGCGGTGGCCGAGTCCTGCACCGGCGGTCTGCTGGCCGCGCGGCTGATCGATCGCACGGGCGCCTCGGCCTATGTGCGAGGGGGCGTGGTCGCCTACGCGGACGAGCTCAAGACGGCGGTGGTCGGGGTTCCGGCCGTGCTGATCGAGCGGCACGGGGCAGTCTCGGCCGAGGTGGCGTGCGCCCTCGCCGACGGCGCCCGGGAGGTCCTGGGGGCGGCGGTCGGGATCGGCGTGACGGGCGTCGCGGGCCCGGGCGGCGGCACGCCCGAGAAGCCGGTCGGGCTGGTCCACGTCGCGGTCGCGGCGGGTGTCGCGGGCGGGCCGGCTTCGCGCCGCGTGAGCCGCCGCTTGGAGCTCGGGGGTGGGCGGGCGGACATCCGCGATCGCACGACGACGCACGCGATGCATCTTCTGCGCCGGCTGCTCCGTGGTGAGGACGAGGTCTAGACCGGCTCCGGTGCGGGCTGGAGGAGATGATGAGCGGCGGCCTTGCGCGACTGTTCGTTGCGCTCGATCCGCCGCCGGCGGCGCGGGCCGAGATCTCGGTCTGGGCGCGGCGCGCCCTCGGAACGCTGGGTGGCCCTTCGAGCGGCGAGGCGCGGCGCGTCGAGGAGGATGCGTTGCACGTCACCCTCTGCTTCCTCGGGGCCCAGCCGGCTGAGCTGATCGAGGAGGTCGCCGCCGTCGTCGCGGCGCAGGCGGCAGCCGTCGGACCGCTCGCGCTCGGCGCCCCGGTCTGGCTGCCGCGGCGCCGCCCGCGGGCGCTGGCGATCGAGGTCCACGATCAGAGCGGACGCCTCGACGACCTGGCCGGCGACCTCGGCCGGGCGCTCGCGTCGGCGATCGGCTGGGAGCCGCAGCCGAGGCGCTTCCAGGCGCACGTCACCGTCGCGCGGATGCGGCCGGGCGCGCTCGTCCCGGGATCGCTGGCGCCGACTCCGCAGCTCGTCTTCGAACCCGAGGCGCTGACGCTCTACCGGTCTCGCCTCGACCGCGACGGCGCCGTCTACCAACCGCTGGCACGGGTGGCGTTGGCGGGCTGAGGCTACTTGCGGGTGCGGATCATCGACTCGGGGCCGAGCAGGCGAGCCAATCGACGGATTCCGTCCGGGTCGCGGCCTAGTCTCGTGTCAAAAGAATTAGCGCACTAGAGGAGCTTGAGGGATGACCGTGACAGACCAGGACAAGGCCGCAAAGGCCCGTGACCTCGCCCTCGCCGGGGCGCTGACGCAGATCGAGCGCGAGTTCGGCAAGGGCTCGGTCATGCGGATGGGCGACCCGGGCGCCCAGGTCCGCTGCTCGGCGATCCCGACCGGCGCCCTGTCGCTGGACCTGGCGCTCGGCATCGGCGGGGTGCCGCGGGGGCGGATCGTCGAGGTCTTCGGACCCGAATCCTCCGGCAAGACGACGCTGATCTACCACGTCCTGGCCGAGGCGCAGAAGCTCGGTGGGATCTGCGCCTTCATCGACGCCGAGCACGCGATGGACCCGCTCTATGCGAAGGAGATCGGCGTCGACATCGACGAGCTGCTCGTCTCTCAGCCCGACTACGGCGAGCAGGCGCTGGAGATCGCCGACATGCTTGTGCGCTCGGGCGCGGTCGACGTGGTCGCGATCGACTCGGTCGCGGCGCTCACCCCGCGGGTCGAGCTCGAGGGGCAGATGGGCGACCAGACGGTCGGGGCTCAGGCGCGGATGATGTCGCAGGCGATGCGCAAGCTGGCCGGCAACCTCAACCGGACGCAGACGCTTTGCATCCTGACCAACCAGATCCGCGAGAAGGTCGGGGTGATGTTCGGATCGCCGGAGACGCAGCCGGGGGGACGGGCACTGAAGTTCTACGCCTCCCAGCGACTTGACATCCGCCGGATCGAGACGCTCAAGGACGGGACCGAGGCGGTCGGCAACAGGGTGCGGGTGAAGGTTGTCAAGAACAAGGTCGCCGCCCCGTTCCGCCAGGCCGAGTTCGACATCGAGTTCGGCAAGGGAATCTCGACGGCCGGCTGTCTGCTCGACCTCGGCATCGAGCACAGCATCATCACCAAGTCGGGTTCGTTCTTCTCCTATGGCGACGAGCGCCTCGGCCAGGGGCGCAACAACGCGAAGGCGTACATCGACGAGCACCCAGAGCTCGCGAAGGTGATCGAGGATCGCATCTACGCGGCGCTCGGACTCTCCAAGGATCTCGCGACGCCGATCGGCGAGACGGTCGGCGGGGTTGCGGCCGCCCCACCGCTGGGCGAGGCTGCAACGGCGGCCCGGACCCAGGCGCTCCGCGCTGCGGGGAGGGCGGCCTGAGCGGTCGCATGGACACGCCAGCTCCGCCCGACCTTGAGCGGGCGCTCGACCTCTGCCGCCGAGAGCTGGATCGGCGCGAGCAGACGGTCGCGCAGGTGCGCCGGCGGCTCGAGCGGTCGGGAGTCGAGCCGACGACGATCGAGGCCGCGCTCGCCTGGTTGATGGAGCGGCGCTACCTCGATGATGCGGGGTACGCGGCGCGTTTCGCCGACGATCGGCGCCTGCTCGACGGCTGGGGGAGTCAGCGGATCGCCCGGCGCCTCGCGGCGCTGGGCGTGGATGGGGCGCTGATCGACGCTTTGTTGGCAGCGCGCGAGACGGGATTGGAGCTGGACGCGGCCGTGGCGGTGCTCCGCGCTCGCGTGAAGCGTGGCAGCGGCGAGGACCGCGGTGTCCGCGGCGAGGACCGCGAGGATCGCGGCGAGGACCGCGAAGATCGCGGCGAGGACCGCGCCCGGCGCCGGGCGCTTGACCAGCTGCTTCGACGAGGCTATGAGGCGGAGGTCGCGGAGCTGGCCGTCGAGCGGTTCTTTGCCGATTGGACCTCAACCATGATTTGAGGCCTGTCGCGGAGGAGACGCTGGTTGCGGTGGTTCCCAAAAGGCGGCAGTCTTTCTCGTCGACCCCAGAGGGAACCAATCATGCGGCGGCTCGTTTTGATGTGCGCCTTGCTCCTGCTCAGCCTGTCCGCCGTTGCAGCGGCCAACACGAGCCACGCCGGCTGGCCGCCGATCGACAACCTGCTGATCGACCATGACAACGCCGGCGGTGACCACGTTCTGCGAGCGGTGCCCGGTGTGCACAACGAGCTGCTCGGCAGCTACGGCAGCGACACGATCTACGGCGGCGACGCGGGCGACGTGATCTGGACCAACTACCAGCCGGACTTCAGCATGTACGACCCGACCGTGCGCTACTGCCCCCGCCTGAAGGAGTACATCGGCTCGCTGACCCCCAAGCCGACGACCCCGGCCGAGATCCAGGCGGTGAAGGTCGCCTACGGCCAGGCCAACCGCGCCTGCCAGGCGCAGCCGGCCAACACGGGCAAGCCGCGGACCGGGTTCCCGCCGCCAAACGTCGGCACGGTCCACGCCGGCAACGGCAACAACTTCATCTACGCGACCGACACCCGCAACTTCGTCTGGACCGGCACCGGCGCCACAAAAGTCCATGCGTCGGTCGGCGGTGGGGAGATCCACTGCCAGTCGAGCAAGGTAGTCCTCTTCACGAGCAAACGCGCCCTGCCGCATTACAAGCTTTTCGGCTGCAAGCACATCAGCTTCTTCAGCGTCGGCTACTGAGAGCCCGGCGGTAGACCCTTAATCTTGGCGGCGAGATGCGCTACCACCTGACGACGTTCGGCTGCCAGATGAACGTCCACGACTCCGAGCGAATGAAGGGGATGCTCGAGTCGATCGGCTACGACGAGGCGCCGGAGCGGGCGGACGCCGACCTGATCCTCTTCAACACCTGCTCGATCCGCGAGTCGGCCGACAGCCGCTTCCTAGCCCACCTCGGCGCGGCGAAGCGTCTCAAGGCCGATCATCCGGACCGGATCGTGGGGATCGGCGGCTGCTGGGCGCAGTCGGTCAAGGAGGAGATCTTCGACCGCTTCCCGTTCGTCGACGTGGCGTTCGGGCCGGGCCAGGTCCACAAGCTGGCGGAGTTCCTCGCCAGCGACTCGCTGACCTCGCAGGGGTACTTCGAGTTCGAGGGCTTCACCGGGCGCCTGCCGGCCAAGCGAGAGCGGCCCTTCCAGGCCTGGATGCAGATCTCGGTCGGCTGCAACTCGGTTTGCAGCTACTGCATTGTGCCGTCGACGCGAGGCCGCGAGGTGTCGCGGCCGCCACGGGAGCTCGTCGCCGAGGCACGGCGCTTGGCGGCCGACGGCGTGCGCGAAATCACGCTGCTCGGTCAGAACGTCAACTCCTACGGTCGCGATCTGTCCGGCAGCGAGCGGTGCTCGTTCGCGGAGCTGCTGGCCGAGGTCGACGCGGTGGCGGGCATCGACCGGGTCCGCTATACCAGCCCGCACCCGAAGGACATGCGCGAGGACGTGCTACTGGCGCATGTGAACCTTGCGTCGGTCTGCGAGCACATCCATCTCCCGCTGCAGTCGGGTTCCACCCGGATCCTGCAGGCGATGCGCCGCACCTACAGCCGCCAGCGCTACCTGGAGCGCGTGGCACAGATTCGCGAGCACTTGCCGGATTGTGCGCTGAGCACCGACGTGATCGTCGGCTTCCCGGGGGAGACGGAGGAGGACTTCGCCGAGACCCTGTCGGTCGTCGAGGCCGTCGGCTACGACAGCGCATTCACCTTCGTCTTCTCCCCGCGACGCGGCACCGCGGCCGGCTCGCTGACGGAGGGGCTCGTCTCGCACGAGGTCAAGGTCGAGCGGATGGCGCGACTGCTCGAGATCGTGCAGCGCAGGGCCCTCGAGCGGGCGCAACGCTTCGTCGGTCGGTCTGTCGAGGTGCTCGTCGAGGGGCCGTCGCGAACCGACCCGGCGCGCCTGCGCGGGCGGACCCGCCACAACAAGGCCGTGAACTTCGTCGGGCGGGCAGCGCCCGGGACGATGGCGATGGTCGCGATCGATGCGGCGACCAGCCAGACGCTGCTGGGACGCGAACGCCCCAGCTGACTTCTTCAGCGCTTGTCGATCTGAGCCCGAGCGAACTCGCGCGAGATCGCCTCTGAACCGCCGAGCCGGCCCAGTCGTTCGATCAGCTCGGGCACGATGCCGCCGAGCAGGGCGCCGGCCCGCAGCAGCAGCGGCGCGACGTCGATCTCCGCCTTGTCGTGTTCGATTGCCCGCACGACGGCTGCTGCGACCTGCTGCGGCGTGCGGGTGCCGACCCCTGGAGTCAGCTTCACGCCGGTGTCGGCATACATGCCGGCGTCGCGGATGAAGCCGGGAAAGATCGCCGATACGCCCACCCCGTTGGGTCGCAGATCGGCGCGCAAGCCGAGCGAAAAGCCCCGCAGACCGTATTTCGTCGTCTGATAGAGGGTCATCCCCGGCGACGTCGTCTTACCGGCGATCGATGAGATGAAGACGACGTGTCCGTGGCGCCGCGCGATCATCGCGGGCGTCAGGGCGTGAGCCAGCGCGATCGGCGCGCGCAGGTTGACGTCGAGTGCGCGGTCGATCTGGGCGACGGAGTAGGTCTCCAGTCTGCCGGTGGCCGGGATGGCCGCGTTCGCGATCAGCACGTCGACCTCGCCGACGGCGCTGGCCAGGCACTCGACGGCCGCCGGGTCCGCGAGATCGGCCGGGATCACCTCGGCCGCAAGCTCGGCGGCGAGCGGCGCAAGCACGTCGACTCGGCGGCCGGTCAGGATCAGCGCTGCGCCGTCGGCGGCGAGGCGGCGAGCGATCGCCAGGCCGATACCGCCGCTCGCCCCGGTGAGGAGCACCCGCTGTCCACGCAGCTTCACCGCGCCGAGTCTAATGCGCCGACTGCGCGCGCTCCGCCCGGCCGTGCCCGCCACGCACCAGACGCATACCGTTGGTATGCTCCTACCGACGGTATTCGCCGAGCCCCACGCATTCGAGCGCAGGAGAGAATTCAGGTGTCCCCGAAGATCAAGTTCTACATGTTCCCGGGATCGAATTCGGTCTACACGGGTCGCCTGATGCTGGAGCACAAGGGCCTTGACTACAAGCTGGTGAAGCTCCCGCCTGCCCTGCACACGTTCATCCTGCTCGGGCTCGGGTTTCCGACGATGGGCGCCCGGCGATCAAGTTCGCCGGGCGCCGAGTCCAGGGGACGCGGGCGATCTCCCGGGCGCTCGACGAACTGGTCGCTGAGCGCCCTCTTTTCCCGGCGGATCCGGTCAAGCGCAAGGCGGTCGAACATGCCGAGCGCTGGGGTGAGGAGCTCCAGAACGCGACTCGCCGGATCTTCTATTGCGGCGCCCGGCGAGACCGCAAGGCGTTTGCCAGCGTGATGACCGTGGAGCGAGCCCTGCCGATGCGGCTGCTGCTCCGGGCGAGCTCCCGGCTGATCGTCCGGCTTGCGACCGGTGCCCACCGTGCGACGGATGAGGCAGGTCGCGAGGATCTCGAGCTGCTGCCCGAGCACCTCGACCAGGTCGATCGGTGGATCGAGGAGGGGCTGCTCAACGGCGAGGAGCTCAACGCCGCGGACTTCCAGATCGCCCCGAACATCGCTGCGTTACTTCTCTGCGAGGATCTCGCGCCGTTCGTCGCCGACCGCCCGGCCGCGCAGCTCGCGCGCCGCGTCGCGCCGGACTACGTCGGTCGACTTCGTCCGGTGCTCCCAACGGAGTGGCTCGAGCCTCTGCGCGCGACTGCGGCGACCGATGGTGGTGCGGAGCGTGGCGCGCACACGGCTAACGCGGTCTGAGCGCTCCGCACTGACGCGGGAGGACCTGCTCGCGGCGGCAGAGCTGCGCTTCCTCCAGGACGGCTACCACGGCACCACGGTCGAGCAGATCGCCGATGATGCGGGTTACTCGAAGGGCGCCGTCTACTCGGCCTACACGAGCAAGGCCGGGCTTTTCCTGGCGCTGCTCGACGTCGTCATCGACCGCCGGCTGATGGACCTGCGACGGCTGGTGGCCGAGCATGCGCGCGGACCCGACCTGCTGGCGGCGCTCGGCCGTCAGCCGATCACCGCCCGCAATGCCGGGTTCGCGCTGCTCGAGACGGAGTTCCTGGTCCATGCCGCGCGGGAGCCGTCGCTGCTCGCGGAGCTCTCCGCACGCTACGCGCGCCTGCGGTCAAGCCTGGCCGATCTCGGCCCGACAAAGAGCCCGCTCGGCGCCGAACCGTGGGCGATCGTCACGCTGGCGCTCTCGACCGGCCTCGCCCTGCAGCGGCTGATCGACCCGGCCTCCGTGCCCGATGATTTGATGGCTTCAGTGCAGGCGCGCATCGTGCGGCCGGATCAGTAGACGTCGCGCTCGCGGACGACCGGCTGGTCAACCGGCGCAGCCGTACGCACGGTCCGGCGGTTGGCGAAGACGTTGATCCAGAGCAGCGACATGATGAGACCGGCGATGCCGACGAGCAGCAGAATCAGACCGACGGTTGCGAGATCGATCCCGCTGACGGTCGCGGTGACTGCGAATTTGAGGATCGCCCCTACGGCGATCAGCACGATCGATGTGCCAACGCTCATCTTGTTCCTTCCTGTTGAAAGGGTTCGGCCGGTACCAGCGCGGCCGATGCGGATGAGGTACCCGCTCGACGTCGAGGCTGAACCGCCGATTCGTGAGAGACTCAGCTCATGACCTCCTTACGCCCGGTGATGCCCCGTGCTCCGCGTGCCCAGATCACGATGGAATGCACCCTGCGGCGGCGAACCGGCTCGCCGATCGCGGCGCAGACGGTCGATCTTGGGCCGGACGGCATGCGCGTGACGAGTCGCCGGCCGCTCGCTGCTGACGAGACCGTCGACTTCGACCTGCCGAACCTCGAGATGCGCGTCGCCGGGCATGCCCGCGTCCTTCGCCAGCAGCGGTCTCACGTCTATGTGCTGCGCTTCGAGTCCCTGCCCGAGCCGATGTCGCGGGTGCTTCACGCTTTGGCGATCAACGCTCGCTGAGCCGGGCGTCGCGCTGGCGTCAGGCCGATGCCGCGGATAGGCGGTCGAGCTCGGAGCTGCTCAGGACCAGCTCCTCCATCGGGAGAAGTTGAGTGAGCTGCTCCGGCGTGCGCGCACTCGCGATCGGCGTGGTCACCGTCGGCTGGGCGGCCAGCCAGGCGAGCGCGACCGCCGCGACGGTGGTCTCGTGGGCGGCGGCGGTCGCGTCGAGCGCGGCGAGTACGGCGATGCCGCGGTCGTCGAGGTAGGCGCGCGCTCCGGCCGCACGCGGCCCTTCACCGCTAGAAGCACCAGGTCGATACTTACCGGTGAGAAAGCCCCGGGCGAGCGCGAAGTACGGCACGCACGAGAGTCCGCTGCGCGCGCAGACCGCGGCTAGTCTGCCCTCGTATCCAGCGCGCTCGACCAGATTGTAGTGGGGTTGGAGTGCCACGAACCGCGCGAACCCCTCGTGCTCGGCGATCTCAAGCGCTCGCGCCAGCCGCGGCGCGCCGTAGTTCGATGCGCCGATGTGGGTGACCTTGCCGGCCCGGACGAGCCGGTCGAATGCCTCGAGCGTCTCCTCGATCGGGGTCTGCGGGTCGTCGCGGTGGGCGTAGTAGAGGTCGATGTGGTCGGTCTGCAGGCGCCGCAGCGACAGGTCGGCCGCCGCCGCGATCGTCGCGCCGGACAAGCCCTCGAAACCCGGAGCCATGCCGACCTTCGTAGCGATCACGAGGAAGTCGCGGTTGGCGCGGGCTAGCATCCATCGGCCGATGATCGCCTCGGACTCCCCAGCGGCGTAGAGATCGGCGGTGTCGATGAAGTTGCCACCCACCTCGATGTAGCGGTCGAGCACGGCGACGGACTCGTCCTCGTCGGCGCTCCATCCGAAGACGTTGCCACCGAGGCAGAGGGGGAACACGTCGAGCTCAGTTCCGGCGATCCTGGGCATCGCGCCATCCTCGCAGTCGCGGCTCCTCAGGCGCTGTGAGGCCGGCACTGTTCGCCAAACTCGGCCCGCCATCGCGTTGGTCCGTCCGAACATTATGCGAACATACGTTCGTGCGCTGGTCCAACCTGACCCAGGGAGCCGGACAGCAACCGCTGCCTGGTTACCGTGACGGGGCGATCGTGCGCCATTTTGACGCGCCCGAAGCGCTCGACACGCGGTTCTACGAGGTGCAGGCCCGATCGGCGCTCAACCGCGTACCAGAGCGTTCGCGGGTGCCGTTTCGATGGACGGTCAATCCATATCGCGGTTGCAGCCACGCGTGCGTGTACTGCTTTGCCCGACCGACCCACACCTATCTCGGCTTCGACGCCGGGCGCGATTTCGAGCGGGAAATCGTCGTCAAGGTCAACGCACCCGAGGTCCTGCGCAGGGAGCTCTCCAAACAGAGCTGGGCGGGCGAGCACGTAGCGCTCGGCACGAACACGGACCCCTACCAGTGGGTCGAGGCTCGCTACAGGTTGATGCCGGGCATCTGGGAGGCGCTGCGCGACAGCCGGACGCCGTGCTCGGTACTGACGAAGTCTCCGCTGGTCCTGCGGGACCTGCCGGTGCTGGCCGAGCTCGCCGCCGAAGGCCTCGTTTCCGCTGCCCTCTCGGTGCCGACGTTGGACGAGCGGATGTGGCGTGCAACCGAACCCCGCACGCCGCACCCGCGGGCGCGTCTCGAGGCGGTCGCCGAACTCAACCGCGCCGGCATCCCCACCAGCGTGCTGGTCGCGCCGCTGATGCCCGGGATCAACGACGACCCGCGACAGGTGGCCCGGATCCTCGAACAAGCCGGCGAGGCCGGAGCGCGGAACATCACGCCGATTACCCTCCACCTGCGCCCGGGGGTCCGGGAGGTGTTCATGGATTGGCTGGCTGCCCGGCGCCCGGACCTTCTGGAGCTCTACGGCGAGCTCTACGGACGCGGCTCCTACGCGCCGCAGGCGGAGCGGAGCCGTCTCGCGGAGCTGGTGAGGGGTCAGGCGGCGGGGATCGCCAAGGGTCGCTTCCACGGTGGCCGGCCCCCGCCGCCACTGCCGCGGCGGCGGCCTTCCACGCAGACCAAACGATCTGCCAAAACGGGCCGGCCGGGCGCTCAGGAGAGTCTCTTCTGTCAGGAGAGTCTCTTCTGAGATGCGCGTGCGGCGTCTCGCTCGACGGCGCCACGCGCGGGAGCCCGCGCCGCTCCCTGCCACGCGCGGCCCCCTAAGATCGGTCCGGTGGGCATCACGCACTTCGAGGAGGCTCGCCAGCGAGAGGTCGAGATCGGTCACCTGCGCGCCCGGTGGACGTTCCTGGGCGAGGCCGCCGGGTCGGTCGGCGTCGGCGTGCGCAGAATCGAGATGCTCCCGGGCGGCTGGTCGACGCCGGCCCATGACCACGGGCGCGCGGAGGAAATCTTCTATGTGCTCGCCGGGCGTGGACTCTGCTGGCAGAACGATCAGACGACCGAAGTCGGGGCCGGTGACTGCATCGTCCACCGCCCAGGGCGCGGCGCCCACACGCTGCACGCTCTCGACGCACTCGACGTGCTGGCGTTCGGCCCCCGCGCGGCCGACGAGAGCCCGCACTTTACGCGCCTCGGCATGTCGCTCGTCGGATCTCATGCTGTCGAGACGGTGCCCGCGCCGGTCGGCGGTGCGCGTCTCCAGTTCGCCCGTGAAGCCGAGCTCGGAGCGCCCGACTTGCCCGACGAGCCCGGTCCACGGCCGCCGAACATCGTCAACCTCGATTCGGTCGAGGCGGATCGGCTCGAGCGGCCGCGCGTCGTGCGGACGCGGCGGAACCTCGGCCGGGCGGTCGGCTCGGTCACCACCGGCCTCCAACACGTCGAGGTCGCTCCCGGCAAGGAGTCGAGCGCCCAGCACTGCCACTCGGCCGAGGAGGAGATCTTCGTGATCCTCGCCGGCGAGAGTGCGCTCGTGCTCGGCGACGCGGAGACTCCCGTGCGCCCTGGACATGTCGTCGCCCGTCCGTCCGGCACAGGTGTGGCACATGTGTTCCGCGCCGGCGACGGGGGTCTCAGCTACCTCGCATACGGGACCCGCGATTCGGCCGACGTCTGCTTCTACCCCCGCTCGAACAAGCTCTCATTCCGCGGCGTCGGCCTGATCTGCAGGGTCGAGCAGCTCGGCTACTGGGACGGCGAGGACTGACGCGTCAATCGCTCTCGCTGGCCGGAAAGACGGCGACCGTTGCGGTGAAGCCATGGAGGAAGCACTCGCCCCCGATCGGGCCGATCTCCCCAGCCGCGAAGAAGCCCGCCGACGGCGCGGCCCCCAGCTCCTCGGCCAGCATCTCGCTGTCGTGGTTGGGCACGCCGAACATCGCCTGCCCGCGCCCGTTGCACGTGAACATCAGCGCCCCGGCCGGCCGCCGACCGCCCATCGCGGTCCGCCGGAGGCTGAGGGCCTCACGCAGGTCGCGGTGGGCGCTGCGAGCGTCGCGCGCGTGCAGGCGCACCACCTGACCGGTTCTGACCCCAGCCCCGACCGAGATTGAGCCTTCGTCCGGGTCTGCGCCCAGCAGCCCCCGCACGAGGAAGTCGCCCTGCTCGTACTCCGGCTTCGCCGCGTCGATCACCAGACCCACGAGCAGGCCGCCGTCGATCAGCCCGCGCTCGCTCTCTGAAAGCTCCGCGAACACCTCACGGAGCTTGGCCAGCGCCGGCTTGCCGGCGAGCTCGTGGATCACATGTCCCTCGGCGCGGGTGATCGTCAGCTCCGGCCCGAGCGGCGCCGCGCCCTGCGAGACGCACGGGAGCATCTCAACCCCATCAAAGCTCGCGCCGACCATTCCCGACTCGAGCACGAGTCCGCCGTGGAAGAGAGCCGCCGTGTGCTCGAACGTGCGCCCGCTCGAGAGCCCGCCAAGCACCGGGACGCCCGGCGCCCGGTCGTGGAGTTGACGCAGCAGGATGTCGGTCGCGAAGGAATATGGATCGGGCAGGAGAATCACGCCGCTCGAACCCGCCAGCTCCGGCAGGCCGTCGAACTCGCCGGCTGCGTCGGATGTCGCATGGAAGGTGCGCACAGAACCGGCCCCTAGCGACGCCGCCCAGACCGTGACCGCGGTCGCGTCCTCAATCTCCTCCTGTCCACTCAACACGCCGGCCGCACCGCAGCCGATCAGCTGGGCCGGATCGCAAGCCGCGTGGACCGCTTCGAGCGTCGCCTCCGGGGCGGCCAGGTGCGAGCCGCACGCGAAGACGACCGCCAGGTCGACCGGGTGACCGCCCAGCTCGGTGAGCGCGGCGCTCGCCGCCGCGCTCGACGCCGACCGGGCATCCGCCAGGGTGGAAAGACCGCAGCCGATGCGAATGCCCACGGCGGCCACGATACTGGCGCCGATGCCGACCCCGCCGGAAGCCCGCGCACCGCGAGGCGCCGTCGTTGCGATCTGCGGTCCGACCGCCGTCGGAAAGACAGCGCTCGCCGTCGCCCTCGCCAGCCGGATGCGCGCCGATGCGGAGCAGCCGGTCGCCGTCTCGGCCGACGCGCTCCAGGTATACCGCGGGCTCGAGATACTCACCGGCGTTCCGAGCCCCGCCGAGTTGGCAGCACTCGAGCACCGGCTGATCTCCTTCGTCCCGCTGACCGACCATTTCGACGTCGCGCGCTACGGCGCCCTCGCCCACGCCGAGATCGACAGTCTCCTCGCCACCGGCAGGACCCCGATCGTGACCGGGGGCACCGGTCTCTACCTCCGGGCGGCGCTGACCCAGCTCTCCCTGCGACCGGCCCCGTCGCCCGCTGCACGCGCCCGCTGGATCGCCGAGGTCGATCGGCGTGGAGCCCAGGCGCTCCACGCCCTGCTCGCCGCCGAGGCCCCATGGGCAGCCGATCAGATCAACCCAGCCGACGGACGGCGCGTGATCAGGGCGCTCGAGCTTCAGGAGATGGGCATGCTCCGACCGCCGGCCGGCCCGTCCGAACTATGGACCGGCCAGACGCGCCATCCGACCCGACTGATCGGCCTCGTGATGGAACGCCAGGCCCTGTATCGGCGCATCGAAGCTCGCGTGGAGCGGATGCTGGCCGCCGGCGTGATCGACGAGGTGCGGGCGGCCGATGCCGCCAGCGCCTCGCCCGGCGCCCGCCAGGCAATCGGGTTCGCCGCGCTCCTCGACGGCGATATCGAGCAGATGAAGCGCGCGAGCCGCAACTACGCCAAGCGTCAGCTGACGTGGATGCGCAAGCTCGCCCAGATCGAGATCGTCGACGTCACCGGCCGGTCGCCCGACGAGGTCGCCGCCTCGCTGCGATGATCGCGCCAGCTGCAGCGATCCGATGGAGGCGATGTGCGTTTCGAGAAATGGCAGGCCCTGGGCAACGACTACCTGATCTTCGAGGCAACGGCGCTTGCGTGGCCGATGACCGCCGGGCGCATCCGGAGGATCTGCGACCCGCACACCGGTGTGGGCTCCGACGGAATACTGCTCTTGGACCGATCGGATGATCCGGAGTTCGTCGCCTCGCTGCGGATCTTCAACCCCGACGGCTCGGAGGCCGAGCTCTCGGGCAACGGCGCCCGCCAGGCCGTGATGTACCTCCGCCACCGCGGGTTCACCGACGCCGACGAGTTCGTGCTCCAGACGCCGGCCGGCCCAATCCGCCCGCGGATCACAGGGCCGAGCACCTGCTCGATCGACCTCGGGCGCGCCCTGACTGCCTCAGCTGACTTCCCGTCGGGCAGCCACCACGGCCGGGCCGAGCTCTACGCCGACGGCAAGCGCTGGCGCTTCCAGCACGTGAACGTCGGCAACCCGCAATGCGCGATTCGCTGCGACTGGCTCGAAGGGCTCGACCTCGCCGCGATCGGCCCGGCGATCGAGCGCCACGAGGTGTTTCCCAACCGCACCAACGTCTCCTGGTTTCGCGAGCTCGAGCGCGGCGTGATCCGGGCGCGGATCTTCGAGCGTGGGGTGGGGATGACGATGTCCTCGGGCACCGGAGCCACCGGCGCGGCGATCTCCTATCACCTCGACGGAGGACCCCCGTCGGTCCGGGTGAAGCTCGACGGCGGCGAGCTGCTGGTCGAGATCGAGAAGGATCTCCGCGTCACGCTGACCGGCTGGGCCGTCCCCGTCTACCGGGGCGAGTGCAGCGACGAATTCGTCAAGGAGCTCGATGAGACCGAGTGAGCGCCTCGCGCGCATTCCGCCCTACCTGTTCGCCGAGCTCGAGCGCAAGGTGTCCGCCAAACGGGCCGCCGGCGTCGACGTGATCAGCCTCGGCATCGGCGATCCCGACACGCCGACGTTCGTGCCGATCGTCGAGGCCGCCCAGCGGGCCGTCGCCGACCCGAGCACGCATCAGTACCCGTCAAACCGCGGTCGAGTCGAGTTTCGTGAGGCGCTCGTCGCCTTCTATGACCGCCGCTTTGGCGTCGCGCTCGACCCAGCGACCGAGGTGATGCCGGCGATCGGCGCCAAGGAGTGCATCTTCAACCTCAACCTCGCCTTCCTCAACCCGGGGGATCTTGCTCTGGCCGCCGACCCCGGCTACCCGGTGTACACCGCCGGCCCGCTGCTGGCCGGCGGCGACGCGGCGCTGATGCCGCTCCGTCCCGAGCTCGGCTTCACCCCCGACCTCGACGCGATCGACGCCGACACCCGCGGGCGAGCCCAACTCCTCTTCGTCAACTACCCGAACAACCCGACCGGCGCCATCGTGCCCGACGGCTTCTTCGAGCGGCTCGTCGAGTTCGGCGCGGCAAACGACATCCTGATCGTCCACGACAACGCCTACTCCGAGACGACCTACGACGGCTACGTCGCCCCGTCCTTCCTCGCGACGCCCGGCGCAAAGGAGGTCGGCGTCGAGGTCTTCTCGCTCTCCAAGGGTTACAACATGACCGGCTGGCGCTGCGCGGCCATCGTCGGCAACGCCGCGGCGATCGCGACGTACTGGCGCTTGAAGACGAACATCGACTCAGGCCTCTTCGAAGCAGTGCAGCTCGCCGGAGCGGCGGCGCTCGCGCCCGCGTGCGACGTCCACGTCGCCGAGATGAACGCGATCTACCTGCGCCGCCGCGATCTCGTCTGCCGTGCGCTCGCGGAGATCGGGGTCGACGTCACGCCGCCGCGGGGGACGATCTATGTCTGGGCGCCCGTGCCGCCCGGCTTCGAGAACGCCGCCGCCTACTGCGAGCACGTGCTCGAGGAGGCCGCCGTCGTGATCTCCCCGGGCGGTGCCTACGGTCCGAACGGCGAGGGGTTCTTCCGGATTTCGCTGACCACGCCCGATGACCGCCTGACCGAGGCGGTTGCGCGGCTCGGCCGGCTCCGCTGAGGCTGGCCAGGACCGGTGGCGGTGCGGTTCCCGCACCGCGGGGCGGCGGCCGCCGGATCCGGTCGCGGGTGATCTCGTGATGCGCAATGATGATCGGGAGGCCTGACGATTCCCACGACCGAAAAGCGACAGAACCATGCGGGCAACGCGGGGCCGCCCCGCGCCCGCCAGCGCGCGGTCTGCATCGCCTCGCTCCCGGCCGGCGAGGACTTTGCCGAACTGCACGAGCTGCTGCGCACGGCCGGCGTGGCCGTCGTCGGCGAGCTCGTCCAGCACCGCGAGAGCCCGCACCCGAACACCTATCTCGGGCCGGGGAAGCTGGTCGAGCTCGCGGCATACGCGAAGGAATGCGACGCCAACGTCGTCGTCTGCGACGACGAGCTCTCGCCGCGCCAGGAGCGCAACATGGAGCAGGAGCTCAAGCTGCCGGTCGTCGATCGCACCACGGTCATCCTCGACATCTTCGCCGCGCATGCCGGCAGCGCCGAAGGCAAGCTCCAGGTCGAACTCGCTCAGCTCCAGTACAACCTGGCGCGCATGCGCGGCCTCTGGACGCACCTCGAACGCCTCGGCGGCGGCATCGGCACGCGCGGACCGGGGGAGACGCAGATCGAGACCGACCGCCGCCTCGCCCGCGACCGCATCGCCGCGCTGCGCCGCCGGCTCGCCGGCGTCCAGTCGTCCCGGGCGGTGATGCGCAGCGAGCGCGGCCGGGCCAGCCTGCCGGAACTGGCGCTCGCCGGGTACACGAACACCGGCAAGTCGACGCTGCTGCGCGCCTTGACCGGGGCGAGCGTACCGGTCGCCGACCGCCTCTTCCACACGCTCGATCCGATGACGAGGACGTTCCGGATAAACGGGCGGGCTTACCTCGCGACCGACACCGTCGGCTTCATCCGCAAGCTCCCGCACCAACTGGTCGACGCGTTCGGCGCAACGCTCGAGGAGACCCGCCGGGCGGCGCTGATCATCCATGTCGAGGATGCCGCCGTACCCGAGGAGGAGCTCGCGAGGATGACCAGGGCCGTCGAGGATGTGCTCGAGGAGATCGGTGCCGGCGAGCAGCCCCGGCTGCGCGTGCTCAACAAGATCGATCTGCTCGGACCCGACGAGCTGGTTGCAGTGCGCAACGCCAACCGCGACGCCGTGCTCGTATCGGCAGCGACCGGGCAGGGCATCGAGGCGCTCTGCGAGCGGATCGAGGAGGAGTTCCTGCGCAGCCTGCGCTCGGTCGACCTGCTCCTCCCGTACGCCGACGGCGCGAAGCTGGCCGAGCTCCACGACATCGCCGGGGAGCAGCTCGAGCGCGAGGACACGGCCGAGGGCGTTCGCGTCAGCGCGCTGCTCCCGGCAGCCGTCGCCGCCCGCTTCGAGCGCTATGCGGTGACCGGCGGGAAACCCGGCCGTTGACGGGCGCAGCGCAAGCGTTGAGGATCGCGCGGCTGCGGCC
>JRHI01001291.1_pt1 | contig 21858 bp, 24 predicted proteins | sample 215371 | NCBI WGS metagenome assembly JRHI01 (sample SAMN02929681, study PRJNA255918) | sediment metagenome | biome: cave system; feature: Ice Cave; material: Sediment; isolation source: sediment from deep within a dark volcanic ice cave with no known source of... ...
CGTCATCCGTGGGCCCGACCCGCCCGCGGCCGGCTGACGGCCGCCCGGCGTGGCTGCGGTGCGCCCCGAGCGTTGTCCCCAGCCTGTTCGGCGGCGCGCCCGCCACGGTGCTCACCGCGATCAGCGGTGGGTGATGCCCGCCACGACCTCAGCGATCAGCAACAGAACGCCGAGCAGCAGGGTGGCCCGCAGCAGCCAGCGGTCTCGGTCGGTGCTCTCCGGGTCACCGGCGCCGAAGGGGGCGCCCAGCATGGCAAGCATGAAGGACCCACTGTTCGACCAGACCTGGCGCCTGCGCATGCGGTAGAGCGCCCGGTAGTGCTTGACGCCGGCCAGGCTGATGAAGAGGAACATGAAACCCAGCCCCAGCTCACTGACAACGTCGGGCGCCGCCTGCCCAAGGTCTCGGGCCCCCGCCGAGGCCACCAGAAGGGCCAGGCTGACCGCCAGGCTGGCGCGCATGGTCCAGCCGTAGCGGGTCACGGAGCGATAGAGGGCGATGGCGTCCTCCGGCGGCGAGGGCTCCAGCGCGCGCAGACCAGGCCCCCGCCGGCGGTCCCCGGTGGCAGGTGCTCCGGCCGAGCGGATCCCGGCGGTCGAGCGACCGACCGGACGGTCCGCGGCGGTCGAGCGACCGACCGGACGGTCCGCGGCGGTCGCGGCTCCGGCCGAGCCGGCTGGATCGGGGGCACGCTCGCGAGCGCGTTCGTGCTCGGCGCGGGCGACGGCGAGGCGGCGCGACTTCGCCCTGGCCGCGGCGGTTCGACGGCTCATGCCGGCTGCAGATCGCCCTCCGACGGTCGCTCCAGGAAGAGCCGCTTCTTCCAGACCAGGTAGGCGATGATGGCAACGTTCACCACCAGTGCCAGGCCCTTGAAGACCGTGGCCTTGCGCACCAGCTCATCGATCTCCAGCGGCAGGAACGCCGCGGTGGCGACCAGGACCAGGTATTCCGCCCAGCGGCGCCGCCGGACCAGTGCCACCCCTTCCACGACCTCGAGCAGGCCGTACAGCATGGCGCCGGTGGCGATGATGGCCTGCTCCTTGCCGCTGGCGGTGCCGAACTTGACCAGCAGCTGCTCGATGGCCCGCTTGATCAGTGAGGCGCCGTTGCCCACGTTGAGCTGGTCCTGGAGGTTGACGCAGAAGGTGTGGAAGCGGTCGTTGTCGCCGAGGATGACCAGCGTCAGGCCAACCAGGATCAGCGCCGTCCCCTTGACGAAGCGCTCGATGATGATGAAGCGGATGAAGGGGGTGACCTCCAGCTCGCGCGAGGACTCCCAGCGCCACCACCTCACGATCCCACGCATGGCGCCGCAGAGTACGGCATGCCTCGCCCCCGGGGACGCGCCCGGTCCACGGCACGGGTCGAGCCGAACGATCGCTCTGCGGCCGGGCTCAGGCCTCGCACGGTGCCCCAGCCCGGACTGAGCAGCCCGGGCCTCAGCTCTACTGCGGCGCGCGCGGCTGGCTCAGCTCGGCCGCCGCCCCGGCGGCGTGGGTCGGCCCGGCGATGATTCCGGCGGCCGGGCGCGTCTGATGGTCCTCGGTCGGCGGGGAGGTCTTGCGCGACTGGTCCCAGACAAACCAGATGCGCTGCAGCGCGGTCACATTGGTCAACACCGCCAGCGCCCAGAGCGCCGGCAGCAGCAGCGGCGGGATCAGCAGGCCCAGCGCGGTGATCACCACCCGCTCCGGGCGCGCCAGCAGGCCCCCCTCGCAGGTGTAGCCGAGCGACTGCGCCCGCGCCCGGATGTAGCTGACCAGCACGCTGCCGCTCAGGGCCGCGATCACCAGCATCGGCTCCACCCGGTTGTGGCCGTTGTAGACGAAGTAGGCCAGAAGTCCGACGTAGGTGAAGCACTCGGCATACCGATCGGTGGTCGAGTCGAGGAAGGCCCCGTAGCGGTACACCTTGCCGGTGACCCGCGCCACGGCGCCGTCGAGGATGTCGAACACGCTGGCGATGAGCAGGATGATGCCGCCGGCCACGATCAGCCCGAAGCCGATCAGCACGCCGCTGATGGCGTTGATGATCAGGCCGATCACCGTCAGAGTGTTGGGGCTTATCCGGTCGAGACCGGTGGCGCGGACCAGGGTCCGCGCCGCGCCCCTAATCCATTCCTGGAACTGGCTCGTGAACACCCGCTGCCACCCTGTGTGAGCGTGATCGATGCAATGCCTGGTCGTAGACGTCGAGAACCGCGTCGACAACGCGCGACCAGTCGTAGAGCCGGGACTTGGCGAGACCGTGATCGCCCATGCGCCGGCGCCGCCGGGCGTCGTCGAGGAGGGTGCCGAGGGCGCCGGCGAGCGCCTCCGCGTCCTCCGGGGGGACGAGCAGGCCGTCCTCGCCGTGATCGACGACCTGGCTGAATCCGGGGATGGCGGAGGCCACCACCGGGCGGCCACTGGCCATGGCCTCGAGCAGGACGATGCCGAAGCTCTCTCCGCCGGTGGCGGGCGAACAGAAGATATCGGCGGCGGCGTAGCAGCGCGGCAGGACCGCGCCGTCGACATGGCCGAGGAAGGCGACGTCGGGGATCCCCTCGGCCTCCACGAAGCGCTCGTAGGTCCAGCGCAGCTCGCCGTCGCCGACCACCACGAGGCGAACGTCGGCGCGGTGGCGGCGCAGGCGCGAGTAGGCCTCGAGCAGCGTCGGCAGGCCCTTGCGCTGCTCCATGCGGCCCACGAACAGGATGGTCGAGCGGCCCTCGCTGCGCAGCTCGGGAAGAGCCGCGATGGCCGGCGAGAAGCGCGCCGTGTCGATGCCGTTGGGCACCACCTCGTAGTCGCCGGGGAAGTAGCGGCTGACGAAGTCGCGCGCCGGCACGCTCACCGCGATGGCGCTGTGCAGTCGCTTGAAGTACCGCTTGAGGAAGGGACGCCCGTAGTAGTAGCCGAGGTTGCGCCGCTGGAAGCTGTGGAAGGTGCCCACATTGGCGCCGTGGTGGAAGCGGAGCACGGTGATCGGCAGCGCCGGGACCAGCGGCTCGTGGTAATGGACGACGTCGAAGCCCTCGGCGTCGAGCAGCTGGCGGACGCGCCGGACGAGGTGGAAGCTCAGTGCGATGCGGGCCACCGAGCCGTTTCCCGGGATGGGGACGCTGCGGCCGATGCGGACGTATCCGGGGATGTCGTGGTCGTCGTCGAGCTCGTTGGACGGCGCCATGATGGTGACGTCGTGGTCGCGTTCGCGCAGATGCTCGGCGAGATGGCGGACGTGCTCGCTGACGCCGCCGGGGTGGACGAGGTCGTACGGCGAGACCAGGCACAGCTTGAGCGACCGCGCCGTCATGCCGCGGCCTCGACCGAGCCCGCGGCCAGCCCCCCGTCTGACCAGATGGGCGTCATCACGTGCCACTGGTCGGGGTGCTCGCGGATGATGCCCTCGAAGACGCGCAGAACCTCGGCGCCGACCCGGCGCACCTCGGCCTCGCGGGGCGCTGCGGGGTCGTAGGCGATCTCCGGGTAGCACGGGGCGATCACCTCGCGGCCCGCCCGGATGAGCGGGATGGGCACGATGGCGGCCCCGGTGCGGATGGCGGTCTCGACCACGCCGAGGGGGATGGGCGCCGGCCGGCCGAAGAAGTCCATGGGCACGCCGTTGCCGATCAGGTCGCGATCCATGGCCATGGCCACGATCCGGTTGGCACGCAGGGCGCGGATCACGTCCTTGAGCGCCGTGGCGCCGAGGCGGCGCGCCGTGGCGTCGTCGGGGCTGTCGCGCATCGCCGCCGTGTCGATGGGGATGACCTGGACGCCAAGCCGGCTGCGGGTGGCGACGATGCGGTCGAACAGCTCCGGCGGCCGCAGCACCTCGGCAAGCAGCGCCATGTGGCCGAAGCGCCGGTTCCAGCACGCCACCCCGGTCTCCCAGGAGCCGAGGTGCAGCGACGCCACCACCACGCCGCGGCCGCGCTCCAGCGGGCGCAGCATGTTCTCGACATTGACCGGCCGGACACGGCCGACGAGCTCGTCGCCGTGGCTGCTCATGGCCAGCACCTCGACCCAGGCACGCGCCAGGTTGTGGACATTGGCGCGCAGCAGGCGGTCGAGTTCGCGGTCGGACGCCAGCGGCACCACCCGCGACAGGTTGGCGCGCAGGCCGGCAAATCGCCGCGGCGAGACCGTCAGCAGGGCGCCGGCGAGCCGCGCCGCCACCGACATCGCCGTGTCCGGCGAGATGTGGGCGACCAGCGACTCGGCGGCCGTCCAGCTGCGGACGGCCAGCCGAGCGCGGGCTCCAGGCGCGCCTGTGCGGGCGCGCACCGCTGTCATGGGCTGAGGCAGGAAGCGGTCTTCAGCCTGCGGTGGGTGCCACGGGGGCAGCGGGGGCCGCGTCCCGGGCGGGAGCCGGCTGGGGCGAGCTGCCGTTGCTGGACGCCGGAACGCGCCGGTAGGCGGCGATGAAGTCCTCGGTGGCCTGGCAGGCGACCGCGTCCGACACCTGGTGTGGCGGCGACTTCATGAGGTAGCTGCTGGGCCCGTCGAGCGCGCCACTGAGGCCGTGGTCGAGGCCGAGCTTGCAGAGCCGCACGGCGTCGATGACGATGCCGGCGCTGTTGGGCGAGTCGTGCACCTCGAGCTTGAGCTCGAGATTGAGCGGCACGTCGCCGAAGCTGCGGCCCTCGAGGCGGATGAATGCCCACTTGCGGTCCTTGAGCCAGGGCACATAGTCGGACGGGCCGACATGCACCGACTCCTTGGGCATGGTGTAGTCGAGCTGGCTGATGACCGCATTGGTCTTGGAGATCTTCTTGCTCTCCAACCGCTCGCGCTCGAGCATGTTCAGGAAGTCGGTGTTGCCGCCGAAGTTGAGCTGATAGGTGTTCTCGAGCAGCACGCCGCGCTCGCGGAAGAGCCGTGCCAGCACGCGATGCACGATGGTGGCGCCGACCTGCGACTTGATGTCGTCGCCGATGATGGGCACTCCCGCCTTCTCGAAGCGCGTCCGCCAGTACTGCTCGCGGCCGATGAAGACCGGCATGCAGTTGACCATGGCGCAACCGGCGCTGAGGATCTGCTCGGTGTACCACTTGGTGGCCTCCTCCGAGCCCACCGGCAGGTAGTTGACGACCACGTCGGTGCCGGTGTCCTTGAGGACATTGACGATGTCGACCGTCTGACCGGGCGCCTTGGTGATGACCTCGGAGAGGTACTTGCCGAGGCCGTCGTGGGTCATGCCGCGCTGCACCGGCACGCCCTTGAAGGGCACGTCGGCGAACTTGACGGTGTTGTTCATGCCGCTGAAGACCGCCTCGCTGAGGTCCTTGCCGACCTTCTTCGAGTCGATGTCGATGGCGGCGCTGAACTCCACGTCGCGGACGTGATAGCCGCCCAGGTTGACGTGCATGAGACCGGGGACGAAGGCGTCCTCGTCGGCGTCGTTGTAGTACTCGACGCCCTGCACCAGCGAGCTGGCGCAGTTGCCAACCCCAATGATCGCAACCCGCACCTTGTCTGTCATTTCGCCACCTCACTGACCGGTTGAAGGTCGACACCGCCCGGGTCCTGGTTCGCGCCCAGCATGCGGACGAAGCTGCGCAGGTGGCCGGCGATCGAGTCGCGGTCGAGCCTGCAGAACACCTCCCGGCCCTCGCGCCGGGTGGAGATCAAGTTGGAGCGGCGCAGGATGCGCAGGTGCCAGCTCATGCGCGGCTGGCTCACCTTGCAGAACTCGGCCAGCTCGCTGACCCGCATGTCCACGTTGGCGGCCAGCCGCTCCAGGATGGTGATGCGGGTGGGGTGGGCCAGCCCCTCGAAGTGGAGGGCCATCTCGAGCGTGTTGAAGTTGGATTCTCCTGCGGCGGCCGAGCCGTCGGCGGCACGCCCGGCCACGGTGGCGGCGGTTCGCATAACGGCTCCTTAGATAAAGGTTGGTTTGATAAAGGATGCTTTGATAAAGCTTACGTTATGCAACCCTAGCACGGGTCCTGAGCCGGGCGCAACCGTCCCGCCGGGTCAGCGACCAGATCTGCCGGAGCCGAGGCGATGCTGCCCCACGGTCGGGACGCCGACACCGCCCTGGTGGCGGGATACGGGCGTCACCGGGCCGTCAGCGCGGCATCGCCGGGGCCGTCAGAGCGGTACCGCTCCGGCTCGGTCGCGCGGTGGCGATGCGGCCGGCGCCGACTCCGCGTCCGCCTCCCAGTGGGCGGGTATCGCCCACCAGGCGACCGCCGCCCCGGCCGCCGCAGCAATCGCCGCCAGCCCGAAGGCCAGCGCCGGCGAGTGGCCGCCGACCACCCCGCCGATGGCCGAGCCGATCGGAAACCCCGAGAAGTTGAGCGCCATGGAGATGGCGAACACCCTGCCCACCCAGGAGAGGTGGGTGCGCCGCTGCCGCAGCGCGAACAACCCGATGTCGATGGGCCCGTTGCCCGCGCCCAGCAGGACCATGCCGGCAGCCGCGACCTGCACCGTCGGCGCCACCGCGATCATCGCCATGGCGGCCACGCTCAGCAGCATCCCGCCGGCCAGATGCATCCGCTCGCGGCCTGTGGAGTCGAAAGCCCCCGCCAGCAGGGCCCCGATCAGCCCACCCGCCCCCTGCAGGGCGAAGAGGACACCCACGTCGGCGGCGCCACCGCCGAAGCGATCCAGGACCAGCAGCGGCACGAGGACGACCACCGATCCGCCGCCGAGGTTGTAGACGAACAGGCACAACGCCAGCCCACGAAGGCTGCGGCTGCGCAGCACATAGAGGATGCCGTCACGCGCATCGGCGAGCAGGCCGTGGCCGCTGCCGGCCACCTCGGGCTCGGGGGCGCGGCACACCACCAGGGCGGCCACGATGTACACCGCCGCGGTGGCACCGATGGCCCAGCGCGGCCCTGCCGCGGCGGCGACGCCGCCGGCGAGGGCCGGCCCCACCACCATGGCGACGACATAGCCGCCGGAGTCGACGGCGTTGGCCCGATCCCAGAGGTCACGCGGCAGCACCAGCGGGAAAAGCGACCGGGTGCCACTGTTGCTCAGCGGCGCGGTCAGCGAGCCGATGGTGACCAGCCCGCAGAGCAGCACCGCCGGCAGTGCGCCACCGATGTCGAGGATCACCAGCAGTCCCAGCACGGCGCCCGCGAGGACGTAGTCGAAGGTGATCAGGCGGATACGCCCGTGCCGGTCGAGCAGCGCGCCGGCCAGCGGGCTGATGAGCAGGCCGGGGCCGAGGAGCAGGAAGACCACCAGCCCCGCCAGCCCGGCCGAGCCGTGGCGCTCCAGGGTGAAGAGGACCAGGGCCACCGCCGCCATCTGCTGGGCGGTCCGGGCCAGGGCGACACCCGCGACCAGCGAGATGAAGCCCGGGTAGGCGAAGACCCGGCGGTAGCTGGGCGTGGCGGTCGGGTCCGGGGCCGGAGCGGGGCTCACCCGGCCACCTGATCCTCCGCGGCGGCGGCGCGCTCGTGGGCCCCCGGCTCGGCGGCGTCCGCCACCTCGGCGGCGTGGGTCTCCGGGGTCCCGGCGGCGGCGTCGGAGCCCCCGGGAAGGACGGCCTGCAGGATGAACATGAGAATCGCGGCGACCACCACGACGAGCACGAAGATGACCGCTCCCACCACGATGTCGACCAGGAAGTCGGCCGGCGAGACGGCGGGCAGGCCGGAGGCGGCAACGCGAATCACGGGCATACGATGGCACTCCGGCACCGCCTGACCACCCTGAGGAGGCCTGGCGCACCCGCCACCTCAGCGTCGCCGATCAGGAGGAGGAGTGCGCCGCCGTCATGCCCGCATCGCCCCCCCCCGACCCCGCCGCCCCGGTCGCGCGGGCGCGGCGCGTCATCATCCCGGCGCGCCGCCCGGCAGCCCTGGTGGTGCCGTTCGCCGTGGCCAGCGAGATCGCCGGCGTGGTGCTCATCCTCACCGGGACCACCTCCGTCGGCATCATCTGGTGCGTGGCCCCGGTGGCGGCGCTGCTGGTGACGACGCTGCTGGTGCGGCCCACGCTGGAGCTGACCCGGGAGGGCATCGTCCAGAAGCAGTACCCCTTCACCAGCCTGACCCGCTGGGAGAGCATCGACCATCTCGGCCTGACCCGCGCCGGCAACCGGCTGGTGCTGGCCTACAAGCTGGCCGACGGCATCCCGCCGCCACGCCGCCAGCCCGCCGCCACCCTGCTTCGCGCCGCCGGGCGACCCTTCGACGGCGGCTACTTCGCCGACTCGCTGCGGGGTGATCCCGAGGCCAACCTGGCCCTGGTCAGCGGCTACCTCCAGGACCGCGCCCGGCGCGACTCGCTGCCGCCGGCGCGACGCTCGTGACACCGGTCACTCAGGCCGGCACCGTGGTGGGCGCCGGGGCGCGGCGCGACGGCGGTCAATCCGGCGCCCTGTAGCATTCCAGGCTCAACGGCGGCTCGCATCTCCGCCCCGCAGGCGGCCAGCCGGGCCATCTCCCTCCCGAGGTCCTCATGACCCGTAGGCCACGCCGTCACCGTCGACCGGCCTGGACGGCATGACCGCTGCAGCACCCACAGCCCGCATCAGGAAAGGTGCGCGCGCGACCCCTGCCCTGCAGTCGCGCATGCGGGTGCTGCACGAGGCCGTTCTGGCCGAGCTCGAGCGCCGGCGCGACACCGCGGGGCTGGAGGACGCGCACTCGCAGACGGTGCCGATTCGGGAGCTGAGCGATATCGTCGGCGAGCTCCCGCGCCTGGCCCGGCTGGCCCCGGCGGCGCTGCGCGAGGCGGTCCGCGCGGTGCCCCGGCTGCAGTTCGGCGGCGCGCTGCGCGGCGGGCTCGCCTTCATGGCACGGCAGCGCGAGCTCTCGGCGCGCCTGGATCAGGGGGTCGACGTCGTCGACGAATTCGGCTTCGATCGCGAGTGGACCGAGACCCTGCTGCCGTTCTTCGCCTGGCTCTACCGCAACTACTGGCGGGTCCAGGTGCGCGGCCTCGAGAACATCCCCGGTGAGGGATGCGCGCTGCTGGTCAGCAACCACGCCGGGGTGCTGCCCTACGACGGCGCCATGATCCGGACGGCCATCTTCGAGGACCACCCGGCGCACCGCCACGCGCGGGCGCTGATCCTCAACGCCTTCTTCGGCGTGCCCCTGTTCAGCTGGTTCCTGCGCCGCACCGGCAACACTCTGGCCCACCCTTTCGATGCCGAGCGGCTGCTCCAGGCCGGCGAGCTGGTCATGGTCTTCCCCGAGGGCGCCAAGGGCACGGGCAAGCCCTGGTCGGAGCGCTACCAGCTGGGCCGTTTCGGCCGCGGTGGCTTCGCCGTCACCGCGCTGCGCACCGGCGCGCCGATCATCCCGATCAGCGTGGTGGGCAGCGAGGAGGTCCACCCCATGCTGGCCAATGTCGGGCCCGTCGCCCGGGCGCTGGGCATGCCCTACGCGCCGGTGACGCCCACCTTCCCGCTGCTCGGGCCACTCGGTCTGCTGCCCCTCCCGTCCTCCTGGATCATCGAGTTCCACGAGCCTGTCCCGACCCGTGCGCTGGGCGCCGACGCGGCCGGCGACCCCGGCACGGTCATGGCCCTGAGCGACCGGGTGCGCGCCGTCATCCAGGAGGGACTTCTCGCCAACCTCGAGCGCCGCGGCTCGGTGTTCGCCTGACCCCCGCGCTCAGCCCGGAGGCCTGACGCGTGCCCGAGCTGCCCGAGCTCGAGGTGGTGCGCGAGGTCGTCGGGCCCCGGATCGAGGGACGCGCGCTGGCCGACGTGGTGGTCTCGGCGCGGCTCGGATTCCTGCTCCGCACCCACGCCGGCGACCTGGCGGCGACGCTGCGCGGCCGCACCGTGGACCGGCTCTCGCGCCGCGGCAAGTTCATGCAATTCCACCTCGGCGACCTCATGCTCCTCGACAACCCCATGCTCGGCGGCCGCTTCCAGTGGAGCTCGGCGGCGGAGAGGGTGGCGGCGGCCACGGTGGTGCGCCTCGGGTTCGAGGGCGGAGACGAGCTGCGGCTCACCGACACGGCCCGCATGGGGCGCATCTACCTGGTGGCCGCCGACCGCGTCGCCCTTGACGTGCCCGGCTTCGCCGACCAGGGACCGGACGCGCTCGGGGTCACGCTGGAGGAGTGGTCGGCGCGCATCCGCCGCCACCCGGGCGAGCTCAAGAACCTGCTCCGCAACCAGGCGTTCGTGGCCGGCATCGGCAACGCCTACTCGGACGAGATCCTCTGGGAGGCCGGACTGCTGCCGCTGCGCCGCCGCTCCACGCTCACAACGCCCGACGTCGAGCGGCTCTGGGCGGCCACCCAGGCGGTGCTGAGCGGCGCCGTCGCCAGCATCCGAGCACAGCCGCACTACCAGCCGCACAAGCAGGACCGCAGCTTCATGAAGGTCCACATGAAGAGCGGCGAGTGCCCGCGTTGCGGCCATCGCATCAGCGAGCTGACCGCCCGTGGTGAGGTGACCAACTTCTGCCGTGGCTGCCAGGCGTAGCCGGCGGTGGCGCCGGGCCGGGAGGCCCGGCGATCGCGGGTCAGACCCGCGTCGGAGCGGGTGCCTCGGTGGCGACGTCCTCGGCAGCCGTCGGGGCGTCTGCAGCCTCCTCCGCGGCGGCCTCGGCGGCGGCGGCCTCGGCGGCGGCTGCCTCGGTCCGTGTGATGTACCCCGCGCGCCATTTGTGGCCGTGCGCCCGCAGCAGCTCGGAGGCGCCCTCGGCGGTGGTCAGCCGGTAGGACACCTCCGCCGCGCCCTCGGTGCGCTCGCCGACGATGAAGGTGCCTGCCTCGGTCTCCCACAGGCCCTCGGACTTGGTCAGCAGACCAGGGCCCCAGGCCCCGAGGCGCCTGGCGCGGGTGATGGCGGACTTGTCATAGACGGCCGGCGCGAGGTCGGTGCTCAATGCGGATCTCCGTGGTCCGGGGGGCTCGGACAGAGGCACGCCCGGGGGGGGGGCGCGCAGCCGYCGCCGAGCGTGGCATGCGCGCCACGGCCACATGGCGACGGTTCGGTCACGGCCGTGTCGGGGTGCGGCGTCGCCGCCGGACCATCCGCCCGCCGGCGCTCCGTCCCGGCGCCGGGAAGCCCTGCGCTCGGCGGCCCGCCTCGGCGTGGACTACGCTTGGAGCGGAGGTGTGCGGGTGCGGATCCGGCTGTTCGGTGCCCTCGAGGTCCAGGGAGTGCCCCCGGCCGGGCTGGGGAGCCGCAAGCAGCGCACCCTGCTCGGCCTCCTCGCCCTCGCCATGGGTCGCACGGTCAGCGTTGATCGCATCGCCGAGGTCCTCTGGGGCGAGGCGCCCCCCGCCCGTCCCGCCGACCAGGTGTCGGTGCTGGTCAGCCGCCTGCGCGCCGCGCTCGGCCCGGAGCGGATTGCGCGCACCGGGGCGGGCTACGCGCTGCGCTCTGACTGGCTCGACGTCGAGGACCTGATGCAGCTGGCGGCGGAGTGCTCGCGGCGCCGCGCCGCGGGCGACCACGCCGCGGCGCGCCAGGCGGGGCTCGCCGCCCTGGCGTTGGTACGCGGGCCGCTGCTCGACGGTGCCGCCGCCGACGCCTGGGCCGCCGCCGAGGTCGCCCATGTCGAGCGTGTCGTCGCCGACGTCCGCCGCGCCACCGCGGCGTCGGCGCTCTCCACCGGCGACACCGCCACCGCGCTGGAGCTGGCGCGCGGCCTGCTGGACGTGGATCCGCTCGACGAGGAGGCGCTGCGGCTGGCCATGGCCGCGCTCGCCGGGAGCGGCCGCCGCGCCTCGGCGCTCGATCTGCACGAGCGACATCGACTGCTGGTGTCGGAGGCGCTGGGCGTCGACCTCTCGGCGGAGACCACGGCCCTGCACGACGGCCTTCTCCGCGCCCCGGCTGCAGCGATCCCGGCGGAGGCCCGGTCGGGCGCCGTCACCGAGGTCGAGGAGCAACGGCTGGCGGGGCGCCGCTGGGAGCTGGCGCGGCTCCGCGACGAGCTGTCGCGGGCCCGCCTCCAGCCCCGCCTGACGATCGTCCGCGGAGAGCCCGGCATCGGCAAGACCACGCTCGTCGAGGCGTTCGCCCAGGAAGCGGCCCGGCGCGGCTGGTCGGTGCTCACCGCCCGCTGCCCGCCGGCCGGCGGCCTGCCGCTCCAGCCCGTGCTCGACCTGCTTCGGGGCCACCTCAACCGCCTCGGCGGGGCCGGTGCCGCCCACCTGCTGGGCGCCGACGCCGCCGTCCTGGGCCCGCACCTGGGCCAGCACCTGGGCGGCCCCGGCGACCCGGTGCCGGCGCGCGGCCTGCTCGGGCTGCCGGACCCCCGGGAGGCGGGCGTCCTCGGCGGGGCACTGCTCGGCGCCCTCGAGCGCGTGGCGGCCGAGCAGCCCCTCTGCCTGGTGATCGAGGACGTGCACGATGCCGATCCCGCCACCGTGACCTGGCTGGCGTCACTCGCCCGAAGCCGGGCGCCGGTGGCGCTGCTGGCGGTGGTGACCACTCGCGAGGCGCGGCTCGAGGGCGTGGAGGCGGCGGCCGTGGTGGCCCTCGAACCCTTCGACCTCGAGGCCGTCCGCCAGCTCGTCGGTGAGGAGCGGGCCGAGGACCTGCTGGCGCGCAGCGGGGGAAACCCGCTCTTCCTGGTCGAGCTCGCCGCCGGCGGTGACGGCGCCCTGCCGCCCTCGCTGCGCGAGGCGGTGGCGGCACGCTGTGACCGGCTGGGCGCCGAGGCGGCGGCCACGGTGCGCACGGCGGCGGTCCTGGGTGAGGCCGTCGACATCCACCTGCTCGCCTCGTTGCTCGGGCTGCCCACGCTCACCGTGCTCGGCCACCTCGAGGCGGCGGTGCCGCAGGGGCTGCTCCGCGACCTCGACGGCCACCTGGTCCTGCGCAACACGCTGGTCGGCGACGTGCTCCGCGATGCCGTGGGGGCGGCACGCCGTTCGCTCCTGCACCTGGAGGCGGCACGCATCCTGGCCGCGCACGGGCCCGCGGCCTCGATCGAGGCCGCCTACCACGCCCGGCTCGGCGGCGACCCGGCGCTGGCAGCGGCCTGCCTGGCGGCGGCGGCGCGGACGGCGGTGGAGCGCGCCGATCACGCCGCCGCGGAGGCACTGCTCGATGAGGCGGTGCGCCTCTCCGACACCTCCGGGCCGCGCCTGGAGCGCGCCCGGATTCGCCTCCTGCGGGGCCGGTACGCTGCCGCCGCCGAGGATGCCGAGGTGGCCCTGGCGGCCGGGGCCGGTGCCGACGCGCTCGAGGTGCTGGGCTTCGCGGCCTATTACCGGCGCGACCTGTCGCGGGCGCTGGCGCTGGCGCAGGAGGGTGCGGCCGGTGCCGGTGACGCGGTGGTCCGGGCCGGGTGCCTGCTGCTGGGCGGCCGCGCCGCCCACGCGCTCGGACTGGTCAAGGAGGCCGCGGAATTGCTCGTGGCTGCGGCCCAGCTGGCCGAGGCCGAGGGGCTGGAGCTGCCCGGCACCTGGCTGGGGATGGTTCGCGTGCATCAGGGGCGCCCCGACCAGGCGCTGGGTCTGCTGCGGACCGCGGTGCATCGCGGGTTGCCGGGGCACGCATTCGCCCCGCTCCACCTGCACTTCGTGACCGCCTATGCGCTGGCCACCGCCGGGCGTCCCGCCGACGCCCTGGCCGAGCTGCAGCGGCTGGACGAGGAGATGGAACGGCGCCGGCTGCCGCGCTTCAGCGGCCGGGCCGGCAACGTCCGCGGCTGGATCCTGCGCAATCTGGGCGACCCGGCGCAGGCCGACGAGTGCAACCGCGGCGCCGAGGAGCAGGCGCGCGCCGCCGGTGGGGTGGAGGCGCAGGCACACGCGCTCCTCGACCTCGCCGACGGCCGGCTCCAGGCCGGCGACTGGCAGGCCGCGGAGCCGCTGCTCGACGCCGCCACGGCACTGCAGGAGGTCGAGCACGCCTACCGCTGGCGCCATGCGCTCCGCGGCTCACTGCTGCGGGCGCGACTGCTCCTCGGCGCCGGGGACGCCGGCTCGGCGGCCGCCCTGGCTGAGCGTGTCGAGGCCGAGGCGCGGATGCGCCGCGCCGACCGCTACATCGTGCTGGCCGGGCTGGTCAGGGCAGGCGCCGCCCCGGTCCTCGGCCGCAGCGTGGAGCTGGAGATGGTCGACGGCCTGCTGCGGCGGCTGCCCGCGGTCGCCGGCCTGGAGCGCTGGTGGCTGCTGGCCGAGGCGGGCGCGCAGCACGGCGTGGACCGGTGGCGCCGCGAGGCCGAGGCGGCGGTGGCGGAGCTGGCCGCGCAGGCGGGGCCCATGGGCTCGGACCTGGTCACGACCGCCGCTTCCCGTCTGGAGCGCATCAGCGCCGGCGGTCGGGCCGGCTGAGGGCCTGCGCGCCCTCACCCCAGGAGCGCGGCTCCGGCCTCGGCGTGCGCCGTCCACCAGGCGAGCTCAGCCGGGTCGCCGAGCGCCTTGGCCCAGCCCAGCTGCACGGTTGCGCCGAGCAGCGCCAGGCCCAGCTGCCGCTCCCACCACCCGTCGGTGCTCACCCCGCGCCGCTCCAGGGCCTGGCGGTAGGCGCCGATGGCGACCTCCTTGGGCATGGCGATGCGATCGCAGTTGACCGCCAGGTACCAGGCGAGGTCGAACGCCGCCGGACCCTCGCCCGTCCGGTCCCAGTCGAGCAGGATGGTCCGGCCGTCGGCCCGCCGCCCCAGGTTGCCGAGCTTCCAGTCGCCGTGGACCAGGGTGGATGGCGTGGCCGCGAGGGCATCGCTGAGCGGCGACGGGTCCACCAGCAGCGGCAGCACCACGGCGGCGGCGGCGGGCGCCAGCGCGGCGAAGGCGCGCCAGCCGCCGGCGACCGCGGCCGGCACCCCGCCCGTCCCGCGCTCGGCCTCCATGGCGGCCATGGCCGGCGTCAGGAAGGTGTAGTGATGGCTGCGCGGGATCAGCGTGCCGGTGTGGTCGGTGAATCCCCAGAAACCTGCGTGCAGCGCCGCCATGTGGTCGAGGAAGGTGCGGTGGAGCCCGTCGTCCAGGGGCGCGCCGCCCTCGGGGACGAGGTCCGCGGAGACGTCCTCGAGCAGGAGGGCCAGGCCTCGACCACCGCTCACGGTTCGATAGGGGGCGCAGCCGGCGACCGCGTGGTCGATCACTCCTGGCACCCGCTCGGGGATGGTCGAGCGCCAGAGTGCCAGCTGCCGCTCGCCGCAGTCGCCGGTGGCCCGGGCGATCCAGTCCTGCTCTGGGCACAGGTACTTGAGGACATGCGGGCGCCCGTCGAGAACCACCCGCTCGAAGCTGCTGCCGGAGAGGGAGTCGGCGGTCTTCATCGGGGTGCGGTCGGTGCACCCGTGGATCAGCTCCTCGACGCTCTGCGCTTCTCTCACCCTGCCCCGCAGAGTCTGACCGGGCACGCACTCAACCGACATGGGCAGCGGCCTCCATCTGGGCGACGAGCGCTGCCGGCCAGCGTCCGCCGCACCACACCCGGTCGTGCTCGATGCGGTCGCCGGCGACGGAGAGGACGTGCACCTGGTGCGCCCGCCAGGCCTCGCCCTGCTCCTCCCAGCTCAGGCAGTACTCCACCAGCTCGCCGCCGGGGAGCGGGGTACGGCGCACGTCCTGGAGCCGTCCGGGAGCCGCGTACCAGCGCGCCAGCTCGGCGGCGATGCCGTCGCGGCCGTTCATGGTGTAGCGCCAGTTGGGGACGGTGGCGTCGACCACGGCGGTCTCGGCGAACACATCGGACGAGGCCGGGACGTCGCCCGCGGCGATGGCGTCGAGGAGGCGGCTGACGGGGTCCTGCTGCATGACGTTCTCCGGTCGAGGATGCGACACGGGCATGGTCTGCGGGGGGCTTGCAGAAGGTTTGCACCGCGGAGTGGCGCCGGCTGCAGGGCGGCTGCAGGCGGGCACAGGGATGGTGCTCGTCGAGGCGACCGCGGAGTCGCCCGAGCAGGAGGATGACCATGGCCGCTGCAGAGCTCAAGGACTTCAGCACCCCGGACGAGACGCGCACCTTCGGGCATGGACGCGTCGACCTCGTCGACATCGGCGGCAGCCAGATCGGCCGCCTCACCCTGGAGCCGGGCTGGCGCTGGAGCGAGCATGTCAAGCCCATCGCCGGGACGGCGCTCTGCGAGGCGCCGCACTTCCAGTACCACGCCGCCGGCCGGCTGGCCATCGAGATGGCCGACGGTACCCTGCTGGAGGCCGGCCCCGGCCAGGTGACCGCGCTGCCGCAGGGTCACGACGCCTGGGTGGTCGGCGACGAGCCGGTGGTGCTGATCGACTGGTGGGGCGCCAGCAACTACGCCAGGGGCTGACCGCAGTCACCCGGGCTGGGTGGGCTCAGCCGGCGGCGGCCTTCGCCAGGTTGGCCCTGCCCAGCTCGGCCACCGCGGCGTTGGCGGCGACGGCGTGGTCCAGCCTGCCGGCCAGCTCGGCAAACTCCGCCGCCGGGATCACCACCAGCAGCTCGGCGGGATCGAAGCCGGCATAGAGCCGGGCGCCGGTGCAGCCCAGCGATCCGGTGGCCGTCTCCCGATCGACCGCGGCCGGGATGGCGGCGCAGGTCGGCCGTCCCATCACCCGCATGCCGCCGGCCCCGGCGCGGGCCAGGCCGAGCGCCTCGGAGAGGATCATGGCCTGCTCCGGCGTGGCCAGCACCAGGGCCGCCGCCGGCTCCACGGGAAGCTGGTCGAGCGGGCCGTAGAGCGCCGCCACCGGGCCCAGCGCGAAGTGCGGCAGCGCGGGCACCTCGGCAGGGTCGATGTACTCCACCTGGACCATGGCGCCGATGGTGGCGTCGCCCTCCGGGAGGCCGTCGGCGAAGCCCTGGGTGTAGCGACCGATGGCGCAGGCGCCGTGCTCGGCGCCGAGGGCCACCACCCGCTCCGTGCCCACACGCCACATGGCGCAGGCGGCCACGGTGCGAGCCGGGTCGGCGACCTCGACCCCCGCCGGGATCTCGAGGACCCGCGACCAGCCCACGGGCGCCGGGCGATCGGGCCAGACCTGTCGGAAACGCGCCGCCAGGGCGGCGGCGTGGTGGCGGATTCCCAGGCTCTCAGTCACGTCGTCAACGCTACCTCATCGGCCCGGCCGGGTTCGCAGGTCGCGGGTCGCAGGTGATCTCACTCACGTCGTCAGCACCACCTTCATGGCCTCGCGGGCCTCGAACAGCTCGTAGCCCTCGATCGCCTGGTCCAGCGTCATCCGATGGCTGATGATCGCCGTCGGATCGACCGCGCCCTCACGGATCAGGTCCAGCACCATGTCCCAGCGGCCCACCACGTTGGCCGTCCCGCAGAACTTCAGGTCGACACCCTTGGTGAAGATCAGGTTCATCGGGATGGTGTGCTCCGGTTCGGAGTAGACGCCGATGACGCTGATCCGGCCGCCGGGGCGGACCATGTCCACGGCGGCGTCGAAGGCGGGCAGCGCCCCCACGCACTCCAGCACGACGTCGGCGCCCCGGCCGCCGGTGTGGTCCTGGACGAAGGTGGGGGCGTGCACCTGGCGCGCGTTGACCGGCACGGCACCGAAGGACTGCGCCATCTCCAGGCGCTGCGGCACGGTGTCGACGGCGAGGAGCAGGCCGGGCTTGAAGGTCCGCGCCGCCTGGACGGCGAAGAGCCCGACCGGGCCGCAGCCCTGCACCACCACCGTGTCGCCCTCCTCGATCCGCCCCTCGATGGCGCAGTCGAAGCCGGTGGTGAAGATGTCTCCGGCGAACAGCGCCTGCTCGTCGGTCATGCCGGCGTCGAGGCGGTGGAGGACGAGATCCGCGTTGGGGACGCGCACGTAGTCCGCCTGGGCGCCGTCGAGGTCGCCGAGGAAGAGCCCGTAGCCGAAGACGCGGTTGTCGGGGCAGCGATTGAAGAGCCCGCGCCCGCAGAACCAGCAGACGCCGCAGGGGACGGTGAAGGAGGCCAGGACGCGATCGCCCTCGTGCACCTTCTCGACCCCGGGCCCGGTCTCCTCGACCACGCCGATGAACTCGTGGCCGAGGATGCCGCCCGGCAGCATCCCGGGGATGCGGCCGTGCAGAACGTGCAGGTCGCTGCCGCAGATGGCCGTGGTGGTGACCCGGAGCAGGACGTCGCCGGGCTCGCGGAGGGTGGGCCTGGGAACCTCCTCGACGGCGATCGACCCCACGTCCCGATAGGTCACCGCACGCATGAACCAGTGCTCCTCATCCCGGATGGCCGTCGCGCCCAGGCTGGGGAGGCGACGGCGCGACTGTACTGGTCACGCCTGCGGCGGGGGCCCGGCAGTCTTCTTGCGGCCTCGCCTGGGGGCGGGCGGCGGCGCGTCCTCCGCCTCGGTGGCACGGCGCCGCTCCAGGCGGTCCCGGAGCGCCTCCTCGATACCGGTCTTCTCGGCCTTCTCGCGGCCCAGCCAGAAGGGCACGCGCTCGGTCTCGACCGCCTCCGGCGCGGGCTCGGCGGCGCGGGCGGCGGCGGCATCGGCGGCGTCGAGGTGCTCGCGGAGGGCGGCGACCACGGACTCGGAGAGCGGTACCCCGCCGGCGTTGAGACGCAGGGCGACGTCCTCGGGGATGGTCACCGCGGTCGACGGGGCGGGTGCCGGTCTGCGGCCCCGGAAGCGGTCGAGGAACGACATCGTGGCGCAGTCTACGTGGGCCGCGGGGTGCTGCCGGACGCGCACCGAGGCCGGGGGTCCGCGCACTGCGGCGTCGATGCGTACGATGGGCTGATGCCCAGTGCCACACGCAAGAAGGCCGCCCCGGCACCCAGCTCGGGCGGGCCGGCCACGCTTCCCTTCACCGGCGACGAGGAGGCGAATCGCCTCAACGCCGAGAACCCCACCGCGATGCTGATCGGCTTCGTGCTCGACCAGCAGGTCACGGTGCAGAAGGCCTTCAGCGGGCCCCGGGTCATGTTCGAGCGCCTGGGGACGCTCGATCCCGGCGCCATCGCCCGCATGGACGGCGAGGAGCTGGCCGCCGCCTTCCGCCGGCCGCCGGCGATCCACCGATTCCCCGGCAGCATGGCGGCGCGGGTGCAGGCGCTCTGCGCGCACCTGGCAGAGAACTACAGCGGCGACGCCAGCCTCATCTGGCGCGAGGCCGCCGACGCGCGCGACCTGACCGGGCGCCTGGGCAGGCTCCCGGGGTTCGGCGAGATGAAGGTTCGGACCGTCACCGCGCTCCTGGCCAAGCAGTACAGCGTCCGGCCCGAGGGCATCGACAAAGTGCTCCCCGACTGGCCGACCCTGGGCGACGTCACCTCGGCCGCCGAGCTGGAGGCCTACCAGGCGGGCAAGCGCGCCTACAAGGCGTCGATGCGCGCCCAGGGGGTGGAGATGTCGGCGCCCCGGCGCCGCCGGACCCCCGCGGCCGCGGAGGTCGGCGGGTGACCCCGGCGACCTTCGAGACCTTCGAGGACGGCGGCACCCGCGTCGTCAAGGTCGGGCCCATGGGCCCGTACTCCAACAACGCCTACCTGGTTCGCGACCTCGGCACCGACCAGACCCTCCTGGTCGACATGCCGCTGGAGGAGCGCACCCTCCTCGACGCCCTGGCCGCCGAGGGCACCGTGCGGACGATCATCGCCACCCACTGGCATCCGGACCACTGGATGACCTACGACGCGGTACGCCGGGCCACGTCCGATGCGCCGGTGCTGGTCGGCGCCCACGAGATCAAGATCCCCGAGGCGCGCATCGACGGCCGGCTGGAGCACGGCGACGAGGTCACGGTGGGCTCGACGCGGATCGGCATCCTGCACACGCCCGGGCACACCCCCGGGAGCATCAGCCTGCGCATCGGCAGGGTGGTGATCAGCGGCGACACCCTCTTCAATGGCGGCCCGGGCAAGACCGCGGCGCGGGGTGACCTGGAGACGCTGATCAAGAGCATCGTCGACCATCTCCACCCGCTCCCCGACGACACCGTCGTGCTCCCCGGCCACGGCGACCGGACCACCATCGGCGACAGCCGCCGGCAGTACGCCGAGTACGTCAAGCATCCGCACTCGCCGAATTACCACGGCGACGTGGAGTGGCTCACGGGAGGGCTGGCCGAGCGCTGAGCGGCCCCATGGTGCCGGAGATACGGGCAGGGCTCGAACCTGAGCCGCCGGCAGGACTTGTGGGGGTGAGCCGCCTGGGTGACCGGGCGGCGTGGGATGCCTAGCGGGCGACCAGGGTGAGCAGCGCCATGGCGGCGAGCCAGATGGCCGCCCCGCCGACGGCGACGGCGCTCAGCAGCTCGCGGGCGCGGCCGGCGCGGCGCCGGCGGTGGAGCGCGGCGCGCCGAGCGGCCAGATTGCTGCGGACCAGATACTCATTGGAATAGCCGACGGTCAGGTCGGCTGCCGGCGCCGCGGCGACCACGTCCATGCTGCTTGCGATCCCTCTATCAGATTTTCTACGTACCCGCCGGATGCCCTGTGCAAGCCAGAGAGTAGCACAACCTGATAGTGACGCTGTCAATAATCGTGGGCGCAAGATGCCGCCGCACGAACATCAAGTGTCGCTTGACACTTGGTGAAGGGTTGTCTAGGATGCCCGACCACCGAGATGGACGCCTATCCGCACCGCATGCGCGACCTGACCAGGCTGACCTCACAGCCGGCGCCGACCATCCACTTCTACGCGCAGCAGGGACTGCTCCCGGCGCCGCTCAAGACCGCCGGCAACCAGGCGCTGTATTCCGAGGAGACGGTGCAGCGGATCCTCTGGGTGCGGGCGCTCCAGCACGAGCTCAATCTCGCCCTGCGCAGCATCCGGTGGGTGCTCGAGCGCTGGGGTGAGCTGCCCGTCGGGGAGATCCGGGCCCTCCAGGCGCTGGGCCGGCTCCTCGAGGAGCCCGATCCTGTGGCCACGGCCGAGGAGGTGGCCCGCGGGCTGGCTGCGCTCGAGCCCACCGACCTCGACGAGCTGCGCAGCCTGGGACTGGTGGCGCCGCGCGGCATGCCACTGACCGCACACGACGCCCGCCTCATCGAGTTGGTCGGAGCCCTGCGAGCCGCCGGCTTCACCGAGGCGGCCGGCTTCTGCGCCCAGGGGCTCGCCATCTACCGGGATGCGGTGGAGAGGCTGGCCGAGGAGGAGCTGCGCCGGGTGGTCGAGCCCGCTCTCGGGCGCCACGCCGTCCCCGAGCTCCACCAGATGGTCGTCCGCGCCCTGCCGCTGGTCCACCAGCTTCTCGCCCTGCTCCACGAGCGCGCCGTCCAGGGTCAGATGCAGCACTGGCTGGAGGTCCACGACCCCGCCGACAGCAGAACCGGATGACGGGTCCCGCCCCCCACGCACGTCCCTGCGGGCGCGCTCTGAACCCCACGCGCGTCCCTGCGGGCGCGCTCTGCTGACCATTTGGAGACCAGGCCATGAGCACCCGCGTCTACACCCTTCCCGTCGAGCAGACCCGCTGGGAGCTGAGCAGCGGCAGCACGACCGTCTTCAACTGGGAGTACGACGAGGGACGCGACAAGCTGCTCAACCTCTACGAGAAGGGCAAGCGCCTGCAGTGGAACGCCAACGAGCGCATCGACTGGTCGCTGGAGCTGGACCCGCGAAACCCGCTGGGGAGCCCCGAGGAATACGTGCCCATCCACGGCTCCGAGATGTGGAACCGGATGAGCGAGGAGGAGCGCGGCGAGCTGGCCAGGAACATGGTGGGCTGGCAGTTCTCCCAGTTTCTCCACGGCGAGCAGGGCGCGCTGATCTGCGCCGCCAAGATCGTCCAGACAGTTCCTGACATCGACAGCAAGTTCTATGCGGCCACGCAGGTGATCGACGAGGCCCGCCACGTCGAGGCCTACAGCCGATACCTGCACGAGAAGGTCAAGGTGGCCTACCCGATCAACCCCAACCTCAAGGCGCTGCTGAACGACGTCATCACCGACTCCCGCTGGGACATGACCTACCTGGGCATGCAGGTGCTCATCGAGGGCCTGGCGCTGGCCGCCTTCGGGCTCATCCGCGACGTCGCCACCGACCCGCTGAGCCGCTCCCTCGTGGCCTACGTGATGCAGGACGAGGCCCGTCACGTGG
>JRHI01001292.1_pt1 | contig 21856 bp, 20 predicted proteins | sample 215371 | NCBI WGS metagenome assembly JRHI01 (sample SAMN02929681, study PRJNA255918) | sediment metagenome | biome: cave system; feature: Ice Cave; material: Sediment; isolation source: sediment from deep within a dark volcanic ice cave with no known source of... ...
GGGCACATATTGCAACTGTCTCCAAATTTGGAGACATGCTGGCCAACTGATGCTTCAATCCCCTACCTCACGGGGCACATATTGCAACTCGCCGAAGAATGCGGCTCGAAGTCAGCAGTTCCAAGCTTCAATCCCCTACCTCACGGGGCACATATTGCAACAAGCCAGACGACGTTGAATACGCCGTCGATCTGCGCAGCTTCAATCCCCTACCTCACGGGGCACATATTGCAACAGGCTGGGATTCACCGTGCCATCTGGAGTGGCATGCTTCAATCCCCTACCTCACGGGGCACATATTGCAACCCAAATTACTATCCACCGGCGCGCCCCATAGATGGCTTCAATCCCCTACCTCACGGGGCACATATTGCAACACTGCCCTGGGGGATCAGCCAGCGAGGCCCCGCCGGGCTTCAATCCCCTACCTCACGGGGCACATATTGCAACCCACCGCCTTCATTGCCTGAAGCGCAGAAGCGACGCTTCAATCCCCTACCTCACGGGGCACATATTGCAACTCCGCGGCCATCAGCGCGACCCCGGCATTAGTGACGCTTCAATCCCCTACCTCACGGGGCACATATTGCAACGTTTTTTCTCTGGTTTTACTGCGACCTGGACACCGCGCTTCAATCCCCTACCTCACGGGGCACATATTGCAACGCCCGGGCAAGCGGGGATGAGCTCCAGATTTTTCTGCTTCAATCCCCTACCTCACGGGGCACATATTGCAACCGACCTCTCGAACTTGGGGCCTCAGGCCCAGAGCCCTTCGGCAGCACCTTACGATCAGTGTGCCACAATCTGCCCGAGTTCAGGAGCTGTGGTCAATCCCGGCCGCTGGCACCAAACCAACGGTTGGCCACCCCAACGGCGGCTGCCCTGGCGAGAGCAAGCAGCGATGAGCAGCACCGAGCAGCACCTCGCGGCAACGTTGCCGGTTTCTCCCCAGCGCCTCAGGCTCATCACACCAGCTCGGGCCGATGCCCGGGCCGAGAGAGACTCCGATGAACTCCCCGTGGCCTTCTTCAGCATCGTCGGCATTCCCGTCAGATGCAAAGCTTGCGATAGACGCAATCCCTGCAGTGCGATGGTGGTGCCCGAGGCGGCATCTCCTCCGATTTCACCACCTCCTCGATAGACCGCAGCACCTCTATCACATGATCCTTCATCTCCGCGGTGATGGGCTGCTCTCTGACCTCATTCGTCACCAGGTAGTGAAAATACCCCTTCTCGACCCGCTTTCCACCCTCTTCTAGCAACAATGCATATGCCGCAAGCTGGAGGAGCTGGCCCGGGTACGGCCGCGTCGGAGTCCTGGTCGATTTGACGTCGTAGGGCGCCAACGACCCATTGTCGTCGACCGCTGCGTCCAGCCGGCCCCGCAAGCCCAGGCGCTGGGAGATAAGCTCAAGTGAAACCAACTTCTTGCGAGTCTGCACTCCGATACCTTCCCGCCACCGATTGCCTTCACGCTTCAACCACTCATCGTGCTTTTCCTTACCATGCTCTGTCTTCACCGTGCCCCGCTGACGCAGCCCCAGAACATAAGCGAACCAGGTGATGCGCTGACAGTATTCGTGATTGAGCAGATCCGCTACGGCAAGATGCCCGTGCCTATCCACTGCTTACTACAACACCTTCCAGCGGTCAACACGGTGATCAGGAAAATGGGCCTGTTCACCCAGAAAGGTAGCGCTGCCGAAGCAGTGATCACAGAGCGGCAATACGTAAATGCGATCTGTAGTTCGTGCACCTCGGCGGCGCCGCAGCAGCGCTACCAACGAGATCTCCAGCATGTCCCGTCGGTTATGATTGAGGTCTCCAGCAAAGGCCGAGTACTGAACCCTGGCAAGCCCAAAATCCTTGAGGATCTCAGATGCGCCCAGCCGGAGGGCGTTGTCACTGATGTCGTAGATGACGAGCAACTTCATCGCGACTGCCGATCGTGTGGATTTCAGGTCCAGCGATGTACGTATGGCCGATATTCTTCAGTACGACCAAGGAGGTATCCCGCCAGCGCCCGCGCCTCGTAAAAGATGACGTCTTGCCACCGCACACGCCGGCCACGGTACGTAAGCTGGTCGTTGAGCCGTTCAAAAACCTGGGCAGCAACCAATTTGCGCCCATCCGCGTTCAGCAGCACGGCCCCCTCTGGCTGGGCTTCCGCATGTTCGAGAGTGAGCTGTCGCCGCCGGACCAGCGTCATCACGGCTCGGTCGACGATCGGCTGCCGAAACAGCTCGACAAAATCCAGGGTTAGCGAGGGCTTGCCCCAGCGATCGGTATGCAGGAACCCGAGGCTCGGCTCGAACCCGCAGAGTCCCAGAGCCCGCTCGGTCTGGGCGCAAAGGATGGCGTAGCCGTAGGAGAGAGCTGCATTGACAAGATCGCGCGGTGGCCGCCGGGTCCGGCCGGTGAAGCCCAGACCACCTGGCAGCAGCTTCCGCAAGCACTGCACGTACTTGAGACCGACCCGCCCCTCCAGTGCGAAGAGTAGGGGACGAGCCTGGCCAAGGGTCAGGGGCAAGGGTGGGGCCGTGGCCAGCATCTCGGCCAGCTCCCGCCGGATGTCGGCGGATGCTGCGGGATCAAGTGCCCGGAGCAGGTAGAGCTGGTTCCGGCACTTCGCCGTCACCAGACCGCTGGCGATGACCACCCCACGGGCATCCTCGGCTGCAGCCAGCTGAGCTCGCTTCAGGAGAGCCGCTCCGGTCAGCCATGCGGGCATGAAGCGGCCAAGGAATCCCCCTTTCCAGTCGAGCACAGCCACATCAGTGCCCGTCTCGGCAGCCAGCGCGAGGGCATCGGTGCTGATCATCTGAGAGGGCCCCAGCACGAGCTGACCGACGTCCTCAGCCGCCCATTCCGTGCGCTCCTCACCGGTACAGACGACGAACCGCTGCCGGTGCCGTCGAACCAGGGTGCCTCTGCTGTCCACGATGATGTCCACGTCTTGTCAGTCCCTCTTGTCGAACCGCCCGGTGCCGATCAAAAGGCGGATCGCACCACAGCCCATGGACACGTCCTTACCGATGCCCAATTCGGTGGCGAAGGCGAGCAAGCTGAGGCCAGAGGCCGGCATCCCTCTGTATGCGAACTCCCCCCGCACCCCACCCATCCACTGCTCTTCCCCCGAGCGGCTCGACAGGCGCCGCTGGTGTGCCACCGTCGTACGGGCCCAGTCCGGGACACTTGTCCGGCACTCCCGAACAGCACTGCCAACCGCACCGGCCACCCCCTCCACCTCTCCCCAACGCGCGCTCAACTGCCGCAAGCGTTCCCCTGCACTCCGCGCCAACAGCGCCGGGGACGGCACATCCAGGAGGACGCGGCCACGCTCTACCAACTGCAGTGGAGTCTCGGCCACCACCAGGCAGTCGGCTGCCGCCAGCGGCAGCTCAGGCTGGGGCACCAGGAGGGGTCCGAACCCCGTACCCCCTCCGCCCAGCCAACGCACCGTCACCCGCTCGGTCGCCACCGTGCCACCACCCGCGGCCGGGAGCCGCATCCGCGAGAGCGCGGTGGCCAGGGCTTCCCAGTGCTGCTCGACCACTCCCAGGCAGCGCAGTTCAGCACGCACAGTGGACACTGGACGCAGGTGGGCATCCCAGCCCCGGAACCAAAGAGGCGGCGGCGCGGTCGCGTATATCATCTCGAACAGGGTCGGATCCACCTCTGACAGGGCGGGACCCAAGGCGCTGCGCAACCGCGCGGCGATGGGCGTCCGCAGGCTCGCCTCACCTTTGAGATGCCACTCCACTTCTGCCCCCCTGAGGCCGAGTGACGACCAGGCCCTTTGTAGCGCAGCGTGGCCTTCACGCAGCCCGCCGGGCATGGAGGACCGGGAGTCCGTCACTCGAGGCAGAGAAAGAGGCCGAAGCCCGGCGGCTGATGGGGCGCGATCAGGGGACCGCCGACGGGCGCGTCAAAACGCACCTCCCCTCCCAGGGCCCACCCGCGTCGGAACTCGAGCCAACGCACCGCCTTGCCAGGCTCGGGCTCGAACTCGGCTGCGGGAAACCCTGCGGGGAGCACCGAACTCACGACGCGGTCCAGGCTGAACTCGTCGGAGAGTACGCCGTGCTGCAGGCGGAAAGGTGCCCAGGGCAAAACTGGGGTCAGCGACCGCCAGACCCGGCCCGGCCCCACCAACTGTCGCCCCAAACGATCGAGCCCACCCCAGGCCACTGCCAGAGGTACAACCGGGCGCCCGAGGCCGGGGACCTCGAATGGCCTCAGGGTGAGTGCATTTTTGAGGTCATTTTCACCAAGGCCCCGTTCGGCCCAGAGCGCAAGCCGATCGAGTCGCGGCGGCAGGGCGTCGAGGTCAGAGGAATACGCCGCTAGCCACAATCTGCCGGTCTCCGGCGTCTCTCGAAGTCGCAGCGCTCGGCGTGCCGAGCGGACGACGTCTTCGACTGAAGTCAGCAACGGCAAGGGGTGAGCTTCCAAGGCCCAGAGAACAGCCGCCACACGCCGCGCCGGTCGTCTTCGGCGGGCAAAGACGGCGCGATTCCAGGTCTCCGGGCGCATGTACCTTACCCAGCGGGCGCCTGGTGGTTCTCGAAGACGGAACCGACGCCCCTGGAGTTCGGAGGTGGTCAGTTCGAGAGATCGCAGATCGATCGGGCGGACCGGAGCCAGCAGGCGTACCACCTCCACGTCCTGGCCCGCAGCGCCCTCCTGCAGAGGTTGCACGCGCAGCCCGTTCGGGTGATCCTTTGTGACCTCGATATCTGTGACCTCGATATCGCACCACGACTCGGATCGACCGAGATAGGTGACCCCCCTCACGAGCCGCTCCAGCACGGCCTGCTGTGCCCGCGATAGTTCGATGTCCCAGGTGATGCCGAGGGCCGACCCCGGGCCCAGTCGCACGAAGCTGTCGAAGACCAGGGTCTGGCTTAGCCGGACCTCGATCCGATGGTCTCCAAGGGGCATGTAGTGGCGTGAGTGGCCCGGCGCCACGGCAGGCAGCCAGTACACAGGGGGCTCGGCCAGTGCCTCCAGCAGGCTCACCACCTCGGCCTTCGGCAGGTCGGGCGCGGTTCGGTGCCAGGAGGAGACCAACGCTCGCGCCAGCCTCCAGGGCGAGGGAGGCCACTCGACCGCGGCCTCGTTGACGTGGCTACCCCAAGGCGTGGCGTGGTAGCGGCCCCCCGGGAATCGGACCGAGAGAGAGATCACGTCTCGCCGCCGCCTTCTGCAGTCGGTGCCTCGGCCGGCAAGCGGCCGCTCCACACGGCGGTCAACACCCGGGGTTCACCGAAGATGTCTGAACAGGCCTCGATCAGCCCTGGAAGCTCGCCCTCGAGGTCACGGCGGTCGGGGAGCTCGAAGCCTTCGGGACGGGTCACGCGGAGTTTCCGCACCTCAAGGTCGCAGGCCGTCCGCAGGCGGAGGTAGCCCTCGAGGAAACTGCGGATCTCCCATAGCCCCAAAGTCAGCAGCAGTTGCTCCGCGCGCTCGTCGAGGCCGAAGCTGCGCAGCTGTACAAGATCTAAGTTGAAAAAGGCAACGATCTCGGCCGCCACAAACTCACGACGCGAGTAGGGGATGTTCCCGAAGCCACGCTCGGCGGTCTGCTGCCCTCCCGCCGTGTGGAAGACGTCATCACGCTTGAGCCCCCCCGAGTACACACCCTCCACGTTGCGCGCCTCGATGAATGCCGAGAGCGTCCGGGGGACCTTGGGCTGGATCGGCCAAGCCTTGATCGCGAAGAAGACTCCGTGGAGAAGGGAGACGGGATCAAATGAGAACACCGCTCGAGCGATCTGGCGGTGATCACTGGGGACGTTCTTGCGCAAACCGAACCGCTGTTCCATGAGTTTCTCGACGGTCATGCCGTTGACGGTGGACTCACGGACGAGGGCTGACGCCAATCGGTGGGCCTCCAGCCGGCTGCTGCTCAAGAACCCCCCCTGGGGGTCGTGGACACGGACGTAGGGAAGGCCACTGAGCACGGCCACCGGCTGTTGGCCGACCCGGTCCCAGCCCGCCTCCTCCAGACGATTGGCCATGGACTGCACCGACTCCACGAGAAGCATCGGGGTGCGATCGGGGAGCTGGTAGAGAGCCGGTCCGAGGTCGGGGAAACCGGTCGGCTGGAACCGGCTGCCCTGGACCGGGGCGAGGTCGACCTCGACCAGGATGCGGTTGGCGTCCACAGCGGATGCGGGGATAACACTCATATCGTCACCTCCGGTGAGGTTGGTACCGAGAGCATCTCGGCCATGGCGGTTGCAGACTGGTGTGAGATGGGGACGAGCAGGGCTGCCTGCAACAACTCGGGATCCACCCCGTCCACCAGTTCGAATGCGTCAACGCCGCTGTGCAGCTGCAGGCCACTGAAGCGAAGCCGGCTGGCTGCCGCCCGCACGGCGTCCATGCCGCGGCCCGCTGCCAGCGCAACCGGTATCCGCGACTCGACCGGCACCTCGAGCACCAGCTCGCCCCGGGTGAGAGCGAACGGCAAAAAGCAGAGCTTGACCAGGGCATAGATGCGGGGCAGGCCGGTCTCGGCTTGATGGTGTTTGGGCTCCGRCTTCGGGGATGGAACTTGTTGCTCGGTTGAATAGCGCTCCACCATGGCCAGTCCCAAGAAAAGCGATGCCAGCTTCTCCTCGTCCACCGAGCCGCCCAGGAGCGCGGCCAGATCCGAAAGCGAGGCCCAGCGGGTGGCGGTGAGAGCCGCATTGGGCTGACCCTGAAGTGAAGCATCCAGGAGCCGACGGCGGAAGACCGCAGCCAGATTGCGCGTGGCGGGGGCCTCAGCCCAGACCTGGGAGCGCGTTTGTCGGCGCACCAGGCGACCACGGACGTCAGGCACTACAGGTTCGACGTAACTGCGTATCGGCCCCAGCAATCGATGCCCGATGGACGCCAGGGCGGCCGCCAGCCGGAACTCGGCTGAGCCGTCGTCGCAGGCAGTGACCCAATCCCAGGTCAACACGAGCGGCGGCACCTGCTCCGCCCTGTCGGGGTTGGCCGCAAGCGCCAACTCGGTGCGCGCCAACTCTACCAAAACGTCCTGCGCCGCCTCCGCTCCCCCTCGAAGGCAGAGCTCGAAGCTGGTGCGTTCAACCCGCTGGAGTGCGCTCGCAAGCCGCGCCGGAGGTTCGGACAGGCGGGCCACACTGCCCAGCCAGCGCTCCACCTGGGCTAATAGGTCAACCTCTGGCCGCCGCCGGACTCGGACCCGGCGCAGCGGTACAGCCACGTGGTTGCGGCCCATCCTGGTGCTGACGCCAAAGCGCACGAATGACTCCACCCCGCGCGCCACTCCCAAGCTGGCCACCGCCTTGGCGAAGTCGACCGCATCAGCGGCTTGGTGGCCCCGCCACTCCGCTCTGCCCTCGGCACATAGGTTCTGGACCTCACTGAGTGCCGCCGGCGCAGTCCACACCGGCATCCAGACCTCGGCCCGCATATGTTCCACTTCGCTGGCACCGAAGAGGACCCCGGCCGAAGAGGGTCGCACGGTGAAGGGGAAGGAGGCGGTAGCCGGCCCCTCCCGCCGCCCCAGTCGCCTGGCGGCGGCGCCCGCGAACATCACCAGGCCCTCGATCATCAGAACGAAGTCCCAGGGATTGACCAGCGAGGCGCCCTCGAAGCCGGCCACTGCGTTCGCCCCGCCGGCAGCGCCCGGATTGAACAGACCCACAGCCGCATCCTTGAGCGGAACCGAAGAGGTACCGAAGAGGGCGCCCCGCAACCACCCTGCGCTTCCCTGGGCAGCCTTCTCCGGCGAGGCGGAGAACTCGGGTAGCACGTCACAGAGCCGCTGCATGTAGTTGTTGCTGAACTCGAGCCTGCCGTCGTTCCCTCCACTGACCAAAAGCGGGGGATACCCGAGTTCATCGGCGATCAGCACCAACGCCGCGTCCAGCCAGTCCAGAGCCTCGTCTGGGAGGGTCGCCCGGCAAAGCGCGACCAGTCGCTCCTTCCGACCGCGGCCCGAGGGCCCGGCATCAACTGACCGGAGGGCGACCTCGGCGGCCTCTATAGCCGCTCTGTAGGCGCCGAGCCTCTCCGAGTCGCTGGCTGCGATCCGCTCGATCGCTTCGCGAGCGTCCTTCGGGTGGAAGCCACTTCCCCCGTTCCAGGGCGAAACCGCCGGGGTAGGCCGGTAGCTCCACACGAAGAACTCAACCAGTGCCTCGGGGTCTAGATGCGAGCTGAGCCGGAAGACGTCGTCTCGCCACCAGCCGCGGACTTCTGGATCGGCCTGGCGGCCCACCACCCGCAGCACCCCGAGCGCCTTGAGGTAGGAACCGAGCGGGGTCGGTGTGCACCCCTCCAGGGCCAGTTCAAGCACGTGCGGCCTCCTCCTTGCTGGCCAACCAGTCTGCCACCCGCAGAACCGCCTCCATATGCGCGACCCGGAACGGTCCGAGATCGGGGTGATCCCGGAGCGACAGCACGCGGGCAACCCATGAAGGCCCGTGCTCTCCATCGCCCAGCCGCAGGGGAACCAGGCTGAGTTGGGTGGTGGGCAGCGAAAACCCCTCCACCTCGACCTCCGGGAGGGTGTCTCCCTCCCGGAGGCCCAACACCTGGCAGCCGGCCTCGTCGTCCGGCCAGGGGCGCACGATAACCCTGGCCTTGCCGTGGTGCGCCGCCACCAAGTGGAGGACAAGATCATCCCATGGGGGCTCCAGTCTCTCCTGAAGCGAGCCATTGATCAATAGGGCCAGTGCGCTCGCCAGCTCATGGCGTGGATGCCCCTTCCGCGGCCGGGTATAGCACACCGACTTGGCCCAGATCCTGTCCCGCCGGTCCGAGTCATCGGCCTCACAAGCAAGGAGCCACTGCTGGAATCGCGGGTGGGCCTTGCCCAGGTCATGAGTGAGGGCCGCCCACCACATGGCCGCGGACGCGCTCGAAGGCGCCGTCGGCGCCGACGCACGCCAGAGCGGCTCGACCTTGGCCACCACATCTGCCGTGTGCTCTCCCAACCGCAGCCAGTAGCCCCGGCTCGCGGGGTCGGCTCGGTTGGCGTCCGGTTCAGCAGAGAGGGCGGGCGCGATCACCGTCACGGGTTCAGAGGAGGTTGGATCCCACCCGACGACCGAGGAATAACCTCCCTCAGAGGCCGGCAGTAGGACGACCATGCCTGGCCGCAGTTCTCGCCCGCCGAGGCGCCGCCATCGCGAATCGAGACTTTCCCAGACCCAGCCATGTCGCCGTTCCAGGAAACGTCTGAGTTCGCCGACGGGCACCGGGCAGAGTTCGTCAGCGACCGGTGCACCCAGTTCCGCCGACGGCTGCGCGCCCTCCCAATCGCGCCAGAACACCTGGCAATCAAGGTCGTCACCGTCACGGATAAAGCGGGAGACGTCGATGTCGTTGCCAGAGAGGTCTGGAGCGGTGTCGAAGAGGTCGAGCAGGTCGCGCCGGCGCAACAAGTGGAGAGGGGCTGGCCCTGAGGGCGGCGGCGGCACCAACGCCAGGGAGGCGGGTGAGACGTCAGAGCCCTCGAGGCGAACCATCCGCTCGCGGGCCGCCGCTAGCTCGGATTCCGAGTAAGGAGCCGGCCTTTCCACGTCCACCCAGCGGACTTCCCCCTCATCGTGCTCGGCGAACCGGTTGCAGCGCCCGAGGCGCTGGACCACGCTCGACCAGGGCGCCACCTCGGTGACCAGCAGCCTGGCGGAAATGTCGACCCCGGCTTCCACCACCTGGGTTGCACACACAACTCGCCCGGCCGCCGGCAAGGGCTGCTTCAAGGCCGCCACCAGCCGCCGGCGGTCAGGCGGGCGAAACCGCGAGTGGAGGAGCATGACCTCAACTCCGTCCGGTGGCCGGCGGCTGAGTGACCGATAAGCGGCCACCGCCCTCTCCACCGTGTTCAGCACCGCCAGGCTGAGGGTTCCGGGCCGGTGCCCGGCTCGGAGCATGGCGGCAACCTCACCCTCGGCTCGGCGAAGCAGCTTCCGCGCATGCAGGCGCCTTTCCAGCTCATACCCCCCGTCTCCTGATCGCAGCCGCACGACCTCGCCAGCTTCGGGGTGGTCGCAGGTCTGAAGCCGCGCCACGTCTACGGTGGCGGACATCCACAGGGTTCGGCAAGGCGTCCAGGTACCAAAGCGGGTGCGGAGACCCTCCAGTTGGGCGGCGGTCTGGGCTGCAACCCCCATCAGCTGCGTCTCGTCGAAGACCCACAGACAGTCCGCGTTCAGGAGACCGAAGTCCACCGGCCAGCGAAAGCGGCTAAGTGCGTAACCGCGGTTCAGGGCCCGCGAGAGCAGCATGTCGACGGTACCGACCAGCACGGCCGGCAAGTGCGGTGCCAGCACCCAAACGTCGTCAACGTCGCCGCCCATGAGGAGGTGCCGCCCCACCTGATCCGGTCCCAGGTCGAGCCGGCGAAGCACGTTGTTGACCTCAGCCCAGGTCTGCTCGACCAAAACCCGCATCGGGAGCGCGTAGACCAGGCGTAGGGGGGTGGCGGCCACCAGGTCCTGGTCCGCGAACAGGCGGCGGTAGAGCCAGGCCAGCAGGACCGTCAGAGTCTTGCCCGACCCGGTGGGGGCGTCCAGAACCGAGGGCAGCTCAGCCCGAGTGGCGAACTCGACCTGGTACGGGTACGGCTCGCGGCCGGTGGCCCTCCGGAAAACTTCGGCGAAAGCTTGCTCGGCGGGCACGATGAATAGAGCCTAGGGGCGGATCGCGGCAAAGCCTGTCGCGATCCGCAAGATTCGACGTGTCACCTGCCCGGCCAGGGCCAGGATGCACCTCACACGCCTGTGGTGGGTGGGGACAGTCGTCCCCCGGATCCTGAAAATCACGTCGACGATCATGACGCCGCCATTCAGCCCGAGGATTCCCACTCGCACGGCCGCGCAGGTACGACAGCAGAAACCCCGTCGCCCGGAGATCCCGCAGGTGGAGTCGGCGCCGTGGTGGAGGTCTTCACGCTTCTTGACAATTGGTCGCTTGAGAGCGCCGAGGGTACTCGCTCCAGTAGCCGATTAGGCGACTCTGCAACGAATCTCTGCGATCCCTTCCTACGAACCGCCGGCGCTGAGCCGGCCGCTGCGCAAATCGATAGTAGGACAAGCGGGTGGATTCGGCAAAAAAGATTTCGAGCCCCCTTCGGGGGCCTCGGCTGAGCTCTGCAGGCCCGCATTTCCGCATCCTCGAAGGGGGCTCAGGGCACGAGACCTGCTGTGATCAATGGCAAGCCGGCAGGCGATCCGAGTACAGACCAGCAGACGACGGGCGGCACCAACCTATGATCCTGAGGCCGACGAGTGGACCACGGGCAGGCGCCGTCCCGAAGCCTCCAGCAAGTCCAACGCTCCCCACCGGACTTCGAGTTGGCCAACGCGATTGGCTTCCGTCTGCCGGTTCGGCCACCTTCTACCCACCCCCAGGTCTGGCTTCGAGCCTGATCGGAACGAAACCGACGGAACTGGTCTTAAATGCGCAACCATATGGGCTTGAAATTTGTTTTGCCGCCCATGCTGTCCTGGGCTTCGTGTAGATCCTGAGTCGGCCGAGATGTCAATCCGAGCCGGCGCTGCCCACATCGCGCGTTGCGATCAGTTCATGACCAGCCCGTTGGCGGCTATCGGCCGACGCCGCAGGCCTTCCGAAAAAAGCAGTCAGGCTGGTGGGCCGGGAGGGAGTCGAACCCCCAAAGCTCTCGCGGCGGTTTTACAGACCGTTGGGCTCGCCACGTGCCCAGTGCCGACCCACGCAGAAGTCCAGGCGGCACGCCCCGCCGGGCTCGACTTCAGATTCTAGCGGGTCGGCGCCGAGGGTTCTCGGGCCGGTTCTCGGCCACCGCCGAGGGCATCCTGGAGCGGATTGCCCTCCGCGGCCGGCGGCCAGGCCTGAGTGAAGCACTCGCGCCCGAAGAAGTCGGCGGCGGCACCGGAAGCGACCGCCCGGCCGAGCGGCGACTCCGCGCCGAACTGGGTGCGATGGGCTCGAAACGCTTCCAGCTTGCGCTCGACCACCGGACCCACGTCCAGCCAAAGGTCGACCTGGTCGTCCGGCACCGCCAGCTCCAGCATGCCGGTCATGGCCTCGGTGCCCTGCCCGCTCGACCGGATCTCCTCCATCATCCGCTCCGCCATCGACCTCGGGAAGACGGAATAGTAGAGCCCCGCCGGCCTCCAGCCGACGGGCTTCTCCAGGAGCCGGCGGAACGCCGCCGTGGTGTGCCGGTGGATCGCGATGTGATCGGGGTGGCCGTATCCGCCGGCGGGGTCGAAGGTGATCACGATCTCCGGCCGGAGGTCCTCCATCAGAGCGGCCAGTCGCTCGACCACCCGCTCGGCCGGCTGATTGATGAAGGCTCGGGGATCCCGGTTCCCGGCGCTCCCCGCCATCCCGGAGTCTCGGTAGTCGAGGAACCGCACCTCCGAGATGCCCAGGGCGCTGGCGGCCGCCCGCAACTCCGCCTCGCGTACCTGCGGCAGACTTTCGCGGGTGGCCAGTTCCGGGTCGCTGATCTCACCCAGTTCGCCGCGGGTGGCACACACCAGGATCGTGCGATAGCCGCGGGCGGCCAGCATGGCCAGCGCCCCGCCGCAGGCGGCGGTCTCGTCATCAGGATGGGCGAAGACCGCCAGCGCCGATTTATCGTGCACAGCTCCGATTGAAACCGGAGCACCGGCCCGGCGATTCCGAAACCGCCCCGGAGCGGCCGCCGGCTTCCAATTAAGCTTGCTGCGATGCGATCGTCGGCGGCTCGCTACGCGCTCCTGGTGATGCTCGCCATCAGCCTTCTCAACTACTTCGACCGCCAGATCCTGGCCGGTGCCGGATCGGCGATCCAGGCCGACCTCCACATCAGCGATGGGCAGTTCGGCCTGGCCGCCACCGCCTTCTTCTTCGTGTACACGCTGACGGTGATCCCGTTCGCGATCTGGGCCGACCGTGGCGTGCGCAAGACGGTGATCTCGGTGGGCGTCTTGATCTGGAGTCTGGCCACCCTCGCCACCGGACTGGCCAACAACCTTTTCACCCTGCTGCTGACCCGGGGTCTGGTCGGGGTCGGCGAGGCCAGCTACTTTCCGGCCGGCACCTCGCTGCTCGCCGACTACTATCCCAAAGAGCGCCGGGGCCGCATCCAGGGTGCCTGGAACGCCTCCCAGCTGTTCGGAGCCGCGCTCGGTTTCATCGGCGGCGGCTTGCTGGCCCAGTACTTCGGGTGGCGCAACGCCTTCTTCTTCGCCTGCGTCCCCGGTCTGATCCTGGCCGGCCTGGCCCTGACCATGCGGGAGCCGAAGCGCGGCTCGGCGGAGCCGGCGGGCAGCGTCGAGCACACCCCCCAGTTGCACCTGAACACCATCCGGCACCTGATCCGGATCCGCTCGCTTCAGGCTCTGATCCTCAGCGACGTCTTCCAGTACATCGTGCTGGGCGGCCTGTCGATCTGGCTGCAGATCTATTTGCGCCGCTACTTCGGCCTGTCGAGCGGCCGCGCTGGGATCTATGCCGGAGCCATGGTGATCATCGGCGGCCTGCTGGGCAGCCTGGGCGGAGGCTGGCTCGGCGACACCATGCACCGCCGCACCCCCCGCCACAACCTTTTGGTCGGCGTGATCGGGCTATTGCTCGCCGCGATTTCCATCACCGGAGTCTTCCTCACCAACAGCGTTCCCGTGCTGATCACGCTCGGCTCGCTCACGGTGGCGTTGATCTACTCGGCCAACCCACCTTTTGGGGCGATCAAGCAGAACGTGGTCGAGCCCAGCTTCCGAGCCAGCGCGATCATGCTCAACATCTTCGTCGGCCACCTGCTCGGCGACGCCTGGTCACCCGCGTACATCGGCATCATCTCCGACGCCCTGCACGATCTGCGCACCGCCCTCCTGATCATCTGTGTGCCCGCGCTGATCCTCGCCGCTGGCTCCGCGGCGCTGGCCTGGAGACACGTCGCCGGCGACGAGCTGAGCATGGACGAGCGCTGGGAGCGGATGGTCAGGGCCGACCAGGCGGCCAGGCTGTAGGCGGCCCGGCTGTAGGCGGCCAGGCCGGACCAGACCGCTGGCCCCCCGCGGCCGGACGCAGCGGCGGCCCGCCGGCGACTTCGAAGCAAAAGAAGAGGAGGCCGCCGCCACCGCGCGCCGGCCTCCTGACCTCTCCTCTCTTCTAGTAGATGAAGCCGATCAGCGGCACCTGGCCGTACTTGATGTGGCGGCGGCTGACCACGCCGAACCCGACGAAGTTGGCTTCAGACACATCCCACGAGCCGTCGGCATTGACCTGCTCGACGTAGGCGACATGGCCCCAGCCGCTCTCCCACGTAACCATGATCGCACCGGCCCGCGGAGTCTGGCCCACCGGATAGCCCTGGGCCCGGGCGTTGCCGTACCACTCCCAGGCGTTACCCATCCAGGTGACGTTGCGGCGGGTGGCCACGTACCAGGTGCACCATCCCCAGGGGAACTTCGGGTTGATCAGCGCGCCGATCGCGCCTCCGATCACCGGCTGCGAATACCCGGTGCGGGGTCCGGTCACCGCCTGCGCGGCCCGCGACACCACGCGCCCGAAGTCGTTCAGTTGCTGCCGGGTGCTCAGCGCCTGGAGCTGGAGCTGGGCACTCTGGTCGAGATCCGGGCCCTGGCCGCCGGGCACGATCACCCGCTGACCTGGATAGAGATTGCCGTCGCGCAGATAGTTGAAGTCGGAGATGCTGGTTGGCGCCACCTTGAAGGCCTCCGCCAGCGACTGTACGGTGTCGCCCTTCTTGGCGACCACCACGATGCCCGGCACCGGCGGGATCAGCAGTTTGTCGCCGGGAGTCAGCTTCTCGGTGTCTTTGAGCTGCGGATTGGACCAGCGGATGTGCTCGGGCGAAAGGTTGTACCTGCTGGCCAGCGACTTGAGATCGTCATTGGGCTGGACCGTGTACTCGAGGGCGTCGTGGGTGGTGATCTCCGTGGTCGGCACCGATACCGGCTGCACGATGGTTCCCAGCCGGCCGACGTTGACATCGCCGACCCTGCCACCCTGCCCGAGGATGAGACCTTCAGCTTCCACTACTGGAGTCAAGCGCACCGACGAGCCGTTCGGCACACCGTGCTGATAACCGACGTATCCGGAAACCGCCACGGCGATCGCCAGCACGACACCGTGCGCGGCATACCTACCTGTAGCCAGGACCTGACCTCCTCTGATCCCGAGGCGGTGCCTGCTTCAATCAGGCGAGGAACGCTCCTCACCCGAGACTTGGTTCACCTGCTGCAATGCTTCTGGGCGCAACGTCCGACCCATCGCGCCCGGGGAAAACTGTGAAACCACGGCACCTGGCGCCCTCGTAACCGACACTGTTTCGGACTCTCTCCGCTCCGCTGAGGACGCCTGACCTCCGGGCGTCAGGTTAACAAACTGTTGAGAGGCGTGTCAAATGGGATTCAGCAGCGAGCACTAGATCACGTAAATACTTGTGCGTAAAACCGGCGGCTACATTTTCGTAGCTCGCGGCGATTCCCGTGTTGGCGGGAGCCGGCGCCCAGCCCTTCCCGGCCAGCCCCGCCGGCCTCCAGGCCGGCGCCGGGCGTTGACGCCGAGCGCCATTGTAATCACAACCATGGGTGCCCGAGTTGCGCACCGCGGAGCCGGAAGCCAATCCGGAGTTGCCGGGATTGAGAAGCGCAAGGTGAGCCAATCCCGACCAATGGCCAATCCCCGCACTCCTGGGTCCTGGCCGGAGCGCCCTACAGTAGAAGAGTAATGGCGACTCAAAGCGTTATCGTCAGCGGGGCCCGGACCCCGATCGGCAAGTTCGGGGGCAGCCTGAAAGACCTCCCGGCGGTCGAGCTGGGGGGCGCCGCCATTCGCGAGGCGCTCAAGCGGGCGGGGATTTCGGGCGATCAGGTTGACTACGTGATCATGGGCCAGGTGCTGCAGGCCGGCGCCGGTCAGATCACCGCCCGCCAGGCGGCGGTCGCCGGAGGGATCCCGGTGGAGGTACCCGCGATAACCATCAACAAGGTCTGCCTCTCCGGTCTGAGCGCGATCGCCATGGCCGACCAGTTGATCCGGGCGGGCGAGATCGAGGTGGCCGTGGCCGGCGGCATGGAATCCATGTCGAACGCTCCCTACCTGGTTCCCAACGCCCGCTGGGGCGCCCGACTGGGTGACGTGCCCATGGTTGACTCGATGAACCACGACGGGCTCTCGTCGACCTTCACCGGCAACTCGATGGGGCTCGACTCCGACCTGGTCAACCGGGAGTTCGAGATCAGCCGGGAGGACCAGGACGCCTGGGCGGCCCGAAGCCATCAGCGGGCGGCCGCCGCCTGGGATGGTGGCCGGCTGGCCGGTGAAGTGGTGCCGGTCTCCATCCCACAGCGGCGGGGCGACCCGGTCGTCATCGACCGCGACGAAGGAATCCGCCCGGAAACCACCCTGGAATCACTGGCCAGGCTGCGGCCAGCCTTCGCCGCCGACGGCACCATCACGGCCGGCAACGCCTCCCAGATCAGCGATGGCGCCGCGGCCACGGTGGTGATGTCGGCCGAGCGCGCCGAGCGCCTGGGCCTCAGCCCGCTGGCCGAGATCGTCGCCCACGGTATGTCGGCCGACCGTTACCCGTATCTGCACACGGTACCGGCCAGCGCCATCCGCCACGCTTTGGGCAAGCGCGGGCTGAAAGTCGACGACCTCGACCTGTTCGAGATCAACGAGGCCTTCGCGGCGGTGGCACTGAATGCCACCCGACTGCTCGGCGCCGACGAGGAGCGGGTCAACGTCAACGGCGGGGCGGTCGCGCTCGGACATCCGATCGGGGCCAGCGGCGCCCGCCTCGCGCTCACCCTGGCCTACGAACTGCGGCGGCGAGGTGGCACCTACGGCGCCGCCGCTTTGTGCGGAGGCGGCGGTCAGGGCGACGCTTTGATCCTCAAGCGGGTCTGAAGCGGGCCTGATCCAGGTCCCCGCCAGCGCCCGGCCGGGCGGCCCGGATAGGTCTCAGATCCCGAGGTTCAGCCGGAGCACCGGCAGGTTGATCCACAGGTCGGCGGCGCCCACCCCCACCAGCACCAGGCCGGCGACCCGGATCACCCAGTACTCATGGCGCGCGAACCAGCGCACCAAAACCGCCTGGCGCGCCTGCGCCAGCAGGGAGATCAGAAGCAGGGGCAGGCCGAATCCCACCCCGAAGGCCAGGAAGTAGACGAGCTTGCCGGCGAAGGATGCCACCCCCACCGAGAGGCTGAAGACGCTGAGCACCAGCGGTCCCATGCAGGGCAGGGTCATCGGGCCGTAGAGCAGGCCGTAAACGTAGGCGGAGGTCAGGGTGCCGCGACCGGCCCTGGGCGCCAGCACCGGGATCCGCACGAACGGGTTGAATCCCAGCACCAGCATGGCGCCCAGCAAAATCACCAGCAGGTCGGCCAGCGGGGTCACCACCGCGATCACGCGACCGGCGGCGAGGGTCAGCCCGGCGATCAGGGCTCCGGCGGTGAGCATCGTGGTCAACACCCCGGCCAGAACCATGAAGCCCAGCCAGCGGCCGGCCCGGCCTCGGCCGCTGCCCGCCGCCAGGTAGGCGAGAAACCCCGGGTAGAGGGGCAGCGCACATGGCGACAGGGTGGCCACCACACCGAGACCGAATGGTCCCAGGGCCTGGATCAGAGCATCCACGTTCCTGACTGACCGTACTCCGTCAGCCGGCCCGCACGCGGTTGACCAGGGTGGTGAGGGTGCCGGAACTCTTGTGCCCGAGAGGCAGGGCATGGACCCCTCCGCGGGCATCGATGATGAACATCGGCTCGGTGGGCGGAATCACGAAATCCTGCCCGAAGTCGTTCGACAGCGCGGTCAGCATCGGACGGTCGGCGATCGCGAACGGCCAGTTGAAGCCGTGACTGGCGGCAAACCGCCGGAGCACGTCCGGGCTGTCGGTCACATCGACGCTGATCGAAACCGCCATCACATCGGGCCCCAGTGAGGGGAGGGTGTCACGCACAACCACCTGTTGTGCCAGACAGCTCGTTCACCAACTCGCCATCCCTTCCACGATCACGATCTTGCCGCCGAACCCGGCCAGAGTGAACTGGTTACCGTTCCGAACGTCGACCAGCCGGGCGGTCTGGTAGGGCCTCAAAGCCGGCGCGACACTCGGCGAGCCCGCTGGCGAAGCGGTCGCAGGCGAGCCGGCCGCGGCCGGCAGGGTGGCCGCCGGCGAGACAGCGGGTACCGCTGAATTCGGTTCCGAAAGGCCGGGCGCCTGCCCGCAGGCCGAGATGGCGGCTGCGCTCAATACGAAGAATGAGATTCTGCGAAAACGCATGAGCCTGATGCTATTCACCGGCGTGACATCACCGTGACCCGGTAGTGCGCGTAATTCCGGGTTCGAATTCAGCCTATCTAAATATTTGGCCTGCGCTTACAGTCCCTTGATGGAATGGTTGCAGACAGAGGGTAGCATCTCCACACATTGGACTAGTCGCTCTACCTATTAACTATTAAAACTTCTGACTGTCTCCGGGTTGCGCGTTGCCATTCATAGATCTGCCCTGATCCTTCACCGGATGGCCAACCGCCAACTTCTGCCGTCCGGTTCGAGCGCCGCGTGTCGGCGGCGCCGGTAGTCGACCAAGGGAGGTGACCGCGCAAGTGGGAATACTCGCGAAGGTCTCGGTATCCACCGGGTCCAAGCTCATAGTCGCCCTGGGTGCCAGCACGCTCGCCGCCGGAGTCGCCGGAGCGGTATCCGCCACGGTGGTGACCGGAAGCCCCAACCCAGCGGTGTGGAACGAAGTGCGCCTGCAGCTCTCCTCGTGTCCCGACACCGCCAGCGGCGCCGGCCTCGACCAGTGCATGATCGCGTGGCGCCAGGGCAACCTGAGGTACATGCTGGATCGGGTCGACCGCAGCGCTGAAGCCAAGCTGTCGAAGACCCGCAGCGCGGGCATCGCCCCCGGCGCCTCCGGCCCCGGCCTTCAGCAGGCGGCCGGGCCCGCCCCCGTCGCTGGGGTCGCGGGTGCCTCGTACGGCGTCACCCCGCAGGATTCCGGCGCCGCTCGCTCCTATCCGCCACCGGCCGATCCCCGGGCCGCCGGTGAGGCCTCGGCAGAACCGGCCGGCAGCATTCCGGTGGCGCCGGTCTCGCCACCGCCGGTGCCGCACGCCCCGCCGAGCACACCCCGGCCGACTCCCCGCGAGACGCCGACCCCGGTGCCCACCCCCAGTTCGAGCCCGAGCGGAACCCCCCGGCCGATGCCAACCCTGGATCCCCGGTATCCGTACACGGTGCCGACCGGCTACGACCTCACTACCACCCTCTATCTTTGTCGGGTGGCGATCGGCAACGCCGAGCGGACCGGGATCGAAGCCAACAAGCAGCTCGCCGAGAGGTCCTGTGAGGCCGCCAAGACCGCGGCCGGAGGCTGATCCACCGGTGGCTAAACGACCCATGACCCAGAAGGAGAGAAAGGCGCACGAAGCGCGCGTGGTTCGAGTCACCACCGCCGCCATCGGCACCGGGGCGGTCGGTCTGACCGGAGCCCTCGCCTTCGCCAGCCAGCACGGCCTGCCCTTCGACCGGCTCTCTCTGGTCAAGGCGGCGCAGCCGCTTCCCCCGATCGAGTCGTCCGACCTCGACGTCGCGGCCGCCGAAACCATCCCGCCCGACGATCCGCTCCAGCCGCCGGCCCAGGTTCCCCAGTCTGCGGCCCCTGGCCAACCAGCGCCAGGTGGGGCGGGAGCCGCCGGCCCCCCGTTTCAGGCCGTCCCCGCCCAGCCTGCGAACACCGCGCCGCGGCCGCCGGGAGCCCCTGCGCCTCCCACCACCGCCCTACCACCCGCTCCCGGCGCTCCGGCGCCAACCGCGGCTCCCGCCCCGCAGCCGACCGGCGGAGCTCCGGCTCCGCCTCCGGCCCCGCAGCCAACTCCGCCGCCGGCCACGCCCAAACCCAAGCCACCGGCGCCCAATCCCACTCCCACCCCCAAAGGCGGAGGTTCCTGACGGCGCACGCGGTCGCCGAGTGGCAGGCGCTGGGCACCGGGGTTTTCCTGGCCGTGGCCGAACCCACCGCTTTGCCGGCCGCCAGAGCCGCGGTGGAGGCCGAGCTGGCCGCCATCGACCTCGCCTGCAGCAGGTTTCGCGCCGACTCCGAGATCACGGCCGTCAACCAGGCGGCCGGCGCGTGGTTCGAGGCCGGTGAGCTGCTCTGGGAGGCGCTTCAAGCCGGTCTTCGCGCCGCCCGCCTCACCGACGGCCTGGTCGATCCCACGGTGGGGGCCGCGATCCGCGCGGTCGGCTACGATCGCGACTTCGCCGAAGTGGCGGCGGAAAGCGGTCGTCTGGTGATCCGGGTGGCCCCGGTACCGGGCTGGAGGGTGATCCAGCTGGACCCGACCCGCCGCCGGGTGATGACTCCGCCGGGAGTCGAGATCGATCTTGGCGCCACCGCCAAGGCACTCGCCGTCGACCGCTGTGCGGCCGCCGCCGAAGCCGCCGCCGGCTGTGGGGTGCTGGTCAGCGTGGGCGGCGACATGGCGGTGGCCGGTGAACCCCCCGACCATCAATGGCGCGTATTCGTCACCGACCGGCACGATGCCCCCGAGGACGCCGAGGGCCAATCGATTCAACTCGTCACCGGAGGGCTCGCCACTTCCAGCACCACCCGCCGCCGGTGGCGCCGAGGCGAGATCGAACTTCATCACATCATCGATCCCCGGACCGGGCTGCCGGCCCGCGAGGTATGGCGCACCGCGACGGTGGCGGCGGGCGACTGCGTCGATGCCAACACCGCCTCGACCGCCGCGATCATCCTCGGTGAGGAGGCCCCGGCCTGGCTGGAGGCTCGTGGCCTGCCGGCTCGCCTGGTGCGCCGGGACGGCCGCACGGTCACCGTGGCCGGCTGGCCGGAGCCCCCGTCCGAAACTTCAACCGAGTCCAGCACCCAAACTCCGGCCTGAGTCCGCCGGTCCCGGGCGGCCGCAGCCGCAGTGGCTTCCGATCGGTGGTGACCAGAGCGTTGCTCACATGGAGAAAGATCTTTGACAGCCTTCCTCGCCTACACCCCGAGCCCACTTTGGTTCGCGACCCGGGCCGCCGGCACGGTCACGCTGCTGCTGCTGACCGSCACGGTGGTGCTCGGCCTCTCGACCACGGTCAGGCTCAGGGGCACGATCTGGCCCAAGTACGTCAACAACCCGCTGCACCGGAACGTGTCGATCCTGACTCTGGTCTTCCTCGGCCTGCACATCGTCACATCGCTGCTCGATCCGTTCGCCAAGCTGGGCATCAAGGACGCTACCATCCCACTGGCCTCGAGCTACCGACCGGTCTGGCTGGGCCTGGGCGTGGTGGCCATGGAGTTGTGCGTCGCGCTCGCCGTGTCCACCGCCCTCAAACGATTCATCGGCCAGACCGCGTGGCGGACGATCCACTGGACCTCGTACATCTGCTGGCCGGTGGCGGTGCTGCACGGTCTCGGCACCGGCTCCGACGCCCGGCGGGGGTGGTTCCTGCTCGTCAACATCGCCTGTGTCATGGCCGTTTTCGCGGCCATGGTCAACTACCGGCTGATCTACGGCTGGCCGAAGCGACCGGTGCTCCGGCTGTCAGCCGCGGTGCTCTCGGCGCTCGGGGTGGTCTGGCTCACCCTGTGGACCATCAACGGACCGATGGCGCCGGGATGGGCCCGGATCGCTGGGACCCCGCCGGGTTTGCTGGGCGCGGGTCAGAGCGTCCCCGGTAAGTAGCGGAGAACAAGGCCGGACCCGAATCCTGGGGCGGCCGGACGGAGATCGGGCGGCCGGCCCATATGCAACGATTGCCTGAGATGCGCAAATCCGGCGAACCCTCCGCCCACCGAACCGCCACCCGCCTCATCCACGCCGACTCCGAGGTGGAGCCCCAAGCGCGGGCGGTGGC
>JRHI01001293.1_pt1 | contig 21851 bp, 18 predicted proteins | sample 215371 | NCBI WGS metagenome assembly JRHI01 (sample SAMN02929681, study PRJNA255918) | sediment metagenome | biome: cave system; feature: Ice Cave; material: Sediment; isolation source: sediment from deep within a dark volcanic ice cave with no known source of... ...
CAAAGCGCCCAGCATTCGCTTAACCGGACAGCAGTGAGTTGGGACCACTATCAGCGCAGATCGCGATCCGTAAGCCGGCACCATATCGGCGACAATTCGCCGAAGGGGCGGGTCTTCCGGCTCTTGGTCCTTGACTTGCCCCGATAAACTCATGATCGCGCTCGGCACATGAACAAGAAATGAATACCGTGTTCCGCGAAGCGGCCGCCCACAATTTTCGCGCGTGGAGTCAGCCAGCTTCCATAGCGTCGCTCTCGAGACTCTGGCGACTGCGCTTGTCCGCCGGGCCGATGGGCCTGACGCGGATCGCCGTGATCTTGTTGCGGCTCTTGCGCAGAATTTCGAAGCGGTACCCGTAGAACGTAAAAGCCTGGCCGGGCTCGGGGATCGTCTGCGCTTCGTGGATGACGAGACCGGCGATGGTGGTCGCCTCCTCGTCCGGGAGCGCCCAGTCCATCTGGCGATTGAGATCGCGGACCGCCACCGTGCCGTCGACGTTCACCGAGCCGTCCGCCTGCACACGGATCGCCGCGTCGTGCAGGTCGTGCTCGTCGGCGATCTGGCCCACGATCTCCTCGAGGATGTCCTCGAGCGTGATCAGGCCCTGCACCTCGCCGTACTCGTCGACCACGAGCGCCAGCTGCGACTTGCGCTTGAGGAACTCGTTGAGCTGGTCGGTGACGCTGGTGGTGTCGGGCACGAACCAGGGCGGCGCAGCAAGGGCCGTCACGTCGAGCTTGGACACGTCCCAGCCCACGCCCGCGAGCGCGACCAGCAGGTCCTTGGTATGCACCACACCGACGATGTTTTCGGGCTCGTCCTTCCACAGGGGTATCCGGGTATGCTGGCTTTTCAGCACCTCGTCGACCACCTTCTCGGGCGGATCGTCGATGTGGATTGTCTGCATTTTGGTGCGATGGACCATGATGTCGAGCACCTGCAGGCTGCGCAGATCGAGCACGCCGCCGAGCATCGCCGCATCGCCCTTGGCGACGGCGCCGCCGATGGTTTGCAGCTGGATGGTGCCGCGGATCTCCTCGTGCGCCGCCAGGATGTTGGCCGCGTCGTCGCGCTTGGTGGGCGTCAGCCGCAAGATCAGGCGTACGATGAACTGGATCGCCGCGGTCAGCGGACTGAGGAGCGTGATGACCACCCGCATGATCGGCGCGACGAACAGCGCCACGCTGTCGGAGAAAGCCAGCGCGTACGTCTTGGGCAGGACTGCCGAGAAGATGACGATGAGGAGCGTCACGATCGCCGTCGCGTAGACGACGCCGGCGGGGCCAACCATCACGACGGCGACGCCGGAGGCGAGCGCGGCCGCCAGGACGTCGACGAGAGTGTTGCCGAGCAGCACGGCGCCGATCATCTTGGCGGGCTGGCGCAGCAGCCGGTTGACGAGGCGGGCCTTGGTGTTGCCCTCCTGCTCAAGGGCGTGCATGCGCGCGCGCGAGGCGGCGGTGAGCGCCGTCTCGCTGGCGTTGAAGAACGCCGACAGCACGAGCAGCACCACGATGGCGACGAGGATGACGCTGACTTCGAGGATGCTGACTTCGACGTCCATGGAGGCCCCGAAAGGTGTTTGCCGCCTACTGCGGACAGGCAACGCTACCGCGGCAATGCCGACACATGCTTGCCCGAGCCGGGCGGCCGGATTCGTAACCTGATAGCACGTTTGCCGGTTTCAGGTCTCAGGCGCCGCCGATCCGGCGGGAGAGGAAATCGTGCACCGTTTGCGTGGACACGTCCCGCGTGATGAAGGCTTCGCCGATGCCGCGCGCTAGGATCAGCGTCAGCCGACCCTCGCGCACTTTCTTGTCCTGACCCATGATCTCGAGGAGGGCTGCGGCGTCCGGCGTTTGGCCGCCGGGGATGTGGGCGATGCGGGTCGGCAGGCCGAGGGCGGCGAAGTGCGTCTCGACCCGCGTCACGCTGTTGTTGCCGATGAACCCGAGCTCCTCGGACAGCCGGAACGCCAGGCAGATGCCGATGGCGATGGCTTCGCCATGCAGCAGGCGGTCGGAGAAGCCGGCCCACGTCTCGAGCGCATGGCCGAACGTGTGGCCGAGGTTGAGGAGCATGCGCTCGCCCGTTTCCGTCTCGTCGCGGGCGACGATGCCGGCCTTGCCTTGCACCGCGACGGCGATGGCGCGGATCAAAGCCGCCTCGTCCCTGGCGAACACCGCCGGTCCGTTCTGCTCCAGCCAGGCGAAATAATCCGCGTCGCCGAGCAGGCCGTATTTGGCGGCCTCCACGTAGCCCGCCCGGAACTCCCTGGGCGGCAGCGTGGCGAGGACGTCGGTGTCGGCCAGCACGAGGCGCGGCTGGTGGAAGGCGCCGACCAGGTTCTTGCCCTGCGGCGTGTTGATGCCGGTCTTGCCGCCGACCGAGGAGTCGACCTGCGCCAGCAGCGTGGTCGGCATCTGCACGACAGGCATGCCGCGGCGCACGATGCTGGCGGCGAACCCCGCCAGGTCGCCGATCACCCCTCCGCCGAGCGCGATGACGCAATCGCGCCGCTCGAGCCCCATCTCGATGAGGCGACCGCACAACCCCGCCAGGGCCGCGAAGCTTTTTGTCGCCTCGCCAGGTGGGAGGATCTCCGTGCCGGCGTAGAGGCCTGCGCTGCGCAGGCTCGCCTCGAGCGGGGCCAGATGGCGCGCGGCCACGTTGCGGTCGGTGACGATGCCGCATTTGCCGGGCCCCAGCCGTGCCTTGATGAGGTCGGCTGCACGCGCCAGCAGGCCCGGCCCTACGAGCACGTCGTAGGAGCGGCTGCCGAGTGCCACGGGGATCGTGCGGCCGTAAGTCATGGCCTCACGTCCTCTCCACGGGGGGAGAGGGCAATTCCGAGCACTCTGCCACTACCGGCTCGGCCGGGAGCGGGCTCTTGGCCAGCGCGTCGATGATCTCGCCGACGATGGCGTCGTGCGGCAGGTCGTGGCTCTCCACCGTGATGTCGGCGTTCGCATAGACCGGATAGCGCGTCTCCATCAGCTGGCGCATGACGCCTTCGGGGTCCTTCTCCAGCAGCGGGCGGTTGTTTCTCTTGAGCACGCGGCGCAGGAGCAGCGACAGCTCCGCCTTGAGCCAAATCGAAATACCCCCCCGGCGGATGTTCTCCTGCGTCTCCGCCACCATGAACGCGCCGCCGCCGGTCGCCAGCACCAGCGGGCCGGAGCGCAGCAGGCGCGCGATCACCTTGCGCTCGCCGTCGCGGAAATAGGGCTCGCCATGGTCCTTGAAGATGTCGGTGATGGGCTTGCCTGCCGCCCGCTCGATCTCCTCGTCGGCGTCGACGAAGGGAAGGTCCAGGCGAGCGGCGAGTCGGCGCCCGACGGCCGACTTGCCGCTTCCCGGCATACCGACGAGCACGATCGCGCGCGTGCCGAGGTGGGTGCGGATGCCGCGGACAGCCTCGGCCTGCGCCTCTTCCGTTTTGCCTCGTTCGCCGAATCGGATCATGTCTTCCTCAAGTTACCTCGCCGCGCCGGTTGCCCGGACCGCTCCAGGTCCCCCCAGCGCCTCGAGGTCTTGGGATGCACCGGCATGGCAGACGGACCTGCCGCCTTGCCCGCTCCCGGCGGGACGACATAATGGCGTCACCTTGAGTCTGGACCATACCTGGCAAGGAGCAGCTTCGCCATATGCCAAGCCTCTTTCGGTTTCTCGTGGTAGCGGGAATCATGGGCGCGGTTGTCTTTGGCGGGCTGTACGCGATGTCCGTGTTCTTCGAGCCCGTGCCGAAGGAGACAGCTACGCCCGTGCCCGGCGTCAAGGTCCGTCGCTAGCGTGTTGCTAGCTCGGGGCGACCCCTTCTGTCCGGCCCGACGTCGAACGTCCATGCGCGCCGCCCGATACACCGTCGCAATCAGCGGGGCCCTGCTGGGTCTCGCCTTCGCCTGTTGGCCTTGGCCCGCGGCCATGGCCGAGGACAGCTGGAGCCCCTTCAAGTCGAATGCCGAGCGCCCCGGCGATCGCCGCCCGCGGCCCAGCGAGGCGGCCACTCCGGTACCGCCCGCGCCCGTGTACGAGCGCCCCCCGGGCCCTGATGGTCCGCCGTCCGCGCCGTGGGCCTCGCCCCGCGGCGGTGCGGTCGAGAAGAGCGAGCTTGCGCCCATCATGGCGCCCGATGCCTCCGGGCTGCCGCTTGAGCTGTGGCGCGGGCTCGACCTCAAGTCGCTCGAAGAGCTGCTGGCGGGCCTCGAGCTGCCGCCGCGCTCACCGGCGCTGCATCAGCTGTGGCGGCGCATGTTGCTGTCGTCGGCGACCCCGCCAGCGGGCGCGTCCAACCCCGAGCACTTCGTCGCGCTGCGCTTGGAGGGCCTCTACCGGTCCGGGCTGCTCGCCGACATGGAGAAAGTGCTGAGCGAGAACAGCGCGCCCGGCCCCGTCGTGCAGACACTGCGCGCCCGGCTGGACATCGGGCTCGGCCGGCGCGACGCCGGCTGCCAGGCGGTTGCGACACTGGCGGCGCCGAGCTCCGGGCTGCCCGGCCGCCTGAAGGGCGAGACGCAGCTGCTGGCCGGCTATTGCGCGGCGGCCGCCAACGATGCACAAGCCGCAGGTCTCGCTGCCGATCTCGCACGCGAGGAAGGCATCGAGGCAGAGCTGCCTCTGGCGGTGCTGACGGGCTTCGCTACCGGCACCAAGCCGAAGCTGGCGCTGCCGGCTCGCGTTCTGCTGCTCGATTACCGGTTCCTGGAGCTTCTGGGTCCGGTCAATGCCTCCCAGATCCTGGACAAGGCCGAGCCGGCCCTGCTTGCCGTGCTGGCCGCCGACCCCAAAGCGGAGGCGCGGCTGCAGATCGCCGCGGCCGAGGCGGCGCTGCGGCTGAATGCGCTGACGTCGGAGGCCATGGCGGCGGTCTATCGCCGTCAGCCGGTGGCCGGCAGCGGCGCCGCCGATCCATCGGCACACTCGGCCGATCCGCTGTTGCGGCGCGCCCTTTACTTCCAGGCCGTCGAGGCGGCGCGCACGCCGGTGCAGCGGCTGCGTTTCCTGCGCGCCATCATCGACGATGCCCGCAGGTCCGGTGCTCTTCTGCAAACGGCGCGCGCGATAGCCCCCTTTGTCGCCGACATGCAGCCGTCGGCCGACGTTGCCGCGTTCGCCGAGACCGGCCTCGAGATCGCGCTTCTCTCCGGCCAGTTCGAGCAGGCGCGCCGGTGGGCCGAAAGTGCCCGCCTGCCGCATTGGCTGGCGCTGATCGATGTCGCCGATGCCGATCGGCGCGGCGGGCGGCCACCGGCTTTGGCGGCGATCGAGGAGCTGGCCGTGCGCGGCCGGCTCGGCGCCGAGACGCTGCACCGGCTGGCCACCGTGCTCGATGCGCTGGACATCGATGTGCCGATCGGGCTGTGGGACACGGCGAGCCGCACGCCGCAGCCCGCCACCGGATACCTGCCCGAGACAGGGGTGTTGGCCGAGCTCGCGCAATCGGCCAAGCGCAACGACGCGGGCCGCACCATCCTGCTCGTCATGCGCACGCTGGGACCTGCTGGCCCCGAGGGCGCCAACGTGCTGGCGCTGGGCGACGCCGTGCGGGCCTTGAAACGCATCGGGCTCGAGGCCGATGCCCGCGGGCTGGCGCTGGAGGCCTTGATCGCGGCCTGGCCGCGCACCGCCGGCAACTGATGAGGCGGGCGGCCATGAGTAGCGCAGCGGGGCAGCATCAGCATCTGGAGGCATTCCTCGAGATGCTCGCGGCCGAGCGCGGTGCGGCCCAGAACACGCTGCAGGCCTACCGGCGAGACCTCGAGGACTTCCTCGCCTTCCTGGAGCACCGGGCCAAGTCGCTCGTCGCGGTCGCGCCGGCCGAGATCGGCGCCTACCTGCGCGTGCTGTCCGAGACAGGGCTGGCGCCGTCATCGCGTGCGCGCCGGCTCTCGGCAATCCGCCAGCTGTTCAAGTTCCTGGTCGCCGAAGGGGTGATCGCGGAGGACCCGGTGCTGGGTTTTGCCGGACCCAAGCAGGGCCGTCCGCTGCCCAAGACGCTCTCGGTCGCGGAGGTCGATCGCCTGATCGAGACGGCGCACCTGCGCACGGAGGGCACCAGGGGCCGCGACCGTGTGCGGGCACTGCGCCTGCATGCGCTGATCGAGACGCTCTACGCCACCGGCCTGCGCGTGACCGAGCTGGTGACCCTGCCGCGCTCGGTGCTCGCCGGCGACGGGCGCGTGCTGACCGTCAAGGGCAAAGGCGGGCGCGAGCGCATCGTCCCCCTCACGCCGGCGGCGCGCGCCGCCCTCGACCGCTATCTCAACGTCGGCCGAGAGAAGGACGCCGACGTCGCGCCGATGATCGCGACCCGTTGGCTCTTCGCCTCGCGCAGCGCCGAGGGCCATCTGACGCGCCAGCGGCTGGCCCAGGAGCTCAAGGAGCTGGCCACCGCGGCCGGCCTCGATGCCGAGCGCGTCTCGCCCCACGTCCTGCGCCACGCATTCGCCAGCCATCTGCTCGATCGCGGCGCGGACCTGCGCTCGGTGCAGCAGCTGCTCGGCCACGCCGACATCTCCACGACGCAGATCTATACCCACGTGCTGGAAGAGCGGCTGAAGAAGCTCGTGCTCGAGCATCATCCGCTGGCGACGCGCAAGGTTTGACGGCGCATACAACGAGGCCGCGCAGCGGCGAACTATTCGCCCCCTTTAACCGACAAAATAGCTACTGATCGCCATCCATTGGCTGTATTACTTGCCCTGCGACCACTCCGGGCGCTCGCGTTTACAAATTCGGCTCCCGGGACGCGCGCGGCGACTTGACACTCACGCCGCTGGCGGGAAATGTCGAGCGCAAACAAGCCGCTGGAGCTGGAGGCAAGGCAGCACACCGTCATGGACCGCCCCGTAACCGTTCGCACCTATCTCGATTTCGAGAAGCCGATCGCCGAGCTCGAAAGCAAGGTGACCGAGCTCAGGGCGCTCAACAGCGACGATGGTTCCATGGCCATCGCCGAAGAAGCGGCCAAGCTCGAGCAGAAGGCGCAGCAGGCGCTGGTCGATACCTATGCCAAGCTCACGCCCTGGCAGAAGACCCAGGTTGCGCGACACCCCGATCGCCCCCATTGCCTGGACTACGTCAACGCGCTGATCGACGAGTTCACGCCGCTGGCCGGCGACCGCTACTTCGCCGAGGACGCCGCCATCATGGGCGGGGTCGGCCGCTTCCAGGACCGGCCCATCGTCGTGATCGGCAACGAGAAGGGCTCCGATACCGAGAGCCGCATCCGGCACAATTTCGGCATGGCGAAGCCGGAAGGCTACCGCAAGGCCGTGCGCCTCATGGATCTCGCCGACAAGTTCAACCTGCCCGTGCTGACGCTGGTCGACACGGCGGGCGCCTACCCCGGGATCGGCGCCGAGGAGCGGGGCCAGGCCGAGGCGATCGCCCGCTCCACCGACCGTTGCCTGTCGCTCGGCGTGCCGCTGGTCTCAGTCATCATCGGCGAGGGCGGCTCCGGCGGCGCGGTGGCGATCGCCACCGCCAACCGCGTCCTCATGCTGGAGCATGCCATCTACACGGTGGCCTCGCCGGAGGCCGCGGCATCGATCCTGTGGCGCGACGCGGCCCGGGCCATCGATGCGGCCACCAACATGAAAGTCACCGCCCAAGACCTCAAGGGGCTCGGCGTGATCGACGTCATCATCACCGAGCCGGTCGGCGGGGCGCACCGCGATACGGCCGCCATCTTCCGGCGCACGGGCGATGCCATCGCCAATGCCTACCGCGAGTTCAGCGGCATGAGCCCGGAGGCGATCCGCCGGCAGCGCCACGAGAAGTTCCTCGGGATTGGGCGTAGCCTCTGAGCCTACCTGCTCGCCGGGCGGCCGGTGCATCGGAGTCGGTTTCGTTGTTCTCCCGGGCCATTGTTCAGCCATCATCTTGCCGCTGCTTGCCGAGCATTGATCGCAAGTGATAGCGCGGGGCGAGGAGCCATGTCGAACACCAGGGGAACGGAGAAGCCCGGCGGCGTGGCCGTGGCCCTCAGCCGCATTGCGGCCGTCGAGCGGAGCCGGGCGAAGGAGCTGGACCTCGGCGGCATGGGGCTCGACGATGCGGCGCTCGAACAGATCGGCCCGAGGCTGGCCAGGCTCGCATGGCTGGAGACGCTCTATCTGGGCCTCTCCGACAAGGACCGAAAAAGACCAGAGTATGAGGTCAGAAGGGATGACAAGAAGATCTGCAACGCGGTGCATGCGCTGCCCGCCACGTTACTCGCACTCCCGCACCTGAAGCACCTCGACCTGTCGTGGAACCAGCTCACGGCGCTGCCGCCCGACATCGGCCGGCTGACGGCGCTGACCAACCTCTACCTCAACGGCAACCAACTGACGGCGCTGCCGCCCGACATCGGCCGCCTGACGGCGCTGGCTCGCCTCCATCTCCACGGCAACCAACTGACGGCGCTGCCCCCCCGACATCGGCCAACTGACAGCGCTGACCCGCCTCGACCTCCACAGCAACAGGCTGACGGCGCTGCCGCCCGATATCGGCCGGCTGACGGCGCTGACCAACCTCTCCCTCAACGGCAACCAACTGACCACGCTGCCGCCCGACATCTTCCGGCTGACGGCGCTGACCCGCCTCAACCTCCGCGGCAACCGGCTGACGGCGCTGCCGCCCGACATCGGCCGGCTGACGGCGCTGACCAACCTCGACCTCGACGGCAACCAACTGACGGCGCTGCCGCCCGACATCAGCCAGCTGACGGCGCTGACCAACCTCTCCCTCAACCGCAACCCGTTAGTCACGCCACCGCCCGAGATCGTCAGCCAGGGCGTCGACGCCATCCGCCGCTTCCTGAGTGCCGCTGGGCGCACCGGCCGGCCGGCGTACGAGGCCAAGGTGGTGCTGGTCGGCGAGGCCGGCGTCGGCAAGACGCAACTGCGCGAATGGCTGCTGACGGGCGAGTTCCGCGAACCGGGTGCCTCGACCCGCGCGCTCGAGGTGCGCACCTGCGTCATTCCCAATCCGCACGACACCGCCCAGCCCGGGCACATCCACATCTGGGATTTCGGGGGCCAAGACGAATACCGGCCCAGCCAGCAGCTGTTCTTCACAGAGGGCGCGCTCTACCTGATGCTGTTCAACGGCCGCAAGGGCATCGCCGACGGCCGCGTCGAGGAATGGCTGCGCCTCATCCGGCTGCGCGTGGGCCCGCGAGCCCGTATCCTGCTGGTGGCCACCAACGCGATCGAGACCGACATCAGCCCCAGCCTCAACGAGCTGCCGCGCGACCTTCTCGAAATGTGCGTGCGCCAGCCCGACGGCCGACCCTTGCGCATCAACTCGCGCGCGAGCGATGGGCGTCCGATTCACGGCCTCCTCGGCCCCGACGGCCTGATTACGAGCGTGCAGAAGGAGGCTGCAGGCCTCGATGCCTTCAAACAGCTCTGGCCGGGCGAATGGCTGGATGCACGCGACGCCGCGTTGGGCCCCGCCACCTACGGCGAGCGTGATGGTGCCCCGAAGGGCGGCATTCCTGCCGTGATCTACTTCGAGCGCTTCCAGGAGATCGCCAGGGTAAAGAAGGTTGCCGGGGACCAGATTCACAATCTCGCCACAGCGCTCTCGCTGAACGGCCGGCTGACCTACAAGGGCGACAAGGACGCGCCCGGTCAACTCGTCGTGCTCGACTCGGAATGGCTGATGAAGGCCATCGGCTATGTGCTCTCGGCTCCGGAGGTGAAGGCGACCGGCGGCGTGCTGAGGCGAGAGCATCTCAACCGCATCTGGATCACACATGAGGGTCTCGCCGACAGCGAGCGTAGCCGAGCGATCATCTATCCTGCGCAGTTGCATGAGCATCTGCTGCTGCTCATGACCAAGCACGACATCTCGTACCGGCTCAACGAGGACAGCTGGCTGATCGGCCAGTGCGTCAGCGACGCCATGCCCAAGCCGGTGCCGTGGTCGTTCGACGCCCGCCCGAAGGGGCCCGCATTGGGCCTCACCTGCCAGCTCTCGGACAAGATCCACGGGCTCGCCTCATTGCTGACCGTGCGCAACCATTTCCACCACGCCGACATCAAGGACCATGCCTGGCAGCGCGGCGTGTTCCTTCGCCATCCCGTGCAGAAGGCGGAAGCCTTGATCCAGGTCGACGGCGAGCGCTACGTCGGCATCGAGACGCGAGGGCCGGATGCCGGCGTCTTCATCTCGGAGCTCAAGGGGAGCCTCGACAAGGTCATCGCAGACACGTGGCGAGCGGCAGGGACGGTCGAGAGCAAGCCGTACGAGTACAGGGTGCCCTGCCCCACGTGCGAGCGCGGCAGCTACGGGTACGACGACTTGCGGACGGACTATCTCCGGGGCAAGACCGAGTCGTCCTGTGAGGGCGGCAAGCGCTGCGACAACGCGGTCACGCAGCTGCTGGAGGGCTTCTCGCGCGCCACCGACCTGACGCGCCAGATGCGCACCCAGATGCGGGCCGCCACCAACGAGCCACCGCACATCATCACGATCACGAAGGTGCCCGGGCTGCTCGGCGGGCTCCTGAACACCAAATACCGCATCGACATTCATTGCGAATATACGGAGGAGATCGTCCCAGGCGCGACGGAAACGCTAGCCTTCGATACCAGGATGTGGACGGCGCTGCAGGAATGGGGGCCGGGCCTGTTCGTCTCGGCCGCCAAAGCAGCCATGGGGCTGGACCTCGAGTTGCCGGAAAAGCGCCAGGTCAAGCGGCGCAACCAGGAGCTCAAGGCGGCGGTCGAGCGGCTCGGGCGCCTCGAGCGCGCACCGCAAACCTATATCGAGAAGGAGTTCGGCGATCTGCTAGCCCAGATCGGGCGGCGGGCCGGCATGAGCCAGATTGAGATGCACAATGATGGCAGGCTCCTGTGGGTGGCGCCTGAGATCGCGCGCGGCCAGGATCCGAACCTGCCCAAAAGCCAAACCTGAGTGCGGCATGGCGCGCGCCGAAGGACCGGAAAAGACGCTTGTGCGCGTTCGCGTGATAGACAGAGGTCTTGCCGGATCTCCCGCGATAGACCCGAGCTTCCAACACGCCGCCTCGCCATGCCCGCACCCTCCGGCAAACCCCACGTGCTCGCCAAGGCTCGCGCCAGGCGTATCTGGCTGCGCGCCCAGCGGCTCGACACCGTCACTCCGTTCGGGGATGGGCCCGAGGCGACGCGCCTGGCGGTGGAGCACCTGGGCTACGTTCAGATCGATACGATCAACGTGATCGAGCGCTGCCATCACCACATCCTGTATGCGCGCATCCCGGGATACCAGCGCGCGCACCTGCGTCAGGCTCAGAGCATCGACAAGACGGTCTTCGAATTCTGGACGCACGCGCTGTCCTACGTGCCGACCAGGGATATCCGGTTTTTCATCACCGCCATGCGGCGCCAACAGCATTTGCCGGGCCGCTGGTTCGGTGCGGTGACGCAACGCGATCTGCGCAAGGTCGTCACTCTCATCGAGAAGGGAGGCCCGCTCACGATCCGCGACATCGATGACGACGTGCTGGTGGAGAAAAATCATCCCTGGGCGAGCCGCAAGCCGTCGAAGCGGGCGCTGCAGGTTGCATTCTACAAGGGCGCGGTGACCATCAGCGAGCGCGTCGGCATGCTCAAGACCTACGAGCTGATGGACCGGCACTTCGGCTGGGACGCGCGGCCGAAACCCGCATCAGAGCGCCAGATCCTGGATTATCTCCTCGATCGGGCGCTGCGCGCGCAAGGGCTCGTGAGCGTCGATTCCGTCTGCCATCTCGACGCCAAGCGCAAGCCGGGTGTCCGACGACTGATCGAGACGAGTGTGCGCCGCAGACAGCTCGTGCCGGTCACATTCGACGGGGAAGGAAAAGTCGAGCACTGGGTGCGGCCCGAAACCCTCGACATCGAACCTGAGCCCGCACAAGAGCTGGTGCATATCCTCTCCCCCTTCGACCCCCTGGTCATCCAACGCAAGAGGCTGCAGCTGTTCTTCGACTATGAACACCGTTTCGAGGCCTATCTCCCGAAGGAGAAGCGTGTGTTTGGGTATCTCGCCCTGCCGGTGCTGATCGGTGACGAGGTCGTCGCCGCCATCGATCTCAAGACGGATCGCGCGAACCGCAAACTGCAGATCCAGAAATGGACATGGGTGGGTCGTGGGTCGCATCGCTCCCACAAGCGGCAGATCGAGGCGGAACTGCACCGGTTCGAGCGGTTCCAGCTGCATTGAAATCGCAGGCCCACTGGAGCAGGATCGCTTCAGATTGAATCACTTTGCCCAAAGCCAACGTGGCGGCTGAAGCGTGAATCCTGCTCTATTCGATGAGTTGAGAGCAAGATTTACGTTCCTGATCGAAGCAAAGCGCTTCGATCAGGAACGATCTTGCTTTAGCCCCCTTTGCCTCCTCACAAACGCCCCATTGCCGTCAAGAGGAGGCCTTGCGACGCGCCCAAGCTGAGGCATGCCCGCAACAGCCTCAGGACCCATCTCGAAAACAGGGGTTTCGCTGGCGTTAAGCCAATGTTAACCTTCATAAATCATTGGTGATCGGCATCACACCTGGGGCACAGTGTATGAGTCGCATCATCCTAGGAACGTTCACTATGCGCGTTTGCAGCGTCCTTGTGGCGTTAGCAACGACGTGTTTGCTTGCGTCTTGCGCGGGCAACGTCGAGATCGCCGCCCATCTGCGCCCGCTGCCCACCGACACCATGATGCTGCTGGGCAAGAAGGGCATGGACGTGCAGGCGCCCATGTTCGTCCGCATCTTCAAGGAAGAGTCGGAGCTGGAGCTCTGGAAGCAGCGCGACGACGGGCACTTCTACCACTTCAAGACCTATCCCATCTGCAACTGGTCGGGCGACCTCGGACCCAAGGTGAGGTACGGCGACAGGCAGGCGCCCGAGGGCTTCTACACGATCACGCGCGAGCAGATGAACCCGGACTCCAAGTACCATCTGGCGCTGAACCTCGGCTATCCCAACGCATACGACCGGTCCTGGAAGCGCAACGGCGACTTTCTGATGATTCACGGCAGCTGCAAATCGGCCGGCTGCTACGCCATGACGGATGCGCTGATCGAGGAGATCTACGCGATCGCGCGCGAGTCGTTCATCGGCGGCAGCGATAGCTTCCAAGTGCACGCCTATCCCTTCCGCATGACCGAGCAGAACATGGCGCGCTTTGCGAGCCACGAGGCGTACCCGTTCTGGCAGACCATGAAGGAGGGCTACGATTACTTCGAGGTGACGCGGAAGCTGCCCACCGTGGCCGTGTGCAACCGGCGCTACGTGGTGAACGTCGCGCTCAGAAACGGCGACCCGTCGCGGCTCGATCCGGCAGGCGCCTGCCCCGCATTCGTGAAGCCCAAGCCCGATCCGTTCAGGCCGAGGCCCGGTGAGCAGTTCGCAGAGCAGCGCATCGTCGTGCCCGGCCAAAAGATGCGCAGCCTGGCGAGCGTCGAGGACGGGGCGACGCGCTCCGGGCTGACGTCGACGGGCTCGCTCAGCGGCCGGCTGCCCAACATGAGCTTCGCGCCGGGCAAGTGAGCGATCGACCGCCGCAGCGCCCGGTGCGGCGACTGAGGGCTCTGGCCCATCGCCGGCTGTGGCTCGGCATTGCGGTGTTTGCCGCTGCCGTCGCCGCCATTCTCTTCCTCCGCGATGCGCTGATCGACTGGGACCGCATCGAGGTCGAGGCCGAGCGCACGCGACGCCTGGCCCAGGCGGCTTTGCGGGTCCCATTGGCCGGCACCCCCGATCTTGCGAACCTCCCCGGCCGGCTGGCCGAGCAGGGCGTCGCACTCGGCGCGCCGGTCTTCATCCGCATCTTCAAACGCGAGTTCGAGCTCGAGCTCTGGATGAAGAAGGACGGCCGCTTCCACCGCTTCGCCGTCTATCCCATCTGCCGGTGGTCCGGCTGGCTCGGGCCCAAGCTCGTAGAGGGCGACAGCCAAGCGCCGGAGGGCTTCTATACGGTCGACGCCAAGGCGCTCAACCCGGCAAGCCGATGGCATCGCTCCTTCAACCTGGGATATCCCAACGCCTTCGACCGTGCTCACGCGCGTACCGGCTCCTTCGTCATGGTACACGGCGGATGCGCATCCGTCGGCTGCTTTGCCATGACGGATGCCGTCGTGGACGAGATCTGGCGCCTGGTGACGTCGGCCCTGAACGGCGGCCAGAAACGCTTCCAGGTGCAGGTTTACCCCTTCCGCATGACGCAGGAGAACCTCGAGCGGCGACAGAACCGCCCTTGGGCGCCGTTCTGGGGCGACCTCAAGCGCGGGTACGATGTCTTCGAGGAGACCGGGCTGCCGCCGCGCATCGGGGTATGCGCTGGGCGCTACACTGTTGCGCCAGGCGCGGGCGGCAGCGACGGCGGCCATGAAATTGACAACAGTTGCATAAACCTAACCGGCAGCAAGGGCTGAGCCCGGGCCGGCGATGCCTGTATATCGCCAATACCTGCGGGTGCAACGCCCGCACCGCCGGAAGGGCGCGCCACGGGGGCCTGCCTCAATCTTGAACAGCGAAGGCAGTGCAACCGATATGTGCGTGCGCTCTCTGCATCATTGGCTGATCGTCCCTTGTATCAGCGTGGCGACCATGGGCTGGCTTGCGGCCACTCCCCTCCTCGCCGCCGTCGCGGATGGCAGCCCAGGCAACCAGAACATGGCGGAGCCAGCGGCAACTCCGGCCGAGCCCGTCATCCAGCCGCCGCCCCCCGTCCCCTTCTCGGCCGCCGACCGCGAGCGCCGGCTCACCGAGAAAGGCATGACGGCGGGCAGCCCGGTGATGATCCGCATCTTCAAGCAGGAGTCCGAGCTCGAGCTGTGGATCGTGAGCCAGGGGCGTTTCGAGCTGTTTGCCACCTATGCGATCTGCTTCTGGTCGGGAACGCTGGGCCCCAAGCTGCGCGAGGGTGACAGGCAGGCACCCGAAGGCCTCTACTCGGTCGGCCTCGAGCAGCTCTACGAGAAGGGCCGGCGGCCGCGCTCGTTCGACATCGGCTTTCCCAACGCGTTCGATCGGGCCTTCGCCCGCACCGGCTCCTACATCTTGGTGCACGGGGGCTGCACATCGATCGGCTGCTTCGCCATGACCAATCCCGTCATGGACGAGATCTATGCGCTGAGCGAGCGGGCCCTGCGCGAGGGCCAGGACCGCATCGACGTGCACGTGTTCCCCTTCCGCATGACCGAAGCCAACTTGGAGGCGCATGCGGAGAGCCCATGGCATGGGTTCTGGCTGAACCTGAAGGAGGCCTACGACGCCTTCGAGCGCACCCGCGTGCCCCCGCGCGTGGGCATTTGCGACAGGAGATACATCGTCGAGGAGAGCGGCCTGGCCAGCGAGGCCGTCGCGCCGCCGGATAATGGTGCGCCGACCGCCTTCGGCATCTGCGAGGACGCCATTGCCGGCATCGTCACGCTGCCCGGAGCGGAAGCCGAGAGCGCCTACGCAGCCGCCGCCCGCAGCCTCAGGATCGCCCACAGGCCGAGAGGCCGCCGCTTCGCCGGGCGCAACGTGCGCGCCAACTACGCGGCGGCGCGGCGCACGCGCATGGCCGCGCACTCCCGGCGCGTGCGCACGAGCGGTATGCGGGAGAACTAGCGGCTCGCTGGCGGATCCTGCCCGTTGCGATGTAGCGCCCGGCGCGCCGTTGGCTAACCTCGGCGGCGACCAACGCAACGCACGTCCGGGAGAAGCGCCGTGGCCAACCCTCGCACCGTCTACAAGGGAGAGCACGAGCTTTTCCGCAAGACCGTCAGCGCCTTCATCGATCGCGAGGTTGCCCCCCACTACGAGCGCTGGGAGAAGGACGGCCAGGTGAGCCGCGAGGTGTGGCGCAAAGCGGGCGAGGCGGGCCTCCTCCTCACCGACGTGCCCGAGGCGTACGGCGGGGCCGGCGCCGACTTCCTCTACAGCGCCGTGATGATCGAGGAGATGGCCAAGCGCGTGTTCGCGGCCCCCGGCTTCCGCCTGCACTCCGACATCGTCGCGCCCTACATCTTCAACTACGGCAGCGAGGAGCAGAAGCGCGCCTGGCTGCCGCGCATGGCCAAGGGCGAGGTGATCACGGCGATTGCCATGACAGAGCCCGGCACGGGCAGCGATCTGCAGGCGATCCGCACCACCGCGCTGCGCCAAGGCAACGAGCTGGTCGTCAACGGGCAGAAGACCTTCATCACCAATGGGGGCATGGCCGACCTGGTGATCGTGGCCGCCAAGACCGACACTTCCGCTGGCGCCAAGGGCATGACGCTGGTGCTGGTCGAGACCGACCGTCCCGGCTTCAAGCGCGGGCGCAACCTCAAGAAGATCGGCCAGAACGCCCAGGACACGGCCGAGCTGTTCTTCGAGGACGTGCGCGTGCCGCCCTCCAACATCCTGGGCGAGGAGGGCCGCGGCTTCGCCTGCCTGATGAACCAGCTGCCGCGCGAGCGCCTGCTCGTCGCCATCGGCGCGGTGGCCGTCATGGAGGCGGCGCTGGGGTGGACCATCGAATACACACGAGAGAGGAAGGCATTCGGCAAGCCGATCGCCGAGTTCCAGAACACGCGCTTCAAGCTGGCCGAGGTGAAGACCGAGGTGACAGTGGCCCGCGTGTTCCTCAACCATTGCCTCGAGCTGTTCCTGGCCGGCGAGCTCGACGCCACCACGGCGGCCATGGGCAAGTGGTGGCTCTCCGAGCTGGACAACAGGGTGCTCGACACCTGCCTGCAGCTGTTCGGCGGCTACGGCTACATGCTGGAGTACCCGATCGCGCGCGCCTACGCCGACGCCCGCGTGCACCGTATCTACGCCGGCACCACGGAGATCATGAAGGAGCTGGTGGCGCGGTCGCTTTAGGTGGTGTCAGACGGAGGTTCTGACATTATGGGCAAAACGCCTGTCGGAGCAATGCTGTCAGACCCTCAGACCCGGAGGCTCTGACACCGAGGATTGCGCAGCATATTTCCTATTTGCCTTTTTGTATCCTATGGGATACACTAGCTTATGCTCGACGTCCGCGAGACGGAGGAGTTCTCGGAATGGCTCGGCGCGTTGAGAGATTCGCGCGCCAAAGCCAAGATCCTCATCCGCATCGATCGGCTCGCCGGTGGTAATCCAGGCGACGTTGTACCGGTTGGCAAGGGTGTCAGCGAAATGCGTATCAACTATGGACCAGGATATCGCATCTACTACATCCAGCGTGGCGCACGGTACATCCTGCTATTGGCTGGTGGCGACAAGCGTACCCAGGATCGCGATATATCGAAGGCCAAGCGCTTAGCGACAGACTATCAGGAGTGACGTATGGCATCCAAAGCCAAGAAATCGAGGCCGTTCGACGCTGCCAAGTATCTCGACAGTGACGAAGCGGTTGCTGCGTTCATCACGGAAGCGCTCTCGACTGATGATGCCGATACGATCGCACGCGCGATTGGTGTTGCGGCAAAGGCGCGTGGGATGACCGACATTGCGAGGCAAACCGGCTTGTCTCGAGAGAGTCTCTACAAGGCGCTCAGCGGCGATGGCCATCCTCAGTTCGAGACCATAAATCTCGTGTTGAAAGCACTCGGTCTTCGCCTCCGTGTCGAGCCGGCAGAGGTTGATGACCCGGAAGGCAAGCGCGCAGCATAGATGCGATGAACCCAGCAACCGCGCCGAGCGCACTCAAGGTGCAAGCGGTGCTCGGACCCGAGTTCCAGGTGCTGGAGTTCGAGGCGAGCAGCGCGCCGCGGTGTCAGACCCGGAGGGTCTGATATCTGCGTCACGACCCCCGCAGCGTCTTGGCGCGGATGGAGCGGGTGTCGGTGCGGCCGGCCTGGCCGGCGGCCTCCTGCAGCTCGTGGCGGAACTCGTCGCGCTTCTCGTGGATGGAGGCGATCACCGGGCCCGCGGGCAGGCCTAGTCCCACCAGCGCCGCTTCCGACAGCTGCAGGCTGGCCTCGATCGTCTCCGGCACCGCGTCCGTCACCCCGACCGCATAGAGGTGGCGGGCGTGCTCGGCATCGCGCGCCCGCGACACGATCAGCAGCTCGGGACGCTGCGAGCGCACGGCCTCGACGATCTCGTCGATGGCCGCCTGCGTGTGGATCGTCACGATCACGGCCGCCGCCTCCATCAGCCCGCAGCTCTTCAGGAAGGCGAGGTTGGCGGCATCGCCGTAGTAGACTTGGCGACCCCGCCGGCGGTAGTGCGCGATCGCGGCGGGATCTATGTCGGTGGCGATGAACGGGAAACGGTGGCGCTCCAGCATGCCGCACACGATCTGCCCGACGCGGCCGTGGCCGATGACGATGGCGTGCCCGCTGTTCCCTGGCGGCGGCGCGGCCGTCACCTCCGGATCGAGGCCTTTGTGCTTCTCCAGCCGCTCGGTGATGCGGCGCGCGGCGAGCGCCAGCAGCGGGATCAGCGCCATGGTCAGCGAGGTCACCGCCAGGCAGAAGCTCGCAACCGTCGGCACGACGAGCCCCAGCGTCGTTGCCATGCCGAGGGCGACGAAGGCGAACTCGCCGCCCGGGCCCAGCAGCAGCCCCGTCTCGATCGCGGCCGGCAAGGGCACGCGGAACAGCCGGGCGAGGCCCGTGGTGAGCGCGGCCTTGATGGCGATCAGGCCCACCACCGAGGCCAGCAGCCAAAACGGATCGCGGGCCAGCTCGCGGATGTCGATCCCCATGCCGACCGTGAAGAAGAAGAGGCCGAGCAGTAGCCCCTTGAAGGGCTCGATCGTCGTCTCGATGGCCTTGCGGAACTCGGTCTCCGCCAGCAGCAGGCCGGCAACGAAGGCGCCGAGCGCCATGGAAAGCCCGGCGAGCCCCGCGATGAAGCCGGTGCCGAGGACGACGAAAAGGGTCGCCGCCACGAACAGGTCCGTTGCGCCGTTCGAGGCCACCAGCCGGAACAGCGGGCGCAGCAGCAGGCGCCCGACCACGACGATGAGACCGATCGCCAAGGCCGCGTTGGCGAGCGCCAGCGCCAAGCCGGCGAGCAGCGACCCGCCCGCGCGCGCGCCCAGGATCGAGACCAGGAGCAGCAGCGGCACGACGGCCAGGTCCTGCGCCAGCAGGACGGCAAAGCTCGCCCGCCCCGCCGTGGTCGTCAGCCGGCGCTGGCGGGAAAGGACCTCGATGACGATGGCCGTCGACGACAGGGCGAGGCACACGCCCATGATCACCGACGCCGCCCCGCCGTTGCCGAACAGCGCGGCGATGCCGCCGATGACAGCCGCGGACAGGACGACCTGCAGGCTGCCCAGCCCGAACACCAGCCGGCGCATGGTGACGAGGCGCTGGAAGGAGAGCTCGAGGCCGATGAGGAACATCAGGAAGACGACGCCGAGCTCGGCGAAGACGGAGACGTGGCCACCATCCGTGATGGTGAGCCAGTAGAGGATGGGCACGCTTTTCTGCAGCGAGCCCAGGCCCAGCGGCCCGAGGATCGCACCTGCCACCAGGTAGCTGAGCACCGGGCTCACGCGCCATCGCTGCACGATCGGCACAATGATAGCCGCGGTGGCCAGCACCACCAGCGCGTCGCCGTAGGCATCGATATTGAAGGTCGGCGCGGCCATTGTGCCCTGCGGGTCGCGGTGCGGGGACTCACTTGGCCATAGTGCATGAATTCGCGGTGCCGTGCAGGCACGTTACCGGGACGCGGCGCCGCATCGGGAGGATGGATAGGCCGCGCAATTGGGCTATGTTGCGAGCATGCCGCCAAAGGTCAGGGAGCTTATCGCCGACTTGGAAAGGGCTGGATTCGCGGACCGCGGAGGTAAGGGCAGCCATCGCAACTTTGTTCATCGGAAGGTGACAAAGCCTGTTACGCTTTCGGGCAATGCAGGACAGGATGCCAAGGCCTATCAAGTCCGCGCGGTGAAACGGGCCATCGAGGACTCCAGAACATGAAGGACAGTGCCAGATACGTGAAAATCGTCGAATGGTCCGAGGAGGACCAGTGCTACGTCGGCAGCGCGCCGGGGCTCATTCTTGGCGGCTGCCACGGCGATGACGAGCGGCAGGTTTTCGAGGAATTGTGCCAGATCGTCGAGGAAGCCATCGACCTTTACAGGAAGGACGGCAAGGCGCTGCCTCCGCCTACCTCGGGCCGCGATCTCGCCAATAATCTTCAGGGTGCGAGCTGAGGAATATCAGTGCGGCTCTAAGACTTAATAAGTAGAGCAGGATTCACGCTTCAGCCTCGACGTTGCATTCGAGGCGATGTGATTCAATCTGAAGCGACCTGCACTAGCTCAAACCAAGCGCGCTAGCCGCGCAATGCCCTCCGCGATCTCGCCCTCGGTGGCGAGGGAATAGCTGAGGCGCAGCGTATTGCGGCCGCGGTCGTCGTGGAAGAACGCCGCGCCCGGCACGAAGGCGACGCACGCCTCCTTGACCGCCCGGTCGAGCAGGCCTGCTCCGTCCATCCCGTCGGGCAGACGCAGCCAGACGAACAGCCCGCCTCCGGGCCGCGTCCAGGTCACGCCGCTCGGCATGTGCGTCTCCAGCGCCGACAGCATGGCGTCCCGGCGGCGCCGGTAGTGCGCGCGGGCGCGCTCCACTTGGGCGTGGTAGGCCGTTTCCGCCAGGCGGTGCATGACCATCTGGTTGATGGTGGAATTGTTGAGGTCGGAGGCCTGCTTGACCAGCACGAGGCGGCGGATCATGGCCTGCGGCGCCACGATCCATCCCACCCGCAGGCCCGGCGAAAGCACCTTGGAGAACGTGCCGCAGTAGATCGCGCGCGCGTTGTCGATGCCGCCGCGCCGCGCAACCTCCAGCGCCATGATGGGCGGCAGCGCGTCGCCCTCGAAGCGCAGGGCGGCATAGGCGGCATCCTCGACGATGGGAATATCGAGTTCGGCCGCCAGATCGAGCAGCCGCTGGCGCGCTGCCAGCGAGAGTGTCTCGCCGGTCGGATTGGCGTAGCTCGGCACGACGTAGGCGAATTTCACGCGGGTCCCCGCCGCGGCCGCCGCCTGGATATAGGACTGCGGCGTGCGGTTGCCGTCCTCGGGCCGCAGCTCCTCGTAGCGCGGCTCGTAGGCCGAGAACGCTTGCAGGGCACCAAGATAGGTCGGTGGAGTCACGAGCGCCGTGTCGCCGGGCGAAAGCAGCAGCCGGCCGAGGAAATCCAGCGCCTGCTGCGAGCCCGAGGTGACGACGATGTTGTCCTCCTCGCAGGCGACGCCGAGGTCGCCCATGTGCCGCACGATCCATTGGCGCAGCGGCAGGTAGCCTTCGCTCACGGAATACTGCAGGCCGCTGCCCGCCATGGTGGCATCGGCGAGCACGGCGGCATACGCGGCGCGCGCTTCGGCCACCGGGAACAGCGCCGGATCGGGTATGCCGCCGGCGAACGAGATGATGCCGGGCTGCTCCAGCAGCTTCAGAAGCTCGCGAATCTCGGAGGCGCGCATGCGCTCGGCGCGGGCCGCATAGCGCGGCTCCCAGCCGGCCAGCTGAGCGTGACTGGTCACGTGATTGGCTCCATTCAAGTCCTCGGAGCCAATTATGTCAGCATTGCTGACCTATTTGCAAGCGGCGTGATCAACACGCCGAGGCGGCGACCGCGCCGACGGGGATTGGAGGAGCCGTAGGCCGGCCGTCGAAGCCCAGCCAGCAATGTGCGTCGTAGTCGTAGAGCTTGCAGACGCGCAGGATCTCGCAATGACGACGATAGGTCCATTGCTCGATGATGATCTTCTCGCCTGCGGTCGCTCGGATGCGCGGCTCGGCTTTGTCGAGCCCCCAAATCGGCACGCGCGGATCGATGTGATGGGCGCCGTGTAACCCGACGTCGGTGAGGAAGAATACCATCCACTTCGGCACCTCCATGTGCACCGTGCAATGCACCTGGCCGATGTAGAACGACCATTGGACGGAACGGCTTCGCCGTAGTAGCGGCGAGTCT
>JRHI01001294.1_pt1 | contig 21846 bp, 21 predicted proteins | sample 215371 | NCBI WGS metagenome assembly JRHI01 (sample SAMN02929681, study PRJNA255918) | sediment metagenome | biome: cave system; feature: Ice Cave; material: Sediment; isolation source: sediment from deep within a dark volcanic ice cave with no known source of... ...
GATGCCGACGAAGATCAGGGTCAGCTGCCGCTCAGGGTCGTCCCGTCCCACCCGACCATGCTACGGCGTCGGAGCAGCGGGTCAACGATGGATCATCGTAGGATGACCGCGACGGCCGGATCGCGGGGGCCTTCGCTGAGCACGGGACGACCTGACCGCACGGAAGCGGCGCCCGATCAGCCCAGCTCGCGCGCCACCCAGGCCGCGAGAGCGCGCGCGCAGTCAACGACCTCGGCGAGCGGGACGTGCTCGTCGGCGCCGTGGGCGAACCGCACCTCACCCGGGCCGAAGATCGCCGTCGGGGTCCGCCCCTCGTTCACCAGCAGACGCATGTCCGCGCCATACGGCTCGCCACGGAAGGCGGGCGCGCGGCCGAGTGTCGCCGTGGCGGCGGCGGCCAGCGACCGCGGGAGCGGGTGGTCGGCGGGGATCCGTGACGACGAGAAGCGGCCGGTGGTGATCTCGAGCTCGGCCGGATGGTCGCGCAGGAACGGGTCCCCGGGGCAGCCGCCGAGAGGGGCATCGCCGCCCATTCGATCACATCGCCAGGACCGCTTCAGCGGCCCGCGACGCGTACGCGCGGCGGGCGCCCGAGRCGGTAGCGGCTMKNCAGCGSCCYCCGGACATCGCGGGGAGGATCTCGACCACCGCGCCGGCGGGGATCGGCGCCTCCGGTGCCAGGAAGCGGACGTCCTCGCCGTCGATGAAGACGGTCACGAAGCTCCCGAACGCGCCGTCACGAAGCACCCGCTCGGCGAGACCGGGATACGCCGCGGTGATCGCGGGGATGAGGTCGGCGAGCGTTGGCGCGGTGATCGGCACGGTCTTTTCGCCGGCGATGGTGAAGCGGAGTGGGGCCGGCAGTCGGATCGTGGTCATCCGATGACGTCCGCGTAGGTCGCCGTGAAGGAGTCGGCGTCGGCGGCGATCGGGTCGCGAAGGTCGAGCCCGAACGCGTCCGGCTGCTTGTAGCCGTTCCCGGTGAGATACAGGACGACCCGTTCGCCCGGACCGAAGACACGGCGTCCGGCGAGCTCGCGCGCGGTCGCGACGACAACGCCACCCGCCGGCTCGACGAGCAGGCCCTCGGTCCGCGCAAGCAGCGCCTGGCCGTCCCGGATCGCCTCATCGGATACCGACGCCGCCGACCCACCGGTGCGGCGGATCACGTYGACCGCGCCATCCCCATCCGCCGGCGCGCCGATCGCCAGCGACCGCGCGAGCGTCACCGGACGGCGGACCGGGCGGATCCGTCGCCATTCGTCAAGCACCGCGTCGCTCACCGGAGCGCATCCGGCCGGCTGCGCGGCCGAGACGCGGAACGGCGCGTCCGCGACCAGACCCGTCGCCACCAGCTGCGCCGCGGCGGTCGCGGTGCGGGTGAGGAGGGCGCCGGAGCCGACCGGGACGACGACATGGTCGGGCAGGCGCCAGCCGTTCTGCTCGGCGATCTCGAAGAGGATCGTCTTCGAGCCTTCGGCGTAAAACGGACGGAGGTTGAAGTTCACGAAGCCCCAGCCGAGATCGTCCGCCAGCCGGCCGCACAGCCGGTTCACCGCGTCGTAGTCGCCGTTCACCCGGACCACCGTCGCGCCGTAGGCCGTCGCCGACAGYACCTTCCCGGCCTCGGTCTCCGCCGGCACGAAGACGAACGCCCGCAGGCCGGCCCGCGCCGCGGCGGCGGCGACCGAGCCGGCGAGATTGCCGGTCGAGGCACAGCCGACGGTCCCAAGGCCCAGCTGCTCGGCACGCGCGATCGCGAGCGCGACCGGACGATCCTTGAACGAGAGCGTCGGATTGCGGGTGTCATCCTTCAGCCAGAGGTCGTCGATCCCGAGCGCCGCGCCGAGGCGGGGCGCGGAGACGAACGGGGTCCAGCCCACCGGCGGCGGCACCGCGGGGCTGAGCGGGAGCAGCGGGGCGTAGCGCCAGAGCGAGCGGGGTCCGGCCTCGATCCGCTCACGCAGCCCACCCCGGAGGGCGGCGGTGTCGTACTCCGGCTCGATCGGCCCCATGCAGCTCCCGCAGACGTAGCGCTCGTCCATCGGCTGGAGCGCGCGACAGGCGCGGCAACGGACTCCGAGCAACGCGGATCGTGTCCCAAGTACGACGGCCATAAGTGTCCTCCCCGTAGTCAAACGAAAAGGCCCCCCGATGGATCGGGAGGCCGGTGCGGTGATTCGGTGCGAATGAGCTGTTGTGCCCGCTAGACCTCCACGCCGCGACCGGACCCCATCATCGGGTCCAGCGAAATTGACATGGCCATGGCGAGGAGCGCCGAGTGCTGCATCGCTCTGGACGCTACCGGTGGGATGCGGCGCGCGTCAATCGACCAGGGCACTGTGCACAGCGGCCCCGTCACGGCACGGTGACCGCGCCGTCGGAGGCCGAGGAGACGAGCTTCGCGTACTTCGCCAGGGCGCCGATGCGGTAGACCGGAGCCGGAGCGACCCAGCGCTCGCGGCGACGCGCGAGCTCATCCGGCGCGACCTCGAGGTCGAGACGCCGCAGGTCGACGTCGATGGTGATCCGGTCACCGTCCGCGACCAGTGCGATCGGGCCGCCCACGGCGGCCTCCGGCGCGATGTGACCGACCGTCACCCCGTGCGTCGCGCCGCTGAAGCGCCCGTCGGTGATGAGCGCGACGGTGTCCCCAAGCCCGGCACCCACGATCGCGCCGGTGACACCGAGCATCTCCCGCATCCCCGGGCCGCCACGGGGGCCCTCGTAGCGCACGACGACGATGTCCCCCGCCCGCACCGTGCCGCCGCTCACCGCGGCGAAGGCGTCCTCCTCCCGCTCGAACACCCGCGCGGTGAAGCTGCGCCGCGGCTGCGCGTGCCCGGCGACCTTCATGACCGCGCCCTCCGGTGCCAGCGACCCGCGGAGCACCACCAGGCCGCCGCTCGGGGCGATCGGCGCGTCCAGCGGACGCACGACGGTCTGCCCCGGGCGCTCGATGGCCGACGCGGCCTCCTCGCCGATGGTCCGGCCGGAGACCGTGGGCACGTCGGCGTTCAGCAGACCGGCCTCGAGAAGCCGCCGCAGCACGAGCGCGATGCCCCCGGCCGCCGCGAGATCCGGCGCGTTGTACCGCCCCCAGGGCTTCATGTCGGCAAGGAGCGGCGTGCGCCGGCTGATGCGATCGAAATCCTCGAGGTCCAGATCCACGTCGGCCTCGCGTGCGACGGCGAGCAGGTGCAGGACCGCGTTCGTCGACCCACCGGTCGCCATGACCGCGGAGATCGCGTTCTCCAGGCCCGCGCGGGTGATGATCGACCGCGGCCGCACGCCCTCGCGCAGCAGCTCGACCGCGCGCCGTCCGGCCGCGCGGGCGACGTCGCGGCGCTCCGGCGCGAGGGCCGGAACGCCGGCCGATCCGGCCGGGGAGATCCCGAGCGCCTCGAAGGCGGTGGCCATGGTGTTCGCGGTGAACTGCCCGCCGCAGGCGCCGGCTCCGGGGCAGGCGACGGCCTCAAGGGCGGCGAGCCGCTCGTCGGTCATCGTCCCCGCGGCATGCGCGCCGACGGCCTCGAACACGTCCTGGATCGTCACGTCGTGACCCTCGAACCGGCCCGGCATGATCGAGCCCCCGTAGAGCATCAGGCCGGGGACGTCCAGGCGCGCGAGCGCCATGACGCATGCGGGGATCGTCTTATCGCATCCGGAGATCGCGACGAGCCCGTCGAGGGAGTGGCCGCGCACCACGAGCTCGATCGAGTCAGCCACGAGCTCGCGCGAGATGAGCGAGCTCTTCATCCCCTCGGTCCCCATCGCGATCCCATCCGAGACGGCGATGGTGTTGCACTCCACCGGTGTGCCACCGGCCTCCCGGACGCCCTCCTTCACCCACTCCGCGACCTGCCGGAGGTGCATCGTGCAGGGCATGATCTCGATCCAGCTATGCGCCACGCCGATGAGCGGCTGGCGGAGATCCTGCTCGGAGTAGCCGGCCCCGCGCATCATGGCGCGCGCCGGCGCGCGGTCCGCACCGTCCACCAGGACGTGGCTCCGTGCCCGGGTCGCCGTGCTCACCCGACGGGCTGGGTGTCGAGGCGCGGGGTCGACGGCTGCTCGCCGGCGTCCCTGTCCGCGCGGTGCAAACGGCCGAACGCGCCGACGACCGCGCGAAGCGAGGCGGTGAGCACGCTCGCATGCACCCCAAGACCCCACTGCACGCTCCGCTCGCCGTCCCGCGCCTCGACATACGCCACCGCGGTCGCGTCGCTCCCGGCGCCGATCGCGTGCTCGCTGAAATCGAGGACCTCGAACGGCAGGGCGAACTCGGTGCGCAGCGCCTGGACCAGCGCCGCGACCGGGCCGTTCCCGGTCCCGCGGACCGTGCGGTCGCGCCCCTCCACGTGAAGCCGCGCGACGAGCGTGGTTTCGGTATCGGCCGTCGTCGTCTCGTAGGCCACGAGATCGATCCAGGGATGCTCGGGCAGATACTCCGCGGCGAACGCGGCCCACATCGCCGCGGGGGTGATCTCGGTGCCGGTGTCCTCGGTGATCGCCTGGATGCGCCCCGAGAATTCGATCTGGAGCCGCCGCGGAAGGTCGAAGCCGTGCTCGGCCTTCATGATGTAGGCGACGCCGCCCTTCCCGGACTGACTGTTCACCCGGATGACGGCCTCGTAGGTGCGACCGACGTGCTTTGGGTCGATCGGCAGGTACGGGACGTCCCAGACGGCATAATCGGGACTGAGGGCATCGAGACCCTTCTTGATCGCGTCCTGGTGCGATCCCGAGAAGGCCGTGTACACGAGGTCGCCGACGTACGGGTGCCGCGGGTGGACCGGCAGGCGATTCGCGTGCTCGGCGACGCGGCGCAGGGCATCGATGTCGCTGATATCCAACTCGGGGTCGATCCCCTGGCTGAACAGATTCAGGGCGAGGGTCACGACGTCGACGTTGCCGGTCCGCTCGCCGTTGCCGAACAGGGTGCCCTCGATACGCTCGGCGCCGGCCATCATCCCCAGCTCCGCGGCCGCGACCGCGCTCCCGCGGTCGTTGTGCGGATGCAGCGACAGGACGGTCGCATCGCGCCGGGGCACCGCGCGACCGAACCACTCGATCACGTCCGCATAGACGTTCGGGGTGTACATCTCCACCGTCGCCGGGAGGTTGAGCACGATCTTCCGATCGGGCGCCGGCTCCACGACATCCATGACCGCGGCGCAGATCTCGATCGCGTAGTCGGGCTCGGTACCGGTGAAGCTCTCGGGCGAGTACTCGTACCGCACGATGGTCGAGGGAAGGGTGCGCTCGAGACGCTTGCAGACGCGCGCCGCGTCGACCGCGATCTTCGTGATCCCCGGCTTCTCCTCGCGGAACACGACGCGCCGCTGGCAGACCGAGGTCGAATTGTAGAAATGCACGATCGCCCGGGGCGCCCCGGCGAGCGACGCGTAGGTGCGCTCGATGAGCTCGGGCCGGCACTGGGTGAGCACCTGGATCGTGACGTCCTCCGGGATGAGACCCCGTTCGATCAGCAGCCGGATGAAGTCATAGTCCGGCTGCGATGCGGCCGGAAAGCCGACCTCGATCTCCTTGAACCCCATCTGCACCAGGGCGTTCCAGAGCTGGAGCTTGCGCCCCGGGTCCATCGGGTCGATGAGCGCCTGGTTGCCATCGCGGAGGTCGACCGAGCACCACAGGGGTGCCCGATCAAGGATGCGATCGGGCCAGGTCCGGTCCGGCAGCCCTGTGGGCAGCGGCCTGAATGGCCGGTATTTGCCGAAGGGCATCACGGCGGTCATACGAGGTCGGGGGATCCGGGTCCACGGTACGCCTCGACCGCGATGGTCATGAGCTGGATGTCGTGCAGCGTCTCCGGCGTCTCGGTGTGGGCATCGACCAGCGCTTGCGCGATCCGGAGCCGCTCACCCTCGAACGGCATGCCGAGCGCGGCGAGGCGCTCCTGAATGGTCATCGTGCCCCCGCCCGTGCCGGCTCGGGGGCCGGCTCCGCGGCCGGTGAGGCTGCGGGGACCTCGCGGCGAGGGAGCCACGGCATCATCCGTCGCAACTCGCGGCCGACCCGCTCGATCTGGTGGTCCTGCTCGGCCGCACGGCGGCGACGCAGCTCGGGTGCGCCGCGCCGTGCCTCGGCGATCCAGCGCTTCGCGAACGAGCCGTCTTTGATCTCCGCCAGCACCTCGCGCATGGTCGCGCGGACCCGCTCGTCGATGACCCGCTGGCCCGAGCTGTAATCGCCGAACTCGGCGGTGTCGCTCACGCTGTAGCGCATGTAGCTGATCCCGCCCTCGTACATGAGATCGACGATGAGCTTCATCTCGTGCAGGCACTCGAAGTACGCGACCTCCGGCTGGTACCCAGCCTCGACCAAGGTCTCGAAACCGGCCTTCACCAGCTCGGAGATCCCGCCGCAGAGCACCGCCTGCTCGCCGAAGAGATCCGTTTCGACCTCCTCGGGGAAGGTCGTCGCGATCACGCCGGCGCGCGTCGAGCCCACCGCCTGGGCATAGGCGAGGGCCGTCCGCATCGCCTTTCCGCTCGCGTCCTGATGGACCGCGACGAGCGCGGGCACGCCCTTCCCCTCGACGAAGACCTCGCGCATCCGGTGGCCGGGGGCCTTCGGGGCGATGAGCACAACGTCGATCTCGGGGGTCGGCGCGATCTCACCAAAGTGCACCGAGAACGCATGCGCCACGACGAGCGTCCGGCCGGCGGACATGAACGGCGCGATCTCCTCCCACACCGCGCGGTGCGAGGGGTCCGGCACGAGGACGACCACCACGTCGGCATTCCGCGCCGCCTCCTTCACCTCGCGGACGGTGAGCCCGTCGGCCTCGGCCTTCGCGCGGCTCCGGCTTCCCGCCGGAAGCCCGACGACGACGTCGTGGCCGCTGTCACGAAGATTCAGCGCGTGCGCGTGCCCCTGGCTCCCGTACCCGATGACCGCGATGGTCTTCCCGCGCAGCGCCTCCGGGTCGGCGTCCTTGTCGTAGTAGATCGTTGCCACCTAGTCCTCCTCAATGCGTGCGAGTCGCACATTCGTGAGCGATGCGAGCTGGCGAAGAGCGAGATCGGCGTCCGCGACGGCCACACGCCCGTGCAGGGCGACGTTCCAGGTCCGTGGGTCGGCCACGCTCACGTCGAGGTGCTCGAGGTCGAGACCGCGGCGCCGGACGACCCCGAGGACGCGCTCGAGCGCGCCGGGCTCCCGTTCGACATCCATCCGGAATCGGATGCGGCTCATCGGGCGGGCTCCTCGATGAGCTCGGCGTTCGCGCCCCCAGGGGGCACGATCGGCCAGACGTTGGCCTCCCGCTCGATGCGGACGTCGACGACGCAGGGGCCATCGCAGGCCGCGGCCGCCGCGAGCGTCCGGGCAAGCTCGTTGCGCCGCTCGACCACGAATCCCCGGGCGCCGTACGCGTCGGCCAGCTTCACGTAATCCGGGCTCGAGATCGGGGTCTGGGAGATCCGCCCGTTGAAGAACAGCTGCTGCCATTGCCGGACCATACCGAGATAGCCGTTGTTCAGGATCACGAGCTTCACCGGAAGACCTTCCTGGACCGCGGTGCCGAGCTCGTGGATCGTCATCTGCGCACCGCCATCGCCGGCGATCGCCCACACATCGGCACCGGGGTCGGCGACCTGGGCGCCGATCGCGGCCGGCAGGGCGTAGCCCATCGCGCCCAGGCCCGCCGACGTGAGATAGCGATCGTGGGCGACGAGCCCAAGATGCTGCGCCGCCCACATCTGATGCTGCCCGACGTCGCTCACGAAGTACGCGTCCAGTCGCGCGGCCTCGCGGATCGCGCGCACGACGGGGCGCGGCGCGAGCTCGACCTGGTCCTCGTAGCTCACCAGCCGCGGCCGGCTCCGCGCCGCCACCGCTTGTCCGCGCCACGTAACGTGCTCGCGCGCCGGGAGGCGGGCGATGAGGGCAGCCAGCGCGACCCCGGCGTCGGCCACGATGGCCACGGCCGTCGGCACGTTCTTCCCGATCTGGGTCGAGTCGATGTCGACATGGATGATCTTCGCCCGCGACGCGAACGCGCTGACCTTCCCGGTGACGCGATCATCGAAGCGCAGGCCCACGCCCAGGATCACATCGGCGGCGTTCACCGCCCGGTTCGTCGCGGGCACCCCGTGCATCCCGAGCATCCCCGCCGCGAGCGGATCGTCCTCGGACAGCGCGCCCAGCCCAAGGAGGGTGTGGGCGACCGGAGCGTCGATCCGGCGCGCGAGCTCGGCCAGGAGCGCGTGGGCCCGCGCAAGCCGGACACCGTGGCCGGCGATGATGAGCGGACGCTCGGCATCGGCCAGGAGCCGGGCCGCGTCGTCCAGCGCGGACTCGTCCAGGAAGGCAACCGCGGGCGCGTCCGCCGCCGGGCGACGCACCGGTGCCGACGCGTTCTGCAGGTCCTTCGGGATGTCGACGAGCACCGGGCCGGGCCGTCCGGCCATGGCGATGGAAAAGGCGCGGGCGATCGTCGGCTGGATGTCCTCGACCCGCTGGACGAGGAACGCGTGCTTGGTGATCGGCGCGACCATCCCGAGCACATCGGTCTCCTGGAACGCGTCGCGGCCCATGAGCGCCCTGGACACCTGGCCGGTGATCGCCACGATCGGGATCGAATCCATGTAGGCCGAGGCGATGCCCGTCACCAGGTTCGTGGCGCCGGGGCCGCTCGTGGCAAGGCAGACGCCCGGCCGGCGCGCGACCCGGGCATAGCCGTCGGCCATGTGGGCGGCGCCCTGCTCATGCCGCACCAGAATGTGCCGCAGCCAGGGATGGTCCGGGAGCGCGTCGTAGATCGGGAGCGTGGCTCCTCCGGGATATCCGAAGATGATGTCGGCTCCGGCGTCGCGAAGCGCCTCGCAGACCAGCTGCGAGCCGCGCTGGGTCGCGGGATCAGGCGGTCCGCTCGGGTCGATCATCGTCGCCATGTCGCGCTCCTTTCCTGATCCCGTCTCGATCCCCCTTTGGGTCCGCGGGAACGAAAAAGCCTCCCGATGTCGGGAGGCTGTCGGTCTGTGGTGCTGTGTGGTGTCCGCTAGCCGCCCGCGCGATCTCCTGTCCCCACAAGGAGGACCTCGAGAATGAGCGCAATCGCTACGCGGCCGTTCACGTGCTTGGCACCGTACGGATGCGGGACCCGGGGCGTCAACCTTTCGCCTCGGGTGTGTGCGTTATGCACTGTCAGGACGCCAGCCGCGCCAGCACCGCGCGGCCGAGGATCGCCAGGTGCAGCGCGAGGCGGGCATCGGGATCGGAAAGGTCCGCGCCGGTCAGCGCGGAGATCCGCCGGAGCCGGGACCGGACCGTATTCCGGTGCAGGAACAGCCGCCGGCCGACCTCGTTCAGGCTGCCGTGGCTGCGCAGGAACACCTCGAGCGTCTTCACCAGCTCCTCATCCTCGAGCAGGGGGCCGAGGGTGTGCTCGCAGAACTCGCGGATCTCGCGCGGCGGTTGACCGAGCACGAATCGGTACGGTCCCAGATCCTCCATCAGGGTGGTCCGACCGGCGCCGCGAATCCCTCGACCGAGGTGGAGCGCCTGCTCGGCCTGGAGCATCGCGATGTGCGCGCCAACGATGCCCTCGCGCGGGGCCGCGACCCCGGCGGTGCACCGGGCATCCCCGAGCGCCGACCCGGCACCGGCGCGGATGGCCTCCGCGGCGGCGCGGAGGCCCGACCGTTCGCCGATCGGGAAGAGCGCGACGACGACACCGCGGCGTGAACGCGCGATCCGCCCCTCCACGGGCAGGGCCCCCTCGCAGGCGGCCCGAAGGGCGGCCAACGGGACCGCCGGACACTCGATCGCGATGGCCGCCAGCTCTGCCATGACCCTCCCGCGATGTGAACCTTCGAGCGAAACAAAAGAGCCCCCGATCGATCGCGATCCGGAGGCTCGGCGCGGTGGTGGTGCGGTGACGGTGCGGCTAGGCGCCTCCCGAGCGGATCCGGCTCCCGATACGCATCGGGAGCGACGCACTGCGAAGGAGACCCACCGCACGCCGCATCGTGGCGAAGATAGCACGCCCTAGTGCGGTGTGCACCGTTCGGTTCGGGGCGCCGCACGGGCCGCCGCGCCGACTTGTAGCCTTGACCGATGGCCGCCGCGACCCTCTCCGACCGGCTCTGGGACCGGCATCTCGTCCGGTCCGCCGACGGCGAGCCGGATCTGCTGTACGTCGATCTCCACCTCATCCATGAGGTCACGACCCCGCAGGCGTTCGACGGCCTCCGGCTCGCCGGCCGTCGGGTGCGGCGCCCGGATCTCACCCTGGCGACGATGGACCACAACACGCCGACGATCGATATCGACCGGCCGATCGCCGACCCGGTGTCGGCGCGGCAGATCGATGCCCTCCGCCGGAACTGCGCCGAGTTCGGGATCCGGCTCTACCCGCTCGGCCACCGCCGGCAAGGGATCGTCCATGTGATCGGTCCCGAGCTCGGCCTGAGCCAGCCAGGGATGCTCATCGTCTGTGGCGACAGCCACACCTCGACCCACGGCGCCCTGGGCGCGCTCGCCTTCGGCATCGGCACGAGCGAGGTCGAGCATGTCCTCGCGACCCAGACCATCGCGCAGCGCCGGCCGGGCACGATGGCGATCACCATCGATGGCGCGCTGCCGGCGGGGGTGAGCCCGAAGGACCTCATCCTCGGGATCATCGCGCGCATCGGCACCGCCGGAGGCACCGGCATGATCGTCGAGTACCGCGGCGAGGCGATCCGCGGCCTGTCGATGGAGGGCCGGATGACGGTGTGCAACATGTCGATCGAGGCGGGTGCCCGGGCCGGCATGATCGCCCCGGACGACGTGACCTTCGCCTACCTGGAAGGCCGCCCACACGCTCCGACCGGGACCCAATGGGAGGCCGCGCTCGACGACTGGCGGTCGCTCGTGACCGACGTGGACGCCCGCTTCGACCGCGAGGTCCGCGTCGACGCGAGCGCGCTGCGACCCTACGTGAGCTGGGGCACGAATCCGGGCCAGACGACCGACATCGACGGGACGGTGCCCGATCCCGATTCGTTCACCGATCCCGGGGCACGGGACGGCGCGCGGCGCGCGCTCGACTACATGGGCCTGCGTCCGGGAACGCGCATCCGTGACATCGCGGTCGACACGGTGTTCCTCGGCTCGTGCACCAACGGGCGTCTCGAGGATCTGCGTGAGGCGGCCCGGGTGCTCGACGGGCGGCACGTGCGAGCCGGCCTTCGCGCGCTCGCGGTCCCCGGATCGGCGACGGTGAAGGACGCGGCGGAGGCGGAGGGTCTCGACCGGATCTTCCGTGCCGCCGGCTTCGAATGGCGCGAAGCCGGGTGCTCGATGTGTCTGGGCATGAACCCCGACATGCTCGCGGCCGGCGAGCGCTGCGCCTCGACCTCCAACCGGAACTTCGAGGGACGCCAGGGTCGCGGCGGGCGCACCCATCTGGTGTCGCCGGCCGTCGCCGCGGCGACCGCGGTCGCGGGCCATTTCGCGCTGCCGGAAGATCTCTCATGAAGGCCGTCCGCCGGATCACGGGGCGCGGGATGCCGCTCCCCCGCCGAGACATCGACACCGACCAGATCATCCCGAGCCGCTTCCTGAAACGGATCGAGCGCACCGGCTTCGGCCTTGGCCTCTTCGCCGAGTGGCGCGCCGACCCGGACTTCGTGCTGAACGACCGCCGGTATGCCGGGGCCGAGATCCTCGTCACCGGCGCGAACTTCGGCTGCGGGAGCTCGCGCGAGCACGCCGCCTGGGCGCTCGAGGATCACGGCTTCCGGGCCATCGTCGCCGAGCGCTTCGCCGACATCTTCCGCGGGAACGCGCTGAAGATCGGGCTCGTGCCGGTCGAGCTCCCGGCGGAGGCGGTCGACGCGCTCATGGCCGCGGTCACCGCGGACCCGACGGTCACGATCGAGATCGACATCGCGGCCCGCACCCTGCGCTCCGGTGCGCTCACGATCTCGTTCCCCCTGGACGACCACGCCGCCGAGCGGCTCCTGCAGGGCCTGGACGACATCGCGATCACGCTCCGCAGCGCGGAGGCGATCGCGGCCTACGAAGCGCGCCGCCCCACCTACCTGCCGGCCGTGGCGGTCCCGTGACCACCCGGCGGCATTCGATCGGCGTCATCCCGGGCGACGGCATCGGACCGGAGGTCGTGGCCGCCGCGCTGCAGGTGCTCGATGCGCTCGAGCCGCGCTTCGGATTCACGACCGACCGGACGACCTACCCCTGGTCCGGGGCCGAGCACCTCGCGACCGGCCGGCGSGTCGTCCCGGCGGACTTTGAGCCGCTTCGCGCGCATGGYGCGGTCCTCCTCGGCGCGCTCGGACACCCGCAGGTACGCCCGGGGGTGCTCGAGCGTGACATCGTGATCGCGCTGCGCCGGACGCTCGACCTGTATGTCAACCTGCGCCCGCTCGAGCTCTTCGCCGATCATCTCTCGCCGCTCCGCGACGCGCGCTCCGCCGATATCGACATCCTCATCGTCCGCGAGAACACCGAGGACGTGTACGGGGTCGAGGGGACCCGCGGCGGCGAGGGCACACCGGACGAGTGGGCGAGCGCCGAGATGCGGTTCACCCGCCCGGGCATCGCGCGCATCGTGCGCTACGCCTTCGAGCGCGCGCGGGAGCGGCCGCGCCACCGTCTGACGCTGGTGGACAAGGCGAACGCGATCCCGATCCAGAACCTCTGGCGCGAGATCTTCGCCGAGATCGGCGCCGAGTTCCCCGACGTCGAGCGGAACACCGCCTACGCCGATGCCGCCGCGATGTTCCTGGTCCTCGATCCGGCGCGGTACGACGTCATCGTCACGACGAACCTCTTTGGCGACATCCTGAGCGACGTCGGCGCGGGGGTCTGCGGCGGACTGGGAATGGCCCCCTCGGCGAACCTGCATCCGGGCCGGACCTCGGTCTTCGAGCCGGTGCACGGCTCGGCCCCGGAGTACGCCGGCCAGGGGGTCGCGAGCCCGGTCGGCACCATCGGCGCGCTCGCGTTGCTCCTGGAGCACATCGATGAGCGCGCCGCCGGAGCCGCCGTGCGCGGGGCGATCCGGAGCACCATCGCCGACGGCCGGATCCCCGACGTCGGCCTGCGCGCCGGGTCGACCGCCGCCTCCACCGCGACGATCATCGCCGCGCTGGAAGCGCTGCCCGCCCCACGCAGCGAGGTCGCGGGCTAGACGGCGAACACCCGCAGCAGGACGACGGTGAAGGTCACCAGAAAGACGAGCGCGCCGATGATCGCGAGGCCGACCCGGAGACCGACCGCGCGCACCGCCGCCAGCGCGACCCCGAATCCGAGGCCGGCCATCGCGAGGGTGGTGAGCCAACGGCTGGCCTCCTGCAGCGGCGCGGCGACCGCGGCGGGAAGCACCCCGGCGCTGCGCAGCGCGGCCAGGACGAGGAACACCGCCACGAACCACGGGACGTAGGTCCGCCACCCGGCGGCCACCCGGCCGCCCTCACGGCGATAGAGGATCGCGAAACCGAGCACAACGGGGCCGAGGAGGAGGACCCGGGTGAGCTTCACCAGCGTCGCGACCTCACCGGATAACACGCTCACCGGGAACGCGGCGGCGAGGACCTGCGGGACGGCGTAGACGCTCATCCCGACGAGGACGCCGTAGTCGTAGTGGCTGAGCGCCAGGATCGGGATGAGGAGCGGCAGCCCGAGGACCAGACAGACGCCGAGGACGGCGGTGAGGCCGATCGCGCTCGCGACGTCCTTCTTCTCGGCCCGGATGACCGGGGCGACCGCGGCGATGGCGGAGTTCCCGCAGATCGCGTTCCCCACGGCGACGAGGATCGCGAGCTTGGCCCGCAGCCCGAGGGCGCGGCCGATGAGGTACCCGAACGCGATGCCCAGGCCGACGCCGCCGATGATGATGCCCGCGAGCGCCGGGCCGGCGGAGAGCAGCTGGCGAAGGTCGACCGCCGCGCCGAGGAGGGCGACGCCGACCTCGAGCACCGCCTTGGCCGCGAACGCCGCCCCAGGCTCGAACCGGACGGTGTCCGGCAGGACGTTGCGGGCCAGGACGCCAAAGAGGAGCGCGAGGACGAGCGCCTCGATGACGACCTGCCCGAGGAACGCCCCCTCCACCGCCGCGGCCGCCACCGCGAGCGCGGCAAGGACGACGGCGAGGACCAGGCCGGGAACGTGCCGGCGGTCGGGCCTAATGCTTCGCGGCCACCGACCCGAAGATGACGATGAACGCCAGGAGCGACACGGTCGTCACGAAGATCGGGATCGAAAGCGTCAGAAAGAGGTTCAGGTCGTCTCTGTTCGGACCATAATCCGGTCGCGGCTCGCCTTCCATGCCGACCTCCCGTCGCTCGTGAACGAATCTTACGGTCCGCGCCGCGAGCCGTTTCGGAGTCCCCGGCCCGCTGACCGCGCGACGCTCGGCGGGATCGGGGACGGCGCACCGAGCGCGAAGCTCGGGGGCGCTAGCTGCGGGGACCGCCCGTGTTGAGCTGGTCGTTCCGGGGGTCCTGGGTCGGATCCACCTTGGGCGGAGCCTGGTCGACGGGCGGACCGCCCGGTTTCCCGTGCTCGCCGCCGGGCGGGGTCATCTCGCCGGGACGGGACGGCAGTCCGGGGTCGATCTCCGGCATGTCCTGACCTCCTGGGTGTCGGCCCACCGGGGCCGTGGCCATGGACCGAGCAGCCTTCGTGCCACCGGTCCGGACGAGGGCCCGGACACGGTCGCCGATGCCATCGCGCACCAGGCGGAAGGCGGCGAAACGCTCCTCCTCGGTCCCGCGCGCCTGTGCCGGGTCGGGGACCTCCCAGCGCAGCTGGAGCCCGGCCCGCGGCGGGATCGGGCAATTCGCGTCGCACACCGTCACGCAGATGTCGAAGGGGCCGGTGACCTCGTCCACCGAGCGACTGCGCTGACCGGAGATGTCGATGCCGACCTCCGCCATGACCCGCACCGCGAGCGGATGCAGTCCGCCGGCGACCGTGCCCGCGCTCTCCGCGACGAACAGGGAACCGCCGTACGCGCGCAGGAAGCCTTCGGCCATCTGGGAGCGCGCGGCATTGTGACCGCAGAGGAAGAGCACCCGGGTCATCTCGCTATCGTCGCACCATGCGCACCGGCCCGCTCCGCCATCGCTGGTTCGCGCTCTTCACCGGGTCGGTGACGAGCGGCTCCATCGGCGACGAGATCGCCCGGCTGGCCCTCCCCCTCCTCGTCCTCGATCTCACCCACGAGATCGGAGCGGCCGCGACGCTTCGGGTGATCCAGTCCATCCCCTACATCCTCTTTGGCGCGTTCGCCGGGGCGCTCATCGACCGCTCCGAGAAGCGTCGCCTGCTGACGGTCACAACCCTCCTGAGCATCGCGCTCACGATCACGATCCCGCTCTCGGCGAGCGCGGGGGTGTTTTCGCTCGGGCTCCTCTACGTCATCTCGTTCCTGCTCGGCACGGTGGAGGTCGTCTGGGGGATCACCGCCGATTTCAGCATCGTCCCGGCGCTCGTTGAGGCGGACGAGCTCACCGCCGCCAACGCCACGTATCTCACCGCCGACCGCGTCGCACGGATCTTCGGGCCGGTCGTCGGTGGCTTCGCGATCGCCGCGTTCACCTTCGGCGGGGCCACCGGATCGACGAACGCGCTGTGGCTATCCGCCCTGTTCTACCTGCCCACGCTCGCGGTGTTCCTCCGGATGCCACCGCTGAACGATGTGGATCGCGGCGCGCTGCCCCCACTGAATGCCGCGAATCTCCGAAGCGAGGTGACCGACGGCTTCGCGTACCTCTGGGGCAACAACGTGCTCCGGGCGCTTTTCGTGCTCATGTTCATCAGCAATCTTGGCAACGCCGGCCTCCAGACCCTCCTTCTCTTCGTCCTGCGCGAGGAATACGCGCTCGACGCCGGCACGATCGGCCTCGCCCTGTCGGTGACCGGATTCATCTCGATCGCCGGATCGGCGTTCGCGCCGCGCCTCGCGCGGGGTCGGCCGCTCGGGCTCACGATGCTCTTCGTCGTCACCTTCGCCGCGCTGTCCAGCGGGGTCGCGACGTTCGCCCGCTCCTGGCAGCTCGTTGTCGCCGCGATCACCGGGCGTCAGCTCGCCTGGAGCGCGCACATCGTCTTCGCGTTCATTCCCCGACAGCGCGAGATCCCGGCCGAGCTCCGCGGCCGGGTGAACGGCGCGTTCCGGACGCTCATCCTCATCAGCAACACCACGTCCCCCGCGCTCCTCTCCACCATCGCGGCCACCCGCGGCACCTCCGCCGCCTTCGCGGTGGCCGGCGCSCTGGGCCTCGCCGCGGTCGGGGTGAGCGCGCTCGGCCCGCTCCGCCACTACGACATCCGGGATCCCGAGGCCGCGGCGGAGGCCGTCGAGCCGGCGGCGGAGTCCGAGCCGGGCGCCGCCGACTGACCCGTGGAGGGGTTAGATTTACCCTGATTCGCGCAGATTCCGTGCGGGAGAGCAGACGGTGGCGAACGCGGCCTGGCTGACCCTTGGCGAGGCGAGCCGGTTGCTCGGGGTCGATCCGGACACGCTCCGGCGGTGGGCCGACGGTGGCAAGGTGGACGTCTTCCACACCCCGGGCGGGCACCGTCGATTCCTGCGGACCTCGATCGACGCGATGCTCCCGCGCCCCCGCCATGGGCGGCGGCAATCCCTCTCCGCGATGGGCGAGACCCCTGACCGGATCGCCGCGGAGTTCCTCAAGCGCGTGCGCTCGGACCTCGGCGACCAGGACTGGCATCAGCGCTTCGACGAGGCGTCGCTGCGCTGGTTCCGCGAGCGTGGGCGACGGATGAGCGAGCTCCTCCTCGGCTATCTCGACACGATCCGCCGTCCGGGTCGCGAGCAGTACCTGGTGCAGGCCGAGGCGCTCGGCCGCGAATACGGCGTGGAGGCCAGGCGCCGCTCGCTCTCGCTCGGTGAAGCGACACAGGCGTTCCTCTTCTTCCGCGCCCGGTTCCTCACCGAGATCGCGGATGTCGCGCGTCGCGGGGCGCTCGAGAGCACCCAGGCGGCGGTGCTGTTCGAGGAGGCCGACCGCTCGCTTGACCGGGTCATCCTGGCGCTCATCGCCGGCCACCAGGACCCGCAAGACCGCGTCACCTAGGCTCAGCCCATGCCTGACCGGAGCGCCCTTGCCGCCCGCGCGATCCGCGCCATCGACGACCGGCGGTCCGAGCTCATCGCGCTATCGCGTGCGATCCATGCCGACCCCGAGCTCGGGTACCAGGAGCGGCGCGCGAGCGCGCGGCTGACCGAAGTCCTTGCCGCGAACGGCTTCGCGGTCACCCGCGCCTATCGCGGGATCGAGACGGCGTACCGGGCGGAGGCCGTGGGCCGGGACGGCGGCCCGACCATCGCGATCCTCGCCGAATACGATGCGCTGCCGGATATCGGTCACGCCTGTGGACACAACCTCATCGCGATGATGGGCACCGCGGCGGCGATCGGCGTCCGCAGCGTCGTCGGTGAGCTCTCTGGCCGCGTCGCCGCCATCGGCACGCCGGCCGAGGAGGGCGGCGGCGGTAAGGTCGCGCTGGTCCGCGCGGGCGGCTTCGCCGACATCGACGCGGCGATGATGGTCCACCCGAGCGCGCGCACGCTGCCCAGCCGGACCTCCCTGGCGAGCAATCGGGTCGATGTCGAGTTCTGGGGCAAGGCCGCCCACGCCGCCGCGCAGCCGGATCGGGGCATCAACGCGCTCGATGGCGTGCTCCAGACGTTCAACAACGTGAACGCGATGCGACAGCAGCTCCGGCCCGAGGCGCGGATCCACGGCATCATCAGCGCCGGAGGAAGCGCGGCGAACATCATTCCCGAATACGCGATGGCGAAATTCAGCGTCCGCGCGCTCGACCGCGGCTACCAGCAGGAGGTCCTGCGGCGCTTCATCGCCTGCGCCGAGGGCGCGGCGACGGCGACCGGCACGACGCTGAAGCTGACGGTCCACGAGAACTCCGGCTACCTGAACATGATGTTCTCCACCCCGCTCGCGACCCGATGGGCCGAGCATCTCCGCGCCCTCGGACAGACCGTCCAGCCGGCCGGCGACGACGAGCGGATGGGTTCCACGGATATGGGCAACGTGAGCCAGGTCCTCCCCGCGATCCACCCGTACATCGGGATCGCGCCGGAGGGCACGCCCGGGCATTCGACCGCCTTTCGTGACGCGGCGGTGACCGGGATCGCCCACCAGAACGCCCTGGCGGCGGCGAAGGCGATGGCGCTGCTCACGATCGACCTCCTGGCCGATCCGGCGCTCCTTGCGGCGGCCCGCGCCGAGTTCGACGCCCGCCGGAAGGAGGGGCTCGTGCAGGGCCACGCACCGGCATAGACCTGTCCCGCGACACGCGTGCCCTCGCCGGAGCGCAGCTGCTCTGGGGCATCGGATTCGGGCTCATCGCACCGATCCTGGCCCTGTACCTCGCCGAGCTCGGGGCCTCCGCCTCGGACATCGGGCTGATCATCGGGGGAGCGAACATCGTCGCCGCGCTCCTGGTGGTCCCGGCCGGCTTCGCCGCCGATCGGTTCGACCGGAAGCCGCTGCTCGTCGCCAGCGGCGCCTCGGGCATGCTCGGCGCCGCGGCATTCATCCCGCTCACCGACTGGCACCCGGCGATCGTGGGCTCCGTCCTCTATTGGTCGGCGATCGCCGGCCTGCCGATCATGAGCGCGCACATCGCGGCGACCGAGGCGAGGGATCGCTTGGGAAAGGCGATGGGCGCGATGTTCGGGAGCTTCTTCGTCGGGATCATCCTCGCCGCGCCATTGTCCGGGGTCATCGCCGCGCGCTACGGATACCGCGCGACGTTCGTCGGAGCGGTCCTCCTCTTCGCCGGTTCGACCGCGCTCGACTTCCTCATCAGCCAGACCCGCACCCCGGGGGGCGGCCCGGCTGTGCGCTGGCCCGGCGCGTTCTGGGCGCTCCTGGTGCTCACGCCCTTTGCCGCGCTCATCGCGGTGCTGCCCACGCCGCTGCTCAGTGTGTACCTGCGTGACGTCGCGGCCATCCCGCTGGAGCGGATCGGGGTCTTCGTAGCGCTCGTCTCGATCGGGTCGGCGGCGTTCTCCGGCCTGGCCGGCCGGCTGGCCGATCGGATCGGCCCGGTGCCGGCGATCGTCGGCGCGGCCCTCGCCCTCAGCGCCGGCGCCGCCCTGCTCGCCCTCGCCGCGCGCGCCGACCTCGCGGTCGCCGCCGGGGCGGTGCTCATCGGTGCGAACCAGGCGGCCAATCCGGTACTCGCCGCGACCCTCGAGCGGGTCCTTCCGCCGGCCCGCATCGCCGTGGGCTACGCGGCGTTCCAGCTCGCCTATACCGGCGGCTTCGGCGGGGGGGCGATCGTCGCCGGAGCGCTCTATGAGGCCGATCCCCGGCTCCCGCTCCTGGTAACCATCGCGCTCGCTCTCCCGGTCGCCGCCGCGGTCTCGGTCATCGTGGTCCGGATCCGGGCGGTGACCGCGGACCCCGATAGAATCGGCGCRACCACGTGACCCTTTTGTGCGCGCCCTTCGGCACCTTCGGGAGATCGAGACCATGGCCGTGACCACGACCCCGCAGCTGTTCACGTTCCCCACGACGGACGATCCCCTTGCCCCGGAGTGGGCCGGGACCCCGATCGGAGCGGCGAACACGATCACCCGCCAAAAGGGACGGACCCCGGTCGCGAACAAGATCGTGGATCAGAGGCCCGGCCTGTTCCGCCGGCTTCTCGCGAATTCCGCGGAGCACATCGCGACGGCGAAGGAGACCGTCCACTCGCACGACGTCGTCATCCATGGGCTGCGGGTCCGGGCGATCACGAACAGCGATCATCTCATCGGCTACTGGCGCGACAACTGGTACTCGCTCGCCGAATGGGAGCGGCTCACCGGGGTGAAGCCCGCCAGCGTCCCGGATGTCCTGGTGATCGCGCTCGGACGCATGCCGACCGAGACCGAAGCGGCGTACTACAGCCGCCAGAACGACACCGTGATCTTCTTCAACACCTCGTACTACGGACAGCTGAAGAGCTGGGTGCTCGGCGCGGTGGGCCGCAAGCTCGCGGTCGAGTACGGCATCCACTCGATCCACGGCGCGGTCGTGACAAAGGACGGCAAGGGCCTTCTGTACATCGCGCCCACCGGCACCGGGAAGTCGACGTCGACGTACGGGGTCATGGAATTCCCGAACACCCGGTTCCACTCGGATGACTGGGTCTACGTCCGCTACGCCTACCCCCTGAAGGACGGGCGCAAGATCTCACCCGCGCGGGTCGTCGACGGCGGGCAGGACGTCGCGCGCGGCTATCAGTGCTATCGCTGGCTCGAGAACCACCCCGGCTCCGGTGCGACGGTCATCGGACGGGCTCTCGACGACTTGGAGATCACCTGCGCCGCGAATGATCTCGACGTCGAACGGCCCGAGGCCTACGCCTACACCTCCGAGCGGGTGTTCTACCTACGCTCGAATCTCGTCGAGAGCTTCCCACAGGCCGCCTACGACATGATCCGTTCACGCCTCGAGAACGCGCCGGACGTGACACCGGAGTTCCTCGCCGCGCACGCCACATCGATCGATGCTGTGTTCGTGAAACTACAAGGCACCAGTCCGTTCGACGCGATGACCGACGACGAGCTTCGCACGACGATCGGGCGGTTCTTCGCGTTCGAGAACACCCGCGCGATGCTCGACATCACCACGGTCTTCCCGAAAGAGCGCGTCTTCACCAACCCGATGGAGCCGGCCCGCGTGAGCGCGGTCATGCTCCTGAAGCGGAACTTCGACGAGGATCTGGTCATCGAACGGATGGATATCGACGGATTCATGGCGCGGCTCATGGTGGGCCGCACTCCGACCGGCACGAAGGAGATCGTCTACAACTCGTACCGGGCGGTGGACGACAAGAGCGAGCGCGCCTGGCTTGACACGATCGAGGCCCAAGGCGTCGAGCAGATGTGGGCGAACTACCGACAGGCGAAGGACAGGCCGGAGACGCTCGACGAGGAGATCGAGATGTTCCGGATGCTCTTCCGGTCCGCCACCGCCTACGACGTGAACACGATCCTCCAGAAGGATCCGAGGATCACCGGGCGAATGGAGGCGGTGAGCAAGACGATGAAGCTGCTGGTGAAGGCCTTGGAGAACACCGAGGAGCACTTCCGGTACGACCTGAAGACGTACGAGCAGCTCCTCTAGCTCGGCCTCGCGCGCGGAGGCCATCGCCTCGTCGATCTACACCGATTCGCTGGTCGAGTTCGAAGGCGCACCACACCGCACCACGCGCGCGGCCGCGCTCGGCCCGACGGTCGGCTAGGTACCGGAGGCCAGGACCGGCGTGGCGAGCGCCTGGCCCGCGACCGCGTCGGCATTCCGGATCCCGATGGCGTTCGCGGCGGCGCCGGCTCCGAGCAGCCCCACGCCCACGAGCATCGCGAGGTGGAACGCGTCGGTCGACGCCGCGCGCGCCGCTTGCAGCCGCGCGACGGCGTCCGGCGCCGGCACCACGGCCCGCACCGGGAGATTGAGCGGAGCGAACTGCCTGCGGACCTCCGGGCTCGAGGGATCGAGGGACGGGATCCGCTCGTGGAGCCCGGCATAGAAGCTCAAGGTGATCGCGACGAAGATGAGCGCGCTGGCGAGCTGCGGGCCCACCCGTGAGATCGCGTTGTTCATCGCCGAGGCGACCCCCGAGTTGCGCACCGGCACGCTGGTCATGAGCGCCGAGGTGAGCGGCGCGACCATGACCGCGAGCCCAAGACCAAGGAGGAGACTTCCGGGAAGCACATCGCTGAGGTAGCCGGCGGGCGGTGGGTAGCTGCGCGGGTCGCCAGGCSCGAAGGCCCACGCCGCGGACCCCGCCGGGATCCGCGCGTACCAGGCGACTCCCAGGGCCATG
>JRHI01001296.1_pt1 | contig 21825 bp, 22 predicted proteins | sample 215371 | NCBI WGS metagenome assembly JRHI01 (sample SAMN02929681, study PRJNA255918) | sediment metagenome | biome: cave system; feature: Ice Cave; material: Sediment; isolation source: sediment from deep within a dark volcanic ice cave with no known source of... ...
TCATTCTTCCACGCCCCTTCCGTCGCCTATATTACTGACTGCTGAGTAATGTGCGGATTCTCGGTGCCGTTTGTCTTGTAGAACTCGTAGACCTTCTCGAACGCATCCGGGGTCGTGTAGGCGACGCTTCCCGGGTGCTGTTCCTGGTCGGCTTTGGTCAAGATCTCGTTCATCTTCGCGCCCGGGTACACCGGCACATCGGCCGCAAATGCCGTGGAAGACATGGACGCGACCATCAGTAGAATTGCGAGTGCTGTTTTCATCAATGTATCCAAAGTCGTGAGTTCAAGAGTTGCGGGCTAGATTGCAACAATGGCGTGTGGCCCATTGATCGCCGTCTATGCAGTGCATGCACAATGGTGCCGGACCGAGATTGCGCCGCTGAATTGTTTCGAGGACGGGAACACCCATGGCTAGGGGCATGCGCCAATGCGCCTGGAGTGTACCTTCGTCCCGTTAGTATTTTCGCTCTCGTAGCTGTCGCCATGGTAGGTCGTGGTCCCCGTGTTCGCGCCCATGGGGCATTGCGAGCTGACCGTTACCTGGTTTCCACTTGCTTTTAAAGCGGTCAGCTTGCACCCGGTAGCAGCCGTCGCCTTTTCGATGCCGGCCTTGAGGGTACTTTCATCACCGTTCATCACCTGCGCCTCTTCCGGAGTCACGCAGGTTTTGATGACGCGGCTCCTGCCACCTGTTTCCATTGTTGTTTCCCACTGTCCGGTGTGGACCCGATCCGCGGCCTCGGCCCCCGACATGGGCACCGCAATTGCAACAACCAACGCCACCGACCAATAGCTGATTGAATGTTTCACGGCATGTTTCCTTATGATCCGGCGCTCATCGCGAAACCGCAGTGCACCGGTCTTACCTGGAAGGCGGAAACTGAAAAGCCGCCGTGCTCGAAGTGGCCCAAACCTCCGACTTGATGCCGTTATGCGTCGTGCCCTTGAACACCGGGGGCGAATCGATCATCTGTACCGAGACCCGACCTGCCGTTGCGGCTTTCAACGCTCCCGCGTGTACGGCCGCCGCGCAAATGTTGCTGTCGTAGGCGTACACCAGAGTGCCGTAGACAGCGCCCGCGGGCGAGTCGGCCGACGCGCTGGGCGGACAAGCGCACGCGTAGGTCTTGCCGATTTCGAAGCCATTCGCGATGTCCGGACAATCGCCGATATCGAGCGGCGCAGGCGCAGCCATCGGCGGTGCGGCGGTTGGAGCGCTGGTTGGCGCCTGGCCGAGGGCCGCCTGGCAGGCAAACAACGCAGCCGCGGTAAGCGGCGCGATGCGTACGAAGGGGATTGTCATTTCTTTTCCTCTCTGCGAATGTTGCTTTGGTTATGGCGAAGCTCGCCCGTCCGCGCCTTGGCCGCAGCTGTCGGCGCTTTGGTACTGACTTGGGCTTTCTTGCCGCCTACGAAAATGATGCTTTTGTCCGTGCCGCGCCTTGATGTCTTGCTCGTCGAAGCACTCTTGTTCGGAACCATCGGTGCCGCGTTCGGCTTTGCCGACTTTTGATGAACCGACTCCTGGGTCGAATCCGCCGCCTGCCAGGGATGACCACCGGGGCACGGCAAGCCCGTTTCGATCGATTGATTGGCTGGGGCGCTCGCGCCGCGACCACTAAAATTCGGGGTGGGTGGCAGCAAGCTGGATGCGGTATGCGAAGAGACCGTCGAGACGTGCATGCGGTCGCGATCGAGAAGAAGAGTCCCCCCAAAAGCACTCGCATTACCGGGCAAAAAGCACGCCGCGGCAATCGCCAAAGCTACCGTTCCTTTCGACATTCTCATTTTCGATTCCTAGTTGGTTGGCTTGCCCAGCGTAATCATCGTCCCGGCCACGGCGGACCGTTGCCTCCAGGAGATGACCGCGCCGAAGGTTTTGCCCGGAAACCTGAATCCGGCGTGCTTGGCGCCCTTCGTCAGCAGCGTCCCGGTCGGGGTTTCGGCGCCGATCTTGCGATAGAACTGGAAGACTTGGTCGAAATCATCCTGCGTGGTGTACACGACACTGTAGGGATCCTTTTCCTGCATCGCATGGGTCAGCGTCGGACTTAGCGTCGCCCCCGGATAGACCGGGACATCGGCGGCCACGGCTAGCGAGGAAAGGGACAGGAACAGTAGCAAGTGGGCCATTGCCGTCTTCATCTGGATTCCAATTGCGTCACGGGTGTCATCGCGCTGCTGCATTCGGCTTCATTTACGGTCAGCTGGCCGCCAGACGGACAAGGTAGCTCCTGGCGAGCCGGGCCAACCCACGGATCACACGCGGATGCTGGATATTCCCGAAACAGGCGGCGTCAGCCGGCCTGGAGCGACCGATAGATCGCCTCGGTTTCCGCCGAGGGTTTGACGCCGAGCACAACGGAGAGCAGATGGCGGCAGCGGCGATAGACCTCGAGCGCACCTGCCGATTGACCCAGGCTCCAATAGGTCAACATGAGTCGACGGTAGAGTTCTTCAGAGAGGTAGTCGAGTTCCAGCCCGCGTTCGTATACGCGAACCGCCTGGCCGGCCTCGCCGTGACCTTCGAGGTGCTTGCCCACTGCGACGAGATTCCGCAAGAATTTCCCGCGCAGCCGTTGGCGCATTCCGAGCATCCAGGCCGCTTCGCCCTCGCCCTCGAGAAAATGTCCTCGATAAAGCGCGAAGATCGAGTCGGCGATTTCAACGGGGATCTCGCGCCCCTCCGCCGCCGCAACCGCCGCCTCCACCTCGTCGAGCCGGCGTTCGAGCGCCCAGGCGTCGACCCAGACGATCTTCACATTGAGCGTCAGCTTGCCGTCGACCAGGAGAATGGCATCGTCGCGTCCGAGCAGCTTGCGCAACCGGTAAAGCGTGCCTTCGAATGCGCGGCCCGCGTCGCCCTCCGGAGTGGGCCAAAGGTTGCCGATCACCGCGCTCGTTGCGACGTCGTGGCCACCGAGCGCGATCAGCAATTGCAGCAGGTCGAGCGACTTTCGCTGCGCCTTGCCGGTGGACCGCATTGCAGTGCCTTCGATGGCCAGCATGAACGGTCCCATCGCCGAAATTTTGATCGGCCACGGCCATGATTGGCTGTCCGGAAAAGGCGGGGCGAGCTGGCGCCGACGGATCAGCTCCCGGATGTAGTCGACTTCGAGTCCTGCGGCGAGCGCCGCCGCCGCAAATTCGGCTACCAATTCGGGCACATACTGGAGAAACGTCAAATTACGCGTGTCCTTGAGCACGGCCACGCTGGTCGCCAGACGCTCGGCACCGTTCGCACCGTCGCGCAACGCAATCATTGCTTCGATCACCGCTATCGGTGCATCGAACAGAGGCGCCTGCTGCGCCGTGCAGCAGGCGCGCGCCTCCCGGAAATTGACCAAAGCCTGCTCGAGTTCGCGGCGCATTGCGTACGCCGAAGCGACCACCTCGATCAAGCTCGGTCTCTGCAAAGCCGGGACCCCCACGGCCTCGGCGAGCGCCACCGTAGCTCGCCCGGCCTCCACGGCGTCGTCCGGCCGGCCCTGGAGCAGCGCCAGAATGGCCTTGTAATAGCTAAGATAAAACGAGGTCAGTCGGCTCGGGTGCTTGACACATACCGCCGCACGAGCGAGATAGCCTTTCGCCGCCGCCAGGTCGCGTTGCTGGAAGGCGGTACGAAAGCGGGTCAGCAGCAGCACCATGTGACTCAGCGTGCCGTCGAAGCCATTCTGTTCGGACAATGCCTCGGCCTGCGCCAGTAGGGCCATCGCTTCTGCGTAACGCGCTTCACCGTTGATCCACGCCGCATGGCTGATCATCCAGAGTATGCGGCGGCGAGGCGCGAGGCGCGGATCGCTCGTCAATGGATCGAGCCGCTCCACCAGCGCCGCAGCATTCGCGCGATCTCCCGCGACCATGTAGTGGGTAAGTAGCAGGCCGCCGGCCGAAATGCGCGCGGTGACCTCCATGTCCGTCTCGAGCAGCTCGCGCAGGCGCAGGGCGATTCTGGGTAGCGCTGGGCTCTCGGGCCGCCGCATCGTCAATGCAATCAGCGCGGCCGCGGATACCCGGGTCTCCGCCAACGGGGTCACAAAGCGCGGGGAGTCGGCCAGCGCGCGCTCGAGGATCGGCACCCATCGATCGAGCATGCGGTAGTCCGCCATTTCGTTGTAGTGGCTTTCCACAATGGCCGCGGCGCACGACAATTGACCGTGCATGTCGCCCGTGGCGACGAAGCCATCGTGGGCGGGCTCGAGCCACAGTGCGGCCTGCGGCTGATCGATTTCGAGCAGCGCGATGCCGGCCCAGAATTGCAACCATGGCGAGGCTGCGGTCAGTTCACGAGGCAACGCAGCAATCCACGTACTGATAACCTGGGTTCGCCCCTGGTTCTGCAGTCGCTCCGAGTTCTTGAGCACGAGGTTTGTGACTGCGGACCAGTCGTTCGCTTCGCGATATAACGCAAATGCATTGTCGACGTCGCCCTCCGCCTCGAGCAGCCGCCCAGCGGCACTCAAAACCCTTGCGAATTCCGTGCTGCCCAGAATCTGCGCAGCACGGCTACGCAGAAACTGTCGGAACAAGTCGTGATAGTTATAGGTTACCTCCTCGCCGACGCGTCGCTCGATGAAAAGGTGCCGACGGTACAACCCGTCGAGAATTTTGGCCGCGTCGGGATTGCCGCTGATTTGCACCGCCGCGGTGACCGTGACGTTCGGCAAGCACGCAGTCCGCATGAGAAAATCGCGCGTACCCACGGGACTCTGATCGAAAATCTGACCCGCGAAATAGTCGAATACCGTGTCCATCGTCTCCGACTGGGAGATATGGTTTACGGCGCCCGTTCGCCTGAGCCGCTCGAGCATCAGGACGAGTCCGGCCGCCCATCCATTCGATTGGTCGTGCAGCGTGCGCAGCGCTACCTCATCGAGGCGGGTTTTGCCGGCGCTGATTGCCGCCGTTTCCTCCAACGTCAGGCGCAGATCGTCCCATCCCACGTGGCCGACGTTATTGTTGGCGAGCGCGCGCGCGAAATCCGGCGGCGGCTCCGCGCGGCTGACGACAATCAGATTGCTTCCGGGCGGCAGTTCCTGCAGTGCCGTCTCGATCACACCGTGAAACGCCGACTCCGCTGCCACCTCCTGGTAGTTGTCCAGAACCAGCGCCGACGGTGCCGGCAAGCGGCCGTACAGCTCGCGAAAAAAGCGCCGTGTGAAGCGAGGTAGGTCGTTCAGGTGTTCAGGCATCAGGAGCGGCAGTGCTGTGCGCTTTTGCGGCGCCGCAATCCCTGCGGCTTGACCCAGGTAATAGAAAAACGTCGCAAGGTCCGCATCTCCGGCATCGACCTGGTACCAGATCGCCCGAAGCTTGCGCGCTTGCAGGAACGTGGCCACCAAGGTGGTCTTGCCGGCTCCGGGCGGTCCGGTGATCCACAGCAGTGGATGGTGACTGCGCTCCTGCAGCAAGCTAAAGAGGCGCGTTCGCTGAATCGGCCGATGCAGTTTCGGGTAACTCAGTTTCGCCAACGCGGGAGCGATCTTTGCCATCACCGCGCAGCCCACGATACGAGCGACAAACGAACGCGGAACAAACCGCTCGCATGAAGATCGGCCAACGCAATCTGATGAGCAATGCGGGCGAAAGAAATCCGCGACAACACGTGCGCGATCATCGGCTGCGGGTCGCCTTTGCCTTTGTTGCCGGCGCCGTCGTTTCGTTTGGCGCGGACGCGGGCTTTTCCCTGGGCGTGCCGAGTCGCAATAAGGGGTTTTCCTTGATCTTGCCCGTGACTTCGCCAATGTCGGTCATGACCTTCTTGGTCTGCTCCTCGATGGCGGAGAATTTTTCGATGACCTTCGGCAGCTGGTCGAGAACCGTGGTGAGGCTGCTTTTTTCCGACGCGATTTCCGGGATCTGGCCTTCGGGCGTCACGGCGGCCAGGCTTTGCGCGTTGGGAGCTCCGCCGTTGAGCTCGATAAAGACGACACCGGTGATGCCCTTGAGCCTCAGGCTTGCCCTGGTGTCGGTCTTGACCGGCGCGTCTTTGCGCAGCCTCACATCCACTTGCACCTTGCGCGGATCGGCCGGGTTGATATGGCGCGAGATCGAGGGCAGACGCAGGCTGTGCGAGTGGATCAGCGCGTGACCGATCGCGCTGGTGCAGCGTCCGACGAAAGTGATGACATCGAGCATGTCATGCCAGGCGTCGTCCGCGCCTTTTCCAAGCTGGATGACGAGCTGACGCCATCTCGGGACAGACGCCTGTTTCGGCAGCGGCTTGAGCTCGAGCCCGCAAATGAGATCGAGCAGCGCTTTATGGTCGGCGCTGATGCCGGTCAACTCGATGCCATTGTTGCGAAGCCCGCACAGGAACAACGCGCCGGGCGTGTCGAGCCTGCTCAACCCGCTCAGATCGAGCGCGCCGGACTTGCGTTTCTTCGGCCAATGGCCCAGGGATTTTTCCGCTTCGCTGAGCGTGCGGATGTCGAGCGCGCCACTAAGCGCTGCGCGATCGCCTTCGTCGCCGACGGTGACCGTCAAAGTGGATGGCGTGGCGGATTCAGGATCCATGTTTCCAGCACATCTCTCGAAACTCGGCAGCTCCCGGGCGCGCGACCTGACTGTACCATCTCACTTTTTCGTTATACCCGGCGCAGGCCCCCCGGTCGACGGAACGGGTGCCGAACTGTAGCCCGAAGCGCTCGTGGCAGTCCCGACAGGAGTGGCCGGTGCGGTCGTCGCGGCGACCGGCGCGCTTGCGCTACCGGGCGCCGGCAGCGGCGCCGTGATCGCACTCGGCGCCGCCATCCGAGGCGACACCACCGGCTTGTGGCCAAGGCCATACGTCGCAAGCAGCGGCACTATCATCAGCGCGACAATGTTGATGATCTTGATCAGCGGGTTCACCGCCGGCCCTGCCGTGTCCTTGTACGGGTCTCCGACCGTATCCCCCGTCACTGCGGCCTTGTGCGCGTCCGAGCCCTTGCCGCCATGATGTCCGTCCTCGATGTACTTCTTGGCGTTGTCCCAGGCGCCGCCTCCCGTGGTCATCGAGATCGCCACGAACAGTCCGGTAATGATCGTGCCCATCAATAAGCCGCCAAGTGCCTGCGGTCCGAGCACGAGGCCGACGATGACCGGAACCAGCACCGGCAGCAGCGACGGGATCAGCATTTCGCGGATCGCCGCCTTGGTGAGCATGTCGACGGCCACACCGTATTCCGGCTTGGCGGTGCCGGCCATGATCCCCGGAATTTCCTTGAACTGCCGTCGCACTTCGACCACCACCGCGCCGGCAGCGCGCCCGACTGCTTCCATCGCCATGGCGCCGAAGAGGTACGGGATCAATCCACCCAGGAACAAGCCGACGATCACCATGTGATTCGACAAGTCGAAGCTGACGTCGATGTGCGAGCCTTCCAGCGCATGGGTGTAATCGGCGAAGAGCACCAATGCGGCCAGTCCGGCGGAGCCGATGGCGTAGCCCTTGGTCACCGCCTTGGTGGTGTTGCCCACCGCGTCGAGCGGATCGGTGATGGCGCGCACCGACGCGGGAAGGTCCGCCATCTCGGCAATACCGCCGGCGTTGTCGGTAATGGGACCGTAGGCGTCCAGCGCGACGATGATCCCGGTCATGGAAAGCATCGCCGTGGCGGCGACCGCGATGCCGTAGAGCCCCGCCAGCCAGTACGACGCGAGGATCGCGACACACACCGAGATCACCGGCCATGCCGTCGACTTCATCGACACCCCAAGCCCGGCGATGATGTTGGTTGCGTGTCCCGTAGTCGATGCTTCCGCCACGTGGCGCACCGGCTTGAACTCGGTGGCGGTGTAGTACTCGGTGATCACTACCATTGCCGCGGTCAGCGCCAGCCCGATCAGGCCCGCGCCCCAGAGATGCATCGTGGTCAGCTCGGGATGGTTCGCCGCAACGCCGGCCATCATCCTGTCGGTAATGAACCAGAATCCAATCGCCGAGATGCCGCCGGCAACCATCAGTCCGCGATAAAGCGCGTTCATGATCTTGCCGCCGGCCCGGGCCTTGACGAAAAAGCAGCCCACGATCGAGGCGAGTATGGAAAACCCGCCGAGCGCGAGCGGATACGTGACCGCGGCTTCGGCGTTGTCCGGCAACAGCAGAGCACCGAGCAGCATCGTGGCAACGATCGTCACCGCGTATGTCTCGAACAAGTCCGCCGCCATGCCCGCGCAATCGCCGACGTTGTCGCCCACGTTGTCGGCGATCACCGCGGGGTTGCGCGGATCGTCTTCGGGAATGCCGGCTTCCACCTTGCCGACGAGATCGGCGCCCACATCCGCGCCCTTGGTGAATATTCCGCCGCCCAGCCGCGCGAAGATCGAGATCAGCGATCCACCGAAGGCAAGCCCCACTAGAGGCTCGATGGTCGCATGCAGGCCTTCACGCATCATGTTCGGCGCGTAGGACGCCGATTGCACCAGGAACACGTAGAAGCCTGCGACGCCGAGCAATCCCAGCCCGACAACCAGCAGACCGGTGATCGCTCCGCCTCGAAATGCGACCGCGAGCGCTTCGTTGAGTCCCGTGCGCGCGGCTTCCGCGGTGCGCACGTTGGCGCGCACCGACACGTTCATGCCGATATAACCGGCGAGTCCCGACAAAATCGCGCCCACCGCAAATCCAGCCGCCGTGCGCGCACCAAGCGCCCAGGCGATGATAACCAGCAAGACGATGCCGACGATGCCTATGGTCATGTACTGACGATTGAGATAGGCCTGCGCGCCGGTCTGAATCGCCGCGGCAATCTCGCGCATGCGTTCGTTGCCCGTCGGCTTGGCCATGATCCAGCTGATGGACCAGCCACCGTAGACGAGCGCGGCGACCGCGCAGACGAGCGCGAAGATAAGTGCGGTTGACATGAACACTCCCTCAAAGTGGCAAACAACGGATCGTTACGACCGGATCGCTTGGGTGCCGGTCATTCTTATGGTGCGCGCTCGCGCCTGTAGTTCCGCCGGTGGCTGGCTACCGCGGTTCTCGCCGCCGCGGGTCGGTACTTCAGGATATTGCGATCGAGCCCGAAAGCACGCTATTTTGCCAGCGCACGGTCCAAAAAGTCGAGCCGATCTTGTCCCCAGAACGGCTCGTCGCGATAAACGTAGGTCGGCGCGCCGAAGATCTGGCGCTCGATCGCCTCCTGCGTCAACGCGTCGTAGCGCGACGCGATGTCGGGTGAAGCCGCGCTCGCGGCGAGCAGAGCCGGATCCAGTCGCTGCTCGGTGGCTATGGAAGCAAGCGTCGGCTCGTCGGATATATCGCGTTCCTCGGCCCAGACGGCGCGAAACAAGGCACCGGCCAGACGCAAAGCGTCGGTGTCACCTCGCACCTGCGCCGCGATGATCCACCTCGCCGCCGTATCCCCGGAGACAGGAAAGAATTTCGGCTTGACGTTGAATGGCTTGCCGAGGTGCTTCGACCATCGCTCCAGCTCGATCAGCCGGTACGCCTGTCGCTGCGGCGCGCGCTGTTTGAGCGGCAGCCCGCCGGAGACCGGAAAGATGCGTCCGTAATCGACCGGCTTGACCGCGATGGTCGCGCCATGCCTGGCGGCGATCTCCAGGAGGCGCTCGTGCCCAAGGTAGGTGTACGGAGATATCGGCGTGAAGTAATAGTCGATGGGCTTGCGCATCGCAGGGACCGGGGGCGGATCAGATCTTGAAATCGGAGAGGATTTTCTTGGGCACCGCGACATTCTTCAGTCGCACGTATTGCGGGAGCCCATCCTTAAACGGCGGAAAATCCTCGCCCCGGATCAGCGGCGCAAGGTATGCGCGCGCCTTGGCGGTGATGCCGAAACCGTCGCGGGTGATGTAGTCGCGCGGCAGCATCTTCTCGACGTTGGCGACCTTTTCCAGCGGCGCGACGGCGATCTTCCAGCGGTACGGTTTGTCGGAGGTACGAATGATCGCCGGCATCACCGCGTTGTGACCCGCGAGCGCCAGCTCCACAGCGGCCTCGCCCACGGCGTAGGCGTGCTCGACGTCCGTTTTTGACGCCAGATGCCGCGCCGCGCGTTGCAGATAGTCGGCCACCGCCCAGTGATATTTGTGTCCCAGTCGATCCTTGGCCAGCGTCGCGATCATCGGTCCCACACCGCCAAGCTGCGCGTGACCGAAGGCATCCTTGGTGCCTGCCTCCGCCATCAACGCGCCATGCGCGTTCTTCAATCCCTCGGAAACGCCGATACAGCAGTAGCCGAATTTTTTCACCTTGGCATCGACGACGGCGAGAAACCGGGCCTCATCGAAAACGATCTCAGGGAACAACAACACCAGCGGGACCGGCGTCGCCTTGTCGTCGGCAAGACCGATCGCGGCCGTAATCCACCCCGCGTGCCGGCCCATCACCTCGAGCACGAAAATCCGCGTCGACGTCTTGGCCATCGACGCGACATCGAACGCGGCTTCGCGCATCGAGACCGCGACGTACTTGGCGACCGAACCGAAGCCCGGACAACAATCGGTGATGGGAAGATCGTTGTCGACGGTCTTGGGCACGTGCACCGCCACGATCGGGTAGCCGAGCCGCGCCGAGATTTGCGACACCTTGAGGCAGGTGTCGGCGGAATCGTTGCCGCCGTTGTAGAAAAAATAGCCGATGTCGTGGGCGCGAAATACTTCAAGCAGCCTCTCATATTGCGCGCGATTCTTGTCGATGCTGGCGAGCTGATAGCGGCACGAGCCGAAGGCGCCCGCAGGGGTGTGCATCAGCGCCGCAATCGCGCGCGACGATTCGCGGCTGGTATCGATCAGGTCCTCGGTCAGCGCACCGATGATGCCGTTGCGGCCGGCGTAGACCTTGCCGATGCGGTCCTTGTGCCTGCGTGCGGTCTGGATCACTCCGCACGCGGTCGCGTTGATCACTGCGGTCACTCCGCCGGATTGGGCGTAAAAGGCATTTCGCTTTTGCACGCTTTGGCCTCGCGCGGATCAAGAAAGGACGGGACGACCGGTCAGCGGTTCGGGTCGACGCGCGAACATCTGCCGCTTCAACTTTTCAGTGCCGCGAGCACCGCGGTGCGGGTCGTACCCACCGGTCCCGTGCCGTCGATCTTCAGGTATTTCGGTGCGCTCGTGTCGCCGGAGGCCGACCACTTCCGGTAGTACTCGACCAAAGGCTCGGTCTGCTGATGATAGACCGCGAGGCGCTTGGTGACGGTTTCCTCCTTGTCGTCCTCGCGCTGGATCAACGGCTCTCCGCTTACATCGTCGCGGCCGGCGACTTTCGGCGGATTGAACTTGATGTGATAGGTGCGGCCCGATGCCGGATGCACACGCCGCCCGCTCATGCGCTCGACAATGGACGCGTCGGGAACGTCGATCTCCAGCACGTAGTCGATCGGCACCGGCACATTTTTCATCGCATCCGCCTGAGGGATGGTGCGCGGAAAACCGTCGAACAGGTAGCCGTGCGCGCTGTCCGGTTGTTTCAGCCGCTCCCGGACCAGATCGATGATGATGTCGTCGGACACCAGCGCGCCCGAGTCCATGACTTTTTTTGCGGCAAGCCCGAGCGGAGTGCCCGCCTTGACCGCCGAGCGCAGCATATCGCCGGTCGAAATCTGCGGGATCCTGTAAGCCTCCGTCACGAAGGCCGCCTGAGTCCCTTTGCCTGCGCCGGGCGGGCCGAGCAGTACGAGTCGCATGGTGTGCCAATGGTGCGTGGAAAGAGCGTGTGGAAGGACCGTGAGCACAGGTCGCTCCCCTCGAACGGACCTGCCGGCGGCAGGGCGGGAAGGTCGAGCCGTGCCCCTGAACGCCCGGCGATTCTGTCCGGAATCGCGGCAGCGGTCAAACCGGCCCCGCGGGCGCTGCGGCAAACACCGCGCGCACACGTTCGAGATCCTGCTCCGTGTCGACGCCCGGCGCCGGCGCACCGCGGGTGATGCTGACGATGATCCGATGTCCGTGCCAAAGCGCGCGCAACTGCTCCAACGCCTCGAAACGCTCGATCGGCGCCGGCGAAAGCGACGGATAGTGGCGCAGAAAGCTCACGCGGTAGGCGTAAAGGCCATAGTGGCGATATAAGGGCAAGCCGAGAGGAATTTTTTGCGGAACCGCGGTAAAATCGTCGCGCGCCCACGGTATCGTCGCCCGGCTGAAGTACAGCGCGTAACCGTCGCGGTTAAGCACCACCTTGACCACGTTGGGGTTGAATGCCTCCGCCGGATCGTCGATCGGGTGACATGCGGTTGCGATCGACGCGTCGGCATGCGCGGTAAGCGTATCGGCGACCGTGTGGATCAGCTCCGGCTCGAGCAGCGGCTCGTCGCCCTGGACGTTGACGACGATGGCCTTGTCGTCGAGCCCTAGCTGCGCCGCGGCTTCCGCGAGGCGATCGGTTCCGGTCGGATGCGAGCTTAGGGTCATCAACACATCGATGCCGTGATCGGCAACCGCCGCCCGGATGCGTTCGTCGTCGGTGGCGACGACGACGCGCGCCGCACCGCTGGCACGCGCGCGCTCGGCAACGCGCACGACCATCGGCTTGCCGGCGATATCCAGCAGCGGCTTGCCCGGGAGACGCGTCGACGCGTAGCGCGCCGGGATCAGGACCGTAAACATCTCAGCGACAAAAACAGCGCCGGCTGCTGGTGCGGCGCGCGATCCGGTATGGCTCCCGCGCTCGCGCGGCGCGGGCGCGCCTCTTCCCGCCGTGGCTCACTTGCCCGCTGACTCGTATTCTGCGGGTTCCAGCCTGCGCGCTTCTTCCTCGAGCATGACGGGGATGCCATCGCGAATCGGGTAAGCGAGGCGCGCCGATTTGGACACGAGCTCCTGCCGCTGTCGATCGTAAACCAGCGGTCCCTTGGTCACCGGACAGACCAGCATCTCAAGCAGTTTGGAATCCACGGAGCCTTCCCTCGATGAGCGTTACCAATGAAGCGTCGATCGCCGCGCGGACCGGCAAGGTCCAGCAGCGGTCATCCGCGAACGCCACGCATTTTACCGCATCTTTTTCTGTCATCAGGATGGCGCTCGCTTCGGCAAACGCGAGATCCGCCGGCGTGAATCGATGATGGTCCGGAAAGACGTGACACGTTGCGTCGATCCTCAACAATCGCAAATGCTCGAAAAATCGTTGCGGATTGCCGATGCCGGCGATCGCATGCACTCCCGCTCCGCGAAACGACGCCGCGGCGGCAACGATCGCGGGTGCGTCGACGCGCACGAACGAGTCGCCGACAAACGCCATCGTTGATTGTCGCGCGGAGATTCGCGTGGCAGGAGATCCAGGGGTATTCATGAGGCGCACCACCGCGTCGACCTCGTCGAGACGCGCCGCGGGCTCCCTCAACGGACCCGCCGGCAGAATGAAACCGTTGCCGAAGCCGCGGCTCGCGTCGATGACCGCGATCTCGACCGTGCGCGCCATCGCGTAGTGCTGCAAACCGTCGTCGGCGATGACGACATTGCATTCCCGATGCGCGGCAAGGAGCGCGCGCGCCACCGCGGGACGGTCGCGCCCGACCCAGACGGGGAGTCCTGTCCGGGCAAGCAAGACCGGCTCATCGCCCACTTGGTCAGCCGTCGAGCCCGCCTCCACCGCGCGTGGCGAACGAGTCTCACCGCCGTAGCCGCGGCTGACGATGCCCGGCCGCCAGCCGCGCTCGACCAGAGCGCGCGCGAGCGCAATCGTGAAGGGCGTCTTGCCGCTACCGCCGACGGTAAGATTGCCGACGACGACAATCGGCACCGGCAGCCGTTCCGAACGCAACATGCCGCTGCGATAGAGCGCCCGCCGCAGCGCGACGGCGCTCCGGAAGACAACACTGAGCGGCACCAACGTCGCGGTAAGCAGCGTCAAGCGGGGCGCGTACCACGCAGCGACAAGGCGTTCGGAGAGGCTCATGCAAACGTAACGAGACGAAACCCGCCGTCACTCCCGCTCATTTTGGTAACTGAGCGGGAATCCATTGGCTTATCAGCAAACCTGGGTCCGCGCTTGCGCGGGGATGACGCATCCGTAACCAATCGCTGCGACGCTGCGCGTCTTGCTCTTGGACGGATGCGTCACTTGCCAGTGGTTTGCGTTGCGAATGTGATGTGAGTCAAGCCCGCCAGCCGTGCGGCTTCCATCACATGAATCACCGACTGGTGAGTGGAGTTGGCATCGGCATTGACAATGACAACGGCGTCCTTGGCGCCGGCCGCCGCCCGGCTCAAGGTTTCGGCGAGCGCGTTGACCGTGGTGAACTGGAAAACGTTCCGGTCGATCACGTATCGGCCCTGCACGTCGACGCCGATGTTGATTTCCTTCGGACGCTGCTTCAATTGCTCGGCGTCGGCTTCGGGAAGCGTGATCTGAAGCTCGGCGACGCGTTGATAGGTCGTGGTGACCATCAGAAAAATCAGAATGACGAGCAGCACGTCGATCAACGGAATGAAATTGATCTCGGGCTCTTCCCGCGGATGCATGCCACGAAGGTTCACGGTCGCTTTCGGGTCAGCGACGCTCGCCGTGCGCCAGCTCGACCAGCTTGATCGCCTGCTGTTCCATTTCGAGGATGAGGTCGTCGACCTTGGCACGAAAATAACGATAGAAGATCATGCTCGGGATGGCAACGATGAGCCCTAGCGCGGTGTTGTAGAGCGCCACCGAAATCCCGTGCGCGAGCAGAATCGGGTTCGAGCCGGCCGCCGTCTGCGACCCGAAGATCTCGATCATGCCGACGACGGTGCCGAACAGGCCGAGCAATGGTGACATTGCCGCGATGGTGCCCAGCGTGGTCAGAAAGCGCGCGAGATCGTGACTGACGATACGACCGACCTCTTCGATCGCTTCCTTCATTACCGGTCGCGGGCTCTTGACGTTGGCGAGCCCCGCCGCCAGGACGCGGCCCAGAGGCCCCTGCCGCGCGGTTTTCGTCAGCAATTCCTGGGTGACGCCGCCCTGCTTGAATTCGGCCAGCACGCGATCGACCATTCCCGGAGGCGCGACGATGTTCTGCCGCAACGACCACATGCGCTCGAAGATCAGGGACAGCGCGATAACCGAGGCAAAGATCAACGGCCAGATCGGCCAGCCGGCCGCTTGAATGATCGACCACACGTCAAAGGACTCCGCTCAAGCTAAAGCGCGACTCTAGCGTGGCCACCGCGATTCGGCAAGCCGCGCATGGCTTGCGCGATCGAAATCGTCACGCGCGACGCCAGCGATTGCGCGCCTTGCCGCCGCGTTCGGCAAGCGTCGCCGTCACCGCCGCGCCGAGCAACAGGATGACCCACGAAACATAGATCCAGATCAGAAAAAGCGGCAAAGCCGCAAGCGCTCCGTAGACAATCCGATAGGTCGGCACCTGCCTGATATAGAATTTGAATCCGACCTTCGCCAGCTCAAAAGCCGTTGCCGCGAGCAACGCCCCGATCAGCGCATCGCGCAGCGGCACCCGCCGTGCCGGAACGAGCTTGTACAACATCGTCAAGGCAAGTGTCGCGATCGCGATTTCCGCCGGCTGCACGAGAAGAGAGAGCGCTTTGGACATGCCGGGCACCACGGCGATCGACTGCTCGATCGCCCACGATGTGAGATATACCGCGCCTCCGATCATTGCCGGCACGGCCACGAAACCCAACGCGTAAACGACCATCCGGCGCGGCAGCGAGCGCGCTTCATAAATGCCCCAAATGGCGTTGATCTCACGCTCGACTTGCGCCACCAGCAGGACCGCAGTGATGATCAGAAACGCCGTTCCCACGCCCTGGACGCCGGCGGCCTTGGTGGTGAATTCCGCCAGATAGTGGCGCACCGCGCTGCTGCTGTCCGGCAAGAGAAACTTCACCAGCAACGGCTCCAGCGTATCGAGCCATCGTTCGAACACCGGAAATCGTGCGACGTACGCGAGCGCGACCGTGAACAGCGGCACGATTCCAAGCAGCGTCGTGAACGCAAGACTGGCCGCCATGCGTCCGACGCTGGCTCGCCGCAGGCGCCGCAGGACCCAGAAGACGAACAGGCCGCCGCGCCCGATATGCGCCCACACGTCAGGTCACTCCGGCGTCAACCGATCCGCTGGCAGAGCCACCATGCAACAGCGGCGAGGAACGCGGAACAGGGAATGGTCAGTACCCACGCCCAGACGATCTGCTCGGCGACTCCCCAGCGAACCGCCGACAGCTTGCGCGTCGCGCCGACGCCGATGATGGCGCCGGTAATGGTGTGCGTGGTCGAGACCGGAATGCCGAACCCGGTGGCGATGAACAGCGTGATCGCTCCGCCGGTCTCCGCGCAAAAGCCGCCGACCGGCTTGAGCTTGGTGATTCTCATGCCCATGGTCTTCACGATCCTCCATCCGCCGAACAGCGTGCCCAGCGCGATCGCGGCCTGGCAGCTGATTACCACCCAGAACGGAACGTGGAACGTCGGCCCGCTCATGCCCGAGGAGAACAGCACCATGGCGATGATGCCCATGGTTTTTTGCGCGTCATTGCCGCCATGGCCGAGGCTGTACATCGACGCCGAGACGAACTGCAGCCGGCGAAACCAGCGGTCGATGCGGTTCGGCGACGATCGGGCAAAAACGTTGCCGATGATAACCATCAGCCCCATGCCAAGGAGAAATCCGAGCAGCGGCGACGCGACGATGGCAAGCGTGATGACCACGAAGCCCTTGGCGACCAGCGCGGCAAAGCCACCCTTCGCCACCGCCGCGCCCGCGAGCCCGCCGATCAACGCGTGCGAGGACGATGACGGTATCCCGTAGTACCAGGTGATTACATTCCAGACGATCGCGCCGATAAGAGCGCCGAGAATTACGTAGTGGTCGACGATGGACGGGACGATCACGCCCGTTCCGATGGTATTCGCGACATGCAGGCCGAACACCAGGAATGCGACGAAGTTGAAGAACGCGGCCCAGGCCACCGCGTAATGCGGCCTCAGCACCCGCGTCGACACGATGGTCGCGATCGAGTTGGCGGCGTCGTGGAATCCGTTCAGAAAATCGAACGCGAGCGCAATCGCGATCAGAAGCACGATCGCGCCGAAGCTGAAACCGCCGGCATCCATCAGTTCCGTGCGCCTACGCGTTTTCCAGCACGATGCCTTCGATCAGGTTCGCGACATCCTCGCACTTGTCCGTTACCGACTCGAGCAGCTGATAGATTTCCTTCAGCTTGATAATCTGCTTGGCGTCCGGTTCCTCGCGGAAAAGCTTGGCCATCGCCGAGTGCATGACGTGGTCGGCTTCGGTTTCCAGGCGATCGATATCGGCGCAGATTTTCAGGATCGCGTCGGCATCGTTCATCGATTCGAGTTTCGCCACCGCCTCCTTGACTTTGGCGATGCATGCGACACAGATTTCGGCCAGCCGCCTGGCCTCGCCTGTGACAGCGCGCACGTCGTAGAGAAACAGACATTGCGCGACCTCCTCCATGAGATCGAGGATATCGTCCATGCCGGTAATCAGCTGGTGAATCTCGTCGCGATCGAGCGGAGTGATGAACGTCTTGTGCAGCAGCGCGATCGTCTGGTGCGTGATGTGGTCGGCCTGCTTTTCGTAGCGTTCGATGTTCCTGCGCCGCAGCTCGAGGTCGCCGATATCCTCGAGCAGCAACTTGAGCTCGGCAGCCGCGAGGATCGCAAGGTCGGCGTGCTCATTGAAAAAATCGAAGAACTTTCCTTCGCGGGGCAGAAGGCGGACCATCGCGGACTTTACTCGATCACAGGGAGGCGCGATTATCGCACCGCGGGCGCTCGAGCGCTCAATCGAATTTGGCGGCCGTAAGCGCCCGACGCGGCCGACGACCAAGTGTTTTGCCCGCAGCGCGAAGCGCGCTATTCTTTGGCGGCAGGTGGATGAAAGGGAGCGTCATGACAACGGCAGTGAATGCGATGCAGACCGCGGTGCTGGGCGGCGGCTGCTTCTGGTGTCTGGAGGCCGTTTTCGATCAACTCGGCGGCGTGCAGTCGGTCGAGTCGGGCTATGCAGGCGGACGGGCGGTCGATCCCAGCTACGAGGAGGTATGCAGTGGGACCAGCGGCCACGCCGAGGTGGTGAAGATCGAGTTCGATCCCGAGATTTTGTCGTTTCGTGACTTGCTCAAGGTCTTTTTCTCGATCCACGATCCGACGACACTGAACCGGCAGGGAAGCGACGTCGGCACGCAATATCGGTCGGTGATCTACTGCCAAACTCCGGCGCAGCGCGCGGACGCAAACGCGGTCATCGACGAATTAACGCGCGAAAAGCTATGGTCCCAACCGATCGTGACCGAAATCGCCGACGCGGCGCCGTTCTATCCCGCCGAGACCTATCACCAGGAATACTTCGAGCGCAACGGTCGACAGCCATACTGTCAGTTCGTCGTTGCGCCGAAAGTGGCCAAGTTCCGCAAGCAGTACGTCGATCGCCTGAAACGTCGCTAGGATGACTATCGGCGGCGCGCAAAAAAGCCTCCGCCGGCCAGCGCCGCCCCGATCGACCAGAACACCGGCGCGAGCCCGAGGGTCGAGCCGACGGCGCCAAACAGCAAGGGCATGGCAAATGTCGACGCATTGATGATCGACATGCGCACACCGACCGCTTCTCCCATCCGGCCCGCCGGCGCGATGCTGTGCAGCAGCGACATAACCATCGGCTGCGCGGAGCCCAGCGCCAGCCCCAGCGCAAACGACAACGCCATCAGCGGACCGACCTCTTTGACGAATGGAAAGAGCGCGTACGCCATCGCGGCGATAAACAAGGCGGTGGCCAACACCCCAAACTCGGAAAAGCGTCGGGCGATCCAGCCCATGAACAGACGCACTACGAAGGTTGCTGCGGCGAACGCGGCCAGAATGACGCCGATGCGCGAAGCAGACAGCCCAATGGTCGCGCCGTAGATGGGGATGAAAAACGAATGCAGATCCCACGCCACCGCCAGCAGTGCGTTGACGACGAAGACCCGCCTCAAATGCCGATTGCGGAAAAGCTCGGCGACGCCGCCCGATGGGGTATCGGCCGGCACCGGACGAGGGCCCGGCAGCTTCAGAATGTCCCGCGACAAGACTGCCACCGGGATCAGCGGCAGCAGCGCCAGCAGCGCGAAGGTCCCGGTAAAGCTCGAATGGTCGATCATCAGCCCGCTGACGAGGGGACCGCAAAATCCGGAAACCGAATAGCCGAGCGCCAGCATCGCAAAGTGCTTCGCGCGCTCGGAGGGGTGCCCGAACATCCCGGTTGCATTCTGCGTCGCCACCTGGAACAGCATGAACGAGGCGCCGAGAAGCGAGGTGGTGACGAACAAGGGAGCGATCCCCGACACAAAGCACGGCAGGGCAGCCGCGATCGCCACTCCGCAGGACCCAGCCAGCATGGGTTTGCGTACGCCGATACGATCCGTGAGCCGGCCCGCGGCCACCGCCAGCAGCATCGGCAGAAAAGCGTAGAGACCCATCAAGATCCCGACGACGAAGGCAGACGAGCCGAGCGAAAGAGCGTACAGCGAAATCGTGACCCTGCTGCCGGTGAGCACCGTGTGATTCAGGATGCCGAGGCCGATCAGCGCCGGAAACGCGTAGGCGCGAGCCCGCCATGGTTCGCTCACGGCGCGAGCCGCGCGATGCGCCAGTGCGCAGCCTCGAGTCGATACCGGATCCTGTCATGCAGCCTGGACTCCCGGCCTTGCCAAAACTCGAACATTGAGGGTAACAGGCGATATCCGCCCCAGTGTGGAGGTCGCGGAATCGAGTCGGGATCGGCGGCGAATCGCTCCTGAACGGCGCTGAATTTGCGCTCCAGCCAGTCGCGGTCCGGGATCGGATCACTTTGCGGAGACGCCCACGCCCCGATGCGCGAAAGCGGGGGGCGGGAAGCGAAATAGGCGTCCGAGTCGGCGGCCGACGCCCTCGACACCTTGCCTTCGACGCGCACCTGTCGCTCCAGCTCGACCCAGTGGAACAGGAGCGCGGCGTACGGATGGGCGGCGAGCTCCCTGCCCTTACGGCTGTCATAATTGGTGAAGAACAGGAAGCCTTCCGCGCCGACGTCCTTGAGCAACACGATGCGCGCCGCCGGACGTCCGCCGTCACCGACGGTGGCCAGCGTCATCGCCGTGGGCTCCGGAACCTCGGCTTTCACTGCCTCGGCAAGCCAGCGCTCGAACTGGACGACCGGACTGGCGTCGACGCCGGTTTCATTGAGCGTGGCGCGATGGTACTCGCGCCGCAGGTCGGCGGTGTTCATTGCAGGTGCAGGAGGCGCGGCCGCCCATTATCGGTGATTTGGCGCTTGCCCGGTGAAACGAGCCCCCGGTCGACGTGCGTGCTGCGATTGCCGAAGCTCCTCCGTCCTGATCGGGCCCCGCTCGCGCGCCAATACCAAAGGCAAGCGGCAGGAGCAGCTCGACCCATGACCTCCGGCAATGAAAGCGCACCAGGTCCGGGTGCAAAGCGAGCGCGATCCATTCTCACCGATGCAACAGCCATGCCATCGCCCTCTCGAAACGACGCAGAATTTGCATACCACGCCGACGAGAATGCGGTATATTTGCCCGATGGAGTGCAGGGACCGCTGACAGGAGTTCCACCCTGCCTCCATTTTCATCGCCCGCATCGAAGCGATCAACCACCAGGAAGGAGTGCAATGGCTACTGCCAAGAAATCTGCAAAGAAGCCCGCCAAGAAGCCGGCCGCGAAGAAATCCGCGGCGAAGAAACCGGCAGCGAAGAAAGCTCCGGCAAAAAAGGCCGCGCCGAAAAAAGCCGCGCCGAAAAAAGCCGCAAAGAAGCCCGCCGCCAAGCGTAAACCCAATGCTGCTTTCATGAAGGCAATGACGCCGTCCGGCGCCTTGGCCGCAGTCGTGGGTAGCATGCCGATCCCGCGCACCGAAGTTACCAAGAAGATCTGGGACTACATCAAGAAGAACAAGCTGCAGGACTCGATCAACAGGCGCCTGATCAATGCCGACGAAAAACTGAAGCAGGTTTTCGGCGGCAAGCGTCAGGTGTCGATGTTCGAAATGACCAAGCTGGTCTCCAACCACCTCAAGTAATCCGCTTCGGTCAGCGCGCCGTGTCTTGACTGCGCGCATCCGCCCACACGGCCGGTCACGAGTCTAGTAGTGACCGGCCGTATGTTTTGCTGCTTCCGAGCTACCCGGACCGAATACCGGAATTATCTCCGTCCCCGGCTGTTTGCGCGTGCGTCGAGGGACGTCTCCCGTCGCCGGCTGGCGCGACCTATAATCATCCCCCCTGCCCGAGGAGTTCGCGATGCATCGCAATGCAGCCAACGCGCTTTTCCTTTCGCTTTTGGTCTCGTGCCTCGCGCTTGCGCAGACGGCGGCGCCAACGCAACGCATTCGAGGCGACGTAGTGTCAGTCGACGGTCTCAATCTCCAGGTCAAGGAGCGCAGCGGTGAAATGCTGACCATCAAGCTCGCGGAAAACTACGTCGTGACCGGCGTGGCGAAGGTCGGCATCGAGGCCATCACTCCCAATGCGTTTGTCGGCGCCGCGAGCATGCCGCAAAGCGACGGCACCCACACCGCGCTCGAGGTCCTCGTCTTCCCGGAATCCGGTCGCGGCAGCAGCGAGGGGCACTATCCGTGGGATCTGCAGCCGGGCAGCATGATGACCAACGCCACCGTGACGGAAGTCGTCGCCATCGGTCCGGACCGGCGGATGACGCTGCGCTACAAGGACGGAGAAAAAGTCATTGTGGTCCCGGCCAGCGCCCCCATCGTGACCTTCGAGCCCGGCGACCGCGCCATGATGAAACCCGGCGCGCACGTGCTGCTCACTGCAACCCGGCAACCGCACGGCAGCCTGACGGCGGCGCGGGTGGCGATTGGCAAAGACGGGCTCGTTCCACCCGTGCTTATCGGGTTGTCACACACTCCTACTAGATGTAGTG
>JRHI01001298.1_pt1 | contig 21797 bp, 21 predicted proteins | sample 215371 | NCBI WGS metagenome assembly JRHI01 (sample SAMN02929681, study PRJNA255918) | sediment metagenome | biome: cave system; feature: Ice Cave; material: Sediment; isolation source: sediment from deep within a dark volcanic ice cave with no known source of... ...
GGGGGGGGGGGGGGGGGGGGGGTCCACTCGCCTCATTCGATGAGATCGAGTGTCTGTCGGTGATCGCAGTGAGCTCGTCCATTCGTCAGGTGAACGCGCCGTATGCGTCGTGGTCGAGTCCTATGTGGATCATGTAGCACCGCAGCCGCGCGTCCAGATCGTCAACGTTTGAGACCGATAGAGGCGAAGTGCCGCCTCGCCTCGCCCCGAATGTCGGTGGTTGCGATCGAGGGATGCCATTCGGCGTCAGTGGGGAAGATTCACGGTCGAGACGAATTATCGACGCTTCGCCGCGACGACCATTGACGGCAGGCTGCCCCCGCCCAAGGTTGCGGAAGCGATCCTCGTTGCCGATGCCGAGACTGCCCGAGAAGGACGGCCTGGATGACCAACGCGGCCTGACCCCAATCGCCGGCACGGTGCGCGGCTTGACATCTATTCACGTCAGTGTTAACTATTACGGCGATGGATGTCTTCGAGGCACTCGCCGACCCGAGGCGCCGCCAGGTGGTCCAGCTGCTGAGCATCCGTCCACACCGCGCCGGCGAGCTATCCGACGCCGCTGGCATGTCACCGCCCGCTATGAGCAGGCACCTCAAGACACTCCTCGAGGCCGGCCTTGTTGAGGACGAGCGGGTCCACGACGACGCCCGTCTGCGCGTGTTCAAGCTCCGCCCGCAGTCGCTCGTCGCCGTGCAGGCGTTCCTCGATCAACTCCAGGCCGAGTGGCAGACCCAGCTCCGTTCGTTCAAGCGACACGTGGAGGCAAAGAAACGATGAAGGCCACCTCGACCATCGACGTCGACGTCGATCCCCTGACGGCGTTCACCGCCTTCACCGACGAGCTCGACGAGTGGTGGGGCAACGGCCCCATCGACGCCTGGGACTCGTCGCGCTGCATCGGGCGGCGCCTGGAGCCGGGTGTGGGTGGACGGCTCCTCGAGCTGTACCAGGACGAGTCATTGGAGCTGGGCCGAGTGACGGTGTGGGAGCCCGGCTCCCGGGTGTGCTGGCAAAGCTCAGTCGATGACGTGGTCATCGAGGTGCACTTCGAACCGATCGCCACCGGGACACGCGTGCGCGTCGACGGCATCGTGCCGGACGGCAAGATCGGCGGCGCCGGCCTGTCGTTCGTCCGCATGACGCCCGAATGGCTCCCGCGCTGGATCAAGCGGCGCCCGACACCGAGGCCAGAACTGTCCCGTCTGAATATCATCGTGCACTATGCCAAGCCGGTCGCGGCCGCCCACTGGCTGTGCGAGGCGTTTGGGTTCGAGACGACGACGTCGCTCCCGGACAAGGACTCCGAGGAATTCACGTGGATCGAGATCCGCGTCGGCAACGGGGCCATCATGCTCTATCCCGCCGTAGGCGACGCCACGGGCGTGACCCACCAGCCATTCGTCTACGTCGACGATGTCGAGGCGCATTTTGCGAACGCGACGACATACGGCGCGACGATCGTCGAGCCGATCAAGCACCACGGCTTCAAGGCGTACGTCGCCGAGGACCACGAAGGCCGGCGATGGACCTTTGCTCAGGCCCGCCCAACGATGTGCTGAGAGCAGCTCGATCCCCACGTAGGTATCGGCGACGTATCCCAGAACAGCGTCCCCGAATGTCGGGCGCGAGCCGCCCCCGATCGCCAGCCTTGATCGAGTCGATACCGACGCCCTGTGCGGCTGTGCGGTCACAGAGGCCGGTGCGGCGTCTCCGGCAGTATCACGGCAGCCGCGGCTGATCCTCATCGTGACCGGTCACAGAGTCGGTTCGGCCCAGTTGGGACAGGCACGGCGGCTCGTTGCGAGCACAAATACTGGCGCATCGCGGGCACGTCGATCGTAGGATCGCAGTGTGACCTGGGACGAGGGTTTCGCAGCTCGCTACGACGAGTGGTCGTCGGGCATGACGGACGATGTCCCGTTCTAGGTCGGGCTGGCGGGCGGCTGACAGCCCTCTCGTCGAGCTCGCAATCGGCAATGGCCGCGTTGCGATCGCGGTCGCGCGCGCGACCGGTCGGACCGTTGTGGGTATCGACTCCTCCCCGGCGATGCTCGCGCTTGCCCGAGCGGCTGCGTCGGACGCAGGCGTTGACCTGGACCTACGCCAAGGTGACGTGCGCGATCTCGAACTCGATGCGCCAGCAGGGCCACTGCCCGTTTCGGGCGCTGTTGCACCTTCCCACGTTGGCTGATCGGCGGCGGACGTTCGAGCGCGTGGCTGCGTCGCTTCGTCCTGGTGGCAGGTTCGCATGGAATGCCTTTGCGTTCGACCATCATGTCTCTGCACGCATGGTACGGCCAGTACCACTCCGAGCCGGTCGCGCACTCGCCGCGCTACGACGTGTTCGACAACCGGATCGACATCAAGCTCGATGACGGGGGCACCAGTTCACTGTGGTGGGCAACGAAGAACGAGTGGCTTGGCCTCATTGACGTCGCCGGTCTCGAGCTCGAGGCGCTCTACGGCAGCTTCGACCGCGGCCCTCTTATCGACCACTGGTCGACTGATCTTGCAGCCACAGCCCTAGCGTCGGCACCACCCAGTGGCGGATGACATGGTTTAGGCGCCGCCATTGGACGAGTGGGAGCCGACCGCCTAGGCGCGGCCACCCGCATCCTGTCCGGCGTCGACGGCGGCCTCGCTCGTGGCATCTCGGCCGAATCCCACGCCGATGCGTTCATCCGGGCGGCGTTGATCCTGGTGGGCCACATCGCGCAGGACCTGATTGTCGGCTTCGGTCGGCGTCGTGGTGGGAAGAGCTCGAGGCCAGAGGCGCCGAGCCAACACCGGGTTGATCTCGGCCGCGTACAGGCTGAGCTTGGCCAGCAGCAGCAGGAAGGTGACCATGCCGATCACAGCACCGAACGCGCCGTAGGTGTCGCTGCTGTTGCGTAGCTGATGTTGAACCAGACCGGCACCCAGTGTGGTCAGCGCGGTGAATCCAACCGAGCCGACAATGCTTCCTGGCAGCAACTGACGCGAAGTGACCTCGACGGAGGTCAGCACGCGGAAGGTGGCGAGGTAGAAGCCGATGTTGACGACTAGCAGCAGCAGGACCAGCCCCACTCGTAGGAAGAGCGGCCGGCCATGCCCGGCGGCGATCGAGGCGAGGAATGCATTGACGACGAACGCACCAGCGATGGTCGCTAGTCCGCCCAGGCTGCGCAGCAGGCGCGGCAGAAAGCCGGGTCGCTCAGTCGCCGGCTGGTTCCAGACCGTGTTCATGGCTTGTTCGGCGGTTTGGGTCACGCCTTGGGCTCCGTACAGCAGACCGATCAGCCCGACAATCAGCCCGACCGTGCTGCCGTGCAGGTTGGCGCCCCCTGGGCCGGGTTTGAACTGCATCCCGATGACCGGAAAGTGGTGCAGGGTACCGAGAATCCCGTCACCCAACGAGGCGGCGCCGATGAAGCCAAACACGGTGATGACCACCAGGAGCAGAGGATAAATGGCAGCGAAGCCATACCACCCAAGCGCCACGACCAGAAGGTTGGCGTCGTCGTCACTGAACTTCTTGACCACCGCGTAGGCCGGTCCGGCAACCCTGCTCCGACGCTGCCATCGGTCGGCACGTCCGACTATCCGGGCTAGAACCTGCTGGGGCACGCTCATGAGTCCATCTCCTGTGATGTTTCTCATCACCGCGGCCTGACTTTCGCCCGTCGGACATGGCGGTTCGCCGTCGGGGACGTGTCCGTATCGGAGTCGTACCCAGCGCCTGCAGTCGTTACCCTTCAGCCCACGACCCGTGTCCGCCCGTCGGGCATTTGCAGAGTGGCCGGGCGCCTGGGGCTCGTGGTTGGTCGTCCTGTCGGCCCGGCCGTGCCATCCCGAGGAAGCCCGCCAGGGTGTCGTCGAGTGAGACATAGCACCTCCAGTTGGTTCTCTACAGGAAGTGTCCGGTCAGGTCCGCAGACCTCGAGCACCGAGCATCCTCCACCACCGAGGGTTCCCTGTGCCAGTCGAAACTCCTTGCCCGACGAAGGCGGAGAGGCCCGGCCCGGCAACCGAGGGGTGGACATCGGATCGCTTCCTGTCGCGCGGCTTCAACTTGGCCACCGCATCCGAACTGTCGGACGCCCTTGTCCGCTCCGTCGTCACCGGTAGCGGCGAGGTGGGGGTCGATCTGTCGGCGGTGACGTTAATGGACTCCACCGGGCTTGGCGCGCTCGTCCAATGGCGAAAGCGACTAGCCGGGCTCGGACGCGTGCTGACCCTGCGCCGCCGATCGCAACGGGACAGCCGACTGCTGGAGGTCTCCCGACTGAGCGGCGCCTTTACCGTGGAGGACTAAACGCGGGCCTCATCGGTGCCCGCCGAAGCGGTCGTGGGCTCGGCGCGGACCGTAAACCACACCGCTTTGCCTTGCGATCGGGGTTTTGCCCCCCATGACAGCGTTAGAGCGTCTACCAGCGCGAGGCCACGGCCCGCCTCGGCGTCGCCAGACGCCTCCCGGGGCGACGGAAGCAGCGGATGTCCGTTCGCGACTTCGATCAAGACCGTGTCGGCAATCCTCGCAATCCGGACCGTGAACGCTGTGGAGGCGTGACGGACGGCGTTGCTTGCCAACTCTGAGATCACGAGGTCTGCGGGAAACACGGCCAGATCCCACCGGCGAAGCGTGTGGACGACGAAGTGCCTCGCCGCCGATACAGCAAGGGGATTCGCCTCGAACCTCACCGCGACCTCTGGGATCACACGAACCGTGTTCCTCTCGCGCTCAAAGACATCCCCTACCCGAGGTCGCTGCTTCGCATGCGGAAGTCGGGAAGCCATTCGCAGGGTTTCGTCTCCCGTCTTCGGCGCGGCCGCGCCCGGCCAATCGTGCGTCATGGCCGGTTTGGAGGTCGCCTATTGGGGTGCAGATGTGAGGTCCTCGACCGCGTCGTGAACCTTCGCCTGAACCTCTTTGATCACCTTCTCCGGGAGGTGTTCGAGCCCCATGAGGTGGTCGTGGTCACCTTCGATGGCGATCAGGATCGCGTCCAGCTTCGTCTGCAGAGCCCGGCCGTCACGGTTTTGGGTCGATTGGATGATGAACACCATGATGAACGTCACGATGGTGGTCGTGGTGTTGATCAGCAGCTGGTAGTTCGTATTCAGGAAGCCGCCCTTGACGAACGGCAGATACGCAGCCCAAAGCACCACTAGCAGAACCGACAAAATGATCGCCGGAAACGACCCAAGCCACGCGGTCATCATCGACACCACCTCGGTTGAACGACTGCCCGGATGCTCCTCCAGCGCCATAACGGTGGACCTCCTCGCGGTGCGGAGAGTCCACGCCGCTAGTCCCTTATCCCCGTTTAGAACAAGAGGAAACCCACCATCCAGGGCGGGTCCTCCTCCCGGACGACCACCCCTCGAGTATCGGCAAGCGATGGACTCGGCGCCGCGGACCGGTTCTCCAGGAGCCGTCCAGGAAGCGTTTGAGCTCGACGCCGATTGGGTACATGCCATGCGTGCTGACCATCCTGCTTGTCGTCCTACTTGTTCTCCTACTCACAGGTGGGATCGGCTACGGACGTCGGAGCCGCAGACGAGGCTGACCAGACGGTGAGCGGCATGGAGCGGACAGCGATCCGCCATTCGGGTGAGTATCAATCTTGGGTCGTTTTTGTTCCCTTTTCGTAACGACCGGACTACGAAACGATGGGATGAATGCTGCTAAAGCCAAAACACCTCGGCCGCTACAAGGACATCGGGTGGTTGTTGGTCAAGCATGGCCGCGCTGGCATGGACCATCGGGCCGAGCCGGATCTCGCTATCGAGGACTCGGCCGCCGCCCGCGAAGATGCCGACAGGCTTGCCGCCGACCTCGAAGCTATGGGGCCCACGTTCATCAAGCTCGGTCAGCTCCTGTCGACCCGCGCCGATCTCTTGCCTGCTGTGTACCTGAAGGCGCTTTCCCGACTCCAGGACAACGTGGAGCCGTTCGGGTTCGAAGAGGTCGAGGCCATCGTGAACGCGGAACTTGGCGTACGCATGTCCAAGGCGTTCGCAAAGTTCGACGAGCGGCCGCTCGCCTCAGCGTCCCTCGGACAGGTGCACCTGGCCCAGTTGCGCGGGGGCCGGCCCGTTGCGGTCAAGGTCCAACGCCCGAACATCCGATCGCGGATCGTGGAGGACATGGACGCCATCGAGAGCATCGCCGGGTTCGCCGACGCCCACACCGAAGCCGGCCGTCGGCTCGGGTTCGTCGACATGGTCGGCGAGTTTCGCCGTTCGCTCATGGCCGAGCTCGACTATCGCCAAGAGGCCGCCAACCTCGAGACGCTCGGGCGGAACCTGGCCCATCATCCTCTCATCGTGGTCCCGCAGCCCGTGGCCGATTACACGACTGGCGTCGTACTCACTATGGACTTCGTGGCGGGCCGCAACGTCGCCAGCCTCGGTCCGCTGGCCCGGATGGAACTCGACGGCGCCGGTCTGGCCAGCGAGTTGTTCTCCGCCTACCTCGACCAGATCCTCGTTGACGGCTTCTTTCATTCCGATCCCCATCCCGGCAACGTGCTGGTGACCGACGACGGCAAGTTGGCACTGCTCGACCTTGGGATGGTTGCACGCGTGGCCCCCGAGATGCAGGACAGCCTCATCAAGTTGCTCCTTGCCGTAAGTCAGGGACTCGGCCACGACGCGGCCGCCGTCGCGATCGCCCTCGGCACGAAACTCGACGGCTACGACGGCGAGCGCTTTGTGCGGGAGGCGAGCGAGCTCGTAGGCCACAGCCAGGGCGCAACGGTCGGCGACCTCCAGGCCGGCGCCGTGGTCGGCGAACTCACCCGCATCTCCGGCGATTGCGCTCTTCGCCTTCCGGCTGAGCTCACCATGCTCGGCAAGGCGCTGTTAAACCTCGACGAGGTCGCCCGAACACTGGACCCCGACTTCGATCCCAACGCCGCCATCGAACGCCAAGGGTCCGATCTCATGCGACGCAAGCTCGCCCAAACAGCGAGACCAGGCAACATCATGGCCGCGGCCATGGAGGCCAAGGAGTTCGCCGAACGCTTCCCGGGTCGCGTGAACAAGGTCATGGACGCACTCGCTGCCGGCGAGCTCAAACTCAACGTGCAAGGGATCGACGAGCAGGACATCATGCGCGGCGTCCAAAAGCTCGCCAACCGTCTCACGTCGGGCGTGGTCATCGCCTCGCTGGTGATCGGAGCAGCGCTCATCATGCGAATACCGACTCGCACGCAGCTCTTCGGTTACCCAGCCATCGCCATCGTGTTGTTCCTCATGGCTGCGGCGGCTGCGACCTGGCTGTTGATCGGCATCCAGTTGAGTGACCTGCCGCAACGCAAACGCCGCCGACCCTGACGGACCGCGGCACAGAGCCTGCGCAGGTCGTGGCATCCGACCTTCACGCCCGCAGACGATCCCTTCGGGCGACCGGCGGGTTCCCCAAATGTTGATGCCGACGAGAAGCCGGATTCATGGCACCGCAGGGGCGTCCTCACTCTACCAGGAACACCGCATGCTAACCGTCGGTGTGTGGCGCTGAGGAACAGGTTGGCAACTGCCCTCCGGCGTTGCCATAGCGCTTCTTCGCCACCCTCCAGAAGCGACCGTTCGCTCCCTTCCCTAGCCGGGTGCCCAACTGACGATTGAAAGCTCCCCGCCTGAACGTCTATGGCGTGACGCGACGTCGGTCTCGACGGATCGCCGTCCGGTGACGCCGGCCATTGCGCGTGCCGGTTGGTCGGACTTAGCAGTTCGAGATGTTCGCCGACACGCTGCCATCGTGCTCACGCGTGGGGCGGCCCACGAGTACCTGCCGACCGGGCTTCTCGCACCGAGTCAGGTCGGACGAACCAGGACAGCTTCGACCGCCTGTGCTAGTTGGAAATGGCGTCATCCATCTACGTCTGGGCGCCGAATACTCGTGGAAGCGGTCGCGGTCTCACGATTTGGGAGGGTGTGGTCCGAGTGGCTATCGACGAACGACGACTCGGCGAGCTGCTCTCCGGGTCTCAGGACTTGCAGTCAGACGCGCTGCGTCAGGCTCGGGCCTCGATACCCGATCTCCGGGACGTGCGGGCCGATCGGGCCCGCAACGGCGACGAGGTCGACGCCGATGAGTTGGCGGCGTTCAATATGAGCCGGCGACACCTGATCCGTAACCTCGGATTAGGGGCCGGTGGGGCGGTCGCGGCTGGCGTGTTCGGTCCGGCGTTGAGCACGCTGTTGGCTCGGCCGGCAGCGGCCGATCAGAATCTCGACATTCAGATTCTCCAGACGGCATCGTCGCTGGAACGCCTGGCGGTGGCCACCTACGGCGCCGCGTTGACGTTGCCGTTCATCTCGGGTGGCAACGCCGTGATCGTCAAGTTCGCCCAGACGACCATGATGCAACACGACGCCCACAAACAGGCGTTCCAAGCCCAGACCACCGCGTTGGGCGGCAAGGTCCAAGACACCCCCAACCCCAAGTACGCGCCGATCGTGGAGGCAGCCAAGCCCACGTTGAAGGCGCCGGCCGACGTCGTCAAGCTGGCCGCCACCTTGGAGACGGTCGCTCGTGACACCTATCTGAGCGACCTGGCCATGTTTTCCGACACCAAGTCGAAGGAGGTCATGGGCAGCGTCATGGGAGTGGAAACTCAGCATCTGGCCACCCTCCGGGCGGTAGCCGCTCTGCTGGAGGCCAACGCCCCCCAGCTGATCGCCATCCCGGTCGACCCGGCGCAGCTTCCGGCCGCCGCCGGCAGTGTCGGTTTCAGCGACGGGCCGATCCCGGTGGCCACCATGGCCAGCCCGCCCGCCGAAGGAGCTCTGCCGTGAGCAAGCACCACACGAAGGAATCGACGCTCATCGTCGAGCGCGGACTGGGCGCTGTCAGCCGGCGCGGTCTCCTGGCCGGCGGCAGCGCCGTCGCGGCAGCCGCGGTCCTGGCCGCGTGCGGGAGTTCGTCCAAGTCCAACGCCTCGACGAACACAACTGCCTCCGGCGCCCAAACCAGCACGACGGCCGGATCGGGGAGCGCTGGCGGTGACGCCAAAGTGGCCATGCTGGCCGCCAGCCTGGAAGTGCTGGCCGTGGGCACGTACAAGGCGGCACTGGATGCCGCCACGGCCGGCAAGCTCGGCACGGTGCCACCGGCGGTGGCCACTTTCGTCAAGACGGTGATGGGCCATCACCAAGCCGCGCTCGACAGTTGGAACGGGGTGCTGACAGGCGCAGGCGCTCAACCCGTGACGCAGCCGCCGGCCGACCTGAAGGCCACCGTTGACAAGGCTTTCGGTGCCGTCACCGACGTGGTCGGGGCGGCCAAGTTGGCGTTGATGTTGGAAACCATTGCGGCCGACACCTACCTCAGCGCGATGCCCACCCTGCAGAGCAAGAACGCCATCACCCTGGCCGGCGCCTTGCAGATCGTCGACCAGGAACACGGCGCCATCCTGCACTACGTGTTAGGCGAGTACCCGATCCCTGACGTCTTCCAAAAGACTGACATGGCCTACAAGGCCGCCGGCTAGGCAGCCAACGATCGCAGCTCCCGCACCGCCGATGCCCGCATCTACGTCTTTAGCCGCAAGGAGGCTCGCAGTTCGGCGAGCCCCCGAACCGGCTGCCGTTGCGTCGAAGCGACCCTGATCAGTCGCTGGATTCATGCATCGACATCGGCGCATGATGGGGTCCGGGCCGCTGCTGGCATGATGTGGTGACTACGGCGTCCTTGGGCGCGGTCGCATGCGGTTCGAGTGGCGCCAACAGAACCAACCAGGCCAGCTCCTCCGCCGGTACGGCGCTCACGATCAGGAGCTTCAGTTTCAACCTAATCCGCTACACGCACGAGTGGGCGATACGATCACCGTCTCCAACCGGGACAACACCAATCACACAGCGTCGGCCGACGATCGGTCTTTCGACACCGGCCAGTTCTTCTCTGGCTCCAAGAGCATCAAGCTGACCAAAACTGGGACGGTCGCCTACCACTGCAATGTCCACTTTTACATGCACGGCACATTCAGGTCACCGGCTGATCACGGTCGTGTACAGGTAGCTCGACATCCCGATCTGAGGATTAGCACCACAATCACGTCTCGGCAGAAAGCGGCGGCGTCGTCCGCCCGACATGGTGGCGGTGGCCAAGAAGACAACTGTTGTCAATGGAGCTCCCAGCGCGCTCGGGGGCCGCGAGCGGGTCAACAAGGGCAGAGGACACGCTCGGGGGAGGGACAGGCGTAGGCGCCAACGTGACGACCCATCTCGACGAGAAAGTCGCTGTGGCGAGAGTTGCAATGAACAATCTGCGCACCGGCACTCGTCGCGTGTCGCTGGCCGTAGCGTCGCGGGACCTCGGACGACGACCGCCACCACATAAGGGTCTCTTCGAGCCCGTGAAGTTTCCCGTTTCTCGGACCCGTGTTGTGTCTGACGCCCGGCGATTTGGGCGGAAGCTCACGTAATTCAATCTTCGGCACCGAGGGCGTGTTCCACCGAGCGATGCCGCATCGAGGGGGTCAGGGACCTTACCGCTAGTCCCCACATCAGACGCGTCTGGCAACGGCCAAGTTGGAGTCCGCGCGTCGAGGTGAGCCGGCGCGCGCCGCCGGGGGACGCGATGGACGAGCCGGGCGGACGTTCTCGACGAAGCAGGTCTTCGTGTCGTCGAGGTCATCGCAGCTCGGTCATCATGTCCGGCAAACTCATTCTGGCAAGTCTGACGCCTCACGGGGCGTGGCGACCAGCGTGACCACCACGCGCTACTATCGGTGGTGACGACTCTTTGTATCCCGTCGGTCCGCCGAGGGGGCACGCCACCCCGGACCCTGGTGACGTTATAAGCCGGTTTCGGGAGCAATGACGACTGTGATGAGGGACCTTGCCAGCGGGACTGGGTGTGCACTGGGCCAAGACCCCGGACCGGGGACATCCGTGCACGTCTTGGGTTGGGTCTCAAAGGCGTGGTAGCGGCTCCGGCGCCCTCCGCTGCACCGTTGAAGCAGGCCGGGTTTGCAGTCACGGTGCCGGCGCCGGGCGAGGAGACGGTGACTTCCAACTACCGGAAGCGCCCCATCATCGAATTTTCCGGCGGCGAGGTCGGATGTGGACGATATGACCGGCGGTGACCGTGACGGTGGCGCGGAGGCCGCTAGCGCTGCCTACTGGCGCGACGGTGATGTTGCTTGCGTGAATGACAGCGACCTGGTGGCCGGCATCGCGGGAGGCTCCCATGAGTTCCTAGACGAGGCCTACAGCCGTCACGCCGCCAGCGTGTATGGCCTGGCTCGGCGCCTGTGCGGCCCGGACCGAGCGGACGATATCGTCCAAGAGGTATTCCTGCGCTTGTGGCATTCACCCCAAGGCTTCGACACCGCTCGGGGCACGCTTCGCAACTTCTTGTTGATGCAGGCACGCGGTCGAGCCCTCGACCTGCTGCGCAGCGACGACGCCCGGCGGGCGCGCGAAACGGCGAGTCTTAGGAGGCGCAACGCCACCGGCCCACACGTCGACGATTTAGCGCTCAGCCGTCTCGTCGGTGAGCAGGTGTGGAACCTGCTGTGTGGGCTTTGCGACGGTGAGCGGAACGCCATTGTCTTGGCCTACTTTGCCGGCTACAGCTATCGGGAAGTGGCCGACCTACTCGAGGAGCCGGAAGGCACTGTCAAGAGCCGAATCCGCAGCGGCCTCTATCGCCTCCGCGGTGGGCTACGTGACGACACCCGGACGCAGATCCAGCGCCAGAAGACAAGCCAACTATCCGCCCACGTCGCCAGCTAGGGAGATCAGTAGGTTCGCGAACAACAACCCCCACCGGTTCGTCCGCACCCGACGATTCCGCCCTTGTGGCCTGTACTCAGATCTCGCCATATTCCGACCCAATCCCGAGCCGAGATGCAACGCTCGACGCCCAGCCGCTGACATTCGAGGCGGTGCCTATTGCCGTCCGCCGCCCAAATGCAACATCGTGCCGGGGCTGCTGACGGCGCAAGTGGGTCTTGCGCGGGCGGCGGACCGCCCGTCAGCGGCGCGCTACCAGCGGGCCTGGCAGCGTGATTTTCCGCAACTAGCGTCCCCGTACTCTGGCGCAGGACCGCCATGTTGGCGAACACGGCTGACTGGGCACGTCGGTGCCAGCTGGGAGTCTTGTCGCCAGAGAGGAGCTCGGATACACGTCCGGACGGAAGGCGGTGCCTCGATACCGACCGTGAGAGGGGGCCAGGTCAAGCCGACCATCGATCGGCAAGTCGGACCACTGAAGAGCGCCGAGGCTGATAACAGCGAGGTGTGACCGACCAAAGAAGTCGTTTCGATCCTGTTCTGGCCACGACGCGATTTGGTCTCCCGTATAGGCCTAGTGACGCAATGACCCGCCCTGAGCCAGGCGCTCGGGCGGAAGCAGCGCCTTCCCGTTTCCGGTGCTCAGGCTTTGCCGGGCTCGACCCTGGCGGCCTCGCCGAGGGTCCGGGCCCGTAACTCTTGGGGCGGCGCGGCTGATTCCAGTACGCCGAGCCACTCGGCGCTGGCTTCGAGCTCGGCCAGGCATTCTCGACAGTGTTCACACTGGGCGAGGTGGGATTCGATGGCCGCATTCTCCGCGTCATCACAGGCGTCGAGCGCGTAAGCCCCGAGCAGATCGTCAGCCGCGGCGTGATCCATCGTCAAGCCTCTCGCCCGGCTGTCTCCGCTTGTAGAGACACGGTCATGTGCCCAGGCCCCGCACGCATCCTAGAGCCGACGGTGGCCGCATCGATGACGAGTTCAGCCGCGACCTCGCGGTATGTCTTAGCCCCGAAGTAGGCCAGGCCAATGGGCAGGCGTTCGTTGTCGGGCAACGCCGCGAACGCAGCACGACCGACCTCGTCGCTCACCACCGACGCCAAGATCTCGTCGAGGTCGTGCAACTCGGCGTTGCGGCGGCGACCTGCCTCGGCGTCGCGCACGAAGCGCACCGCTTGCTTGTGGGGATGACGGGCTAACCACGGGCGCAAGGCGCTGCGATCGGGGTCGAACAATTCAGGATGACGCCACAGCTCACAGAAGACGTCCTGGGTCACCTGCGCGGCGGCGGGAGCTCGTCAGTCAATCGCAAGGCGAGGCCGTAGACGACCTCGCGTAGCGGTCGTAGGCCTGAGCAAGAGCATCGAGGTCATTGCGAATCAAACCATCGCGGAGCCGACGGTCTCCAAGCGACGAGGTGGGCACCGGACGGCGCCCCCGATCTCCCCCGAGAGCGGAGGACTGCGCCCCGAAGCAGGGCGACGTTTTCACGCTACACCCATATGGTTTCTCCCACCGATGGTGTACTCCGGCTCGTGATCCAGCCCGCAGGAAAGCTCTCACAACCCTGGCGCCCGAGCCTCGTGGACGCACACAGCGCCTCGTTGGACCGATCAAGGACCTGCAACACCGCGTCGCGCCCTCGCTCGGCGAGAGGAGTTCAGATTCGGCACCTTCCGTCCGACCAGCGATCCCTCCCCCCCATATGTGTCTGCAATGCTCCTATTCGTGGCGAGGAGTTCCGTCATCGTCGTCTGCGACTACTACGCTGTTGCGGTGAGGCGCGGACGAGGGAATCCGACGGCGCCGAACCCTTCCGGACAATCCTTGCTGGAACGGTGCTTGGACGAAGAACATCGGCCTCGTCCGTTGCAAGGACTCGACGGCTGGGCCCTTGGACTCTCGGTACTCCTGTCTGGCGCAGGTGTATCCCACCTCGCCGCGCCTGGCATCTACGAGGACATCGTCCCCCATGCCCTGCCCGGATCCCGTCTCGGCTGGACCGTCGTCAGCGGCATCGCTGAACTTGCGTGCGCCACCCTCGTCGCCAATCATTCGACGCGCCGTACTGGCAGCGCGCTCACCGCCGTTCTCTTCGTCGCAGTGTTCCCCGCCAACATCCAGATGGCACTCGACTGGCGCCACCACTCGGGCCTGGACCCGTTCATCGCCTACGGACGACTGCCCATCCAGATGGTTCTTGTTCTATGGGCGCTGCACGTCCGCAGGACCAGCCATTGAAGGCTGGCGCAAGAGGAGAGCCACGCCAGGGCTGAGCTCGGGACCTCCGTGCGACGCCCATAGCTTGCGAGCGGTATCGCTCGGCTCCAGAGCGCGAAGACGTGGAGGGCCCTGCGGTACCGTTTCGAGCCGCCCAAACGCGCTCCCTAGTGGCGTGCGCATCGCTCAACGTCGTGGGACCATCCGTGACGTTGGTAGAAGACTTGAGTATTCGCCGAGGGGGCAAGGCCGTAGGTCCGTGGAATCCGCTCGCTCGGCGTCGAAGTGGAGCGACCGGTGATCAATGCGCCATGGCCAGTGCTGTACCGCTCGTGCTCGGCGTGGCCGGGAACGTCGTGCGCTTCCGCGAGATGCCGCGTGGGCCGGACCGACAGTCGGGGCCGCCGTCGGGGCCGTGCACCACCCGGGCAAGTTGTTGCGGTCGCTCGCCACGCCGATCACCGTTTGCTTCTTGCCGTCCGGTTCGCCACCTTGCTGACCGTGGCTGCTTCTTCGCAGCAGCCGGCCAAGTGGTGGCCAGGGACGCCACATGGCTCGGCCTCTGGGGTCTTCGCCGTCCTGCCGCGGGTTGTATGTTGCCTGGAGGGAAGATCTGCCCGGGTGTGGAAACTTTGTACTCGACAAAGATGGAGTGTGGTCCACATGCGCGTTGTCGGGATCATCGCTACGGCCGCAGCTGGGATAGGAGTAATGGTGGGGGCCGTCGTAGGTGGTTCTCGGTCTCAGACGCCCGGCGTTACCTTCGCATCAGACGGATGTAGGTGCCGCCAAGCAAGCTGACTCCTGGTCGGGTATAGGCGAGGACCGCGTAGCAGCCAAGAGATAAGCGACGAGTGAACATGTTCGTGCGCGCTTGAGTTTGCGGTGGTTTGCGTTCGGTGATCGTGTGCCGGCCGAGTGGTCGTGCCGAAGACGAATAGCGCAACTGGGCTACGGGTTGGTGAAAGACTGTCGACGCATGCAAAACCATGTCGCTGATGAAACAAGAAGTCCATCGGGGGTTTTCACTCGCATGGCCCAGCGCCTGACGGCGGCGGCGGGCTCGGGTTCGGCGGTGATTGCCGTCGTCGTAGCATTCGTTGTCTGGATGGTCATCGGTATTGCCACAGACTTTCCCCGCTGGTGGGAGTTGGGCGCAACGGCCGGTGTTCCTTTCTTGACACTGCTTATGCTGGTGACGATCCAGCACACGCAGAACCACGATGACCTCGCCACGCAACTGAAGCTCGATGAGCTCATCCGGGCTTCCCACAGCGCTACCAATCGTATGATGCGGGTTGACGACGCCAGCCCACAGGATCTCGACAGAATCCAAACGGATTTTCGTCTTCAGGCTGGGTCCGCCGAAGAGGACGACTCGACACCTGGACAGTGATGGAGGTCGACCGTGAGTCGACCGCGTCGCCGCAACTCACGTCTTTGAGGGAGGTCGCACCGAGCTGAATGTCGGTAACCTTCGCTCACTCGAAGCCGGAGGCTGAAAGACACGTGTGGACACGGTTGACATCGGTGAACTGCTGCTGACCTTGACCGCCGGCCGGTTCTCGGAGCCGACCGCGGCGTCGTCGCCCATCCGGACGCGGCTTCGGAGGGCTCACAATGTGTTCATCGTAAGGCCTCGGCCGTCCTCAGTGGTAAGACGTCGGCCGTCACGTGGCCGACGTTAGCTTCAACAACTTCGAGGACAGCAACCAAGACCGAGCCTCGAGCAGGACAGAATGTGAGGGGGCCGATTCGGTCCGAGCGCCCCTTCCCGGCTCGGATCCGGGAGATCCTGGTCTGTTCGCGCCACAGAGTTCGAAGGCGGCAACGTAGCCGGTGACACTACGGAGGGTGCTCGCACCGGGCAGGGGCTCGCGGCGACGGCGGGTTGGTAGGAATTCTGGAGTCCAGGGCGCGGTTAGCTCGCCGCTGGGAGTTCTGGTCGGCACCGGTAAAGCGGTCGTCGCCCTAGCGCGACTCTCACAGTCGGCGCACACGTGTCCGATCGTTGCCCGTGTGCTCGACATCTGCGACCTCACCGAGATGTTCGCTCCCGGGGGCGATCGTCCTCACGCGGTCACCGCTCGTCGTGAACCTGGTGCACCCGATCGCGGTCGTATCCGTCCCGTGTTGAACCGCGAAGGGCTTTTCGTCATCTGAGCGTCGATCCAGATCCGTAACCCCTTGGGGAGGTGCACCGAGAGGCTCGTCACGGGCCGATCGGCACAGGCTTGTAAGTAGGCGGAAGTTGAGCATTTTCCACCGCTTTACGAACCTGAGAGGAAGCAACTTGTCCAAAATCAAGGCATTGGCGGCGTTCGCTGCCACGGCCACCATCGCCACGATCGGCTTGACTCCGACAATCGCGTCGGCTTCGAGCCATCGTGAGGCGCCGCTTATCAGCCAGGACCCGTCGGCGGACAACACCGACGTCTACCTCTACCGAGACACGAACAACCCGGCGATGGTTGACATCATCGCCAACTACATCGGGCTAGAGCGCCCAGCCGGTGGACCGAACTTCGCCACCTTCGCCAACGATGTCGAGTACCGCATCAACATCAATAACTCGGGCGGCGCGAGCGACGACATCACCTACAAGTTCCGATTCCGGACCGTGTTCAACGACCCGGTGGCAGACGCTATTCCGCTGTTCAACGGCGGACCCATCGCCCACAACAACGACCCGGCCACGCAGAGCATGCTGCAGACCTACTCGGTTGAGCGCGACGACGCCAGCGGCGCCCACACCCTCGTTAAGAACGCTGCGGTGCCGCCCCCGAACATCGGACCGCGCTCCACGCCGCACTACGAGGCGACCTACGCCCAGGCGGCGATCACGGCACTGCCCGGTGGCGGCAAGGTCTTCGCCGGGCCGAGGAAGGATGCGTTCTTCGTCGACCTGGGCTCGATCTTCGACCTGCTGGCCCTGCGACCCCTGCAGTCCGCCCACCTCATCCCCACGCCGCCGAGCGTCACCAACTCCCACGGAGGGACCAACGGCCCGCAGGGTGGCGTGGACGGCCTGGCCGGCGACAACGTCCACCAAATCGCGCTGCAGCTGCCGATTACGTCGCTGTTGGCGAAGGGCATGAGCGGCGCGGACGCGGCACACGGTTCCATCGTGGGCGTCTACGCGTCGGCCGCTCGTCAGAAGGCCCGGGTCCTCGAGTCCAACGGCTCACGCCCTGACACGTCCGGTAGGTGGGTCCAGGTCAGCCGCCTGGGATTGCCCCTCGTCAACGAGGTCCTCGTTCCCATCGACCAGAAGGACCGGTGGAACGCCTCCGACCCGGCCGACGACCTGGCCAACGGCTTCCTCGCCGACATCGCTAACCCGATCCCGGTCAAACTGCTGCCGACGCTGTACCCGACGGTGTTCAACACCAAGAACACCCCGCCCGGCGGCCTGGCCAACCGGCCTGATCTCGTTGCGCTAGCCACGGCGCAGCTCATCGGCGCCCCCGCCTCCGGGCCCGGCGCGCAAGCCCCCGCCGACCTACTGCGACTCAACACCGCCGTCGCCCCCGTGGCCGGCGTGGCCTGCGCCAACTCGGGTCCAGGCAGCCGCCTCGGCGCGCTGACCGGCGACACGGGCGGCTTCCCGAACGGCCGACGACTCACCGACGACGTCGTCGACATCGAGCTGCAGGTCCTCGCCGGCGCCCTACTGCCCGGCTTCGGGGCAGCCAACCCGGCCCATCCCAGCCACCTGCTCACCGACGGGGTGAACTGCTCGGCGGACGCCAACCTGCTCGGCGCCTTCCCGTATATGGGCACACCCATCGCCGGGTACTACCAGCCGCTTCCCGGCAGCCCCCCGGCATAACAAGCCGGGCGGCCCGCACAAGCCGTCTCAACGTCCACGGCAGCCACCGTCCCGGGATTGCCCGGGACGGTGGGCGCGCGCTACAGCTGACAGATCGAAGGCCGCCATTCTCGCATGCAGGATGGTGCCTGCTGGGCGAGATAGACGCCGGCTCCGCCCGATAAAGGACACCTCTGTCCTGTTAACAGGCAGATAAGCGCGGTCGTCGTGGCCTGATGCGCCATCACCCCGGCGGCCCCTTGGGGAGGACCGAGGCGATGGCGTAGATGGCTTATCGGCCGACCGGGGCCGAGGACTAGGGTTTTGTCCGCAGATGGTGTTCGCTCGCCGAGGAATCTCCGTTTAATCGAGCTCATCCCGTTCCCGGAGCACACGAGCGCCTTCCTGTAGGAAATCGACTACGGAGAAGTGGACGCCGGCTGCCCCTAGCTCTCTCAGGCCTTCAGGCCTGGCGGCCTCGAGGGGTTCCGCCCCTCCGATGCGGTTAACACCGAAGGGGCGACACCAGCGCATCGTGACGTCGGCGTCCACACGCCCGGCGACCAAAAATCGAGCGGGGCCTGCGCATGGTCATCCGCCCGCTCGTGATTAGGTTGCGTCAGCAGAAGATCGGCCCGGGTGTGAAAACTCCGTACTCGACAAGAGAAGAGAAAGTGTGAATCCACATGCGCGTTGTCGGGACCATCGCGACCGCCCTGGCTGCGACAGGAGCACTAGGGGCGGCGGTGACGGTGTTGTTCTCGATCTCAGACGCACGCCGCTACTTCCGCATGCGGCGGATGTCGCTGGCAACAACCCTGGCCACATCTGCCGGGCATGAGGCACAGTCGGCTACGAGTCACGAGTGAGCGAGCGAATCTGCTCTCTTTGGTTGGGGAGCCAGCTCAGCGAAGTCGCGCTGGGAGAGCGCATCGCCCCGATCCCCCACGACCCGTCGCCCGTCTTGTCACCGTATTCTTGATCGCCCAAGTGTTACTCCCGGGGCCACCTAGCCGCCCAGTTCCACGCCGGCTTCGGCTTCCACGCCGCCCTCCACCACTTCAGCATCGGCGGCAAGCCAGAGCTGCGCCACCGCGCCGGTGCTTCCGGCTGCCAAGGACCACCAGCACGATAGTCGCCGAGGTCTCGGCGGCCCAAGGACCCTCATGAATCTCATCATCAAGGCGGCCGCCGTTGACCCCGAGGTTTCCAGGCTAGGAACGCCGTCTTTAGCCAAAGCAGCTTCCCGCACGTCCGCGGTGCACCGGTTTGCTGCGTGACGCGGAAGAAGATGCGCCTCTGTGCGGGCGCATCTTCCTCCGGCTGTGCGTATGGTTTGTTGCCGTCTACTCGTTATTGGGGAGCGGGCACCGATGCCGGCACGGCCGGGTTCACGCTGACCAGGTTGCCGGAGAGGACGAACGCACGCTGGCTCGGCGCGAACCGCTGGGACAGGAGGCCGTTGTCAAGCTCCTGAGTCACCGCGAACCGGTTGAACTCCGGGGCAGGTAGGTACAGGCGTGTATTGGGCAGCCCGTCCGAGGTTCCGTTGACGTCTGCCTCTGCGAACGAGATGTTGCCGTCGTGGTCGGGGCCATCAACGCGACTCACTTCGACCCGGTAGGCGTCAAGGATCCGCTTTTGCATCCCGTCGACCGTCTTCACCGAAACATCGGGTTCGAACGACGCAGGACGGGCGTACACATCGAGCAGGACCTCGTTGGCCAGGCCGCTAGGGATGATGCGGTTGCGGGTCTCAGCCGTGTTCTCTGTGTTGCGCGGATTGTTCGGTGGATCCGTCGGCCTAGGCACGGTACCGATACCGGCGATCTCGGCTGGTACCCGGTACTGCTGGCCGAGGGTGCCAGGGATCCCACCCGTGAACGGCTGCTCATACGTCGGCGGTGACCAGTCGGTCCCGGTGTTGAACTCCCAGTAAGCGTGGTTCTCGCCCCGCTGCAGGCCGTTGAAGACGCCGGCGCTGACCGCCACCGGCACCGTGTTGGGCTGGTTCCCGGGGGTGCCGAAGTGGTCGGAGGCGCTACCGAAGTTCGGAGCGTTGCCGTCCTGGGTCAAGACGTGGCCGGCCACGTTGTTGTGGCTGCCCATAACCTGCAACGCGTTGGCGTCGGCCTGGGTGATCTTGCCGAACTGTGCCGATTCGCTGTCGGCGCGTGGGGCGGCGACGGACGGCACCGCCACGTCGTGGAAATACCATCCCTCGTAGAAGTTGGCTTCGTTGTTGAGAACCGGAAGTCCGACGACGTCGGTGAATGCGTCGATGGCGGCCTTGACGTTGTTCGGATCCGTGGGCTTGCCTGGCTTGGGCTCGAGCACTATCCGGACGGCCGCCGTCGCCGGCGACGCGGATGAGAACACGTTGGGTTGGAAGTTCTTCTGGTCCAGCAGGTAGTACTGGAAAAGTTGACTGGCCCCAGTCGCCTCATTGAACGCGGTCTGCGGCTGATAGGCGACCGGCTGTTGTGACAGCGCCACCAGCGCATCCTTCAGGGGGGCGGGCAAGTTCCGAATGTCTCCTCGGTCCGCGAACGATGTCGATGTGTTTGCGGCGCCAGCGACCTGCGGGGCCTGAAGGCCAACCGCAGCCACAGGCACGGCGACGCTCATTCCCAAGGCGGCGCCGACCAACACCTTGGGCCACCGACGACCAAATATTCCAACAGTCATGCCTAGTCTCCTCGAATCCACGATGAACGTGCTCTACGCCCTACGAGTAACTACGGCTATCGGTTACGCACGGATCTCTCTTTCCGCGTTCCCCCGAGAGACTTCTCATGGCCACGGACACGTGGCGGGCCGCAGTAGCCGAATGCCAGAACGCCCCGATGTCACGGCCGTCGCACCGAGAGCGTGAGGTCGTTCACCTGGCTGCCGCGTGGATGTTGTGGCGCTGGCAGTTCCGGCGTGGCCTCGCAGCGGGAGGCCCACGTCGGCCTCGATGAGCAGGCCTTCTTGCGATGCGACAGCAAGACGAGATCGGTCCGGTGTGGTCCTCGGCTCGCCGGTCGCGAGGACCCGATGTCGCCGACGCGATCCACACCATGCGTCGAGGACGGCATTGCCGGTCACGATCCCACCGACACGATGCCGCCGACCGGCGCCGGCGCCGACCGCCCAACACACGGAATCTGGCGGCCACCGGAGCGGCTTGGTGCAGCCGGAGCGGCGGCCTAGGAGGGGTGACGGTCGCTGGCTCGGCCACCTTCTGAAAGCCACTCCAATGTCGCCCTCCTGACCGCGGTCGAGAGCTACATGGGGCCTTCTTTCGGGCGGGCAGATCGTCCCAGCAGGGTCGACATTGTCTACGTGGTACTTCCCGATCGAACGAGATCTCTTTGCCGGCATCTACCAACAGGCGAGTGACCGACTGCGAAAGGCCGCCGAATATGGCGGAACAGGTGATCGCCGGATCGGACGCCATACTTCGATTTCTTCGTCGCCAACGCACGAGCGAGCGTCGTCGCCAACGGGGGAGCGCCCGCCGGTGATCCGCTGATAAAGGGATCATCTCTGGGGAGCTGGGCGTCATTCGACAGCGGATGCTCGACGCCATCGGATTGAAAGTCCACACGCGCAACGTCGCGTCGAACGCGCTCTAGCGTGGCTCCGCTTGTCCGGGCCGTGTGCGTCGCATGGTTAGTCGAGTGGACGCTCTCCCGTAAAGAACTACGTGATATTGCTTGGGAACGCAGGTAAGAGGCCCTCGGAGCGGATATCGACCTGTCGGGCTAACCGTGTGGATCCGAGTTCTGAACCGGGCTGGGATCGATGAAGGCTCCATAGCTTGGATGCGATGGACGGATCATGCAAGACATCCGGGTCCGAAGCGGCACACGCTGAGATGAGGGAGCGGTGATTCGGATGGCTCAAGAGGTCATCGCGGACCCAAGGCGTCCAGAGGTCCCGGGTGTCGCCGGCCCCGCGTCGCTCGTCGGCTCGGTGCCGGCGTCGAGTAGACCAGGAAATCATTGAGATCTGCGATCGGCTCGTCCTGACCGGGTCCCCTTGATCTGAT